>Ga0209056_10001717_pt1 | contig 24038 bp, 22 predicted proteins | sample GraSoiAngelo_114_FD_185876 | JGI IMG/M metagenome (GOLD analysis project Ga0209056, IMG submission 185876) | Grasslands soil microbial communities from the Angelo Coastal Reserve, California, USA - 14_0903_13_40cm (SPAdes) (version 2) | ecosystem: Environmental > Terrestrial > Soil > Grasslands... | reverse complement strand
CGCTCGCGGTCGGGACCGAACAGCAACACGTTGCAGGTGAAGTAGCCGAAGCGGACGACGTTGGCGCTGGCCTCACCCACGGCGTCGTCCGCGTCCTGGGCCATGGCCACCGCGTCCTTGTTCGCGAACGTGACCGTCCCAAAGTTGAACGATTCCTTGAGAAGCCCCAGCAGCCCGTGTCGCTTCTGGAACCAGTTCCTCCTGTAGACGCGCAGAGCGCGCTCGGCACTGGCCGGGTCCAGGAAGATGAACCGCGTCGACCAGCGATACTCCACCGGAAGGCGGTTCAAGAATCCGAGGATCTCCGGGACGGAGTCCATCGGGAACCCCATGACGGCGATGACACGAAGATGGCGGTCGCCGATCCTCGGCCGGAAGCCGCCGACCAGGTCGTGGGTCGCGATCACCGCATCCAGGTACATCGGAATGAAGGGCACCCGCACCTTGTGGCGCAGCCCGGTGATGCAGGTGTGTAGATAGGTGAGGAGCGCGGCCGAGTCGAGACGCGCAAGGGTCAGACGGGACGAGAACGCGTCCTCGATATCCGTGACGGTCTTCCTGAAGATCTCGAGGATCTGGTTCCAGCCCTGGCGCCCTTCCCCGTCGCCTTCGAGGAAGAACGCCGACACGCGATTCTCGATCTCGGCGGGTGGGCGATAGGTCAGCGCGAGGTAGTAGGCGCTCTCGAAGTGGGTGCCTTCCGCCGTGTAGCGCTCGCGGCGTTCGTCGTCGATGAGTCGAGTGGTTGGATCCGGGAAGGCGCCTCCTTCCGGATAGCCCACGCTCGGTCGCCGGATCGCGTCGACGTGGAGCATCCAGCCGTTCCCGAGGCGAACCAGAGCCGCGTTCACCTGGCTCGAGAGCACGGCGAGCTCTTCATAACTGGCTGACTCAAGATCGGGACCCGTGTACGTCCAGGCGGCGAGGAAGCCTCCGTCCTTCAGGAGGCAGACGCCCTCGTCTACGAGAGCCGCGTAGCTCACGAGATCGATGAGCCCCTTGGGTTTCGGCGTGAAGACCGCCCGCATCAGTCTTCCACGGACGGGTAGACCCACGCGGGCGGCGCCTCCGTCAGTGGCCGTGCAGGGTAGTACGGCTGATAGCGGACATGACGGACGTAGATCCGGCTCAGTCGCGGGTCGTACTTCGCCGCCCGGGTCAGCGCCCAGTGGCCGCCCGTGGCGAGCAGGCCGGCGATGGTGAGACTCACCCAGTGGGATCCCACGCCGAAGATCAGCGCTGCGATGATGGTCCCGTTCACCAGCACGAGCTCCCGTTCGGCGCCGCCCAGCAGGAGCGGGCGAGTGAGCGACGGATGGATCGGCGCTCGACGTGGTTCGTCCATTAGAAGGTCGCCCCCGCCCAGCCGACCGCGGTCATGAAGCTGAGAGCCCCGAGGGCGAGCGCCCCGCCGAAAGCGAGGCCGAACAGGCGCCGAGCCCCGGACCCGTGCTCCGTGAACGCAAAGACCAGACCCGTGACGACGACGCCGGCCGTGATCACCACGTGCGCGACGGTGCCGCTCAAGCTCGCCAGGATGACGTTGAGGGGCCCGTCCCAGGGCATCGGCGGGCCTGCCGGTGCTGCCTCGGCCAAGGACCTGCCGTAGCCGAGCAGCAAGAGACACCACGAGACGACAAGCATGCTGCGCGGTCGATGGTCACTCATATTCAGCCTCCGTGGGTGCGGGGCAGACTGGCTCAAGAACGTAGCTTCCACGAGCCACGTCGTAGGCTTTCACGCGCGCAAGCTCCCGCACGCGGCGCCCTTCCGGCGTGCGGACGATGAACACGACCAGATCCACCGTCTCGGCCACGAGGCGTGGCTGGGGCGGGACGCCCGACTCCAGGATGAGGCTGTCAAGACGCAAGAGAGCCGCCGCGGCGCTGTTGGCGTGCACCGTGGTGATCCCGCCGGGGTGCCCCGTGTTCCAGGCCTTGAGGAGCGCCAGCGCCTCTCCGCCCCGCACCTCTCCCACGATGATGCGATCCGGGCGGAGACGCATCGTGACCCGGACCAGGCGCGTGAGGTCCGCGACGTCGCCCGTATGCAGCTGGACCGCGTTCCGTGCCTCGCACTGGAGCTCGCGCGTGTCCTCGAGGATCACGATTCGCTCCGTTGGATCGCCGAGCGCGACGATCTCGCGCATCAGGGCGTTCGCGAGCGTGGTCTTGCCCGATGCCGTGCCTCCGGCGATCACGATGTTCTGGCGGTCGCGGACGGCGTCGAGGAGCACCTTCTGCTGCGCCGTGGTCAGGATCCGCGCCTTGACGTAGTCCGCGAGGCTGTAGATCTGGCTCGCGCGCTTCCGGATCACGAAGGTGGGCGCCGTCGAGACAGGCGGCAGGATCCCTTCGAAGCGGTAGCCGTTGATCGGCAGCTCGCCTTCAATGATCGGAGCGCGGTCGTGCACGACCGTACCGAGGAGAGCGGCGACCGTCCCTATAAGGCTCTCGACCTGGGTCTCCCTAAGACACTCGCCGATCTCCCGCATCCCCGCCGCGTGCGATTCGACCCACAGCGACCCGTCGGGGTTGCACATCACCTCGGTCACGTCCGGGTCGCCGAGGGCCGCGAACGTCGAGGCGCCGAGCTCGCGGCAGAGCTTGGCATAGAGTCGCTGCTGCGCTTCGGGGTGCGCCGCCCTCATCCGTCGGCTCCGCCTTCGAGGCTCACCTCGGCCCGGCTCGGCTGAAGAGTCTGCATCAATCGACCGTCCATACGGGCCACGCCACGGCGCGCACCTGCGACCGCGAGAATGGCCCGAGGTACCGACTGTCCCAGCTATTCGGCACGCGCGTGCTCACGAGCCAGAACTCATGCGCGGCGACTACGTGCCGTCCCCAGACCGCGTGTGGCAATGGCAGGCCGAGGCTATCGACGTCGGCCGACACACTGCCGGGAAGGCGCTGACCGTTGACGACCACCGCCTCCGGCCCGACCTCCACCACGTCGCCGGCGACGGCGACGACGGGTTTGAGGACGGGCTCGACGCCGCCTACACACGGACCCGGCCAGAGGTAGCCTCGAGCACGCCCGATGGCCGCTGCCTCGAGACTCACGCAGGCCGCCACCCACGCGCCCCGTATTGGGGTCCCCGCGACGGCGCGGTAGAGTCCGCGTGGCGCACTCGGGGAGAGATTCACGTGCAGGCCGAGGCCCAGGATCGCGGCAAGCAGCGCGCCCGCGATCGCCACGCCGACGACAGCCCGTCCGACCGGCTCGAGCTTCATCGATGCGCCGTGTCGTCGTAGGGCCCGGGGAACACGAGGTCCTGGGTCACCATGACGTTGAACGCGTAGCCTGGCCGGATCTCGATCGTGGGGGCGATACTCATGCCACGGCGGATCAGTTCCGACGAGACCTGGCCCAACTCCTGCCCCACGGCAGCGCCAAGGACGTTGCCGGCGGTGGGCCCACCGAAGCCCCGGCCGAAATCCGGGATCTGGCTCAGCTGCACGCCGGCACTGATGACAGAGAGGAGGAGGGCGCCGCCGAACACGCGGAGCAGGTGGTGGTTCACCTCGTCCTGGAAGCCAGCGGCCCCGGCCGCGTCCGTGCCGGGCATGCCGTCCTTCAGGCTCAGACTTGTCGCGTTCGGGAAGATCACGCGCTTCCACGTGATGAGGACGCGCTCTTGGCCGTAGACCGCCCGATGGTCGTAGAGACCGATCAGCCGTGCACCCTGCGGGATCAGGAGATGCTGGCCGGTCTCGGTGTCGAACACGGACTCGCGGACCTGCGCGATCAGCTGCCCCGGGAGATCCGAGTTGACCCCCGTCAGAAGCACCGCGGGAATGATGGTCCCGGCCTTCACCTCGTAGGGGCTCGTCGGATCGCGAAGGCTCGCGGGGAGAACCTCGGGGCGGTCCATCGCTGGCGCGGCTGGACCGGGCGCCCCCGGCAGGCCCGCCGCGACCGCTTTGGCCGCCGCCAGCGCCGCCGGCACGATCGACCCCGCGGTCGCTGGAGCGGCCTCGATGCCGGTCACCGATCGCCCCAAACTGCTGCCCCCGGCGGTCGAGAACCGCGCCTCGAAGGCCGTCGCCCCGATGGGCGCGGCCATGGCAGAGCGCAGCCCGCGCTCCAGTCGCTCGGGCTCGAGTCCGGTGTCACTAAGGATCTTGGCAGGTGTGCCGGCCGCCAACTGAACGCTCGGCTCACGATCCGGAACCTTGTCGAACCAGCGCTCACCGGCCGGCGGGAGCTGCGAGGCCCGAGCCGAGTCGCCGTCGTGCGCGAGCCGCGAGCTCTGGGCCTGTAGCGCGACGAGTCCGGCGACGAACACGAGAACGAGGACGGCGCCGACGACGTAGAGCACGCGGCGATTGAGCCGCACCACCGGCACGCGCGGCGGCGCGAGCTGGGCGGGTCCGCGGAGCTCGGGGTCGTCTCGCGGCGGGGTCATTGCCCGTCGGCCTTCCGGCGGATCGTCACGCGATCCTGCTGACCACCCACGCCGACGATCAACACCGCGGTGTCGAAGAGCCGGTCCACCACGTAGTACGGGAGCCGAACCCGGTAGTTCACGAGAGCCGACTCCCCGCGACTCTGCACCAAGAGGGCCGGCGCCTCGCTCGCCTGGAGCGCGGCCGGCATCTGGATATAGACGTGCTGGCCGTCGTCGAAGACGCGCAGAGGCCGCCACGGGAGTCCCTGCCCTCCAACGATCTCGTAGCCGAACGCGAGCCGGTCCGGCGTGAGCCGCGGGCCCCGGGCCACGGTTGGATCCGGAGCCCGGCGCGAGAGCACTGCCTTCGCGCGGAACGTCCCGTTCGTCTGCTCGACGAGATCGAGCGGGTAGTAGAACTTCACGCGCCTCACGTACCCCGGGTCCCCTTTGACCCTGGAGACGAGGCCGAGATAATACGTCCGGCGGTTCGTCGTGATGATGGCGTTGGTCACGATCCCGTACTCCGTCGGCTTGATCATGACGTGCGGAGTGAGGGTCTCCCGAGCGCCGCTGAAGGCCGGATGCACGAGCCAACGGCTCGAGTCCCCGATAGAAACGTTCTGGATCTCCTCGCCGACGTCAAGCTCGACGTCGCACACACGGAGGGGCTCGCAGGTGACGATGACCTCCGTGAGCCCGTACGGATACTGGATGAACTCCGTCGTCCGAATGATCGGTGCCGACTGGCCCGACTTCCAGGCGCGCATCGCCTTCTGGACCTGCGGGTCGTCCGGATGGACGAGCTCACCGGCCGCCGGAAGCGGCTGAAGCTCGGTCTTCTCCGGTACCGCCGTGGCCCGGACGAGATCCTCATCGAGCGGAGCCGTCGGCGCCGGCTGCGTGGCGCAGCCGGCGAGCAACGCGAGGGCGGCCCCCAGGGCGGCCCGAGCCGCGGCGCCGGAAGCAGTCTGGCTCAAAGCTGCTTGGTCCATCGGATCTCCCTCACGTACAGCCCGAAGGGGTTCATCTGGATGGCGTCGGCCGTGGCGGGCGGCACCGTCTCCACCTTCAGCACGGCCTCCCAGTTGCTCCTGCCGAGCAGCGTGCCGTCGAGGCCTCTCTGCTCCTCGTTCCAGCGCACCTGCCACGATCGTTCGGAGAGCTGAAGAAGGCTGGTGACGGCCGGGAGGACCGTGTACGTCTTCGCAATCTCGAAGGGGTTGTTCGCCCGGTAGTGGTCATCGAGGAATGCCCGCGCGGAGCCCCGCGCGTATGCATAGACCTGATCGAGACCTCGCTTCATCGCAACGCGGTCAGTCATCACTCCGCGTGTGCCGCGAATGAACGCGGCGAGCTGGTAGCGCACGATCCGTTCGTCCGTCGGGCGCCCCGCGGCTTCCACGGGCTTCACCGCGATCGCCGCGCCGAGGGCGTCGACCTCGACGACGTACGGGACCGTCTTGTGCTGCAGGCCCAGCGCCACGAGACCGCCGCCCAGCACGCCCGCCAGCGCCAGCTCCGCGACCGCCGCGATCTGCCACCAGCGACGCGCCTGGACCAGATCGAGATAGCGATCGTTCCATTCGCGCCGAGCCTCGACGTACGGGTTCAAATCCTTCATCACTCGACTCGCTCGAAGCGCCTCGCATTCCAAATGTCGTGCCACGGCGCGAAGTAAAAGCTAAGTACGGACCAATTCGACCAATTGGGGGCGCGTGTCGAGGACGTGGGGGGCGGCGAGCGCGGCAAAGTGCAGCGCCCAGTATGCAATCTGCAGCAAGCAGCGGTCACTTCAAACGCGCGACGGTCGATCAATAAGAACGCTGCTCATGCGCACCCACGCGGGCCGCCTGTCCCTGCCACCGTTGCATCTTGCGGTGGAGGGTCCCACGGTTCATGCCCAGCCTCCTCGCTGCGGCGGTCAAATTGCCACCCGCCGTCTCGATGACGCGGAGGATGTGGCGGCGCTCCATTTCGGCGAGTGAGAGGGATCTCTCGTCCGTCACCGCGGCCAGCGGCTTGCGGAACAGGAGGTTTTCCGGCAAATCCTCCACGTCGATCGTGGACCCCGGCGAGAGTATCATCAGCCGCTCGATGGTATTCGCGAGTTCGCGGACGTTTCCGGGCCACGCGTAGCCCTGGAGAACCCGCATCGCCTGAGGAGTCACCTTCTTCTCACCGAGCCCGCGGCGCTGCAGCAGGCTCAGAAAGTGCGTCACGAAACGTGGGATATCTTCGGGTCGCTCGCGCAGCGGAGGCAGCGTGATGCGGATGACGTCGACCCGGTGCAGCAGGTCTTGTCGGAGCCGACCCGCCCGCACCAGATCGTCGACATCGCGGTTGGTGGCCACGATGACGCGGACGTCTACCGTGATCGTTCTCACCCCACCGACCCGGCGCAGCTCACCATGATCCAGCACCTTGAGGAGCTTCGACTGCATCTCCGGCGACATCTCGGCGAACTCGTCGAGGAACAGCGTGCCGCCGTCGGCCAGCTCGAAAAGCCCGGGCTTCTCGCCCACCGCCCCGGTGAACGCGCCTCGCTCGTGCCCGAAAAGCTCGCTCTCCAGGAGCTGATCCGCCACTGCCCCGCAGTGGAGATCGACGAACGGCTTGGCGCAGCGGCCGCTCAACGAATGGATCGTGCGTGCAAGCAAACCCTTGCCGGTCCCGGATTCGCCGAGGATGACGACCCTCCCGTCCGCAGATGCGATCTGCTGGGTCGTCTCGAGCACGGCGCGGATCGTCGGACTCTCGCCCACGAAGTCCGACATTCCAACCGGGGCCAGCATGCGCCGCAGGGCCACATTCTCACGCCGCAAGCGCAGGTGATCGACCGCGCGGCGCAGGGTTTCCTCGATGAGCGCAGGCTCCGTCGGTTTGCAGAGGTAGTGGAACGCGCCGTATTTCATGGCAGCGACGCAGTCGTCGTAGTCGGGTTGGCCAGTGAGGATCACGACCTCACACGGCCAGTCGGCTTCACGGATGCGCTTGAGCGTCTCGAGCCCCCCCAAGCCCGGCATCCGGATATCGAGCAGGACGACGTCGAAGGAGCGCTCGGCGAGACGGTCGAGCGCGGCCTCTCCGCGCGGCAAGCACTCGACCTGGTGACACGCGCCGGTCAGGCGCCTTTGCATGACGAGGCGGAACGCGGCGTCATCGTCCACGACGAGAACTGTCATCGGACGGCCGTTCGAGGGAGACCGGTGATGTTCGTTCATCGCTCTGCCGGCAGCTCGAAGGTGACCGTCGTCCCCTGGCCCGCTCCCGGGCTCGTGATCGTGATCGTGCCTCCCTGCTGTTCAACCATGGCCTGACAGATCGCCAGCCCGAGTCCGACGCCCTTGCCGACCTCCTTCGTGGTGTAGAAGAGGTCGAAGACATTGGGGAGGTTCTCCGGTGGGATCCCACGTCCAGTGTCCTGGACGGTCACGATCACGCGTCCCCGACTGGCCACGTCAGGCTCAAGGCGCGCGGTGATGTCGATGCTGCCTGGCCCTTCGAGGGCGTCCAGCGCATTGCTCAGGATGTTGAGCACAACCTGCTTGAGCATCACCGCGTCCGCTTGGACGCGGAGGGGGACGTCCACAGGCCACACCGTGAGCCGTTTTCCGCTCGTGGCCGCCGCGCTCGACACGAGCGCCACCGCCTCGGCGACGACCTGCGGTACGTCGACGGACTCGAACGCCGGTTTCCGCTCGCGAACGTAGTCGAGGAGACGATCGACGATGTTGGCGGCTCGGCGAAGCTCGGAGTGGGCGTGCTTGAGAAGTGAGGGGAACTCTTCGAAGCCAGACGTGAGCGCTTCTGGGGCGGCTGCCGCTTCTCTCATCTCGGCGATGAAGCCGACTGCGTTCTGGAGAGGATTCCGTAGTTCATGCGCGAGCCCGGCCGCCAGTCGGCCCGCGAGAACGAGCTTCTCGTGTCGCAACACCGCGGCCTTCGAGAGCTGCACGTCGTGATATGCGCGCGCATTGGCCATCGCGAGGGCAGCGAGATCGGCCAGGCCCTGGGCAAGCTCGATGTCGGCCTCTGAGAAGACTCGGCCCGTCATCCCGGTGACGGCCAATGTCGCGATGACGCCAGCTTCGGAAGGCAGCGGGACCGCCAGCACGGCTCGGTCCTGCACGGTCTCGTGAGATCTATGCCCCTCACTCCAGTGGGGCAAGCGGGGGTCGTTGGTGAGATCCGGAGTCCAGAAGGTCACCGCCTCGAAGGCCACCTTTCGGACAAGGCTTGAAAACCGTCCCGGGAGCTCCTGCCGAACGACCGGCGCGCCTCGGGAAGAGGCGATGATCAGGTGGTCGGGGTTCGCCCACACCGTGCAATCCCAGCCGTCAACCAGTGGAATCACGCTGTGCACGAGCCGTTCGCAGACGACGGAGACATCCCGGGTCTTCGTCAGCATCTCAGCAAGCCTGGACATCTCTGCCGCACCATGCTGGCGCTGCCGGCTCTCCGCCTCTGCGCGCGCACGCATCAACAGCGGGGTGGCTTCGGTCGCGATGATCTCGGCTTGTTGAATGTCGTCGTCGGAGTAGGGTCGGTCGGATGCCCGAGCGAGAGTGATCGCTCCGATCGCCTCGGTTTCGAACAGGAGCGGCACGGAGAGGGCTGCAACCGGAGTCCATGTCTTCATTGCGTCGGCGAACATGTCGGAGATCCGTACCGGGGACGCGGCGTAATCGGTGGTCACGAACGGCATGCGCGTATCGATGGCGCGCCCAGCCGCGCCGAACCCTGGCGGCAAGACCTGCCCGCGTCGAATCGCGGGAGGATCCACCCCGTCGACGGCGACCGAGTGAAGTGCCCTCGACAGTCGGTCGACGAGGAAGACGATGGCCGTCCCGCTCCGCAGCAAGCGTCGGGCATCCGCCGCGATGGCATGAGCGACGTCATCGATGTGATGGGGCATCTGTATCCCGCGGTCGACTCCATGGTGGGCGACAAGACTCCATCGCCGCGTCGCCTCGTTGAGCCGCTGCGCGTTGCGGACCCGGCGAGCCAGCCGAACGCCGAGGCGAAGCCCCTGCTCGATCGCGCCGTCCTGAAAGATCCGGGACTGTCGACTTCCGACGTAGACCAGGGCTTCCAGGCCGGTGGTGCCCGCGCCGCTCAAAAGAGGGAGAACGAGCGCCGCCTCGATCCTCTCGGCGAGCAGCAGGGCCCGTTCGGAAGGACTCAGTCCTTCCTCGGCCGACGTGCGCCCGGACCACGGTCGGCTGGAGAGAAGGACGGTGCCACCGACGCCGATCCCGGGGGTGACTCGAACGCCAAGTCCGTGACGGTCCCGAGCGCCCTCGGCGTACCGGATCACGGCCGAGCGGGCTCGCGATTCACGCACCGCCAGCCACACGACATCCGCATCGAACAGCGCGCGAAACGCGTGCGCGGTCTCGACGAGCGCCGGCGGCGGAGCGAGGGCGGAAGCTCCCACGCCGGATATCGTTCGCGTGGTACCGACCGACGCGTTAGTCACGTTGGAGGAGCCACCGCAGGATCCATGGCCAGATCTCATGTCGTGCAGGTCGGCTCGCGATGATACGTGTGTGGTCGTAGTCCTCGGAGAAGCCGGAGGCTTTCCCGCACTCCACGAACTCCTTGTCACTGCTCCCGAGGGCCTCGTAGATTCGGCGGCAGCCACGGACGGGCGCGATGTAGCGATCAGCGGCGCCCGCGAACCAGAGCGTGGGAACGGTGATGCCCTTCGCCGCCTCCAGATAATCAAAGCCGTCGTTACCCAGCCAGCGACGACGCCAGTTCCAGCGGAACCACTGGTTCACGACCCCGCGGAACTCGTCCTCCGGCCCGAAGCCCAGCAGGCGGCGGCGCGCCGGGCCGGCGAGGTTGTTGATCAGCATGATCCGTGTCGCGTTCGCCCGTCCTCGTAGCGTCGCGCCCGCTTCGGTCGCCTGGCTCGCCAGCGTGACCAGTCCGCGCACCCGTTCCCTGGCCTCCGGATTTCGCGCCAGGTACATCACGAACACGAGGCCGCCGCCGCTGTGGGCCACGAGGAAGACTTGCTCCTTTCCCGTGGCCCGAAGGACCGCCTGAAAGCCGGCCCGGACGTCGAACATGGCGAACCGCTCGAAGTCTGCGTTGACGTGGCCTCGTTCGCTCTGGCCGTGACCTCGCAGCTCCAGCACCCAGCAATCGAACCCGTGGTCGGCGAGGAATCCGGCCAGCCCCGCGCAGACCTGCCCGTTCGAGAAGGTGCCGTGCGTCAGTAAGACGGGACACCCCTGCCAAACCGCCCCGGAAACCCGGTGAAGCGCCAGCTCCACTCCGTCATCGGTCCTGACGTGAACGCCGGCTGGTTTCATGCGCCCTCTTTCGCGTACACCCGTCTCCGACCCCAGCGCTCCCTGTTCGACTGGCATCTAGGCTACCTCCTGAGTCCGATCCAATTCAGCCCCGATGTTCGCCCGGTTCGAGAACTTGACCTTCCGCAGCTCTTCCAGCCGCTCGGCGGCGAGCAGGCCCTGAATCAATGGTGTATAGAACACGCCGTCACCGACGAGGGTGAGCTGGCGCTCCGAGACCTCCACCCATCCCCGCTCCTGAAGCGCCGGCCAGATGTCGCGGTACTCATCGACGAGGTTCACACCGAAGAGCTTCTCGTAGAGCTGCAGGTCAACACGGAGGCACTGGAGCATCTGGAAGAGGATCATGAGGCGCAGGTCTTTTTCCGTGTAGTGGAAGCCGCGCTCGACGGGAAACCGCCCCTGGTCGATGCGGGCGAAGTACTCTTCGACGCGCCTGCAATTCATGTAGCTCCACCCGGGTAGACCAGGAGTCCCCGGGAAGACAGAGACGCCGGCGAAGCCCCAGGCCCAGGTCTCGGTGGCGACGATTGCCGCCCCGTCACCATGCGCGAAACGCCTGTACCAGTGGTCCTCGTAACGAAGTGTGTCGGCCTCCGTCTTCTCCCAGTCGAACGTCGTCACCTGTGCGTACCCGTGGTTGCGGAGGAATTCCGCGGACGCGCGGTACATTCTGACGTTCTGGTCGGTCGATGGGAGCTCCGGCCGGCGGTTCCGGGCGAAGTCCGTCCGGCCGGCCACGTTCAGCTCATAGTGGGTGATGTGGCCGACGCCGGCCTGCACGACAGTGTCGAGGTCCTTGAGCATTCCTTCGACGGTCTGGCGTGGCCAGCCAAAGATAAGGTCGACGCTGCTCCCTAACCCGAGTTCGTGGCACCAGGCTATCGCTTGGAGCACCTGGGAGCCCTTCTGCTTTCGCCCGCTCATCTTGATCATCTCGTCGGCGAGCTGCTGGGCGCCGATGCTGATCCGAGTGATTCCAGCGTTCCTCATCGCGACGAGCTTTTCTTTCGTGAAGAGCTGGGGAACTCCTTCGAGAGTTATCTCCGTCCCGGGCGGGAGTCTCGGGAACATCCGGCGAACGATCGCGAGCAACTGATCGTATTGTCTGGCCTTGTAGAGGTTCGAAGTCCCTCCGCCGAAATACACGCTGGTCGGTCGGTCTTCCTCGAAGAAGCGGCTGTACATCTCGCCTTCGCGGCCGAGATAGCGAAGGTACACGTCGAGCTGCTCCTGGTTCCGGTAGATCTCGCTCGGGAAGAGGCAGAAGCCGCATCGATCAGGCTTGGTCGGAAGACAGTAAGGAGTCGCGACGTACAGGCTCAGCCGGGTCGGAAAGACAAGACGTGTGGTATGTCGGTGCTCCATGACCGTCCCGACGGGAATGTCCTGATCGAGCCAGAACAGGGGCGACGGGTGCCCGTGGAGGACGCGGTTGGCATGACGTCGAGAAACCTCTCGGTCGATCTGCTCGCGCACGCGCTGGAGTCGATCGTCCATCGGTTACTCCTTCGGTTGGGATACCTTCACGTGTTGGATTGGAGCGCGGCACGCACCGCGTCTACATGCGGTCATTCAAGCTCCGTCCGTTCGCGACTTGAGTGCGGCGGGCCAGAGAGCAAATCGGATGCCAGGCAGAGTCGCACGCTCGACCGCCTGCGACGGCTGTCCAAAACCCCGTGTGGCAAAAGGCAAGGTCGCCGGACCGAAAGTAGAGACGGACGCGCCCCACCGCCGCGGGCGGCGTCTTAAATCGATGCAAAATGCGTCACGGCCGATGCGAAATGCGACACTTGCTGACACTCGTCGAGGAATCGGCGAACAGGCAGCCGGCGGCTGGTACTTCTAGGAAATGTTGGACAGAGAATCTCGAGCCGACCACCCTCGAATCCGCGGAGGGAGCTTCGCGACTTTCGCTGCGTGCTCCTCGACCTCCGCGGCCACGGCGATAGTGAACACGTGTCGCCGCCGGCATACAATCCCGAGCACCACGCTGCCGATCTTGCGCAGGTCGTCGCGAGTCTGGTGCACAGCCCATACGCCATCCTCGCCCACTCTGCGGGTGCGCTCGCGGCGGCGCGCTTCATCACGAACACGCGGGCGTCGATTCCCGCAGCCATGCTCAACGCCTTTGTCTGGGTGGATCTCGACCCGCTCGTCGCCGCATCTATCCCACCATCCCTGATGAGCGGCTCCGGTCCTTCGTGATCGAAGGACTCCGCCGAGTCGACGGCGGTTGGCGTATCCTGCCAAACATCGCGACGCCGACGTTCGTCCTTCGAGGGGCCGAGAGCATAGTGACCTCAGCAGAAGGAACTGCGGATCTCTCGAACGGATTGCCCAACCGCGAAGTGCAAGAGATCAAGGGCGGCAGCCACATGCTCCCGCTGGAGCACCCGAAGGAGGTCGCTGCGGCGGTACGCGATTTCATCAGACGTCACATTGTTAGCAGCGCATAAAGTGTGAGGGCAATCGATTCTCTGACGATGTTGACCTCAATGCTGTCGCTGTCCGCGAATGTCCTCTTGAGCGACGCGTACAGTTCTTAGCGAACCAAGCGAGCTCGCCGTCAAGGATTCGTTCGGCCGCATACCCATGCGGGTATACGGCGCCTGGGACTCATGCTGGCCCGTAGAAACAAGGGGATTTGGCCGGGCTTCTTGCAGAGCATGGACAGACCGGTCGTTTTGGGCGACGCCGCCGCGAGACCGCGCGAGACCGTGCTCTTTCTTGGACGTGGACAACTGTGGAAATGTGGACATGAGGCGTGAGCACTTAGGCCTTGACAAGACGCAAGGGGAGCAGCACTATGCGCGCACCCTGGGAGTTAGGCCTAGGGGAGAGAGGGCGTTCACGGAGTACGCAGCGGACCTTGATGATCGATCGCGGGGGAGGTTGCGTTAACCGTGGCTAATCTACCGAGACTACCTAGCTAGCGAAGCGGTAGAGACAAAAGACCCACTCTCGAGAAAGCGGCGGGCCCGCGGATCCGCCGCTTTCTTTTTTTTGCGAGCCGTAGCGAGCGCACTGCGGAATTGTTGTGGGCTGCTCGATGGCAAGGTCGCACTCAGGCCACACCAAGGCGAGCCCGCACCGGCAGAGCGTCGCGTAACGTGGCGGTTTCTTGGTGAGCCGTCAGGGATTCGAACCCTGGACCCCCTGATTAAAAGTCCGTTCGAGCGCTATTTCGCCGGTCGCGCTCCGGATCACTCATTCGCGCTACATCTCCAATATCTGCCCGAGATTCCGGAAGAATTGCCAACCCCCGCTCCTACATGGTCGGTGACTCACTGCGCCCAGCGATGACGACCGAGTTGCACCGGGAGTGACACCGGGATTAGCACCGACTACTACCTCCTAAACCGTCAGCTCAAACGTACGGCCGGCACGGCCGTTATGTCGGTGTGGCCACCGCAATGGGCGTCCGCCTACGCACCCGGCGACTATTTCGCTACTGGTGAGGAGGGCGTCTTGCAATCCGTCAGGCGCATAGAGAATCGCTTGAGTCTCACGATGTGGTGGTCGGGGCGGGAACATTTCGGTGTTCTCGAATGGACTCCTCCGCCTACATTGGAGGCCGTCGAGAACCTGCTCACGGCGCATATAGGTGAGCCAGTTCAGACTATCGGCGATCTGGACGTTTAGAAGTCTCGAATGGCATGATCGCCCAGACACCCACCCGGCTACGGCATCGGCTTGGGGGCGGGCTCGGTAGCCCGCGCTCGTAATGCTTTGTAGAGACGTTATTGCCGGGAGCGGTCTTATGTCAATGGTGTGGCCGAGGGAAAGAGCCGTGCGAGCCAGTACTCGCGGTCTCCGAAATTGCGAACGGTCGCAACCTCGTTGAGCGCCTTTCGGATGGCTCGGCGCATCAGTTCCTCCACAGCATCCCTGAACACGCTGATCGAGACTGCTCCCTGGCGCGGCAGTTGGACTTCTTTCCCCCCCAGCCTTCCGCCATGAACGATGGTGTTTCGAAGCCGATAAGCGGTCGTAACTAAATCGAAGATCTCGCGGCGGGAATACTCGGACCAATCAACGAACAACGCGGCTCGCTGCGCAAGTCTGAAGCCGAGTTCTCCACGATCTGCCGGCGCGGCTGCGTCGCTGAGGAATAGCGATTCACTCGCTATCATCAGATCGACCAGCGAATCCTCGATCGAGTACCGGTCAGACGCCATGTTGAAGCGGCGCGCGCTTGCCGCAACGAACCTCTTCGCCTGGCGAGGGGAGCTCGTAAGTGCCGTCCAGACGGCCCGCAGTTCGTGAATATCGCTGGCCGCCAGGGCAAACTCCCCGCGATCGGACGAACGCGTGGCCCGATGGTAGAAGTTGATATTCCCTTCGAGCAACCATGAGTCGATATACTGGATTACACCCGGCGACCGAAGTCTTCCTGCCCTTAGAAGCCTGAATACTAAGAGAACGTCGTCGGCCAAGAGGTAAGTCGACAGGAGCGGCCGTTGACCGAAGGTGCCTTCGTCGATGCTCAGATCAAGTGTTGCGTTGATCTCCTTTGGCAAGCGCCGTGTGTGACGAACGGCGCCGGCTTCGCTGTCCCGTATGAGCGGTGTCAGCCACGGAACGAGTAGGCCGCTATCTACGGAACGAGTGACTTCTGAGTCAGTCAGCGTCGTAATCTCGAAACTAGGAGCGAGGTCGACTGGAAGCCCGCCGGGAACGGTGAGGCCGGGAAGCAGGACGACCGTGACACCGTTCAGAGTGTTCGCGTATAGATCGCGGGCGATCGCCTCCCAGCGGGACTTAAATCGGTCTTCGCGGAACTCAAGAGCGGCGCGGTCGGTGTCGATGAGTGCCCGAAGCATCACGAGAACAAGTCGGTCGACATCGAAGCGCGTGGCACCACCCCCGGCACCGATCATCGCTTCCAACTGTGGGTTCAATATTGGATCAGCGCGGATGGCCTCCACGAGCGGCGCGAATGTTGGAAGATGGTCTGAGCGATCTTTGTACCGAAACCACTCCAGGTTCGGATGGCGGGGCTTCTCCGGTCGGAAAATGCCGTCGCTGCTCCGCACCCAGCGGTCGCGGTCTCCTTCAAGCATGTCGACGCCGGAGCCCCGCTCCCGAATGAGCAGGTCACCGACGGCCCGCATGTGATCACGAAGCACGGTCTCGACCGGTAGGCTGCTCAGTTGAACCACCCCGCGCGCTGAATCCTGCCCCTCAGCGCGAGCGCCTTCTTGAACTCGGCCTTGACCTGCGGCCGGGCCTCCGCGCTCCAGCGCTCGTGCAGCATCGCGCGCAGGACGCGATTGATGCGGAGCCAGGGCTGCTGCCACGTGCGGTCAGTGTCCTCGCTCACTTCGCCTTCGGCCCGGGTCCACGGTGTCGGGGAGGCAGATGGTATGACCACCTGGTATCGGCTCCAATTTTTTCGTGTCGGCGTTGTATCTATAATCAGCGTTGGACTCTCTGTTCTTGCAGTCACTGATGGTCTTGAAACTTTCGCGTGGAGCCCAGCCGATCTCCCGTTTATCTATGATTTCTTTTTGCCACAGCACCCACGCAGACTCGGCGTAGGCAGTCCCCGCAGCCGAGATGAACAAGCACAGCGTCGCGAGCAACGCTCTTCTCATTTGTATTTCTTCTCGTCGTCGAGCAAGTCGTCCATCACTTGCCCTTCAACCCGCGCGGCAGTTCACGGTCACCGCGATAGACGCAGCGGCTCGTCATGTAGGTTCTGGCATTTGCGTAGTGCATCTCCACTAGAAGTCGCTGAAGCGACAACAGCGCCGGCTCCGTCATCTCGAGATACTGGGCCGCTGCCTTGCTATACACCGACTCCTCGATGCGGCGCAGGGAGTCCCGCATGATCTCGCATACCTGCCGGGACTCGAACGCTTCAAGCAAATTCCACTCGTTGAGAGGGCGATCGGGCAATACTTGGTATGCGCGGAGGTACGCGGCGGTCTTGTCGTAGTCGCTCCGCGGCGGTCCCATGAGATACCAATCGCCGCGAGTTGCGATATGCTCCCAGCGTGGATTGATCGTGCTGGGATAGCAGTAATGACTGATCCGCTGGATCACCTTTCCGTTATCTTTTCGGACAAAAGTGTCACCCTGGATGGACCAGTCGTTCGGGAATAATTTGCTCATCTGTTCGTAAGGCCGACGTTCCTCTCGGCGCTTTTCTTCGCAGGATGTTTTTGTTGTCAACGATCCCCACTGGGTGCAGAGAACCGCCGGCTCCTGACCCGCGACCGCATAGACGCTCTGGTCCCACAACATCCACGCAACTTCAGCAAACGTCGTCGCGGCCGAGGTGAGCAGGTAGAACGCGACGAGCAGGGAGGCCCTTCGGGTAGCGTGCATCATCGGGTGCCCTCCATTGCCAGCTTCGCGGCGGGGAAGAGAATTACAAGCCCCCACCCGATCATGCTGAGCGCAATCGCCGATACGATGCTGGCGAGAAGGAGGAGAGGCGATCCAGAAGTGGAAAGCAGATCAACGATAGCAATTGGGCTGGTTAGGATCGCTATCAAGAGCACCGTTTCAAACGGCCAGACTGCCCGTCGGGCTGCGGCATAACAAATCGCCGCGCCCCAGATAGCGGGTAGGCACGTTTGACTGAGGGCCACTGCCGACGTTTGGGATACTCCGCTACGTGTGAGGCCGAACAGTCCAAGCAAGAAGCCGATCAGGACGTCGCCTGCAACCCACACCGCTGCAAACACCACTGCGCGCTTCCACCTGAGTTCGCTGGCTACCGGGGCTAGGTGCTCCGACCGAGAAAGCGAGATCGCCCCGATCCCATAGAGCATCACGGGCACAATCCAGGCTACCTGACCCGACTGTACTGCCTTGGCGACCCAATCGAGGAGTCCGTAGGCGAACAAGCCATAGGCTGCCCAAAGGCGACCCTTGAGCAAGGCGAGAGCAAAGCCCATTATGGCGATCACATCGCTCAGACTGTACAGGCCGAAGCCGTAGCCTCCAGTCAGCGCGTTCCCTTCAAAGATCAGAACGACGACAAATGCTGCCGTGATCCCGGCTTGGACGAAGGCCATCCCGGCTGCGATCTTGACGGCCAATCGTAGCTTCTGACCTGTTGCCAGTTGGTCGGACTTGGGCGCTGTGCTCATTTGGCTCTCCTCAACGCCTCCCATGCCGCACCCTGCACCGCTCGCCACGGCGTCCGCTCCCACGCCGTACCCGTCGCGCTCGTCGGCGAATGCTCCATCCCGCTCGTGTAGAACGTGGCCCGCCAGCCCTCCGTCCGTCACCGCCGCCCGGAAGATCCACGACCGAGACGTCGTACAAAGGCACGTCGCGAAGCAACTCGTGGGCACGAAGGTCCAGGCGCAGATACTCGATGGGTGACGCCCACATGCGGCGTCTCTAGCAGATTTCGGGTTTCGGTTCTGACCTACCTGGGTCTTCGGACCAGTGATTACTGGAGAACGGCGCCCGTTGCAATGCTCCCCATTTTCTCATCGTCCAACGCTGAGACCGGCCTGCCTGAAGCCGCCAAGCCGTGAGACTAGACGCTAGCGGGCAGCGAGGGAGCGCCGGTCGGCTCGAGCAGGAGATTGAGGCGGCGACAGAGATCGATCACGGCGTCGGCGCGGCCGGGGAACCACGCGCGTATCCACTCGGGCCGCTCGAAGAACGCGAGCGGAGCCTGGCCGGTGCGGCGGATGGAGCCGCGGCGGACGAGGCCGCTGGCGTTGATGAAGCTGACCTCATCGAGCACGCGGCCGGGGGCGGCGAAGCCCGGCGTGACGGGACAGAGCGCTTGCAGCGGCGGGAGCGATTCCGCGACGCAGCGCAGGCAGAACGCGTGAGCGCGCGCGCGAACGGCGGGTGGCAGCGCCTCGAGCGCCTGACGCATCGTGATGCCGGAGAAGATCGTGTCGTCGACGATCGCCATGGGCGTGGCCATCTCCACCGCGGCGAGCTGTCCAGCCAGTGACACGCCGGTCGGGCTCACGACCGTGTAGCCTCCGCGGGCGTCCTCTTCACGCGTCAGATCCACCCGCCGGATGGCCGGGAACCAGCCGGCCTGGGCGTGGACCTGGCGGGCGACGCGCTCGCCGGCGAGACCGATCCCAATCGTGAGCGCGAACGACGAGTGCGGGCCGCGCGCGATGAGCGCGGCGATCTGCTCCTGAAGCGTGAGCACGCTCACGCGGTCGTCGTGCCGGACCACCGCCATCAGCTCCTGCGCCAGCGCGAAGGCCGGCGAGTCGCCGCCGTGCCGCTCGCGGACGTCCTCGATCAGGTCGTCGTGGATGTAGAAGCGCCGGGGCGTGGGGGTGTCTCCCCACGGGCTCACGCGGCGCGCCGCGCTCGCGCGGCGACCGCGCGCGATGTAGGCGCGGCGAGGGCCAGCGCGAAGCGCGCGCCAGCGTCGGTGTGCCCGGCGTCAAGACGGAGCCCGGCCGCGGCCAGCATCGCGCGCGTGGAGGCAAGCGTGAACTTGTACGCCGAGCGGTCGATCGGTGGAGCCGTTGCAGTCTGCGCCGGGGCGATGCCCATTGGGGGCTGGATGATATGCACGCACCCCGCGTGTCCGCAAGTTGACGCCTTGACCGCCCCGGCGGATTCGCCCATTCTCTGCGGGCGAGGCGGGCAGGCGGCGGCCACCACGGTGGGCCCACTCATCATGTCGGTGCCGGCGCGCTCCGCGCTGATGGTGGCACTCGGCCTCCACCGGCTGCGCAGCATGCAGGCGCGGAGCGTGTGGACCGCGATGTACTTCCTGCCGTTCGAGGTGTCGCTCGTGGCCGCCGCGCTCATATGGCAGTGGATGTACGACCCGCTCTACGGCTTGGCATTGATGGCGAGCTTGTCACCGGCGTCCGCCAGAAAGGCGTGAAGCGCTGCGACCACTTGGGCGCCCTCCCCGACCGCAGCAGCGACCCGCTTGACCGATCCGGAGCGAACGTCACCGATCGCAAAGACGCCGGGGCGACTCGTCTCGAGCGGTCGGCCGCCACCTCCGAGGTTGGCATCTGTGAGCACGAAGCCCTTGTCATCAAGCGCGACGCCGTACTGCAATAACCACTCGGTGTTTGGCTCCGCACCAATGAACAGAAAGAGGTGGCGAATCGGCTGCCGTACTTCCCGGCCAGATGGGCGCTGGCGCCAGCGAATCGCTTCCAGCACTCCTCCGTGTCCTTCAAGCGCGCTGACCTCGGTCTGCGTCAGGACTTCGACATTGGGCCGGGCAGCAATGCGGTCGATCAGATAGCGCGACATACTCGCCTCCAAGCCAGGTCCGCGCACCAGAAACCACACCTTCGCGACCCGGCTCGCCAAATAGACCGTCGCCTGGCCCGCGGCGTTGCCGGCGCCGACCAGCGCTACCTCCTGCCCGGCGCACAGCCGCGCCTCCACTGGCGAGGCCCAATAGTGGACGCACGAGCCTTCGAATGCCGCGAGATTCTCGACATCAAGGCGTCGGTATCTGGCGCCGCTGGCGACAATCACCGCGCGGGCGCTGACGCGTTCACCATTGGCGAGACCCAAAAGGAATCGCCCGCCACCAGAAATCGACTGATCCTGCAGACTTACGACTTCGTCCGGTATCGCCATCTCGGCCCCGAACTTCTCCGCTTGGTTGTGGGCGCGCGCCATCAGAGCCATGCCAGCGATGCCGGTCGGAAAACCCAAATAATTCTCGATCCGGGCGGAGGCGCCCGCCTGGCCACCGAAGGCTCGGCTATCCAGAACGAGCACCGAGAGACCCTCGGACGCCGCGTAGACCGCCGCGGCGAGACCCGCGGGTCCGGCGCCGACGATAGCTGTGTCATAGACTTTGGCGGAATCGATGGGCCTGAGGAGACCAATGCAGCGGGCGAGCTCCGTCTCGCTAGGATTGCGCAGCAGCTGTCCGCTTGGACACAGCACGATCGGTAGTTGGAGAGGATCTATGCGGAAGCGCTCAAGCAAGGCGTTGGCGCCCGGATCGGTCTCGGGGTCCAACCTCTGGTGAGGATGCCCGTTCCGCGCCAGGAATCCTTCCAACCGAAGAACATCACGGTGATCTGCGCGACCGATGATCACGGGTCCGCCCGAACCCGTTTCGAGAAGACCGACGCGGCGCAGGATCAGCGCGCGAATGATGCGCTCCCCCAACTCGGCCTCCTCCACCAGAACGTCCCGAAGCTTGTGCGGCGGAATGACCAGCGCTTCGACCGTGCCTTGGGTATGCCCGTCCACCAGCGCCGGGCGGCCGGAAAGCTGGGCAAGTTCGCCCAGGAACGAGCCCGGACCGTACGTGACAATCGGCGGGTGGTGCGCCAGTTCGTCGCGCCGGGTGACGACGACGTTGCCGGTCAGGATGACAAACATACCCGGACCAACCTCGCCGGTTGTCGCCAGGCGTTCGCCCGCGCCGTAGGACCGCGTCTCCCCGAACCGGCGCAGCCGATCGATCTCCGCCGGCTCCAACACCAGGAACATCTGGTCGCGCCGAGTCTCGATGATCGGGTGTTCAGATGCCGCCATGGTCGACCCCTCCATAGTCAGAATGGCGTAGAGCCGTTTCAAGCGCTCCACGTCAATTCGCTTCGTTCATACCGCCCTTCGTTATCGGTATCCAGTGCACAGTTATCGTCTGCTCGGACAGTCGGCCTCGTTCAACGCCGCGTCGCTTTCGGATATGGCTCACAACAGCGCATCTCTCTACCTCGTCCCCAGGCATGACATGATGCCAGGGCTTGAAACACAATTCGAAGAGACCTTCGGAGGAACCGCCGGCTTTGCCCTTGCGGCGCACGCGCGACGGACACCTTCCCGGCGCGGCCGATAGTCGCTCTGAGAGTACATGCCACACCCGGATATCGCCGAGGCACTCGGAATCAGCCCGCCTCAAGCCCAACCCGAAAGCGGCCGCGGCTGTCCAGAAGCTTGTGAACAAAATCCGCGAACGCGCCGACAAGGCCCCTCACGATCCGCTGGCGATCTCCGAGAAGGACAGACCTGAACGGAATGAGGAAGGCCGATTCGCGAAGGGCCGGACCGGCCACAAGACTGAGAAACGTCTACCGGCGCTACGCGATCGTCAGCGAGGCGGACTTGGACGAGGCCGCGCGCCGGCTATCGTAAATGGCGGCTTTTCGACAGTGAACATGCGCGACCCCTTGAGGAGACCACGGGTGGGGCTGCGTGGAGAGCACCGGGGCCGCGTCACGTCTTCTGTCACGTTCGGCGGCCCCGGCCCGAAATGCTACTCGACAACCGAGCGATTTCTTTGGTTGCGGGGGCCCCCAGTCACCGATATCGCTAACGATCCCGTCCAATGTCGACTCGCCCTGCTGCGGAAGGGTGTTGCCTGTCCAGTGTCAGGGACGTGCACCACCCGGACCATCGGCAGCCTGGCGCACGAGTTCCACTGAACCCTCTGGCTCCCACCGCAAGCGAGATGTTCCCACCCCCGCCAGGCGGTGCTCGTCCACGTGCGTCAGAATGATCTGCGCGCCGTTGGGCGTCTGAGGGTCCAGAACGAGCGTGAGCCTGCCGTTCGAGTCTCCAAGCCGTCCCTCGAAGTTCACGGAGTGAGCCTCGCCCCGGACCGTGAAGGTCAGGACGCCAGACAGGCCGGACAACCGCTGTCCAAACAGCCGCCACGGGCCGAAATAGACGTCACCAGAGGTGGAGCCCTCCTCTTCTTGCTTGAGGACGAACAGGGTGAGGGGAGTACCGCCCCAAGTCCCCGTCCAGGTTCCCCTGAGATCCAGCACCGGTTTCGCCGGCGTCGTGAGGCGGGGCGTGGCGACACACCCGCCGAGCAGGAGAGTGAGGCCGACTGCGAGAACGCGGTTCAATCTCGGTTTCATCTGTCGAGAGCCATTACAGCCGGCCAAGCTACGCGAGCAGCCCCGCGATGATGCCCGTGAGGAAAACCCCGTCGAACGTCCCCGCGCCGCCGATCGAGACGATGGGCGCTCCGAGGTGAGCGACCTCCCGCAGGTTGAGGAGGTCGGCGCCGATCAGGGTGCCCATCGACCCTGCCACATAGGCGATCGGCGGCGCCCCGCGAAAGGAGAGGACCAGGCCGACGGCGGCCGCCACGAGAGGCGGCGCGATCATTGGCACCGCGATGCCTATGCCAGGAACGATGTGCGCGAGGCTGTGCACGACCGCCGCGACCAAGGCCACGCCGATCAGCATGCGCCCGTACATCCGCGTGCGGAGGAGCAGGTAGATCGACACGAGGATCGGGATCAGCGCACCACCCACGTTTAATGCCACCAGGGTCGCCCCTTCCTCGATGGTCTCTGGAACGATGTATGTCCGACCGAACATGGAGACCTCGTGCGGAGACACCAGGCGCCGGGTCGGGACCGAGTAAAGCGGGATGTTCACGTGGCTCCCCAGGAGAGATACCAGCATCACCGCGAAGGCGTAGCGAGGCCGGACGCCGACCTTGCGATACGCGTAGGTCAGGACGCGCATTTCCACCAGGAGGAAGAACACGGCGAGGAGGAGGAGCAGTAGGAACAGCAGCAGACGGGTGAAGGGCGCGTAGATCACGATCACACCGGCCCTGGTGTCACAGCCATCGATACTACCTCGAGGTCCGCGGAGTCGCTAGGGTCGCGTGAGTGCCCCGAATCCCGTTGACCTGGGATAGCACCCAGGCTGAGATCCAGGCATCCCGACGATGGACGAGGAAATCCTCTTCGATTTTCGCCGTTCGATGGAGAACCTCGAAGAGGTCTTTCAGCCCCGCCCGAACACGCACTGCGTTCTCATGTGTAGACGTAGTCTTGCCAGTCAGCAAAGAGAAACTTCCGCATGATGCCTCATACTTGTCGTCCTCGGGAACGACAGTCTCAAACTGCAGTAGAACACCGTTCCTGCGCAAGCTCCACACATTCGCGTTCACCGGAGGAATCGAGGCCCTGGCCTCTCGCGGGCTCACCATGAAGGACATCGAGCGCGACCAGGCGGCCCACGGCAGATTCATCTGCGACAGGTCGAAGTCGAGGTGCCCCGAGAGAATGGCCAGGCCACCCTCGAGCGGCACGAGCGCGTTGGTGTTCGCTTCTTCACGCCCTCGGCGCAGGCCGGGTCGGCCTTGGCCAGGTGGCCGACCATGCGGCTCTGTAGCGTTCGCTCAACCTCGACGTGGTCGGGGATGACCCGATGCCACGTCGAGGCTGGTCGGCACAAATGACTGCTACGGCTTAATCCCTGAGATCACGCGAGGTCGTAGCGATCGAGGTTCATCACCTTGGTCCAGGCAGCCACGAAGTCCTGGACGAACTGCGCCTGCGCGTCCGAGCTTCCGTAGACCTCCGCCAGGGCCCGGAGCTGGGAGTTCGAGCCGAACACGAGATCGACGCGCG
>Ga0209056_10001715_pt1 | contig 24046 bp, 26 predicted proteins | sample GraSoiAngelo_114_FD_185876 | JGI IMG/M metagenome (GOLD analysis project Ga0209056, IMG submission 185876) | Grasslands soil microbial communities from the Angelo Coastal Reserve, California, USA - 14_0903_13_40cm (SPAdes) (version 2) | ecosystem: Environmental > Terrestrial > Soil > Grasslands... | reverse complement strand
GTCGATTGGTCGTTTACGAAGCCTGACTGTGCCACAAAAGCTAATACACAATTTAGCCCAACAGAAAGCGAGTCAATGGGGACGAATCCCTGGTACAATTCTAGTACAAATGTCGTCAGATCACGAATCTCGCTATCCAGATGTACCGACGTCTGGTGCGCCATTGTGCTAGATTTTGTGCTAGAATGACGATGTTTCTACTCGTCCTTCGTAAAGGTTCGCCTTCAAACCGAAAACTGCATTTTCCCGTCGTAAATCGCTTGTTTTTTGAAACGAAAAGGAACGTCGTGAAATCGACGATTTCGGAATTCTAAGTCTGGCGCGTCTGCCAATTCCGCCACCCCGGCTAGGGATTTTAGATTTTAGATTTCCGATTTGCGATTGCAAGATTCGGCAGCTTGCCGAATGCACTTTCAGGAATGCGAAACGACTACCGTTCGTCCGCTTACGACGAAGCTTGAGATGGCGGCGACGCCTCTGCCGGTGGTTTCGTTTCAGTCGCTTTGGCCACAGTTGCCTTGGCTGCTGCGGCTTTGGCGGCTGCTTCGGCGGCTGCTTTCTTTTTCGCCTCAGCGGCTGCTGCTGCGTCCGCCAGATTTTTATCTACTGCTGCAGCTTCGACCGGATGAATCTTGTGATAATATTCGTTCGATTTGGAAAGCTGCTGTTTGCGGAACAGCAACGAATCGAACCGCTCGCGTTTACTCAGCTCGAAATCCTTGTCCATCTTAATGGCTTCGAATGGACACACCTCGACGCAAATCTGGCAACTCATGCAAACCGAAATGTCGATGTCGAACACTTTCGCGTAGAACTGCGGTTTGCCCATGTAATCGGGCTTTTTGTCGTCGCTCTTGACGATGTAAATGCACTGCGGCGGACATTCTTTCTCGCAAATCTTGCACGCCACACAGCGCAGCCCGGCATGCGAATCGTTGCCGTCATAAATCAGGAACGGAAAATTGCGATAATTTTCGGGAAGCGGAACTCGTTCCTCCGGATATTGCACCGTGATAAGCCGGTCCTTCTCGAAATAACTTCCGACAAAATTCCGCGCGGTGACGGCCATCCCCTTGAGTATGCCTGTGCCAATCATCGATCTACTTCGCCCATTACAATATCCACGCTGCCGAGGATTACCATCACGTCCGCCACGGTGTGACCGAGGCACATGTCTTCGAGAATAGTGAGATTGATGAAGCTCGGCGGGCGGACCCGGTATCGATACGGGTTGGGACTGCCGTCGCTGATTAGATAAAACCCGAGCTCGCCCTTTGGCGCTTCGATGTGGCCGTACGCTTCGCCCACCGGCGGACGGAAAGCGCGGATTTTGGCTTTCGGGTTCATCACCGGGCCAGGCTGGACCTGTGCAAATGCCTGTTTTAGAATTTGCACGCTCTCGCGCATCTCTAACGCCCGCATCATGAGCCGGTCGTATGTGTCTCCGTGCTCGCCCAGCGGAATTCGAAATTTGAAGCGTGGATAAAATCCGTAGCCGTCTACTTTGCGAATGTCATAATTCACACCGCAGGCGCGCAGCATCGGCCCGGTGATGCCGGCGTTAACCGCCAACTCGGCGGAGAGTTTGCCAACGTTTTGTGTGCGTCCGATGACGATTTCGTTGCCGAGAATGAGGTCCTCGAACTCGTCGAGAAACTTCGGGAAGCGCTCCGCAATCTGTTTTGCCTGGGCCAGCCACTCATCGCTCGGGTCCACACGGCAGCCGCCAAAACGCATGTAGTCGCACATCATACGCGAACCGGCTAACGATTCGAAGAGATCGAGGATTTTCTCGCGCTCGCGGAACGCATACATGAGAGGCGTGCCCCACGCACCCATATCGCTCAACAAAAATCCCAGCAGCGAAGCGTGATTCTGCAATCGCGTCAGCTCGGCAAGAATGACGCGCAAATACTCCGCGCGTTCGGGCACTTCGATTCCTGCGAGTTTCTCGACACTGAGCGCGTAAGCCCAGTTATTGGTCATGGAGCAAAAATAATCGAGTCGATCAGTGTACGGCATCGAGCCCAAGTAGCTCGTGTTCTCGCCGATTTTCTCGTGGTTTCGATGCAGATAACCAAAAACCGGTTTGAGCTTGCGAACGATCTCGCCCTCGAGCGCGACATTCATCCGAAACACGCCGTGCGTGGATGGATGCTGCGGTCCCATCGACACTTCGAGCAATTCGCCTTGGAGTCGCGAAGCCATGCTCACTGGCGGCCGCTCCATTGCTTCAAGTGTTTCAATCGTCGCGCTCATGTAACGCTTCAACCTTTTAACGGTTCAACGATGGCTTCCGCGCCATCGAGCTCCGGTCGCGGCGTGTAGTGCTGCTTCGCTTTCTCCAGCACCGCATCGTGCGGCGTTGGTTCCCATTCGTAATCGTCCGGCTCGCGATAATCTTTGCGCATCGGATAATCCTCAAACTCGTCCCACATCAAAATTCGACGCAGATCGGGATGGCCCTCGAAGTGGATACCGTAGAGGTCGAAAATTTCGCGCTCCTGAAATTCCGCGCTTCGCCAGATGGGAGTAAAGGAAGGTAAACGCGTCCCCTCTGCGCGATCGGCCGTGCGCATTCGAACGATGACTGGCCCGTGTTTATGTGTCATCGAATAAAGGTGATAAACCGCTTCGAGATATCCCGGAATTTTCTCCTCCGTCGTTTCAACGATTTCCTTTTCTTGACCGTCGACGAGCGTCTTTACTTTTGTTGTCTTTTTCACGACGCGGTCCAGCCAATCGATGCCGGTGACATTGGAACAAAAATCCAGACACAGCGCGGGATCGACGCGCAAAAACCTCGCTATCGCGACCGCGTGCTCGTTGTCGATTAGTAGTGAGCGCTGCTGCGATGGGCTGCCGTTTTGCACAATTTCGATCTTCGCGCCCGGCACGGCGGCTTCGATGCGGGATTTGATTTGGTCCAAGGACTCCATGACGAAAAAGCTGTCATCCCGAGCGAAGTCGAAGGATCCCATCGTATTGCCTCAAAGTTTCGCCACGGGATTCCTCGACTCCACTTCGCTCCGCTCGGAATGACAAAGCGAGAATCATCGCTCGAGCACCGGCGGCTGAAACACGTTCGGATTCGCCCGCGGTTCCAGATCGTGTCTGCCAAATCTCGGCACGGGGAACTCGCTTGGTTGATCCGGCTTGAGAAACTCGGCCTTATCTGCGCCGGTCAACTTTTGTTCATCGATCTTGCGCTGTAGTTCCATGAATGCGTGGAGCAGCGCTTCCGGTCGTGGCGGGCATCCGGGAATGTAAACATCGACCGGGATGTAACGGTCGATGCCTTTGAGCACGTTGTAACCCTGTTTGAATGGGCCGCCGGAAATCGCGCATGCTCCCATCGCGATGACGTATTTCGGGTCGGCCATCTGGTTGAAAAGGCGCACGATTTGCGGAGCCATTTTTTTCGTGACAGTTCCGGCAACGATCATTAGGTCGGCCTGGCGCGGCGATGGGCGGAACACTTCGCCGCCGAACCGCGCGATATCGTAGCGGGAGGCCGCAGTGGCGATCATTTCGATGGCACAACAGGCCAGTCCAAATTGCAGCGGCCATATCGAGTTCTTGCGTCCCCAGTTGTAGAGGTCCTGCATCGAAGTCACCCAGACCCCCTGCCGTTGCAATTCGGTGCGGAGTTGTTCGTCAATTTGGCTCATGGAATCTCGTTACGAAAGTTACAAACGTTACATTGCGGCCCAGGAAGCTCCCAGCTTTGTAACAGTGTAACTCTTTTAACTTTTTTAACCAGCGCGTGAGCGCGCTACCGCTGCCATTGTAAACATCCCTTGCCCCACGCCCAGACGAGCCCTTCGATCAGCAGCAGGAGAAAAATCAGAATTGCGATAAATGCTCCGACTGGCAAACCGGTAAAGGCGACGGCAAACGGCACCAGAAATACCGCTTCAACATCGAAGATCAAAAAGATGATGGCGTACAGATAATATTGCACATGGAACTGGACATGCGCCTCGCCGATCGATTCCACTCCGCATTCGTAGGTCGAAGTCTTGTCTGGGCCGGGTTTTGGCGGCTGGAAAAATCGCCGCCAGAGCCACGCGAGCGCTAACGGGATCAGCGGAAACGCCAATGCTACGCCGATGAAAATGACAATGAACAAATATGGATCTGGCCTCATGGCGTTCGATCAAATTCGTTCGGAAAACAGCGCTGCCAAGTCATAGTTAAGGCGTAGCTCGCGAAATTCGGTGTTTATTTGCTTTGCGTGAGGGGCTGACATTGCCCTATTGTGTCAGTGCCGCTGTTTCGGCAGCGAAAATTTCTTAGTCATATGGACGTTAGCGGCACCATCCGGTCAATCCTGAATCAGAAAAGCAGCGACGTTTTCTCGATCGCGCCAGATGCAACGGTTTTCGAGGCTGTCCAATTGATGGATTCGAAGAATGTCGGCGCGTTGCTGGTGATGGAAGGAGAGCGCCTGGTTGGAATCCTTTCCGAGCGCGACTACACGCGCAAAATAGTCCTGCGCGGCAAGCAATCCCGCGAGACCAGTGTTGCCGAAATTATGTCAACCAATGTGACTGTCACGCATCCGCGCGAGCCGGTTGCGACTTGTCTGCGTCTCATGACCGACAAACATATTCGCCATTTGCCGGTGGTTGATGATGACAAAGTGGTCGGCGTAATCTCGATCGGGGACCTGGTGAAATATGTGATTTCTTGCCAGCAGGCTGCGATCGCACATCTGGAAAGCTACATCCACGGCGGCTTGATCGCTGGGTAGCTGCTACTACAATTTCCAAACTGTTTTTCCGCCAACTATTGTCCGCACAGCGCGGCCTTTCAGTTGCCAGCCATCGAATGGCGAATTGCGCGAAGCTGAATGGAATTGATCAATCTTCACAGTCCACTCGAGCTCCGGGTCAATCAGCGTCACATCCGCTCGCGCGCCGGCCGACAGCGTGCCGGCATCAATTCTGAGCAAACGCGCGGGCTCGACGGTATACATCGCGATCAATCGGGTGATATCGACCGTACGATGTTTGTGCACGAGAAGATTGATGAAAAGGCCGAGTTCGGTTTCCAATCCGATCATACCGAATGGCGCAAGGTCGAACTCTACTTCCTTTTCAAAATCCGCGTGCGGAGCATGGTCGGAACACAAAACCGACAAGGTGCCATCCGCAACAGCCTCCAATAGCGCATCGACGTCTTTCTGGGAGCGCAGCGGGGGATTCACCTTGTAGTTTGTGTCGAAATTTTGAATTGCGTCGTCCGTTAACGCAATGTGATGCGGACAAACTTCGCCGCTTATTTTTATCCCTCGCGCCCTCGCTTCCCGAATCAGTCGAACACTTCCGCCGGTACTGACGTGCTGACAATGAATGTGGTGATCGCAAAGTTCCGCGAGCAAAATGTTGCGCATGACTATGGCTTCTTCGCCAGCAGCGGGCCAGCCGGGTAGGCCAAGAAGCGTGCTCCAATAACCCTCATGCACAACTCCGTTGCCGACCAAATTGTAATCCTGACAATGGTCGAGCAGAGGCACCCCAACCATCCGCGCATATTCCACCGCGCGCCGCATGACCTCGTGGTTTTGTACACAATGGCCGTCATCGGTTATGGCCACAACGCCCGCCTGTGCAAGTGAGCCAATTGGCGCGAGTTCTTCGCCTGCGAGATCCTTTGAAATGGCGCCTGTTGGCAAAACATTGACGCATGCGCTGACAGCGGCCCGATCTTTGATCCATGCAATCGTGCTCGGATTGTCCGGAACAGGCGAAGTATTTGGCATGCAAACAACGGTCGTAAATCCTCCGGCTGCGGCCGCACGTGCACCTGATTCGATCGTTTCCTTATGACTGAAGCCCGGCTCGCGCAGGTGAACATGCATGTCAACTAAGCCGGGCGCGACGATCAACCCGCTTGCGTCAACTTCCTCAATTTCGGCTCGCGGACTCTGGATTCCGGATTTGGAGCCGACGATTTTTCCGTCGGCGATGTAAACATCGGCAAGTTCATCCCGCTTATTCGCCGGGTCGATCACACGGCCGTTGCGAATGATGGCCGCGCTCATATATGGATGGCGCACGCGTCTGGCGTGTTGGTTTTGGCGTCGCGCCGAAACAATCTTCTTCCAAGCATCGCCACGTTGTGTAGTGCGGAGTTCCAAAAAAAGTTCGCGAGCGCGAGGACGCGTGCGCTACCCAGACGCGCGGGTGCCCTGCTCACGTTGCAATCCCTCCGCACAAGTATAGAACCGCCATGCGCACGGCCAGTCCATTGGTGACCTGTTCAAGAATTACGCTTTGCAGTCCATCGGCGACTTCGCTGTCGATTTCGACGCCCCGGTTGATCGGGCCCGGATGCATGATGAGACAATCCGATTTCAAGAGTTTGGCCCGTTGTTTCGTCAGGCCGAAGAGGCGGATGTATTCACTGAGCCCCGGAAAATATTCGCGGCGCTGGCGTTCGTGTTGGATCCGCAAGAGATTCACAACGTCCACGCTGGGCAGAACGTCGTCTATCTCGTGTGAAACCTCGACGCCTAGCTTTTCAAACTCGCGCGGAACCAGCGTGCTTGGCCCCACCAGCGTGACGCGCGCGCCGAGCTTGAGCAGACCGAAAATGTTCGAGCGCGCAACGCGACTGAACAAGATATCGCCGATGATCGCCATGTGCAGGCCGGCGATTTTGCCCCTGCGCTCGCGGATCGTGTAGAGATCGAGAAGCGCCTGCGTCGGATGTTCGTGCGCTCCATCGCCCGCATTGATCACGCTGGCTTTCAGTCTTCTTGCCAGAAACTGCGGCGCTCCGGCGGAGCTGTGGCGCAGCACAATAATGTCGGCTTGCAACGCCTCGAGATTGCGCGCGGTGTCCTTGAGGGTTTCGCCTTTGGTCAGGCTCGAAGTCGTTGCCGAGATATTGATCACGTCGGCGCTCAGGCGAAATGCAGCCAGCTCAAACGACGTGCGTGTGCGTGTGCTCGGCTCGACAAAAAAATTGACCAGCGTTTTGCCGCGCAACGCAGGTACTTTTTTGATCTCGCGGGTGCCAACCTGCTTAAACGCATCCGTTGTCTCGAGAACGAAATTGATTTCGTCGGCCGTCAACTCGCGCAGGCCAAGTAAGTCCTTGCGTGTCCAGCGCGTGCTCATGGGTTCTGGGTAGCGCACGCGTTCCGCGTGCTGGTTTCGGCGTCGCGCCGAAACAGGCCTTCCCGGGGTTTGGCAACGTCATGAGTGACGAAAATCAAAGAAAAGTTCGCGATCGCGGGAACGCGCTCGCCAACATGCGGGACGCGTGTGCGCCCCAGAAGATTCGCGATCACTCTCATTCTCTCTTCAGCCAAACGGCGTCCGGTTCGTTGTCGGTTTCTTGCAGGCGCACGTGAATCTGTTCGCGCATCGCAGTCGGCAGATTTTTTCCGACGTAATCGGGACGGATCGGCAGCTCCCGATGACCGCGATCGACCAGTACAGCGAGCTGAATGCGCGCGGGACGGCCGAATGAATTAATTGCGTCCATCGCAGCACGGACGGTGCGGCCGGTGTAAAGGACGTCATCGACAATGATCACGGTCCGGTCCTCCAGCGGTACCGGAAGATTCGACGCGTGTACCACCGGCAGTTCCCTGCGCGTGCCCACATCGTCGCGATGCATTGCGACATCGATCACCCCGGTGTCGACATTAGCTTTGTCGGTCTGGCGAACGAAACCCGCGATTCGGCGCGCAATCTCCACACCGCGGGACGGAATCCCCGCGAGTACCACTCCTTCGAGGTGCGAGTTTCGCTCGATGATCTCGTGCGCAATCCGGCGTAGCGCGCGACCAATTGCTTCCGCGTCCATGATGGGGACGCCAGCGGAGAAATTTTCTTGTGGTTTCATCAATTTCCTTGGCGACCTCACAGGATCGCCTTAAAGGTACAAAAAATTAGGAGGCGGCCTGTTTCGTGCGCGCCTCCTTTCTTCGTCGCTCTCGCCAGCTGGAGCGATGTTTCACAACCCAATCCAGCAAGGCCCTTTCAAAGCCGATATCTTTCCCGGCTTTTTCGCTCTCGATCCACTTATGCTTCAAAATTTCCGCTCGCTCGGCAAGAAACTCCTTGTAAAGCGCCGATTCTCTAACGAATTGCGCTTGATCTGCTTCCGAAGAAGGCATGTCGGCTTCTTCTTTCATAAGTTCTCTTCCTAGTCAACTCCGAATGGCTCTCTCATCACAACAAATCAAACACCAATTCGACGAGTGAATCGCGAAATTTATTCCGTTTGCACTGAGGCCGTCGGATATGTCGCTATGGCAGCGTCTGACGAATCTCTTCGGCAATCCGCTTAAATTCGGCAGTAACAGGCGATTGCGGATCCTCGCTCACGATTGGAATTCCACGGTCGCCTCCTTCACGCGTGGCGATGTCGATTGGAATCTGCCCGAGCAACGCAACACGCAACCGCTTGGCTTCCCGTTCGCCGCCGCCTGTGCCGAAAATATCATAACGCTTATTGTCTGATGGCGAGACAAAGTAACTCATGTTTTCGACTAAGCCGAGCACTGGGACGTTGACCTTTTCGAACATCGTTGCTGCTTTGCGCGCATCGATCAAAGCGACTTCCTGCGGCGTCGTGACGATGATCGCGCCGGACAATGCTACAGTCTGCACAATTGTAAGCTGAATGTCGCCGGTGCCGGGCGGAAGATCGAGCACCAGATAATCCAGTTCTCCCCATTCGACCTGGCGCAGAAATTGTTGGGTGTAACGCGTGACCATCGGCCCGCGCAAAATGGCTGGCGAAGTATCGTCGAGCAGGAATCCCATCGACATCAGACGCAACCCGTATTGCTCGATCGGCACGATCATGTTTTCGTCCGTTGCCGTTGGCCGCTCACGCGTGCCGAACATTAGCGAAATGCTCGGCCCATAAATGTCGCAATCACAAAGGCCGACGCGCGCGCCGGTTTGCTCCAATGTCACCGCCAGATTTGCCGCGACCGTTGATTTGCCTACGCCGCCCTTGCCGCTCGCCACGGCGATAACGTGTCTAACGCCAGGAATCCGCATGGCGGTTGTGCCTGCCCCTGCGCCTCCAGGGGGCGCGTGGATATCGATCAAAACTTTGGCGTTACGAACGCCTTCGATGGAGCGCAAGGCGCGTTCCGCATCATTCTTGATTGTTGCGGGGACGTTTGGATCGTTCGTTGCAATTGCGAGTTGCACTTTAACGTCGCCATTATCGATCTGGATCGTTTTCACCAGACCGAATGAGACAACGTCACGAGTGAAGCCCGGATATTTCACGGTCTTCAACGCTTTCTTTATTTCCTCCTCTGAAATCGACATATACAAAGCTTACTTGCGCCTCACTGGAGGTAAACCGTGCTCTTCTAGAGACAATTTCGGTGCAGCTATCGGGGCTGGTAATCCACCTTGTATCGAATCTGGTAATCGTTTCCGCCGGAAAAACGAGTCGGTTGCTGGTCGGCTTTCGCCACGAAATCTGGATTTTGCCATTCAGACCAATTCCGATATTTCGACTTCATCGGATTCGCCGGGAGATGAAGATTGAAAATCCGGTCTTCGTGGCTCGGAAATTTGAGAACGAACAGCCGCCGCGAGAAGAATTGCGCTGCCGGAAAGTTTTTTTGGCGCTGCTTGCATCGGAACACTCAAGGTGAACTCACTGGAGCCGCAGTCTGGAGCAGATCAATGCGTTCGTGCGTGCCGCTGACTTCGACAACGAGCCCCGAGTAAATCCAGCGCCCAAGGGATTTGGTTGCTGAAACGTAAATTGTTCCTTTTCCCTTGGGACCAGAGATTGGAATTGCCAGGTTGGATTCACCGGATGCGCCGTTGACGTTCGTGTTCCCTGAGACGAGGAATCCATCTTTGATAGGTGAGCCGAGAGCTTCGGTCACAGCAGGATCCGCCTTTGTTCGCGCCAACGCCTCTTTGTAAACGTCGGTGGATTTCATCGCGCTGAAGACGATCAAGACTATTGATCCAACGAATACGAGAAACAGTAGCGCTACAGTGAAACAGCCCAGCGGCACGAACCATTTCCAGTTTCGTCTCCACCAGTTTGGCTTCGGCGTTGCAGCCTGCGTCAGTGGTTGATCCACGCGGGTGTTCTACTCGGAATGCAAAGGTTTCTGCAACCCATCTTTCAAGAAACGATGGCCTCAAATCCGTCGAGGGATATGAGGACTTGGGCAGCGGTGAGTCTTCTTAGCGAGCGATCTAAGCTTGACGGCTTTAGTCGCTCTGAGGCAGCATCCAGAGCATGAAATTACAAAATCCTCTCCGAATTATTCTCGCAAGCATTCTGGTCGTGTTGGTAAGTTCTTGCGCGACGATGCCATCTGGCCCAGCTGCGCTCACCGGCACATGGACCAACTCACTGGGGGCTGTCTGGACAATTAATGCCGACGGCACATTTCATGTCACGGCTACCAAGCCAAAGGCAGAAATCTGGGGCAACTATACGGTCGCAGGCGATCAAATCACCGTTCAAGAAACGCGCCGCGTCGGGCCGATCCCCAAATCCTGCAAGGGCCCTGGCGTTTATAAGTTCAGTCGGCCGAACGCAAACACTTTGACGTTCATGATGGTCAGTGACGTCTGTAAGCCACGCATTCAAAACGTGACGCAGCCTTGGACGAAAAAATAAACGCTGGCGATTGAGTCAATCGCCTTGTCCGATCGCTCGTAGATAAATATTTTCGAGTCGCTGCGCTTGCTGTTGCAGAGCGAAGTTCTTTCGAACGCTTTCGGCGCCGCTGTGCGCAATGCGCGAAACGAACCCGGGCTCCTCCGCTGCTTCGAGCAACGCTCGCGCTAATGCTTCGGGATCGCGCTCCGGCACAAGTACGCCACTCACGTTATTTTCGATTGCTTCGGGAATGCCGCCGTGCTCGGTGGCAAACACCGGCAGGCCGGTGGCCATCGCTTCCAGCATGGCATTTGGAACGCCTTCCTGATTGCCGTCGCGGCCGGTCTGGCTGGGATGCACAAAAATATGCGATTGATAATAGATTTCGCGCAGTTGCCGCTGCGAAACAAAACCGCTAAACGATACGGCCTGCGCGATGTTCAAGTCGCGCGTAAGGGTCTGGAGTTCGCCAAGCAAAGGTCCTTCGCCGGCAATCGTCAGGGTCGCGTTTGGGTATTGACGCAAGAAACCTGCGAAAGCGCGAAGCGTCACCGGCAGGCCTTTCTTCTCAATCAGCCGACCGGCTTGCACGAGACGCCAGTCTCCGTTCTTCGGAAAAATGCGTTCGCGAAATGAAAATTCCTCGAACGGAATTCCTGTGCGCTGGATTTCAATTTTCTCAGGTTCGCAGCCGAGATCGATGAGCGCACATCGCAGTGATTCTGACCGAACCAGCACCAGCTTCACTGCATCAAGCATTTTTAGGGTCGCGGTTCGATAGGCGGCTTTGTTCATATCGACCATCACATCAGCGCCATGGAAGGAAACAATCGACGGATTACCCCACGTCCGAATCAATGGCAGGAGATGGACAGCGATTTGGCCAAAGTAAATGTGCAAAAGGCGCGCGCGTGTTTCGTTTAGAAGCCTGACTAACGCACGTAGCTCGGCATCCGAAATCTGCCACGGCGTATCGCGCACTTGCCTGAACCAAAAGCGACGCAGGAAATGAGCTGCGGGTTTGGGAACGATATAAACAGGAGCAAACGGGTAGCGCTCGGCATTCTCGCGTTTCTGCGTAATCACCACCGGAGCGCATCGTTCTAGCGCGGTGATTTGCCGGTAGATGTGCAGCATCTCCGGTTTGAGAAACGTAGCGCAGTAACAAGCGACGACCGGGCGGGACTCGGCAGATGGAAGTTGCAACACCCAACGCTCAACGCTCACCCCTCAATGTTCAACTCCCTAAGAAGGGCCTAATCGCGAGGTCGAATGGAATGGCGCTGCGGCTTAAGAATTCAAATCGAAAACTGCTCGCGCACTTCCGCCGGTACGCGGACTGGCCGCGCGGTTTGCGCATTGATTGGACACCAGAGCGTCCGCGCGTTTGACAATAGCTGATCATCGCCGCTTCTGCGTATTTCGGTAAATCGTTCGAACGTTAGCCGCGTTGATTTGCCGACCCAGGTCCGCAACACAATTTCGTCACCGAGACATGCTGGCGTTTTGTAGTCGATCTCGTGCCGCAGCACCACCCAACCGATGTTCTCCTGGGCATCCGCGGTCGCAACCGCCCGCCAATGCGCAGTGGCAACTTCCTGGACCCAGCGCAGATAAACGGTGTTGTTCACATGGTTTTGCTGGTCGATATCCTCGGGCAGAACGGACACAATCATTTCAAAAGCCGCAGACGACATTGGACAATGAATCAAACTTTTTAGTTCTGTTATGGGAACCAAGCGTCTAGATGGATTGTAGGGCAGGCGCTCCGCCTGCGCCCGCGGCAACCGAGGCGGTTGCCCTACAACGGCAACAGGCAAGGTTCAGAAAATATTAAATCGCCGCATCAATTCCTGGCGCGCCTCCATCGCTTGCTGGGGGTTCATTCTGCTGAGCATTTTTTCACGACGTTCACGGTCCATTACTGCGAGTTCGCGCACGAGCTGGTTGCGCGCTTTCCATTTCGCGTATTTGGCCGAGCCAATCCCGAGGGCAAGGAGCACTGAGAGGATCCAGACCGTAATGTCTGTCGTAGTGACCAGAAGCATAAGAATCGAAACGTTTGATGAGAACCTACGAAACACATTCTCGGTTTGCAAAAGGCCGACGGAGTCAATTTGACGTTGGAGACGCGGGGCGGAGATTTTGCCCGATGCGTGTACGGAGAGCGGTTCTCACCGTTGCGTGGACTGGCGTTGCGTTAGCCGGTGGGGAGCTTGCGCGAGCTCAGGAGGCGACTTCGGCAAATCTGCCGGACCAATTTCAGACCGGTGAAATGCTTCAAATTCAAAAGTCGAAAAAGAAAAAGCCCGAATCAAACTTGCAAAGTCCAGCAACGGTACCAAATCAAAACACTGCACCCGTGTCCGGCCAGCCGCTGGCTGCGGAAGAATTGCCGCCGCTGATTGTGCCTTCGGCCGAGAAAAAGAGCGAGGCAGCTTCGGCTCCTCCAACGATGGCGTCGAAAGGGGCGCCGTCACCGCATCCGGTTGAGCAACCAGTCTCTCCGGAAGAGTCTTCACCGGCGACCGCACCGGCAAGGAAACCTCGACCGAAAAGGAAGCCGCCGCCTCAGGTGGAATCCGAAGGGGGCGGCGTATCGGAACCCGTTCCGATGTCCTTATCCGTGGCGCAATCGATGGCAATCAGCGCGCCTTTGCCCGAGTACCCATACGAAGCGAAACGCCGCAATCTTACCGGTAACGGCATTTGCATTGTGAGCGTTGAAGTCGCGACCGGGAGAGTCACCGACGCAAAGATGTCCAAAAGCACCGGCAGCACGATGCTCGACAAACTCACTGTCCAAACTTTCAAAAGCTGGCGATTCAAACCCGGAACAGTGTCACAAGTCCTCGTACCGATCAGCTACGAATGAGCTGAGTTTAAGACGACGCGAATTCGTCCAACGAGACAAAGATGAGCTGCTGCGGGTGAGCGCGGACGCTCCCCCTACGATGAACTCCGCTACCTCAAGTCATTGCAAAAACGCCGCTCCCCTTTGCTCCAATACCTCGCTCACCACCCCCCCCAAGCCGCCTGAATAACTTCCCCAAAAACCATTGACGGACTACGTCAGGGTGTCTGGTTAGGCGCGCTTTAACGACAATCATAGTCCTGTTAGTTTACGTTATTGCTGCGTAATCCGTAACGAGTAGTGGTTGGCAACCAACCGCCAGCGGCCTTGCTGCTTTACCCATACCCTCGTGAACCGGGTGTCACGAGGGACGGCTTTGCCTTTGTCTTGCCCAACCATTGTCGACAAGCCAGTCTCGACAGCCGTGTTTTCGTAGACGCGCACCTGAACCTCGTCGGTCGTGATAGACTGAAATTTCAAATCACCCGACGTGAAATCCGAAATCACCTGCGCCTTGGTTCTCACTGTGCCGCTTGGCCCTACGCCGATAAAATCATTAGCGTAGATACGGTCAAGGGCCACCGCATCAGCACCGATCTGCGCTTGAATGCGTTCACGATCCAGTTGTCTTATGGCCTGCTCAACGCTGCTTCTTTGATCTCTGCTTGAGCTCTGCTTTTGCCCTAGGGCGATAGCGGTTGCTGTAAGGGCCAGGACGGCTGTAACGAGTGTTCGTCTCATGAAGATTCTCTTTCAGTAATCTGTTTGGAATGCCCTGGGAGGAGGCAAAGCCTGATGCGATTGTCCAACCCTCAAAACAGTGAGTACCTGTAACAGTCTTCCGATCTTGTCAATCACGCGCTTTCTAGTCCCATTCGCTTCTTCATCGCCTAGACCTTATGGCTGCGGGCGGGGAGTGAGCGCGTGGGCACCCTGTTGAAAAAAGGAGTGTGTTTGCCGTTCATATTTTCTCGCGGGCTACCCCGGTTAGGGAGCAGAGCCGCACCAACGGCCGGGACAAAGTGTTCCGGAGCGTTGCAGTTTTAAACAACTCGAACAAACAAACACACTCAAATGAAAAAAGAACTCTATCTTGGACTGGATGGTACGGCAAAGTGCATCACGATTAGCGCTCACGTGCTCAGCTTTCTCGATAGTCACCTTAAATAGCAATAAAAATGAAAACGATTACTATTCTTAGTCTTCAGTGCTGTGTGCGATGCCGCCGCTTTGGCCTGACGGCAGTCCCTCTGCTTGTTTGGTTCATTCTCCTTTTTGGAAGTTCGGCTTATGCCAATGATATCACCTGGCTGGCTAATCCGGTGGATAACAATTGGTTTAACCCGGCGAACTGGTCGCCGCCTTCTGTCCCCGGGTTTCTCCGACCTCGCGCACTTCGGAGTCTCGACTATCACCGACGTCGAGCTTACCCAAAGTGGCGGCGTTGGAGGTATTGTTTTCGATCCAGGCGCAGGGCTTTTACTATCCAGAGCAGCCTTACCTTTAACTCCGACTCAACCTATACCTACACCTTCAAAGCCAGGCGCAACCAATCAAAGACGGACAAGGTGCTTGCCAATGGTGTCACAATCAACAGCGGCGCCACGATCGCGCTGAGCGGCCAGACCAGAGGAGCCTTGAGACAGGGCTTAGTACTAACCTTGATTAGTAACACCTCAGCTGATGCCATCAGCGGGCACTTCAACAACCTGCCCGATGGCAGCATCGTCACGATCAACGGCAACAATTTCCAAGCCAGTTACTCCGGAGGCGACGGAACCGATCTCATCCTGACAGTTGTGCCATAGCTGTGACCCGGGCTTGAGAAGCGGCACAACATCGAACACAGATGCGCTTCTATGATGGTGGTGTTGCGCTTGCTGCAGGTATCGCCGGGGATTCTCCGGGTGGCGGAGTTGTAATGCAGCCATAAGCTTGGTTTTCGCTTCGTCGAGCAGCTTCTTCTCTTCCGGATAAATCCTGTCGTTTTCTGCTGCACCGATATACTTTTTCGCTGCGTCGATCTGCCCTGCCTCGATTAGAACTAATGCGGCATAAACGGCTGCGTGTGAATCATGCAATTGGTCGGGCGACAAAGTTTGGATGCCAGCAAGGGCCTCTGCATTTCTTCCAAGGCGATACAGGGAAAAACCGTACGTTACGACGCAGTTGATCTCGTTAGGTGCGCGGTCATACGCTTCCTTGGCGAGTTGATGTGAGCGTTCGACGTTTTGCTCGAGGTTGAGTCCCAGCCGCGCGAGGTCAGCTGTAATCGGCGCCTGGTCAGGCGAAATCTCATGAAGCCGTTCGAGAACTTCGTACAACTTAGTGGTTTCGCTCCCGGCACGATAAATCCGGCGAAGATTGTCAAGAGCTTCACGCCGCATCGACGGATCTTTTTCGATAGCAAGCCAGAGTTGTTCGGCTTGGCTCTCCAATTGCCATTTGGTGGTTAGACGTGCGAGGATAAGTTGGTGTTTCGAGTCGTTCTTGGAGAGTTCGTATGTGCTTTGCCAAGATTTGCTGAACTCCAAAGTTGCGCTTGGGCCGCTGCCGGACCTCAGGTGCTGGACGGCAATTGCATGGAACGCGAGACGCAGATAGTCAGCATCGCCCCAGTTGCCCGTCCGCGTGAAGCGTTTCAGGCGCGACCAATTCTTTACTGTTGCATACGCATCGGCCACGGATACGGACAAAGGCGGCGAACTCAGCTGTGCTGGCGGTAACTTGTCGATCCACTCAACAACGTCTGCTGCGAGTCCGTTTTGATTCATCCAGTCGATCAGCGCTGCGACATCGGCTGCATTCCGCGCGGCAAACGGTTTCACTCTCTCGAGCAGCTGCCGGAATTTTTTCTGATCGAGCTTCCGATAAAAATTCAGGCAGAGCAGGTAATCGCCGAACGTAACATCGGGGGACATCTGGAGTTGTTGCGCAAAGCTATCTGCGGAGGCGAGGTCATTGCGGTCCACTGCATCGTTCAATAACGCGCGCAGCGTGCCAGTCCGGTAGCCTATTAGTTTACTGAGTCGCTCGAGCGTAATACGGGCGTTGTTGCTCTTTTCCGCGTCACTCGACCGAATTTGCAGTGCTGCAAGATTGAACTGATAAAGGTCGTTGTTTGGTTCTTTCTTTACCGCGGCAGCGAATTGTCCTTCCTGCTCTGCGAAGTTTCCTTCAGCGCGTGCCAGCCAGCCGGCAACGACGTGGAACGCTGCGCTGTCGCGGTCTTTCTGAGAAACTCGAGTAAGCGCTTCTCGCGCCATATCGAGCTTTCCGAATCGCAGCGCCGCGGACGCGAAGTTGAGTTGGCTCTCCGGATCCGTGGGGCGAAATCGCGCGATGCGCTCGCGCCACGAAACCGCCTCTTCGAGATTTTGTCTTTCCGCTGTGTCAGCCAGGATCGACAGCGCTGGGAGAGAATCCGGATGCCGCGTCAAGAGTTCTCGAGCCATTTGCGCTGCTTTGCTGAGCTCTCCCTGCTCTAGAAGCGCAGTCGCCCGATCTAACAACCCGTTTTCACGCCAGTTTTGATATAGTTTCGAACCGTAACTAACCAACAGTGCGCCTAGGAGAATGGCGATGGCCACAGCAGCTACGGCAACGAGCACGCGACCCGGCTGGTGGTGGCGCTGAAAAACTGACCGCAGGCCATCAAACGATCGCTGCCGTACTCCACGCCCGCCGTGCTCCAGTTCCCGAGCGACTTGAGGCTGCGCCGTGGCAGCGCGAGTCCATCCAGTTCTCCCTTTCATGCGCGTGTGGTTGAGCTACCGACTCGACAGTTCGATTTCGTTGGATTTGAGAGCCGTTTCGATCGGCAGAGATTGTTCCCGCAAATGTCGGCCCCAAACATAACGTCCGAATAGGACCTTCAGGGTTGCGGTAAGCGGCACGGCAAGCAGCGGACCGATCACGCCGCCAATAATCAGACCCCAGACAAAGATGGACACGATCACGGTCATCGGATGTAAGCCAACGTAGTTACCCACAATGCGCGGCGCGTAGAAGAATCCCTCCAGATTCTGTATGCCAATGAAAATCAGGGTCACCCCGATCGGATGCATCCAATCGCCCCACTGGAAGGCGGCGATGAGAACAGCGGGCATCCAGCAGATGAGGATCCCGATGTACGGGATCATGGTAAGCACGACCACCATCGCACCGATCACTGCCGCAAAGTTCAGGCCGAACAGTGTCAAGGCAGTACCAATAAGAATGCCATCAACCAGGCAGACAAGTAGCTGACCGCGGAAGTACGCGACAACGTACGAGTTGATTTGGGATATTACGGCCGCAACTTCATCCTTCAGCGGCGATGCTCGTAACGGCAGGTAGTCTGTCCATCTTTCCTCAATACGCGGTTTTTCTTTGAGCAGAAAAAATAAGTAGACGGGGACCAGAATAAGACTGAGCAGAAAACCGGTAGCGCCGAGAAATCCGCCGATGCTCGTCTTCAACATGCCCCACAATTTTCCGAGCAAAATTGGAAGCGCGTCTTGCAATTTTGGCATCTGTTTTTCCACGTACGCTTGAATGCGCTGACGTTCGGCGCTGCTCAGCTTAGGTTCAGTCGGTGCGATTACCTGAGTGGCGAGCGCAGTGGCTTGCGGCGATGCGGTCGGACTCGCCGTGGCTTGTCGGTAGGGAGAAGGAGATGGACCGGGGCCGATCAGAAAGTTGGTAAGATTCTTCGACGCAGATCTCGTCTGTCCTGCGCTGAACAATCCGAATGTCCGGTCAAACCGATAGATAAGATCGACGATGTAATCCCGCGCTCGTTCGGTGTAAGAAGGGATTTGCCTGGCAAAGTTCGCGCTCTGAACGGATATCGTCGGGACGAGCCACGCCGCCAGCCCACCCAACGCAAAAAACGCAATTGCGAACAGCAGGGCGATTGCCTTGGTGCGAGTCAGCGGTCCGCGAGACATTTTCGTCACCAGCGGGTCGAGCAAATACGTAAGAATCGCAGCGATAGCCACCGGGATCAGGATTGGCTGCAGAAAACTGATGATACTGGCCCCGGCCCAGATCACGGCAGCGAGGATCGCGATTAGAACGACGACGAAAAATGCAGTCAGGGCCGCCCACATCATCTTGCGCTGCCAAGGCGTGGGATACTCCTTCATCTCTCAACGTCATCAAAATGTCGAACGAGTGCGCGGCAGCTACATTTCACCTGGACTCCCGCGTTCGATGTTCGCTATTCGATGTTTGATGTTACGGCCCTCGCTAGGTCGGGTTCGTCCTTATCGGTAAGTCCTTGCCGATCGTCTTTTTGGTGGTTTGGATCTTGTCTGCGAGATTTTTGTTTTTCGGATCGAGCGCCAGCGCTTTTTGCCAGGCTTCCAATGCTTCCCGGGCCCGATTCAATTTTAAATAAGTGTCGCCAAGATGTTCGAACACCACCGGGTCCTCGTGTTCTGCGGTCTTGGCAGCGCGCTGCAGGTCGTCCAAAGCTCGATCAAACTGACCCTTTCGAAATTCCACCCAGCCGAGGCTATCCAGATACGAGGCATTATTCGGTTCGCTTTCCAGGGCGCGTCTGATCATCAATTCCGCCTCGTCCAGGTTCATGTTGTGATCTGCCCACATGTAGCCCAAGTAATTGCATGCCTCGGCCGAGTTCGCCGGGTCGAGCGTAATAGATTTACGAAGCAAATCCGCCGCTTTGTCGTACAAGCCCGCCTGTTCGGCACCCGCTCCATAATTGAAGTAAAACTTCGCGTTTAAGAAATCGTTGTCCTCATCGAGTTGCGCTTCATGCAGCGCCTCCTCGAACGTGGCGACGGATTGCTGGCTTTGCTTCGCCTCCCGTTGCGCGATTGCCAGATAATAAACAATCTCCGGTGCGCCTGGAAATCGGCGCCGGGCTTCGGCGAGCAATTTCACTGCGCGATCGGGGTCTCGCAAAGCGCCCAGAAGCAGCTCCGCCAGGCGCAGATATGTCCCGGCATGGTTTGGATTGATCAACAGGCTTTGCTCATAATTGGCCGCTACCTTGGCGAATTTCGCTTTGGCTTCGTCGATGCGATTCGCACGCTGGAGCGAACGCGCTTCCTCGTCGAGCACCTGAGCCAGTAAATCATAAGGCTGATACTTTTCGGGGTGCTCCTTGATGATTTGCTCGAGCATCTCAACTGCCTTGTCTCTCTGATTTGTCAGGACAAAACCTGTGGCCAGCTTCTCTTGGGCATTTGCGTCGTCCGGTTGCAGTTCGAGAACGCGCAAATACAGCGGGATTGCTTCCTTGAGCTGTTGCGAGGCTGCGTAGTAATCGGCTACGTCCTTAAGGATGCCCGGATCATCTGCGGCATTTTCCCCCGCTTTTTTGAAGATCTCGTTGGTCTTCGTTAGTTCGTCGGGCTTCGGCTGCGAGTCGGCCTTGAAAAGGATGGCGACGTATAGTTTCCCGAGGCGTATCCAGAAATTTGGATCATTGCTGTGAACTTTGAGCGCACGATCCAGAGCCTCGAGGGCCCTTCTCTCTTGCCCGGCTGCGAGTTCGATTTCAACCAGACGCTGATAACCTTCTACGTCGCCTGGATTCAAAGCGATGGCGCGATTGGCATAATCAATCGCCTGGTCCGTTTTCTTCAGATACCTCGTGTAGATGAAAGCGAGTTGCTGATACGGCTCGGCGTTATTTGGATTTGCCTTGATTGAGTCTTTCAGAACGTCAATTGCCTGCGGAAAATCATCCTGCTGTATCAGCAAACCGGCCACGCGCGAGGCGAGCTGCGACTGGCCTGGCTCAACATTGAGCACTTTCTGATAGGCTTCCAGTGCGCGCTCCATCTCGCCGTTTTCCTCGAGCGCTATTCCTTCGACGAAACGCGCGAGTGCATCCGCTTTGTGTGCGCCTTGCGAACGCAACGCCAGGTCCGGAGGTGGCTTCGAGGTGACCGAATCATCCTGCCGGCCGACTGTTTTTGCGGCATGCGCGCGAGGAATCTTTGCAAGTGAAGCCTTGGGCTGGCCGTGCGAAATAGCTGCTGCCACGAAAAAGCTGAGCGCAAAGATGATTTGGCGGCCGAAACCCCAGGACCTCTTCTGCAAGCTCACCCTTTATTCTATCTTTCCGGCGCGCCTTCAGCAAACCGCGCGCCTCGAAGGCTGCGTCTTGGCAAGGGAGCTTAATGGAAACCGTTAGAGTTTGTACCGCAGCCGCTTCTTATGCCGATGCGCTTTCATGCGCTTGCGGCGCTTGTGCTTGGCAATCTTTGCTTTCCTTCGTTTTTTCAGCGAGCCCATTCAGATTTTCAAATTCGCGAGTTCCGATTCAACCATGTAACGCGCTGCGTTGCAACTGAGTTGTATGCGGCATGCGAGAACGCTGCAAGGTCGCATGCGAAGCGAGATACTCAATAGTCACAAAGGAAGGCTGGTTTTGCGTCGCGCGCTATTCTCGTTCGCACTCGGCGCGAGCCAGCCTTGAATTTTTTGCAATGTCTCATCTCTGTCCATACCGCCAATTGCCGTCTGAAAAGTTCGCCTTGCCCAATCTATCAGTTGCGGGCTCGAAATCTCTGTCTCGTCCGAATGCGCAGCAAAATACTTGGCTGTTAGCCATTCCGTGCGGGGAAAAAGATGAAAGTGAACAACGCATGTCTGCTCTGAGAATAAGGCGCAATAAACTCTCATTGGCTGAACGGCCGCTTCGATTGCAGCAATGACCATTGCCAATGTCAGTCCGAGCGATGCCAGAGCTGCAGGATTCATCTGTGAGAGCGAATCAACGGCATCTCTTGCCCTCACAATCAGATAGCCAGGGATGTAGCAAGTTCCACACGCGTCTGCAATAGAGTGCGCATTGCCGAAAAGTGGCGGAGCAGGCTTCGCGAGGTCCCTCACTTTCTTTCGGTATCAGGTAAAGTTAGCGGTTTTCCTGTGATGGTCCGGCCGGCGCCTTCTTTTTGTCTTGCGTCCCGATGCCGATTTTCTTCAAAAACGGTTCGATCGATTGCTTGCGGCCGAGAAATTTTTCAATCGACCCATTCACGTCGCGTGAATCGCCTGGCTCGTAAATTTCGCGGCGCAATTTCATTCCTGCTTGTTTATCCAAGTACCCGTCCTTGGCTTTTTCAAAAACGGTTGCCATATCGGCGGCAATCGCATCTGCCCAGGCGTATCCGTAGTAACCGGCGTCGTAACCGTTTAGGTGACCAAAGTAGGAGACGAACGTTGTGCTGGGATCGATCGGCAGGAAAACTTTTTCCAAAATCGGGTTCGATATCGCCACGGAATCATACGGCATCTCTTCGGGGTGCGGATCGTGCAGAGCAAGATCGAGCGAGGCAAACGCGAACTGGCGCCGATAAAAAATACCGGCATTTGCCAACTTGGCGTCGTTCAACTTTTTGACGATATCTGCTGGAATCTTTTTTGACGGATCGCGGTAATCGGCAGCGAAAGTGTCGAGCACCTTCTTGTCCCACACCCAATTTTGCAACATCTGCGACGGCGCTTCGACGAAATCACCTGGCACATGCGTTCCCGCGAAACGCCCGGACTTCGCGCGCGTGACAATGGAATGCAGAGCATGCCCAAATTCGTGGAAAAGTGTTTCGACGTCCTGGTGCGTCATTAATGATGGAGCATCGCCACTGGCAGGTGGAAAATTACAAAGTAACGCGACAGTTGGCCGCTGGTATTTTCCGTTGGGCAAAAGTTTGCCGCTGATGATGTCGAATTGCGCGAAGTGATTGAATTTTCCTTCGCGCGGGAACATGTCGAGATAAAACATGCCGAGCGGTTCGCCCGTGGCCGAATTTGTGACCACATAAAGCTGGAGATCGTCAACCCATTTGTAGGGCGCGGCGATCCTTTCGAATTTCAGGCCGAAAATGCTCTGATAGATGTTGAACATTCCATCGAGCACTTTTTGGAAGGGGAAATACGCGCGCAAAGCTTCCTTGTCGACGTTGTATTTTTGTTTGTTCCGTTGGTTGTCGTAGTAACGCCAGTCCCACACCATGATTTTGGCGTTGGGATCGTTTGTATCGGCAGCCTTCAATTTTTGGAGTTCCGCTACTTCGCTGTCGAATTTCGGCTGGATGCCGGTAACCAGATCGTTGATGTACTTTTCCGCATTCGCGCCGGTTTTGGCCATTTTGACTTCTGTCTGGTAGTCGTCCCACGATTTGTAACCGAGGCGCAGCGCGATCTTGTTCCGCAAGGCCAGCATCTGGTTCAAAACGGTCACGTTTGCATCTTTCGCCAGCGTTTCGCGAACAAGGTAAAGCTGTTTGCGCGTCGCCTCACTTTTCGCGTTTTCCTCAACGGTGTTGAATTGCCAGGTGACGTTTGCCATCACGGTATAAACGTCGTCTCCGGTTTTAATCCCCGGCGAGGCAAAAAAACTATCCGGCAGAGCATCGAGATCCGCCTTCGTGAACATCACTGGAGCGTTGGCCTTAACGATGTTGGTGTCGAAATCTGTTCCGAGCTTGGATAATTCCTTGCGCAGTTGTTCGACTTCTTTCCGCTGATCAGGGGGTAAGTCCAATCCTGCGCGGCGATAATCGCGCAATGTTTCTTTGAGGAGCTTTTCATCTTCACCTGTGAGCTTCGGATGCGTGTCGGCAAAAGCTTTGATGGCTTTGTAAACGTCCTCACGATAATCAATGCCGACTGCCCAATCCTGGAAGGCTTTCACCGCGTTTTCTGCGGCAGTGCGCATCGCGGGATTTGTGTTCGTTTCCTTGATGATTGTGGCCTTGTTTGCCGCGAGACTTGCCTGATATGTGACATCATCCAGCGCAACGACGGTGCTCTTAAAGGTGACTTTGCCGGGGTCCTGCGCACCTATCTGATCGAGCGCCGCGTTTGCCTTCACGATCGCATCTTTCATTGTGGCCTCGACGGCTTCCGGCGTTTGCTCCCAATCGGGAATGGTCAGCACCGCGTTGGCTTTCGCCGCAGCGGCCCGAAAGTCGTCGACCGTTTTCAGTTCGGCGGCTGAAACAACTAAACTCGATGCAAGAAAAATGAGCGGGACGCGAAGAAATACGGCTTTAATGGAATAGTTCGACATAGGAGTGGAATAGCGAAATCGGTCAAAGATTTACACACTTTCAGACAGGGCAGAAGGAATTTTGCTGAATCTGTGTTCCATCTGCTTGCCAAGCCGTAGTTTTACACGAAGGCTGGTGTTCATCGGTGGCGAACAAGGCCCGTTCGCCAAAACGTTTAGCGGCATGATCCACAAATTTTTCGTTGCGTTTATTCCGATTTTTGTCGCCATCGATCCGATTGGGCTAGTGGCGATGTTCATGGGTCTGGCTGGCAACGCCTCGCGCGAACACCGCCAACGGGAGGGTTTCATCGGCATCTTCACGGCGCTTTGCGTTTCGGTTGGTTTTGTATTTCTCGGGAAGATTATTTTTACGGCGCTCGGTATTACCGTGGCAGATTTTCAGGTTGCGGGTGGCCTGATTTTGCTTGGCCTGGCGGGACGCGAATTGCTCAACATTTCGCCAGCCGATCGGGAGGCAACCAACGACTTCGGCGTTGTCCCGCTTGGCATGCCCTTGATTGCTGGTCCTGCGCTGCTGACAGCGCTGCTCATTC
>Ga0209056_10001712_pt1 | contig 24060 bp, 22 predicted proteins | sample GraSoiAngelo_114_FD_185876 | JGI IMG/M metagenome (GOLD analysis project Ga0209056, IMG submission 185876) | Grasslands soil microbial communities from the Angelo Coastal Reserve, California, USA - 14_0903_13_40cm (SPAdes) (version 2) | ecosystem: Environmental > Terrestrial > Soil > Grasslands... | reverse complement strand
TCGATAGCCGAGCATTCCGGCACAAAGCAACGGCGGAGCAGCCGCCTCCGCCAAGGCCGCTTCGGCGGCCAGGTCGACATCGAAAAGTTCGTCTGGGAGATGAAAGCAATATCGCGCGTCGGCTACGGTGAACTCGGCGTAGCCTCCGTCGATAGTGTAACCGGTAAATTTTGCGCGGTCGCAGAGATTTTCGCGATCAGATCGACAATACGCACAATCGCCATCGGTCCAGCCGAGCCATGGAATGCCAATGCGGTCACCAACGTGAAATTGGGACGCTTCAATACTGCCAGTCCGGCTCGGACCGATTTGCTCGACGCGGCCGACAATTTGGTGACCAAGAATGAGCGGAAGCTTCGGATTGGGCAGTTCGCCGTCGACAATGTGAAGATCGGTGCGGCAAACCGCGCAGACGCTAACGCGAACCAGTAATTGTCCATGGCCCGGTTTGGGTTTGGGCAGGTCGCGGAGCGCGAGTGGTTGTCCGATTTTTTCGAGCACCATCGCGCGCATGGCGATGTAACATTAACGCGCGTCGGCGGGAGCTGGCTCGAATTCGCCTTCCTTGCCGGGGACCGGCTCGCCTTCGTGATGAGTATGTGCGCTGCGCAGGAATGGAACTCTATCGAGGACGTGCTCCTGGAACCATTCGAGCCAGAGATAAATCACTGGCGTAACAAACAACGTGATCAGTTGCGAAAAAATCAGGCCGCCAACAATCACCAGTCCGAGCGGCCGGCGTGAGGAAGCATCCTGACCAAAACCAAGGGCGAGCGGCACCGCGCCCATTAACGCGGCAAGTGTTGTCATCATGATCGGGCGAAAACGTTCGACGCTGGCTTCGTGAATTGCCGAGCGCAGGTCCCATCCTTCGTCAATTCGCTGCAGCGCAAAGTCGACGACCATGATTCCGTTCTTCTTCACGATGCCGAGCAAGAGGAAGAGGCCGATCACGCTGTAAAGCGACAAGGTCGATCCAAAAATCCAAAGTGTGAACAGCCCGCCGACGACCGCGGGCACAATCGCCGGAAACAGAACCGTGATCGGATGGACATAGCTTTCGTAAAGAATTCCAAGGATCACGTACATAACAAAAATTGCGGCGATCAGAAGCAGCGGCAAAGCGCGGAAAAGTTGTCGGAAGACAAGTGCCTCGCCCTGAAACGTTGCTTGAACGCCAGGAAACTGCTGATGCACTTGGGCGAATGAATCTTCGATGAACTTAGTCGCGTCGCCGATGGCAACGCCCGGCAGCAAATTGAAATTAATCGTGACGCTGGTGAATTGATCGAAGTGGTTCACGGCTTGCGGACCAACGACCTGACTTGTCGATGTTACGGCACGCAATGGAACGAGATCTGCGCTCGATCCGGTCGTAGTGGCGATGCTGTTGCCCGGCGCGCCGCCTTGGCTAATCGTGCTGCCGCTATTGCTCCGCACATATAAATTGTCAAGATCTCTCGGTTGCGCGCGCTCATTGTCCTTCACTTCGAGGATGACCTGATATTGGTCGTCCGGCTGTTTGATTAAATAGACGTAGTTCTGCGAATAAGCGTTTTTCAACAAGCTCTGGATGGCGGAAGTGGAAACGCCGTAAGTGGCGGCGCGTTCGCGATCGATGTCAATCTTCAGGTTCGGCGTGCTGTTGTAATAATCGGAGCGCACCGAAGCGAAGCCTTTGAAACCGCGCAGGTTCGTCATCATTTGATTCGCCGCGCCATAAACGTCTTGCGGAACGATCCCGCTGATCGTGTAAGCGTACTGGCCCTGGGTCTGGTTGGTAGCGCCGACATTGATTTGCAGCACCGGACTCGGCGTTATGACCGCAGTCAGGCCAGGAATTGTATTGATCGACTTTTGTATTCGCAAAAGACATTGCTCAATCGGATCGCGCTGCTCGCGCGGTTTAAAAACGCAAAAGATGATCGCTTGCGACGAGGAGCTTCGCGATAGGGAACCGGCGACCGTGAAAAACTGCCCGACACTCGGGTCGGCCTCGATTTTCTCATTCACCAGCTTTTGAAAAGCCCGCATTTGCTCGGGCGACGAACCTTCCTGGGCAATGAAAACGCCTCGGGCAAAGCCGCTGTCTCCGGGCGGAAGGAGCGTGAACGGCAAATGAGTAAAGAAAAACCAGAGACCGAGAATGCAAGTGAGCAGGATCGGAATGGTCAACCAGGCGCGGTCGAGAAATTTATCGAGAGCACGGCCGTAGACATCGATCACGCGTTTGATGAAATTGCCCGTCCATTTTTCCATCCGCGCGCGTTTATGGCCGGCCCGGCGTTCGCCGAGGATGCGCGCGCACATCAGTGGCGTCAGCGTCAGAGAAACAAGACCTGACGCGAGAATCGCCACGATGATGGTGATGGAAAATTCCTGGAAGATGCGGCCGAGTAACCCTGGCAAGAGGACTAACGGAATGAAAACAGCGGCCAGCGAAAGCGTCATCGATAAGATGGTGAACGAAATTTCGCCGGCGGTGTTATAAGAGGCCTGCAGAATCGATTCGCCGTGCTCGGCCCGACGGATCACGTTTTCCAAAAAGACAATTGCATCATCGACCAGGAACCCGATGGCGAGTGTCAGCGCCATCAACGTCAAATTATTAATCGAAAATCCGAGTATGCTCATCACCGCGAACGTGAGCAGCAACGAAAGCGGTAGCGCGACCGCCGGAATGAGTGTGTCGGTGGCTCGACCGAGAAAGACATAGATCACCATCACCACCAGCACGAAAGCGATCAGGAGCGTCATTCGGACGTCGTGGACGGAATTCACAATCGTCTGTGAGCGATCGAACACCGGCGTGAACGTGATCGATCCCGGCAAACTCGCGCGCAGCTCGGGGAAAAGCGCCTTGACCGAGTTCGCCACTTCAACCGCGTTCGCGCCCGCCTGCCGCGAAACCGCCAGAACAACGATTGAACCTGGCGGATTAAATCCTCGCACCCAAAAGAAGCGCGAGGTGCGCTCGTCCTGCACGCTCTGCTTAACCTCGGCGATGTCGCGCAAATAAACCGGCGAACGATCTTTGTTCCGCGCGACGATGAGATTGCGATAACCTTCGGCCTGATCGATTTGACCATTCGGTTGCAGAACAAAACTGCGATGCTGCCCGTCGAATTGTCCCGCGCCGGAGTAAACCGTGCCCGCTTTGATCGCGTTCGCGACATCGTCCATGGTCAATCCGCGCGAAGCCAGCGCCGCCGGATCTGCTTTGATCCGGATTGCGCCCTGGACGCCGTAAATATTCACTTGCGAAACACCGGGAAGAATGGAGATGCGCTGCGCCACCGCCGTGGAGGCGTACTTATATAGATCGCCATCCGTGAGCGTGTCCGACATCAAGCCGAGCAGGTAAACCGCCTGATCGTTTGGGTTCGTTTTGCTAAAGGTCGGTGGACTCGGCAGGTCGATCGGCAATTTGCCGGTTGCGCGCTGGATCGCGGCCTGCACGTCGGTCGCCGCGTCAGTGATGCTCTTGCTCAGAACAAATTGAAGAGTCAGTGACGTGTTGCCCTGAGAGCTTTGGCTCGTGATGATGTCGAGTCCGGGAATTTGGAGAAATTGTTTTTCGAGCGGCGTGGCGATGTTATTCGCCATCGTCACCGGATCCGCCCCCGGGTAGGCGCACGTCACTTGAATGATCGGATAATCGACCGCCGGCAGATCATTAACGGCCAGTTGGTTGTAGGTCGTGATTCCCGCGACGATCACCGACAATGTCAGCAGGACCGTCATCACCGGCCGCCGGATGAACGGGCCGGAGAGTCCGGTGCCTCTGACCGGAACTAATTTAGCTTCTTTCGGTGCTGCCGATGTCGAACTTACGCGATGTCGATCTTGTCCCGCGCCTGCGGGATGTTCGCCATCTGCTGCGCCGTCATGTTCATCTGAGCGCTCCATACAGAATCGGAATTAGAACGAGCTCTTTGCTGCGGCGCTTTGGCCAGCCGGAGGATTTGCAGTGCCGTACGGTTTAGGATCGACTTTGGATCCGGGAGCCAATGCGAGTTGTCCGGTTACGACCACTGTTTCGTCGGGCTGAATACCGCTTTCGACGACAATGAGATCTCCATCCTGCCGTTGTCCGGGTTTGACCGGACGAAGATCGACCGTGTTATCCGGCTTCAAAACAAATATGAACGGCCCACTTTGGCTAATCTGGACAGCTTGTGATGGAACCAGCCGCGCGTCTTTAATCGTGTCGAGAATGAAACGGACACGCACAAATTCCGACGGCCAAAACGCGTGGTCCGGATTTGGCGTTACCCCGCGCGCTTTCACGGTTCCCGAACCGGGCTGGACGGCGGTGTCGATGAAATACAAATCGCCCAGACGCGGCGGAATTTTATCGTCCGGCGAATACGTTTGCACCTTCACGTTCGGGCCGCCGAGATATTTCCTCACTAATGCCAAATCGGTTTCGGCAACGGTGAAGTCCGTGTAAATCGGATCGAGTCCCTGAATTGTAAGCAACACGGCACCGCTGCCCGTGTTGCCCGAGACTATGTTACCTACATCGACAAGTCGGAGTCCAGCCCGACCGTTGATCGGCGATTTGATGTAGCAAAAATCGATATTCACCTGAGCCGCCGCCGCTGCTGCTTCGGACTTGTGCGCGTTGGCCTGCGCCGTGTCGAGGTCTTGCGGTGAGATAACATTGCGGGCGCGCAGTTCCTGCTGCCGCTTCATCGTGATCTGATCCAACGTTGCTTGCGCTTGCGCCTGCTCGAGAGCCGCTTGATACGGTCGCGGATCAATTGTGAAAAGCAGATCCCCTTTCTTTACATCAGCCCCGTCCTGAAAGTGGCGTGCAATGATTTGTCCGCTGACTTGCGCCTGAACCTGAACTGTTTCGTAAGCGGCGCAGGTGCCGATTTCGTCGAGATAAAGCGGCACATCTTTGCTGATCACCTTCGCCACCAACACCGGTCGAATTGGCGGCTGCGTCGTTTTCGCAGTCTCAACTCCGCGCTGCAATGTTCGCGCGACCGCGAACGCCGCGAGGATGACGAAAAGGAAAATACCCCAACGCGGAATTCGCTGTTTTTTGTCGCCGGTCGTTTTCACCCTTCTCCTCTCATGGATTTCCGTGGCGGCTCCATTCCCTGATTCTAATCGGGCACCCATCTTAGTTTTGGCCGTTCTTTCCAACTCGCGCTCTTCGCGCGCCGTTGTGTTTTGCGCTCCCATTCCCCTTCTCCGCCTTTTGCCGGATCCGATCCAACACCCGGACGCAAGTGCGCAGTTCGGACGCAGGAATATCGTCAAGCAATTCGTGTCGAAGTTGGAACGCCTCAGTCTTGATTTGTTCAATCACACGTTGAGCGCGGGGTGCCAAATGCACTGTTTTGCAACGACGATCCTGCGACGAATTTTTTCGCGCTACCCAACGATCGCCTTCCAGGCGATGCAGTAGCGTCACCAAAGTTGGTTCTTCAATGCCCAGATGCGCGGCAATTTCGGCCTGAGTTAACGGTCCCGGCGCGATCGACAAATGCATGAGGGTCCGCCACTTGGCCTGACTCAAACCCATCGGCTTGAGTCGCTCATCCAATTTCAGCCGCCAAGCGCGGGCGGTGCCGTGCAAGAGCGGACCGAATACATCGACATCCTTGTTCAAAGCGAATTAGTTAGCATGCTAACTAAATTCGAACTGAGAGCAGTGTCAATGCCACCGCTTATTCAATCTTGAGCAATAAGATCGATTCTTTGCGGTAATCGGTACTCCGCATGATGCGGTGCGGCTGGCGCGGCGCCCAGCGATTGCTCTCCATCACTTCTTGTTCCCGTTCCGGGCGGACCAGCAGATAGCGCGCGCCCGTCGGCACTTCATCAATTTCGCTCGCGTAAACGAGCTTTGAGCGCAGGTAAAAAAAGATCGGCTGATAATTTGGATCGAGCGCGTAAACAGTCTCCGATTGTGGGATCGCCGCTTCAATCTGGGCAGCGAGGCGTTTGATCCGCTGCCGCCGGTCCATTTTCGGAACGACCGCAATCGCGTACGTCCACATGGCAAGGCAAGCCAGAACGACGATGCCGATAATCGTCCGACGGCGCGCGTTAACAGAAAACGATTTGCTCCTAAGCCAGCGTGGCCAGCGTAGATTTTCCTCACAGAAAGTCATAGCGAGCAGCCAGCACGCGGGCACTAGCGCGGGCATCGCATAGCGAGGGATCGATCCGGGAACAAGATTGACGATCACAAAAGGAACGAGCGCGCCCCAAGTCAGCGCTTGAGCAAGCTGTCGATCTTTCTCCGCGGTGAAGTTTTCGGATCGCACCAGTGGCAAGAAAATTACCCACGGCAGAAGATAAAGAACGCCGTGCGGAATATTGAAAATCCAGCGGCCAAACTGAAAGTCGGTGCCGCGGAGCCGGCCGGTGAACTGTTGCGACCATTTCGTTGTCGCCGTGGCGTGCCCGGCGGCTTGCAAAAAGGGAATCGCCCAGGCCGCAAAAATTCCAAGCATCACCGCGATACCGACGAAATGGGCTGGATGAAAGAGCGCTCGCCATCTGCGCTCTTTCCAAATGACTGCGATCACGACGCCATAAAAGAACAAAAGATGAACGGGACCTTTGGCCAGCCAGCCCAGCCCAAGAAAAACAAACGGCACAGTCCAAATCAGCCAGGCCGATTTTTTTTGCTCCCAAAAACTCAGCCAGAAAATGATCGCAAGCGCACAAAGCGACACATAAAGCCCTTCAATTTCGATGAGTCGCCCTTTCTCAATGATACCCGCGTTAATCAGCCAGATGACAGCGGCGATTGTCGATCCACGCGGCCCCAAACTGGGACGCGCCACCGTGGCAAAAGCAAGCGCAACCAAAAGGACGGCAATCACTGACGGCATCCGTGCGGTCCACTCGTTCGGTTGCCCGAAAATCTTGAACGAGGCGGCCACGAGCCAGTTAATCAGCGGCGGTTTCCGAAAGTAGGTTTCGCCACCGACCTGCGGCACCAGATAGTTGCCGGTTTCGAGCATCGTGATTCCAGGCAAAATCCGACGGCCCTCTTCGCCTTTGATCGCGAGGGACCCGAGCCCCGGAAGATAAAGCGCGGCCCAAAGGAGAATCACGATCAACAAATTGGCGGCGCGCGAGGTCATTGAGGTGAGATGTTGGACGTTCCGCGAGTGTCGTTCAACCCCACAGCTTGACGCTCTCTCTCGACAAGGGTAATTCAGCGTCTAGTCCGCGCTGATTGGAGTGGGAAATGATGTCCCACTCCTTTTGGTCTGCGGACTGGATCTTTTATGAACGCTGAATTCATTGCCATGCTGGATTACCTCGAGCGGGAGCGCGGGATCAAACGCGAAATCCTGCTCGAAGCGGTGTCCACGGCTCTGCTTTCCGCATCGAAGAAAAGCGTCGGCGCCGCCCGGGATCTGAGGATCGACATCGACCCGCGGACAGGTGACATCCGGGCGCTAGCCAATCTCGTCGTGGTCGATGACGTGACAAATCCGCAGGACGAGATCGCGCTCGCCAAAGCGCGCCGGATCAAACCGGACGCGAAAGTCGGCGACATTGTTGAGATGGAAGTAACGCCGCGAAATTTTGGACGCATCGCCGCGCAAACCGCCAAGCAGGCAATGATGCAGCGCATTCGGCAGGTCGAGAAAGAGATGATTTACGAAGAGTTCAAAGACCGCGCCGGCGAAATCGTCAGCGGTACCGTGCGCCGGTTCGATCGCTCGGATGTGATTCTCGATCTTGGAAAATTCGAGGCCGTCATGCCGCAGCGCGAACGCGTGGTCGTGGAAGATTACAATGTCGGCGACCGTCTCCGCGCTTACGTCGTCGCCGTCGAAAACGGATTACGTGGTCCCGAGATCATTGTCTCGCGCAGCCATCCGAATTTTGTGCGCCGCCTTTTTGAATTGGAAGTAAGCGAGATTGCCGATGGCACCGTTGAAATCCGCGGCATCGCGCGCGAGGCCGGTTATCGAACAAAGATCGCGGTCTGGAGTGCAAACGATAAAGTGGACCCGGTCGGCGCTTGCGTCGGCATGCGCGGGTCGCGCGTCAAAAACATTGTCCGCGAGCTAAACAACGAAAAGGTGGACATCATCCGCTGGAGCTCCGATCCGAAGGAATTCGTTCTCGAAGCCCTCAAGCCGGCGAAGGTGAAGCACCTAACCTTCGATCCTGAGAAAAAGAGTGCGCAGATTTCAGTGGACGAAGATCAGCTTTCGCTCGCGATCGGAAAAAAGGGACAGAACGCGCGTCTGACTTCACGGCTTACCGGTTGGGAAATCAACATCGACAAAGACACGTCTGCGACGACGGCGGTAGAGCAAAAAGTTGCCCAAGCGGCGCAGACGCTGGCCGGCGGATTGCCGATCACCGAAGAACAAGCAGTGACGCTGGTGAAATCCGGGTTTACGAATCTGGAAGGCTTGCATGCGGCCGATGTTCAAGATTTGGTAGACATCCTTGGCGTGGACGAAGCAAAGGCGCGTGAGATCCACGACGCCGTCCATAAACAAGATGTTGTAACGCAAGAAGCGGGCTCGGCTCAAGGGGCTTGAGCCATGAGTGAATTTCTAAAATGGCAACAAAGACAAAAGCAAAAACGGCGGCAAAAAAATCTGTCGCCCACAAACCAGTTGCCACGCATAAGCCTGCCCCGGCCAAGGCAAAGATTCCGAAAAAGAAAATAGAAGCGCCCAAGAGCGCGCCTCCGGTAGCACCTGCTCATCACGTCGCGGAAGAAAAGGCTCAACCAAAGCCAAGCGCCAGTCATCGCCCCGCCGTCGAAAGCGTCTCGTTAATCGACAAAAAGCATCCGCAGAAAAGAGCTGCTGATGGCGAGATAAAAAAGAAAACTACGGTTCTGCCGCCGATCTCGCGAATTCGGGCCTCGTTGGAAGCACCGACTGCGCCGCCACCCAAAAAGGACGCGCCCGCTCAACCTCCGCCTCCGCTAACTGACGAAGCAGTCGCCGCTGAGCCTGAAGCGGCTGCGGACGCCACCTCGCAAAAGGTCATCCATATCAAACCGCCGATCATCGTGAAGCAGCTTGCGGTTGAGCTTGGTGTGAAGCCGCACCAGTTGATCGCCGAGCTGATGACATTCAATATTTTCGCGAACATCAATCAGACGATCGAACCCGATATCGCGTCGAAGATTGCGGAGAGCCACGGGTTCGTTCTCGAAAAAGAGCGCCGGGAAAAAGGAGGCGGGGTGCACAAGGTTGAACAAGTCGTCGTTGCGCCGCCGCCGCCGGTCATTGAAAAAGCCGAGGAACTTAAACCGCGGGCGCCGATCATCACATTCATGGGTCACGTCGACCACGGCAAAACGTCATTGATGGATGCGATTCGCAAAACCCGAGTCGCCGCTGGCGAAGCCGGCGGCATTACTCAACACATCGGCGCTTACACCGTTGATCACAAAGGACACCGAATCACATTCATCGACACGCCTGGTCACGCGGCTTTCACTGCGATGCGTGCGCGCGGCGCAAACGTCACCGACATCGTCGTGCTCGTCGTCGCCGCAGATGACGGAGTGATGCCGCAAACGATTGAGGCCATCAATCACGCCAAAGCCGCGCCGCATGTCGAGATCATGGTGGCGATCAACAAGGTCGATTTGCCGTCGGCGAACATTGACAAGGTGAAGAAACAGCTTCAGGAACGCGACCTGACTCCGGAAGATTGGGGCGGCAAAACGATCGTCTGCGAAGTTTCAGCGACGCGCGGCACCGGGATCGATCACCTCCTTGAGATGATGCTCTTGCAGGCGGAGGTAATGGATTTGAAAGCATCGCCAACCGCGAGAGCACGCGGCACCGTGATTGAAGCACAGGTGGAACCGGGACGCGGGCCAACTGCCACCGTGATTGTGCAGATGGGGACACTTAAAGTCGGCGAACCGTTCATCTGCGGAGATTACTCGGGCAAAGTGAAATCGTTGATCGACGACCGAGGCAAGCCTTTGAAAGAAGCCGGTCCATCCACGCCCGTGAAAGTACTTGGATTTACCGGATTACCGAACGCGGGCGATGAACTTTTGGTCATGGAATCCGAGCGCGCGGCGAAAACATTGAGCGACGAACGCTTGCAGGCGAAACGCGCGGAAAAACTTACCGTACCTCAACGTGCGACGCTGGAAACTCTTTTAGAATCAGCCGCCGGCAAGAAAGTCCTCCGTCTTGTTTTGAAATGCGATGCGCAAGGATCGGTTGAAGCGCTCACCACCGCGCTAAAACAAATCGAAAGCAAAAAAGTCGATCTCGAAATGATTCACGCCGGCGTCGGCCCGATTTCGGAGTCAGACATCTTGCTCGCGAGCGCGTCGAGCGCGGTTGTCATCGGCTTCAATACCAAAGTTGAAAACATGGCCGTTTCGGCGGCAAAAAGCGAAGGCGTTCAGATCAAGCTCTACAGTATCATTTACGAACTGCTCGATCAGATCAAAGACGCGATGGCTGGATTGCTCGAGCCCGAATTCCGCGAAACGGTTCTTGGTCACGCGGAAGTGAAACAAGTTTTCGAGCTGAGCAAAGGCATCGTGGCGGGCTGTTTAGTCACCGACGGCCGCATTGCGCGGACTGGACGCGCGCGGGTAATTCGAAAACGTCAACCGGTTTACGACGGCGGGCTTTCAACCCTTCGCCGTTTCCAGGATGACGTGAAGGAAGTCCGCTCCGGATTGGAATGCGGTATTAAGCTGGGCGACTTTAGTGAATACCAAGTGGGCGATATCATCGAATGCTATCAGCTCGAAGCTATGGCCCAAAAACTCTGATGGGAATGAAAGGGTCACATGAAACATCGCATGCTGCGCGTCAACGAAGTCGTAAAACGGGAACTGAGCGGAATCCTTGCGCGCGAAATCAGTTTTGAAGGCGCGCTGGTCACCATCAATCACGTCGACGTCAACTCCGATCTGAAGAGCGCGCGTGTTTTTGTCAGCGTGCTTGGGTCTGAAAAAGCCGAAAGCATAATGACGAAGCTCGAAGAGCACCGCCCTGCCTTTCAGGCTGAGCTCGCGCGTCGAGTGATCATGAAATTCACGCCCCATTTGCTTTTTCATCTCGATGAGTCGATCGCGCGCGGCTCGCGTGTCGTCGAAATTTTGCAGCAAATCGACGCCGACCGCGAAAAACCCGAGTGAGCGCAGCCAAGTTCGAGCAGATCGGCCAGGCGTTGCGTGAAGGTGTGCGGTTTGCGGTTCTTGGTCACGTTCGTCCGGATGGCGATGCGCTCGGGAGTCAGCTCGCGCTCGGTCTTTCCCTCAAACGACTCGGCAAAGACGTGCGCATCTGGAACGAAGAAGGCATGCTCGAGAAGTACAGCTTTCTCCCGAATGCGAACCTTCTCACCAAACCACCGGCTGAACCGGAAGATGTCGATGTTGCGATCGCGCTCGATACTGCAATTCAAAATCGGCTCGGCAACAGTCTGCCGGCGGTTCGCTCGGCCAAGGTTTGGATCAACATCGATCATCACCCGAGCAATCCGGGCTACGGCGACCTCGTTTATATTGATCCAAAGTCTCCGGCGACCGGGCAGATTCTTTTCGACCTAATCAAAAGCGAAAAATTACCAATCGATGCTGCGATCGCGGAAAATCTTTACGTGGCTATTTCGACCGACACCGGTTCTTTCCAATATCCAAACACAACCGCGCGCACTCTTGAGATTGCAGCCGAGCTCGTTCGCGCCGGTGTCGATGTCGGCCGCGTCAGTCAATTAACATACGAAAACTACCCGCGGCGCCGCGTCGAACTGTTGCGCGATCTTCTCGGCACGATGCGATTTGATGCGAACGACCGGGTCGCCAGTTTTAGTTTGAGCCTGGCGACTGCGAAAAAACTTGGAGTGCTCCCGGAAGACAATGAAGGACTGATCGATCATTTGCGCGCGATCCGCGGCGTCATCGTTGCCGTGTTCTTTGAAGAGCTGGCCGACGGCAAAGTGCGCGTGAGCATGCGTTCAAAAAACGAAAAGGTCAACGTGTGCGCCATCTGCGAAAAATTTGGCGGCGGCGGACACGTTCTAGCCGCGGGAGCGCGTGTCCGCGGCTCGCTCGCGGAAGTCGAACGGAAAATTCTGGAGGAAGTTCGTGATGTTGTCGGTCGCGATTCCTGACGGCGTCCTCCTGGTAGACAAAGCCGAAGGTATGACTTCGCATGACGTGGTCGCACTCGCTCGGCGACAGCTCGGAATTAGAAAAATCGGCCATTGCGGAACGCTCGATCCGATCGCGACCGGCCTGCTTCTCCTCACAATCGGTCGCGGAACAAAAGTACAGGATTTGCTGATGAGCGAAGACAAGGAATACGTCGGGACTCTTACGCTGGGGACAGCGACGAGCACGCAAGATCGAGAAGGTCAAGTCGTCGAGACGCGGCCGGTGCCCCAGTTAAGCGACGCCGAAATCCGCGCGGCGTTCGAAAAATTCCGCGGCGATTTTTATCAAATGCCGCCAATGGTCTCGGCCAAAAAACATGGCGGCGTGCCGCTCTACAAATTGGCGCGCCAGGGAAAAGTAGTGGAGCGCGAGCCGCGCTTCGTTCACGTTTACCGCCACACGATCGATCGGATTGCATTGCCGGAGATTGATTTCAGCGTGTTGTGCAGCAAAGGCTTCTATGTTCGCACCTACGCACACGACATTGGCCAACTACTTGGCTGCGGCGCGCATTTAAAATCTCTGCGACGGACCCAGTCCGGTCGATTCGACGTCGGCAACGCAATCAGCATCGAACAAATCAAAGAACTGCCTCGCGAGAAAATCGCGCAGCGAATTCTCTCGTTGCCACAAGTCTCACGTATGCGCGGCGCGTGAGGGAACGATCGACAATGGAAATTTTACGGTCGATTCCAGAGCTCGAGCGATTACGCGGACCGCTTTTTTTGGCGATCGGCGTTTTTGACGGCGTCCACCGCGGCCACCAGGCGGTGATTTCGACGTCGGCTGATCATGCGGCTGCTTCGAACGGAACGCCAGTCGTCGTGACGTTCGATCCGCACCCTGAAAAAGTTCTGCGACCGCAGGCAGCGCCGCACCTGCTCAGCGCGACCGAGCACAAAATCGCACTGATCCGCGCCTTGGGGGTGGAGCACTTGCTCATCATCACTTTCGACAAACAGTTCGCCGCGACCGAGCCGGAAGATTTCGTGCAGAAACTAGTCATTCAGTCTAAACCGCTCCAAGAAATCTGTGTTGGTCACGAATGGTCGTTCGGAAAAAACCGGCGCGGAAATCTCGATCTTCTCAAAAAACTTGGCGCGAAGTTTAATTTCGATGTCGTGGGAATTCCACCGGTCAAGATTAACGGCGCGGTCGTGAGCAGCACGGCGATCCGGGAGGCAATTGAAAAAGGCGATTTGGCAAAGGCTGCTGAAATGCTCGGCCGCGAATACACGATTCTCGGGACGGTGACGCGCGGTGACAATCTTGGTAAAAAGATTGGGTTTCCGACGGCCAACCTAAGCGCGCATAGCGAGCAATTTCCACCGAACGGCGTTTATGTCGCGGAAGCGCGGATCGACGGCGAGTTATATCGAGGCGTAATCAACCTTGGCATTCGCCCGACCGTGAGCATCGGCAAATCCGAGCGCGTGCTCGAAATCCACTTGTTCGATTTCAATCGCGACATTTATGGCCACGATGTCGAAGTTCGCTTCTTGAAATTTCTTCGTTCGGAAAAGAAATTTCAGGACCTGGACACGCTGGTTCAACAAATCCGGCAGGACGTGGAACAAGCCCGGCAACTTCGATAAATTAGCTAAGTCGATATTTCGCGACGCCGATCTTTCTGATTCCGCGCACGCTCCTGCCCGTGCCGTTGAACCAGACGTAAAGATTCGCACTCGGCACCTTCAGTTTTTTTGAAAGCTCGCCGACGGTCGTCCCTTTTTTACCAGCCGCTTGCAACGCCCGGACGATCTTCTCTTTTAACGCGCCGCGTTTGCTTCGCCGGCGAACGGGCCCACCAGGTGCGCGTGAGACCGTGACCGGCGCGCGCTGCTCGCCTTCACGCGCCGGAATTCCGAACTTGTTTTGGACACGGATCATTTCGCGGTCGATTTCCTGGATCTGCGCCATGAGCGCTTCTTTACGCTCGGTCAGACGAACAAGCTGCTTAAGGGCCGAACTTGGGATGTCTCTTAGCATCCCCTACTCTACGCCTAAAATCGACAATGCAAATCTAAGTCACACCTAAGATTGAATATGACTCGACTTAGACATGGCGGCGAAGATGCCGCCGGCCATAACTAACATTCCGCTGGCCAATGCAAACGCGACCACCCATAACGTTGGAATCGTCGTCAATCTGAACATCTCAACCAAGATAAAACGGCCACCATCGGACAAGACGTATGTGAGCGCACTGGCCAGCGCGCTCATTCCGACCAGAATAAACGGACGCAGAAACTGACCTGCCTGCCGCGGGGCGGGCAGCTGTTGCAGAACGCGCGCGGTAAAGCCGTCATCCTCGATATAAGGCGCAGCTTCTTGCAGCTTTCGATCCAACCAATCTTGTTCAACCTGTTCGTTCATTTATTGCGCCCAGACAGCCAAAGTCTTCTTCAATTTCTCCCGCCCTCGCAAGACGTTTGTTTTGACCGTGCCAAGCGGAATGTCGAGCGCCCGCGCAGCTTCGTCGTGTGATAATCCATTCTGGCAGCAAAGCAAAACTGCCGAGCGCTCGTGCAATGGCAGTAAACTAAGGGCATGCATAAGGTCATGTCTTAGACCCGGATCGACCGTCTGGGGGTCCTGTTCCGCCTGCCATTGCTCCTCATTGATGCCGACCAGCTCTTTCCGGCGTCGTGCATCCTCGCGAAAGCAATTGTAGGCGATCCGGTAAAGCCAGGTGGAAAATTTCGCCTCGCCGCGGAAGCCGCGGATGTTTTTATAAGCGCGAACGAAAGCTTCCTGGGCCAAATCGTCCGCCAGCGCGATGTCGCCCCGCGTGAGTTGTCGCAGCAAACCGCGAACGCTCGATTGATGACGACGAACCAGCTCGCCAAAAGCGTGCTGGTCCTCATCAACAAGAACTCGGGCGACAAGGCCGGCATCGGTTAGCTCCACGCCGCGATATTAGGGCGCCGGTGGTGGCGACGAAATGTCCTTCTTGCCCTCCAACTTCCACACCAGGAGATAGCCGAGGCCAATCACAAAGGGAATCACGCCGATGGCCCATGAGCCACCCTCCCACTCGTTCACTGCGCCGAAGAAGAGCATGAGGCCCAAGCCAACCATGCAAAGCACCACCCCGCGACGCATGTCGGACCTTTGCCGAATCGTTGGTGTCGGCGGAGCAAGTAACGCCGGCGGAATCGGCTGGCCTTTTTCGGCCATCATTCGAATGGTGCGGTGCATCATTCGATTTCTCGAAAAGCCGAAATACATGATCACCGCGACAATCATGACGGGCGCACCGAAGATGGTCAGAAACACAATCGCGACGATCGGGATGGCGAGCCGTTCGCCCAGATCTCCCATGTCTTTAAGATCGACATCCTGATCTTTATCGCCGCCGTCAATCACGATTCCGTGATGACCTTTAAGCTTTTTCTCGATCCGTTGATGGATTCTATCCGCCAGATCCTGAGCGGGCGAGGCACTGGCCGTCATCGACGCCGAAGCCGCCGGGGATGGCGGAGGAGGCGGCGGCGGTGCAGGTTGCGCCATGGCCGTAACAGCCAGCACAACTGAGCAAATGCAGAGAGGCAATGTTTTCATATTGATCCTTTTGTAGTGAGATGCAGCCGACGTGGGTTTGGATTCAAAAAAATAGCCACCACCCACCCCGGCGTCGAAAGAAAATGAGCGGGTGACGAGACTTGAACTCGCGACGTCCTCCTTGGCAAGGAGGTGCTCTACCACTGAGCTACACCCGCGTCTTGAAGGGGTAGAAATAATGGCGCAGCAGGCTCATTCCGCAACCGTAAATTCAGCGGAGTGGCAGAGCGCCAGAGTAATGCAAGATTCTTTGCCATTACGTCAACGGTCCAACATTCGATTTCTCCGAGACGCGAGGAGTTCCGCGAACTCGCCAAGCGCGGCAATCTCATTCCGCTGATTGTCGATCTGGTCGCGGATGCCGAGACGCCAGTCTCCGCTTTTGCCAAGATCGACAACGGGAATCCGTGCTTTCTTTTTGAATCGGCGGAGCGGAACGAAGAGTCGGGACGCTTCTCGTTCATCGGCTTCGATCCGCTCGTGCTTTTTAACAGCGCCGATTGCGAAGCCGATCCGCTGACGAAGCTCCAACAAATTCTGTCGCGTTTTCAGTTTGTCGCGCGCCCCGACGTTCCCCATTTCGTTGGCGGAGCGGTTGGTTACATCGGCTACGACGTCGTTCGATTTTTCGAGCCTACTGTGCCAATCCATCCGCGGGACGATCTGAAGAATCCGGAAATGATGTTCATGATTCCGCGGATCTTGATCGTTTTTGATCATCGATTTCGGAAACTTCGGCTCATTTGTAACGCGCATATCGAAAACAATACTTCTGCGGAGGACGCCTACGGACGCGCGGAAGCCGATCTGCAGAAAACGTTGTCGAAACTGAGCGAGTCGCGGGCGCTTCAGCCGATTGATGCGAAAGCGGCCGGGAGTCTTCCGTCACCAGCCAGCAACACGGCTCGCACTGAATTTGAATCGATGGTCGCAAAGGCCAAAGAGCTGATCGCGGCCGGCGATATTTTTCAGGTTGTGTTGTCGCAGCGGTTCGAAACCGATTTTCTCGGTGAGCCGCTCGATCTTTACCGCGCGCTCCGCTTCGGGAATCCTTCGCCGTATATGTTTTGTTTACGCTTCGGCCGCGATTTCGCGGTCCTTGGCAGTTCGCCGGAAGTTCATCTGCGAGTGCGGGAGCGGACCGCCGAGTTGCGTCCGATCGCCGGAACTTATCCGCGCGGCAAAGATTTGGCGGAAGATGAAAGATTTGCGGCCGATTTGATTGTCGATCCAAAAGAGCGCGCTGAGCACGTAATGCTGATCGATCTCGGGCGAAATGATCTTGGACGTGTCGCGGACTTTGGCAGCGTCCGCGTGACGGAACAAATGTTGATCGAGCGCTACAGCCATGTCATGCACATCGTTTCGCATATCGTCGCGCGTTTGCGCGAGGGCAAGAATGCCTTCGACGCGATTCGCGCAACGTTTCCCGCGGGCACGGTCTCTGGCGCGCCGAAAATTCGCGCGATGCAAATCATTGCCGATTTGGAAAAAGCGCGACGCGGATTTTACGCGGGGATTGTTGGTTACTTCGGCTTTGATGGATCGCACGACAGTTGCATCGCGATACGCTCGATCATTTTAAAAGACGGAAAAGCGTATCTGCAAACGGGCGCGGGAATCGTGGCCGATTCTGATCCCACGCGCGAATTTGACGAATGCGTGAACAAGGCGAAAGCGATGCTGACCGCTATCGCGCGTGCAACGAAGAAAGAAGATTAAGAGGAAGCCGGAAGAGTGAAATTGCTGGTCATCGATAATTACGATTCGTTCACCTACAATCTCGTCCAGCTCTTCGGCGAGATGGATATCGATCTTACGGTGAAGCGAAACAACGAAATCTCGATCGACGAGATCAAAAAACTGAAGCCGGATCGAATTTGCATTTCACCTGGCCCGGGCCGTCCGGAAAATGCGGGTATCAGCTCTGACCTAGTTCGCGAATTGGGACCGAAGCTTCCCATTCTTGGCGTTTGTCTCGGTCATCAATGCATCGCGCAAGCTTTCGGCGGCGAAGTGGTGGGCGCCGAAAGGTTAATGCACGGCAAAACGTCGAAGATTCACCACCAAAGCCGCGGCGTTTTCAAAGACTTGGCCGAGCCACTCGAAGCGACGCGCTATCATTCATTGATCGTGCGCCGCGAATCGTTGCCCGATTCGCTCGAAATCACCGCCGAGACCGAGGACGGCGAAATTATGGGACTGCAACATCGACAATTCCCGATCCACGGCGTCCAGTTTCATCCCGAATCGATCCTGACAATCGAAGGACGCAAGCTGCTCGCAAATTTTCTGCGCGTTTAAGCGCCGTTGCGCGAGATCACGTCGTGAATCTGGCGGACTTCGCGCACCATTTGTTCGTATTCGTCGAACCTCAGTGATTGCGCGCCGTCCGAGAGCGCTTCGTCCGGTCGCCCGTGCACTTCGACCATCAAACCGTCCGCGCCGACCGCGATTCCGGCGCGCGCGAGCGGCGTGACCATGTAACTGCGCCCGGTTCCGTGGGCGGCATCGACAATCACCGGCAAATGCGAAATTTTTCTTACCGCTGGAACTGCGGCCAGATCAAGCGTGTTCCGCGTGTGCTGAGCGAACGTGCGCACGCCGCGCTCGCATAGGACGATGTTATAATTTCCTTCCGCCATCACGTATTCGGCCGCCAGTAACCACTCCTCTAACGTCGCGGCCATGCCGCGCTTTAACAGCACCGGCAACTTCGAACGACCGACCCGCCGCAGGAGTGTGAAATTCTGCATGTTGCGCGCACCGATCTGAATCATATCGGCATATTTCTCGACCAGATCGACGTTCGCTTCATCGAGCGCTTCGCTCACGATCTTCAGACCAAACTCCTTCCTAATCTCGGCGAGAATCTTGAGGCCAGGCTCACCAAGCCCGGAAAAAGCGTAAGGCGAAGTGCGCGGTTTGAATGCGCCGCCGCGGAAAAATTTCGCGCCGCTGCGCTGGACCACGTCCGCTATCGCAAACGCCTGCTTGCTGTTTTCAATGGCGCACGGCCCGGCGATGATCGCGAGCGAGCCGTCACCGATCCTCGCGCCGTCGCCAAGATCGACAATCGTGCGTTCGGGCCGCAGATCGAGCGTGATCAATTTGTACGGTTTAGTGACGCGGATTGCTTCCGAAACGCCGGGGAGATTTTCGAAATGCGAGAGATCGACCGCGCCCTGATTGCCGGTGATTCCGATCGCGGTGCGGTTCGCGCCCGGCATGACGTGCGCGCGGAATCCGAGCGATTCGACGACGCGAACCACGTTGTCGATCTCGCCCTTTCCGGCGCTGGCGTTCATTACGATGAGCATGGCGTGAAAGGCGTTTACTTACCGAGAATTATACCCTTCGGTCAAATTTAACCCGCGGTTTTCATTTTTGCCTCGATCAAAATCGGCGGAAGCGTACGCTCAATTTCGGGCCGATGTTGCTCGTACTGGGGTGGTAATTTCAAACTTTCACCCAGCTGTTTGACCGGTTCATCGACGGTGAATCCGGGCCCTTCGGTGGCAATCTCAAACAAAATACCACCGGGCTCGCGAAAATAGATCGAATGAAAATAAAAGCGGTCGATAACCGGGGTGACATGCAAACCAAGGTCGACCAGCTCTTTGCGCCACCGTGATTGTTCCTTGTCGTTTGCGCAGCGAAACGCGATGTGATGCACCGTCCCGGCCGAATTCACTCCAAACTGTCCCTCGGCTCGTTCAACAAGGTCGACCTGAGCGCTTGTTGATTTGGAATTTACCGACAATCGTCGCCGCGACTTTTCTTCGCCGACCAATTCGAAGCCGAGCGTTTTAAGTAATTCCTCAGTCGGCCCGGTCTGCTGGACTTCAAGCGTCGGCGCGTGAAACCCATGGATCGCAAATTTCTGCGGCATGTCGCTTTCGTATTCAAGATCGACATCGTCCAGTTGGGTCGATTCGATTAGCTCGAGCAACAATCCATCGGCATCGGTGAAGCGAAGACCGGGCGCATTAAAGCGTGACGGGATTTCTTCACAGAAAACGCGATGCTCGGCGAAGCGCGCTTTCCAATATTCGACCGAACTCGCTGGGATCGCGAAACTCGCACTGATTACTTGCCCGGTTCCGCGCGTTCCGCGACGGGCACCGGGCCAGGCAAAAAACGTAATCGCAGTGCCCGGCCGGCCGGTCCGATCGCCGAAGTACAGGTGATAGGTCGATGGATCATCGAAATTGACAGTGCGCTTGGCCAAGCGCAGGCCGAGGATCTGGGTGTAAAAATCCACGTTGCGCTGAGGATCGCTCGCGATGGCAGTGATATGATGAATTCCGCGAAGTTTCACAATCGGACCGAAGGCTAACAAGTTTCCCACGACTTATTCAACGCATGTATTTGTGGCGACGACAGGTAAGTGAGACGTGGTGGAGGGATAACGAAGAACGGTTACGTGGACTCGCTGGCGATCAGTTGGCCATAATTGAACAACCTGGCCGCGAACGATTGCAACTTGAGGTCGTGTTCCCTTCCCGCATGGAAGTGGAAGGCCTGACGGCGCAATTCGGCGGACGAGTCGAGAAACTTCCGCGCGATTGGTTAAAACGCCTTTCGCGGCGGCAAAAGACCCAGCCGATCGAAATCCGCAATCAAAAGTTAATCATTCCTGCCGGCGCCGCTTTCGGCACTGGCGAGCACGCAACGACTGCGATGTCGCTACGAATGCTCGAGAAACTGACCCGGAGATGGAGGCCTGGCTGGTCGATTATCGATCTTGGAACCGGAAGCGGGATTCTGACGCTAGCGGCGTGTTTGTTAGGCGCCCGACGGGTAATCGGAATCGATAACGACCCGGTCGCGATCTCAACGGCAAAAGAAAATGCGCGGCTGAACAGAATCCGCGCGGTGCAATTCCGGGTCAGCGACGTGCGTCGTTGGAAATCTCCGCCAAAGAGCCTCCTCCGCCGAAGCGGCTACGGCGGCCGAGTCGACATCATCATAGCGAATCTGTTTAGCGAGCTGTTAATCGAGATTTTGCCGAAACTCAAAGTCGCGCGCTGGATGATTCTTTCCGGAATTTTGCGAAACCAGGAAAGTGATGTAACTCACGCACTTATGCGGCATAAGATCGACATCGTCCAGGTTCGCCGGCGCGGAAAGTGGGTTGCGATTCTGACGTCGGTCAGGTAGGTTCGGCGACCCTTAGCGGCTACGGTTTTCTGCATAAACGCGGTTTATCATAAGCCGCGGGCAAAACGTCCATGCAGACCGAGGAACTATCCTACGCCATCATTACGCCGTATTCGATGCGCAAATCGCGCACCGGCGGGATCATCGCCCGGCTGATTTCGCGTACGGGTCTCGATTTGGTGGCTGCGCGTATGTTCGCGCCGAGCGAGGAATTGGTTCGCCGCTACGCCCACACGATTGTGAGCGAAACGGAACCGGCTCATCGCGCGACCCAGGAATTAATTCATGATTATGTCCTGGAAAATTTCGGCGCGAAAAAAGATCGTCAGCAATCGCGCGTTTTGTTTCTCGTCTTTCGCGGGCCAGACGCATCCGAAAGAATCCGCGCGACCGTAGGTCACATTACGCACGAGGAAACCAGCGGGGAAACAATTCGCGACACGTTCGGCGATTACGTGACCGATGATTCGGGCAAAGTCATTTACTTCGAACCAGCAGTCGTTGCTGAGTTCAATCGCAACGCCATCGAACGGGATTTAAAACTTTGGGCGGAATTTTCAGATCGCGATGGCGGCGTGCTCGATCAAGCGGTGCAATTTCCGAAGGACGCGAAGATCGAGAAGACCTTGGTTCTAATTAAGCCGGACAATTTCAAATTTCCAAACATTCGTCCCGGCGGTGTGATCGAAGTTTTTTCGCGGACCGGTCTCTACATTGTCGGTTTCAAGGTTCACCGGATGAGTGTGGCGCAGGCGGAGGACTTTTACGGACCCGTGCTGCCGGTGTTGCAGGAGAAATTAGGACACAACAAGGGACGCGACGCGTGGGAAGACATCGTCGAATTTATGGCCGGCGCACGGCCGAGCGATACGTTTCCGGAAAAACGGGACGAACCTGGCACGGAAAAGTGCATCGCCCTGGTTTATCAGGGCGAAGACGCCGTTCGCAAAATCCGCGAGGTCCTTGGCCCAACCGATCCGGCAAAAGCGCCGCCGGGGTCGATTCGAAAAGAATTTGGCCAGACAATCATGATCAACGCTGCGCACGCGTCCGACTCGATTGAGAACGCGAAACGCGAGATGACAATCGTGCGGGTGGAGGAGAATAATTTTAAAGCTTTGATTGAAAACTTTTATGGCCGCCAATAGTGTGCGCTCCCTGAATTAAAACGAACAAGATCGACATGGAAATTTCCGAACGCGCTGCCCAACTGACTCCCTCACTCACGCTTTCGATCGACAGCAAAGCAAAAGCGATGAAGGCCGAGGGAATTGACGTATGCGGCTTCGGCGCGGGTGAGCCGGATTTTGATACGCCGGAACACATCAAAGCCGCGGCGATCGAAGCGCTCCAGGCCGGTTTTACCAAATACACGCCGAGCGCGGGGATTCCGGAATTGCGCGCGGCCATTGCGGAAAAATTAGCGGCCGATAACGGACTGACGTATCGCGCAGGTCAGGTCGTGGTTAGCAACGGCGCCAAGCATGCCTGTTACAACGCAATTCTCGCCACCTGCCAGCCGGGCGATGAAGTGATTATTCCCGCGCCCTACTGGGTCAGTTATCCCGACATGGTGCGCCTAGTCGGCGCCGAACCGGTGATTGTTCCGACGACGGAGCGGAACAACTGGAAGATGCGCCCGGAAGATTTTGAAAACGCAATGACGCCGCGGACGAAGATGTTGATCATGAACACTCCGTGCAATCCGACCGGCTCAGTCTACACCCGCGAAGAACTCGAAGCCATCGTGGAAGTCGCCAGCGGTGAAGACATTTACATTTTGTCCGACGAAATTTACGAGAAGCTCGTTTACGACGATACCAAGCACGTCAGCATCGGGTCGCTCTCGAAAGAAGCTTACGATCTGACCATCACCGTCAACGGATTCAGCAAATCCTACGCGATGACCGGGTGGCGGCTCGGTTATCTCGCCGCGCCGGAAGCAGTGGCAAAGGCGGTCGATTCAATCCAAAGCCATACGACGGCTAATCCATCCTCGTTCTCGCAACGGGGCGCGCTTGCCGCGTTGAAGGGCGATCAGCAGGCGGTTGCCGACATGCGCGAGGAATTCGACATGCGCCGCAATTACATGATTGATCGCCTCTCCAAAATTCCAAATGTGACTGCGGTCAAACCGCAGGGTGCGTTCTATGTGCTGCTCAATGTCAGTCAGCTCGGACTGACGTCGCAAAATTTTGCCGATCGATTGCTCAGCAAAGCGAACGTGGCGGTGGTGCCGGGCGCGGCCTTTGGCGATGATCGCACCATCCGGCTCAGCTACGCGACCAGCATCGACATCATCAAAAAAGGTCTCGATCGGTTGCAAGATTTCTGCCGAACGCTGTAAGTGCCACCATCCGCGGCGATGAAGCTCGCGACCGCTTCTCTGGATAAAACCGTTGTCATTGCCCGAATCAAAGCCGAAGGCTCCGTCGCCGTTATTCGCACCGACTCAATCGAGCGAGCTCTCGGCGCCGCAAACGCTGTCATCGCAGGCGGATTTCGCGTAATCGAGATCACTTACAGCTTCAACGGCGCAACGGAAGCGATCGCGAAGCTGTCCGACGCTAACGAAAACGATTTGCTCATTGGTGCCGGAACGATTTTGAATCGCGGGCAGGTGCGCGAAGCAGTTGGTGCAGGCGCGCGGTTCCTGGTCAGCCCGTGCGTGTTGCCGGAAGTAATCGATGCCGCACGCGAGCTTCAAGTTGCAATCATACCGGGCGCGTTCACGCCAACGGAGATTTACACGGCGTATTCGTTAGGCGCGGACATTGTTAAAATTTTTCCCGCTGTTCGCTACGGGCCGGAATATTTGAGAGCGTTGCGAGGACCGCTGCCACAAATTCCGATCATGCCGACGAGCGGCGTCGACGCAACCAATGTCGCAGAATGGTTCCGCGCCGGTGCAGTCGCGGTTGGCGCGGTCAGTAGCGTGCTCGATCCAGTGCTGATTCGCAACGGCGACTGGGCTGAATTGACGCAGCGCGCACAGCAGTTCATGGACGCGGTGCGCGCCGCCCGATAAAGGGCCAACGGACAGAATTCCGGTAGCAGCCGACATTTTTTTCTTTCCGGTTTCTGCTTTCCGGTTTCCGCTTTGGATGTGAACCACCTCGCGCTCATTCTTCACGCGCACTTGCCGTTCGTTCGGCATCCGGAGCACGAGCACTTCC
>Ga0209056_10001711_pt1 | contig 24068 bp, 23 predicted proteins | sample GraSoiAngelo_114_FD_185876 | JGI IMG/M metagenome (GOLD analysis project Ga0209056, IMG submission 185876) | Grasslands soil microbial communities from the Angelo Coastal Reserve, California, USA - 14_0903_13_40cm (SPAdes) (version 2) | ecosystem: Environmental > Terrestrial > Soil > Grasslands... | reverse complement strand
TGGCGAGCTGCTCGCGCTGTTTTTGCAACTCTTTCGGCACAATCCGGCCTAACGAATCGAAAAACCCCTTATGCGCCGCGATTTCTTTTTGCCATTCCTCGTGATCGAGCCCGAGGAGTTCGTCAACGGCATTGTGATCGATGTCCAGCTCTGCAAGATCCAGATCATGGGGACTGGGCAGCCAGCCTACAGGCGATTCGACCGCGCCACCGTTCCGTTCGCAGCGGTCGATGATCCACTTGAGCACGCGCATGTTTTCGCCAAAGCCCGGCCATAGGAATTTTCCGTCCGCGCCTTTGCGAAACCAATTCACGTTGAAGATGAGCGGCGGAGTGGTGAGGCGCTTTCCCATGTCCAACCAGTGCTGAAAATAATGGCCGATGTTGTATCCGCAGAACGGCAGCATCGCCATCGGATCGCGTCGCACTCGCCCAACCGCACCGGCGGCCGCAGCGGTTGTTTCCGAAGCCATCGTCGCGCCCAAATATACGCCATGGTTCCAATCGAACGCTTGATAAACCAGCGGCACGGTATCGCTGCGGCGGCCCCCGAAAATGATCGCGCTGATCGGGACGCCTTCGCCTTTCTCGATGTCGAAGTCGAGCGCGGGGTTGTTGCGTACTGGCGTGGTGAAGCGGCTGTTGGGGTGCGCCGCTTTTTCTTTTGATTCAGGCGTCCAATCATCTCCACGCCAATCAAGCGCATGCGCCGGCGGGGGACCATCTTTGCCCTCCCACCACACGTCACCATCGTCGGTGAGCGCCACGTTCGTGTAAATTGTGTCGTGCGCGATCGATCGCATCGCGTTGGGATTCGATTTGTAGCTCGTGCCCGGCACAACGCCGAAGTAACCGTTCTCCGGATTAACCGCGTACAACCGGCCATCGCGAATTCGCATCCAGGCGATGTCGTCACCGACCGTCGTTATTTTCCAGCCTTTGAAATGTGCGGGCGGGATAAGCATCGCGAAATTGGTCTTGCCGCATGCGCTGGGGAATGCGGCAGCTACGTAGTGCTTGCGACCTTCGGGAGATTCCACGCCGAGAATCAGCATGTGCTCGGCCATCCAGCCTTGTGTCCGCGCCAGATACGAACCGATCCGCAGAGCGAGACATTTTTTGCTCAACAAAACGTTGCCGCCGTAACCAGAACCAACTGAAATAATCGTGTTGTCCTGCGGGAAATGACAAATGAAGCGGCGCTCAGAATTGACATCCAGCAAGGAATGCACGCCGCGGTTCCACTCTGAATGCGGATCGTTGCCGAGCCGTTTGAGCGCGATCTCGCCCATGCGCGTCATGATTCTCATGCTAAGCACGACATACTTGGAATCGGTGATCTCGCATCCGACTTTGGTCAGGGGCGAATCCGCCGGGCCCATCATGTAGGGAATGACAAACATCGTGCGGCCGTGCATAGCGCCCTTTAATAGCCGCCGCAGTTTCGCATACGTCTCTCGCGGCTCAGACCAATTGTTTGTCGGGCCGGCTTCCTCTTTTGTTGGCGTGCAGACAATTGTGAATTGCTCCACGCGAGCGACATCGTTTGGATCAGAGCGATGCAGATAGCAGCGAGGAACCTTCTTTTGGTTCAGCTCGATGAGGACGTTCTGCTTCATGGATTCAGCGATCAGAAACTCGTTCTCGCGGTCCGAGCCGTCGCACCAGAAAATATTTTCGGGTTCAGTCAGAGCGGCGATCTCGTTCACCCAATCGAGCACGGCCGCATTGCCGGGCTTTGCGTCACCGATCCCTTTGGGCGGGAAAATGGCGGGCGCGAGATTTTTCATCGACGGAAAACGTCCACTTTAACCACGAACGCTGGCTTCGCCACGTTGAATCATTGAACTATTGACCCGTCAAAGCGGCGTTACTTTGTGCTATTAACGCTGGAACGAATCACTGTTCGGTGGTCGTTTCACTTGCGCAAGCACACTGCGCAGCATTAATTGAAACTATGTTCGGGGTGACCACGTCCGATGATTATCGGCCGGTTGCGTGGATGGGTCGCTATCCTGTCGATGTGACCACGATGCTGGTCGGGGTCCACGTGGTCTGTGCAGTCCTGGCCTGCATCGTGACTGCAATTCCTGGCCTCGCCGGTACGCTCACATACTTTGTTTTCGACAGCGCACGTATCTGGGACGGGCTGCAGGTATGGCGACTCGGCACGTATGCATTCGTGCATTTCCCGTCATCGCTGCTGTGGTTTGCCATCGAGATGTATCTGCTATTCGTCTTCGGGCGAGAAGTGGAACGTTTTCTCGGCCGGCGCGCGTACATCTTTCTTTATCTGATTCTGCTGCTTACGCCGCCGATACTACTGACGGTGTGGGGACTTTGGGAGCGATCTTTACTTGCCGGTTCGCCGGCGTTGCACTTTGGAGTTTTCGTTGCCTTCGCCACGATTTATCCGCACGTCGAATTGTTGCTGCGGATCCAGGCCAAGTGGATCGCCCTAATTCTCGCCGCTGTTTACACGTTTCAACTGCTCGCCTATCACGCCTGGAGCGATTTGGTCGTGGTCTGGACGAGCATTGGCGCCGCCTTCCTTTTTGTTGAATTAAATGGCGCCGGCCCGGAGCTCGTTTGGTGGAACGCGTTGAAAACGCGATTCGCTCCGCGCCCGAAATACCATGTTGTTCCCAGGCCGCAACCGCGTGCCAGCGGTGGCCGGACGGAACCGGATGACGCTCAAGCCTCGATTGATCCTATCCTCGACAAGATTTCCAAGTTCGGAATTGGAAGCCTGACGGCCAGCGAGCGGCGGCAGTTGAATCGAGAGCGCGAACGCTTGTTAAAAAATTCGCAGTAATCTCCTGTAGTGGCAGCCGTTTCGGCTGCTTGATCTCTCCGAAACGCGGACGGCACGCCTGCCTTTACGTTTTATTGTCTTTAATCCGCGCTTCGATGATCTCGCATAGCACATGAATCAGAAGCTGGTGCGCTTCCTGGATCCTGGCTGTTGAGTCGTTTTTAACTAAAAGGTCGACATCTGCCATGCCCTTTGTCGATCCCCCATCGCGCCCGAGGAACGCGATGGTTTTCAGTTCGCGCGCTCTCGCTTCTTCCAAAGCGAGAAGGACATTTTTGGAGTTGCCGGAAGTTGTGAAACAAATGAGCACATCGCCCGGCTGGCCGAATGCCTCCACCTGACGCGCGAAAATTTTGTCGAATCCATAATCGTTTCCGCCGGCGGTGAGAATTCCGCTATCACTTGCAAGACAAATCGCCGGAAGCGCTCGCCGGTCCTTGGTAAAACGCACCACGAGCTCCGTTGCAAAGTGGGATGCATCGGCCGCGCTGCCGCCATTCCCGCACATGAGCAACTTGTTTCCCGTGTGAAAACACTCGCTTATCAGATCCGCGGCTCTGCTGACCTGCGGCTCAAGATCTTTCAACGATTCCAGCACCCGGACTGAGTCATTAATCGCTCGGTTTAGGTTTGAAGAAGAGTTGTGACTCATGACAAAGAGATGGTCGCGATAGAGGGTTCGAACCTGTGACTTGTATGGTCAAGCGAAATCTGCCAGTGACGACTAGCTAGTTTAGGCCCGTTTCAAATATGCTCGGCCGAACCCGGTCTTGAGTTGCTTCTCGCGCATGCGCGCACAAGACTCGGACCGGAAAGCTTCGTAATAGTGCAAGGTAACAGGCAATCGGTAAGCCGTCGCTGGAACCCGTCCGGCGTGGTGCTGAGCGACTCTTTTTCGTAAATCAACCGTGGAGCGCGATGTACAAATTCCCATCAGCGCATCTCAGCACATATGTGTAAAACATCGGGCGCAAGGGCAATGCGCGGTAGAGGGTTCGAACCTCTGACCCCTACCGTGTCAAGGTAGTGCTCTACCACTGAGCTAACCGCGCACTCGGATCAGAAGTGATAAGTGACCGTTGATCGATAATGAGTCAAGCCATACGAGTCTCGCCACAACCAGAGATCGCAGGTCACATCAATACTAGACAACCGGAACGGCTCAGGCGAACATTTCGACTCCCGTGAGCACATTATTTTTCAAGCGTTTCCTGAAACGTCCATTCCAGATCGCGTCGATTGTGCCCAGCTCCAAAGCGTTGGTGGAACGCGTCGCAAGCAAAATGGACTTTTCCAAGCCGCGGGTGATCGCGGAATACGGCCCCGGCGAAGGCGTGCATTCCCGTGAGATTGCGCGACGGATGACCCCTGGTTCGCATTTGCTCTTGTTTGAACTCGACGCGGCGCTCGCGCGAGCACTAGAACGCCAATTTGCAGCCGATCGGCGTGTTCACGTGATCCATGGTGATGCGGCATCGTTGCCATTCGAGCTGAAACGCCACGGGTTCACTTCGTGTGATTACATTCTCTCCGGCATCCCGTTCAGCATTCTTAAGATCGAGAAGAAACGCGCGCTGCTGCGAAAAACGTACGACGCTCTTACGGAGGGAGGCAAGTTCATCATTTACCAGGTCACCAACGAATTGAGGCAGCACGCCACCGTTTTCCAGAGCGCCGAATCGGAATATTTCCTGCAGAATATCCCGCCAATGTTCATCACGGTTTTTCACAAAACCTCTTTGATGCAAGTCAGTGGACGCATTTCCACGCAGCGGAAAGGCCGTTCCCGATTGGCCGGGGTTGGCGCAGAACGTCCGGCATGAGGGAAAAATCGGGTCGAATCGAAAAAGATTCGATGGGCGAGATGACCGTGCCCGCGGATGCGCTCCACGGTGCGTCCACGCACCGCGCGGTTCTGAATTTTCCTGTGAGCGGTTATCGCTTTTCGCGGCCATTCATTCGAGCGCTGGGTCTAATCAAGTGGGCGGCCGCCCAGGCAAACCACGATCTTGGTTTGCTCGACTCCGAGCGTGCGGCGCTGATCGTGCAGGCCGCCGAAGAAGTTTCCGAAGGAAAACTCGATGAACATTTTCCTCTCGACATTTTTCAGACCGGCTCTGGTACGAGTACAAATACCAATGCCAATGAAGTAATCGCAAATCGATCCGCGCAATTGGCAGGCAAGCCCATCGGTTCGCACGATCCGGTGCATCCGAACGATCACGTGAACATGGGCCAGTCGAGCAACGATGTGATTCCTTCAGCGATCCATATCAGCGCTGCGGAATTGTTGAAGAACGATCTGGTCCCAGCTCTGGAAAAATTACACGCCGCGCTTGAAACAAAAGCGAAGGAATTTTGGCACATCATCAAGATCGGTCGGACGCATTTGATGGACGCGACACCGATTCGGCTGGGCCAGGAATTCTCCGGATACGCGCAGCAGGTTGCGTATGGGAAGGCGCGTGCGGAGAAAGCTATCGAAGCTTTGCGCGAGGTCGCACTGGGCGGAACCGCAGTCGGCACTGGTTTGAATCGCCATCTCGATTTTCCCAAGAAAGTCCTGCACCACATCGAACAGCGCACCGGGATCGCATTTTATGAGGCGAAAAATCATTTTGAAGCCCAGGGCGGCAAGGACGCAGTTGTCGAAGCGAGCGGACATCTAAAAACAATCGCTGTGACTCTCTTCAAAATCGCCAACGACATTCGCTGGCTCGGGAGCGGACCGCGATGCGGCATTGGCGAAATTCGATTGCCCGCCACGCAACCGGGCAGCTCGATCATGCCTGGGAAAGTAAACCCGGTCATGAGCGAGTCGCTCATGATGGTGTGCGCACAAGTCATCGGCAACGATGTGACCATCAGCTGGGCCGGTGCGAACGGGAACTTCGAACTGAACGTGATGATGCCGATAATGGCGCACGACCTTTTGGAATCCATCCGATTGCTGGCCAACGCAGTCGATATTTTCTGTGAGAAATGTGTCAGCGGCATCGTGGCCGACGAAGAGCGCTGCCGCGAGCTGGTGGAGCTTTCGATGGCAATGGTGACCAGCCTCTCGCCAAAGATCGGTTACGATCGTGCTGCGGAAATTGCCAAAGAAAGCGCAAAGACCGGACGAACGGTCCGCCAGATTGCGCGAGAAGGAAAAGTTTTGGCCGACGAAGAACTCGAGCGCGCGCTCGATCCGATCAAAATGACTGAGCCGGGCGGAAGCGCCACGGAGTAATGGATTGGTGAGGATTTCGATTGCGTAGTCGGCCGGTTAATACGATTCAACGGTTTAAGCGTTTAACGTCGGCGAAGCCATGGTTGCTAAACTCGAAGGGCCGCAGTTTTCAGGCGGCGCAAACATCGCCATCAAGTGCCCAAGTCACACCTACGAGCAGACTGTGGCTTTTTATCGGGACATGCTCGGATTGCCTTTGATCGAAGAGGAAAAAGACGGCTGCATTTTTCAGTTCGGTCCGAACCGGCTGTGGATCGATAGCGTGCCAAACCTGAGTCATCCCGATTTCTGGCTCGAGTTGGAGACGAATGACACGGAAGCGGCCGCCTCATTCTTGAAGATTCATGGCGTCTTGCGGCGGGACGAAGTTGAGCAATTGCGCGAAGATTTTAACGGCTTCTTCATCTCTGCGCCGAACGGCGTGATCCATCTCGTTGTGGGACCGGAGGAAGTGTAGGCGAGACATGGCAGATTACATTCTGACGATCGTTGAACAGGTGGGGCTGATGCTCGCCGAGTTGGCTCGGCTCAAAAGCGGTGAGAAGCCAGCGGGCATTAGCGTGCTCTGCCTGCGCGAGACTGGGTTGCCGCTTGATGTTGTGAAGCATTCCTCTCCGGAAACGATCCTACAATTGCTGAAGACCGGCGGTGGTACGCAATACGCCCGGGCGGTGTTGTTGGCCGAATTACTCATGCAAGATGCAGACCTCAGCGACGCCGCCGGCAAAAAGCGGGAGGCGATCATTGGTCGCGCCCAGGCAGCGGCGCTGCTTGAGCACAGCATTGATCAGCTTTCACCAGAAGAACAAGCAATCTATCGACCAAAGCTTGAGGCGCTGACTTCCGATCTTGAGCGCATTTGGCGCTAGTGAGGGTAGAATTCGCGCGCGAACACAAGAACGGTTCCCGTCATGTTGAAGGGAGCGCTGCAACGAAATGCGAAGCATGAGGCCAGGCTTACAAACATCTCTGACTATTTGATTGCGGCAGATGATTCAAGAATGATCAGAGATTGAAAGCCTGGCCTCGCGGACTTCGTTCGCTACGTTGCAGCTTCGCTTCGCTCAGAATGACAAAAGGGCATCCTGCTTCGAGACTCTCAACGCATTAACGACCTCAGCCACCGCAGCCGCGCCAGCGTCCCACCCATGTGCTCCAGCCGTAAAACCCAAGCGGCTCCAAGAGACCTGCCGCGACTAGCGCATCAACGTCGGCGCGGCTTGATGTGATTTTTTCGTTAGCGTCAATCCCATAGCAATCGTCGATCACCATCCAAGCTCCCTCGATAAATTTGTCGCGATAGCAATCGATGTCTCTGCGCTTGGCTGCATCAGCATCGAGAATTAACAGGCCTACTTGATCCGAACCGAGCACTCGATGGACAGTGGCCACCGTTTCCGGTTTGAACGAGTGGCCCTTGATTAAAGTGACGAGATCCGTCACGCGTTCCCTGGTGAGATTGCGTTCCAAGTCGCGCAGGATGTTGCGCGTCCCGAGCCGCTTATGTTTTACACTACCACCAGGTTCGATTGCGATCAGTCTCTTGTTCTGACCTGAATCACGAATACCGAAGGCCGTGGCAATGGTTGCACCGCCAACAAACGCGCCGATCTCGAGAATCGCACCGGAGCAAATTCTTGCGAAGTGGTAAATCAAAATCAACACGTCCAGGTGGAGCATGGAATACCGGTCGCGGACCTTCATTAGCTCCGAGTGAATCGGTTCGTGCCGATAGGTCATCAGCCTGTGCATCAGATCGAGGCACTCGCCGTAGCCACCGTCTCGCGTGATCATCTCTGTAGCGGCGGTCTGTGACCGCCGAATCTTATTTTCCCGAGCGATATTCTAGCGCGAAAACCTCTCCCACGTACGGCTAATCCTCAGCTTGCTACAAGTCCTCCCCGCACGGGATTCTCGCGCTCGTAGAGCCGCCGCTACAGTAGGTCGCCTTCACGGTTTTCGTTTTCTGATGGGACTTCGCGTCGCAGCAGGTAAGCTCCCCGGCGTGAACGTCGAACTAGGTGGGGCGGGGCTGGAAAGACGAAATGCAAATGTCGCCGACGGTGACGGAGAAGGTGTTCCTGACGGAGTTGACGAAGCGGACGGCGACGGACTCGGCGTCGGGCTGGGAGTTGGCGAAGGAATAACATTTTCCCAGCGATGCAACGGCACGCTCGCGCCACCAATTTCTTTCGTGAGCGTTTCGCAGTGGGCGTGAATTCTTTCCAAGTCAGGCGGACCAAAGGGCTTTTCTGCCGTTTCGGGGAAAATGATGTAAGTCACTTTCAAGTCGCTCACCGGACGGTTGTACGCGGTTGAAAGCGCGTTGAGCTCTCTTGCGATTCGCAGCGAGGCCTCACCGACCTTGTCATTCGGACCGACGTCTCCGACGATCACCGGATAAATCGCGTCCCCGTAAACCACGAGCGCGTAATCGCCGGGTTCGACCGGTACAGGGCCGCGGGTAAACGCGCCCGGCACCACGATGAACGGATCGGTCGCGCCGATCAGGAAACTGAACTTCTTCAGTGTGCTAACTTCGCCGCGCAAATCCGCAATCGCATTGCGCAGTTCGCGCTTTCGTGCGGGATTCGTAGTCGCGAGCGCGTACTCATCTTCTGCGCGTTTCAATCGCTCTTCGGTTCCGGCGAGATACGGGTTGGGCGCGTCAGTCTTCTTTCGCCAACGATAACTGGTGGCCGGCTTGAAATTCGCGGGCGCACCGGTCCCGGCAGACAAGCGGTCGGAATCGGAGCCGTCGGCGTCCACGTCCATGTCTGCCTGGAGCAGAAGCGCTCTTCGATGAGTCTGCGGATACTGAAGCTGCAGAACGGTTTGGCAATCAAAAAAGTTGTGCCGCGACAAAAGTAGATCGAGACGGCCAAGGTTCTCACGCAGCATTCTGACTTTTGTGTCGTAAAGCTGCGCGAACAGCGGCGAAACCGAATCGACGGAAATCATCGACGCCAAACCGGGAAACAGCGTCGGCAGTTGCGGACTGACTTTGGCCAGTTCCTCAACTGTTTTGTTCGGCGAAGGCACACGCGCCAGCAGCTTGAGATCGAGCACGTAACTGTCCGGCACAGTGCGTTCGGTCGCAGCATCCGCTCCGGCGATCGTCTCCACCGTGGAGTGAAGGGTAATTCCGTTGAACAGTTTTGCCGTGTCCAATTTCCCCGTGATCACCGGTGGCCGCGTCGCCGTCGGTTCCGGCGTAGGCGTGCCCAATACTTCCGTGGGCGCGAAGCGTTGCAGCCGCTCAAGGGAGATCCAGCGATACACAATCGCAGCAAAAAGCGCACCGACCAAAAGCAGCACGAGTCGCCGCCATGTCCGAAGGCGATTTTTTCCCACGCGACTACTTTCTCACCCAGACGACAATGGCTGCAACAATCCCGATGATGCTCAGCACCGACATCATGCCTGCGGGCATGACTGTTCCGGTGCGCAGAAACTTGGGACCAAAATACCCGAGCAACAGTAGTGAAACGATCAACGCAGTTCCGAGTCCCCATGCCTGATGCGCAGGCAAAAGGAATGCCGCTACTAACAGCAAAACCCCTGTGATTGCACCCGCGATCACCGAGGCCGCGCTGCCGGCCTTGATGTACCCGACAATGCCGCCGGCGATCGTTAGCAGGCCAAAAATAACAAAATAAATTTTCGCCGCTTCCATAGTGCCACGCGCCAGGATTGGTAAGCCAACGGATCGCCGCTGTCCAGCTAGAGTATGGACGGGCGCATTGGGGGCCTCGGCCTGCCGGGATCCCCGATCCTCGTCTGTAGTCGTAGCTGACCGCAGGCGGCGGCAATGTCGTGGCCCTTCTCGCGGCGCAGGGTTGCGATCACACCATGTTCCCGCAGGATGGATTGAAATCTTTCCTGCCGGGCGCGCGAGGGGCGCGACCATTCCAGGCCTTCGACGGTATTGTATGGAATGAGATTGATCTTGGCCGACAGACGCCGCGCGATCTTGGCCAGCTCGCCGGCCTGCTCGTCGGTGTCGTTGACGCCGGCGATAAGGATGTACTCGAACGTCATTCTTCCTTTTTTCGCGACGTAGTAATCACAAGCTTCGAGTAAGACTTTTAGTGGATACTTGCGATTAACCGGCATGATCCGACCGCGCACTTCGTCGGTTGCGCCATGTAGCGAAAGGGCGAGGCGAAACTGCGTGATGTCGTTGGCCAGCTCGCGAATTTGCGGCGCGAGTCCGCTTGTCGAGATGGTGATGTGGCGGGCGCCGATGCCGAGACCCCATGGTGCATTGATGATTCGAATCGCACGCAGAAGATTTTTCAGGTTGGCGAGCGGCTCACCCATACCCATGAAGACGACGTTATCCATCTTTTCTCCGCTCTTCTCTTCGACGGCGATGAGCTGTTGCACCATTTCGCCTGCATCGAGATTGCGCGTCCAGCCGTCCAGTCCGCTCGCGCAAAATTTGCAGCCATAAGCGCAGCCGACCTGGCTGGAGACGCAAACAGTTCGGCGATCTGAGGGCTGGCCATAAAGGGCAGGCGACGCTGGAATGAGGACCGACTCGATCAGGTTTTGGTCGCGTAAGCGGAAAAGGAATTTCTGCGTCGTGTCTTTCGAGCCAAGAACGCGGACGACCTCGATCTTCGGCGTGTCAAATTCCGCTGTGAGCTGAGCCCGCAACTCGTTAGGCAAATCCGTCATCGCGTCGAAGGAGGCGACGCGCTTTTTGTAGATCCAGTCGGTAATCTGCTTCGCGCGATAGGAAGGCGCTCCGCGCTTTTGCAGAAAATCCGTCAGTTCTTCCCAAACGATTCCGGTGAGCGAGGGCTTCACGCGAGAAGTCTACCGTGTCGGATGCCAGATGTCAGATATCGGAGGTCACATGTCAGAGGTTTGAGGTTTAATGTTCGATGTGAAGTCCGACTCGCTCCATTCATCGTTCATCCATCTACTTCACTCAGCATTGCGGAATTGATTTTCTGGACGATAGTGGGAGGTCTTCGAAGCCAGAAGACGAAGGAGGAAGGTCAAACTCCGGTGCGCGCCAGGGTCGGTGCGACGTTGGTGCTGCATAGAAGTCAGAAGCAATTATTATGAACGCCGAACTCGTTAACGCCGCCTCCAAAGTAATCACTAATCAGCAAATTCTCGTGAACATGGTCTCACGCCGCGTGCGACAGCTGACGCTCGGTCATCGTCCGCTGGTGGAACATGCTCCGGGACTCCGTGAAGCCGATATCGCGTTAACCGAGATTGCTAACGGAAAGCTGACGTTCGAGTCGACCTTCGGTCAGAATGGAACCGCTGAGCCTACCGCGAAGGTCGTGCTGTTCCCCGCCATCACGTCGGGCAAAAAAGCTAAAAAAGCTGCTTAAACGAAGATTGGCTCCTGAACGCTGGCCCTCTTTTCGTTGGAGGAGGCGTCCAAATGTCAACGATTGCACGAAGTGTCGTTGCGTGATCGACGCCGTGTAAAGGCGTTTGCCTCAGGGGGCTGGGCGGAATTCCAGAAAGCGCCTGAATAGATCGCGGACATTCAACGACTAAACACTATTAATATGAAAAAACTTACTAGTTTACTGATAGGCTTTTCACTGGCATGGGCTGGAGCCGCATTGGCACAACAGCCAGTCGAACAGCAGTCACCATCAAAGGGCAAGCACGCCCCGGAAAAAACGCACGCGACGCAAGCACAACCCGGCGCGAACGCGGCGAAGCCTCAGGAGAGGCCAACGAAGCAAACCGGAGCGATGAAGGAACGTGGCGCGGCGAATGAGCGCGCGGCGACGAATCAACTTGGCGCGGAAAAGAGCAAAAAAACTCACGCAGGCCATGAATCTGCTAACGCCCCAGAAACGAACCTGCCCACTAAATCGACCGGTGAAACCACGAATGAGCCCGGCGCTGGAAAAGGCCGGAAGACTCGTGCGCAGGAGGAATCTGCAAACGCTCCCGAGACGGGAACGGATGTTTCAGGTCGTGCGGCGGAAATGCCGGCGCATCGCGGGAAGCAGCAGGTTGAGGAGCGGAAACAAGGCGTGAAGCAGCCTATGACTGAACCCGGTACAGCTCCGCCAGCCGCCCAACAAAACAGGCGAGCCATAGGGATGGGCGCGGTGAAGAAGCCGGACCCGCAGCAGGTGCAGCAGGTCAAATCGCAGCACGCGACCTTCCGTGCACAGCCAAAGCCGCAGCAGGTCCCGGCGGTTACTTTCAACCAGAACTATCGGGTCGAAGGAAGTGATCGCTGGCAGGGTGCGCAATACGAAGTATTCCGTTCGTATCATCCGGAATGGCACGATCAGGGCTGGTATCGAGCGCATTACCCTCGTGTGGAACTGATCGGTGGCGGTTATTATTACTTTAACAATGGCTATTGGTATCCGGCGTGGGGTTACAGCCCTTCAGCGCAATATTATGCCTACGATGGACCGATTTATGTGGGTCAACGTGCTGTACCGCCGGACCAGGTGATCGCGGATACCCAAGCCTTGTTGCAGCAAATGGGCTATTACAAAGGTGAGGTAGATGGATTGCTCGGGCCGTTGACTCGGGAGGCACTCGCCGGCTATCAGGCGGACCAGGGACTCACCACGACGGAGGCAATCGATGAGCCGACACTCGATTCCCTCGGATTGGCTTAACGCAAGCTATCTGGAACAAAAGCCGCCGGGTGCACAATGCCTCGGCGGCTTTTCTGTTTCAGCGCTGAGAGTTGTTGATCGAAAGCTATTTGACGTCACACATTTGATGTTCGCAACGGCGAATGGAGCCGCAGAGATGCGAGCGACATAGATGGGCAAAGCCGCGAGGCCGAAACGAGCGTGAACGAGTAGGTCAATCCGTCCGGTGGCCGACGTGTCATGTGCGAGGGAGTTGCAGCCGGCTCGGCTGCCGCTACAGATGCAGACGATGCCGGAAATGGATATTCTGTCGCCCAGCCAACGCATTCGCGGTGTGCTGGCGCCTGTGGCGATGCCGTTCAAGGCGGATCTTTCGCCTGACAGCGAACGGTTCGTCGCGCATTGCCGATGGTTGCTTTCGCAGAATTGCGGGCTCGCGCCGTTCGGCACGACCAGCGAGGCGAACTCGATGTCAGCCGAGGAGCGCATGACGTTGCTCGATGCGCTGGTCGCGGCCGGGATCGATCCGTTGCGAATGATGCCGGGAACCGGTTGCTGCTCGATCGTTGAGACGGTCGAGCTCACGGCGCATGCGATAAAGCACGGCTGCGCTGGTATGCTGATGCTGCCGCCGTTTTATTACAAGAGCGTCAGCGAAGAAGGTCTCTACCGTCACTTCAGCGAAGTGGTGCAACGCGTCGGCGATGCGCGTCTGCGAATTTACCTCTACCATATTCCGCCGGTGGCGATTGTCGGTATCACACCAAAATTGGTCGAGCGTCTCCTGAAAGCTTATCCGACCGCGATCGCCGGGATGAAAGACAGCTCTGGCGATTGGAATAACACCAAAACCTTTCTCGACGCGTTTGCAGAAACCGCCAGTGCAGCTCGCACCTTCGATGTTTTCGTGGGCAGCGAATCGTTCCTGCTCGCCAATATCCGGAATGGAGGTGCCGGTACAATTTCCGCGACCGCCAACGTGAATGCCGCGGCGATTTACCAGTTGTATGCACGGTGGAACACCACGGATGACCCGGATTACTCGGATCGACAGCAATCAAAGTTAAATCCGCTGCGCGATGTGTTCGCACGGACGTCGTGGCCGTCGATGATTGCAGCGTTAAAGCAGGCAATTGCGATCTACAGGAATGATCCGGAATGGACCAGGGTGCGACCGCCGCTCGTCGAGCTCACGACAGAGCAGGCAAAGCTGCTCGCCGACCAATTGAGGACGATCGAGTTCGCAATGCAGGGAATCGGAATAAACGCTGCTGTGTGACACTTCGCCGATCGTCACCTTTAGAGCAGACCCAAGTACACCAATTTGAAGGCGCAGCGCGAAGCGCTATTTGCTCAACCGCTTCTTGCTTGAGCCAAATATCAGAGCTTTTCCTGATACCACGGCAGGAGTATTAACTAGCAACAGGGAGGCTATGAACTGGGTCACCGTTATTTGGTCTATCTTGATTGGGGCTTGCGCGGCGATGGCTCTGCCGAGTCTCTTTCTTGGCATCCGGCAAGGTTGGCCAGTGGATCTGTTTTTCGGTCGAGTCGCTGTCGGAACACTAGGGCTCGCTGTTGGAGAGTTAGCCCTGATGCATGCAACGCTGCCTGATCAGTATGGGGTTGTGCAAATGGACTTGGGACCAGCAATTTTTCTCATCGTCGTCCGGGAAATTCCTGAGGCAACAAGCAAGCTGCTCGTTTTTTTGAGCGGCACACACACAAAGCGGAGGACATGAAGCAGCGTCTTAATAGCGTACTCAGCCGAGCGTCGTCAAAAAGTGCGGAGGACCCTCGTCATTCGAGCCTGCCCTTGCCTGAAGAAAGGATATTCGCCAGGGGGCAGACACTGTGAAACAGAAGCGAATTCTGATTGGACTTACAGTGGTCACTACACTGATTTCCTCAGGTGACTTCGCGTGGAGTACCGATGCCGGAACAAGTTTATCCCTGCAGTTGCCTGACCAGCTAATCTATGGAGCTATCAGCGAATCGGCTCCGGCACCAACTGACGCCGACACTCAGGCCTATAGACTGGCCAAACAAGTTGTTAACCCGGTGTCCTGGCTCTTGAGCGTGCCGTTTCAGGCAAATGAGGATTTTGGCTATGGCCCGTCACACAACGGTTATAAGTTCACGCTTAACATTCAGCCGATCATTCCCATCTCTATCAGCAGAGATTGGAACCTGATTCTGCGCACAATCGTGCCTGTTGTTTCGCAGCACGATCTCTTTTACGTCGAAAACGTACCCAAAGCGGCGCCGATTAATCCGCAGAATCGTTCGCAGGACGGTCTTAGCGATACGCTTCAGAGCTTTTTCTTTTCTCCGAAGAACGCCGGGCCTTTTGGAGTTGTCTGGGGTATGGGACCGGCGCTTCTTTATCCGACCGGAACGCATCCATTTCTCGGCACTGGGACTTTGTCCATGGGGCCTACACTAGTGTTCTTGAAGCAGACGCACGGATGGACCACGGGGCTTCTAATGAACCAGCTCTGGTCAGTGCTAATCGAAGAGGATCGCAAAAGTGTGAGTCAATTGTTTCTTCAGCCATTTCTGGCGTACACAACGAAGACGTATACGAATTTTATTCTGAGTTCCGAATCGACTGCCAACTGGAACAGCACGTCAATCAACGGCAAGTGGACTGTGCCTCTGATCTTCCAAGTTGGGCAGATCTTGAAAGTAGGAAAACAGCGAATCAACATCCAAGTCGGTGGCAAGTACTACGTCGATTCTCCGCGGTATGGTCCGGACTGGGGTGTGCGCTTTCAATTGACGCTGCTCTATCCAACGGCCAGACAGCCTGGCGGCCGGGAGAGGAGCCGGGTTCGTGAAGTAACTATCAACTGACGAAGGAATGTCATCGCTAGTGTGAATTGCGTCGCTTCCCGATGCGATCTTCGCACACAAAAAACCCGACTTTTGTTTCTGTGCGCGTCACCAATACCTACGCGGGTCATCGGCACGACGCGCAACGCAAAGAGTCGATGGCGTGTATCTGCTTGCTGCTCCTGCTATGAGTGGAATATCCCGGTCAAAAGTTAGAGTCGACAAGAATCATTCCTATCGTGAGATAAGGTAACCTAAGTGCAAATCAGTATATTTTGATTTTCCGCTGACGTCATGAGTTGGGTCACCGTCATTTGGTCCGCCGGCGACGGAGCGTGCCTCACGCTGGCGCTGATGCATATCGTCGTCTGGTGGAAGGATCGAACGGCGCGAGCAAATCTGGCTTTTTCGGTAATGGCAATTGCCGTTGTCATTTTTGCCGCGTTCGAGTTGGCGTTGATGCGGGCGCAAACGCCCGAACAATTCGGCGAGATAGTACGCTGGTTACATGTTCCGGTGTGGGTGATGATCGTGTCGCTTGTCGGCTTTGTGCGTCTTTATTTGCGAGCGGGGCGGCGGTGGCTCGCGTGGACGGTCGTCGGTGCGCGAACGCTGTCGTTGATCCTCAATTTCACTTTCTGGCCAAATATCAATTATCGGGAAATAACCGCGCTGCGGCACATCCCATTCCTTGGAGAATCCGTTTCGGTTGCGGTGGGCGTGCCCAATCCATTGATGCTTGCCGCCCAGTTGAGCCTGCTGTTGCTCGTCATTTTTGTGGCAGATGCCACAATTACTGTATGGCGGCGAGGCGACCGGCGGCAGGCGGTGATAGTGGGCGGTAGCATTCTGCTGTTTGTTACAGTGGGAACGGCGGAAGGTATCTTGATTGTGTGGGGAATTATCTCCATGCCGGTGACGGTGAGCTTGTTTTATCAAGGTCTTGTCGCCGCGATGGCTTATGAGTTGAGCTATGATGTAATTCATGCGTCGACACTCGCGCGTAAGTTGCAGGCGACCGCGGCGGGTTTGCGCGACAGCGAGGAGCGCATGAGCCTGGCAGCGAATGCGGCTGGCCTTGTCATCTGGACTTGGGACATCCAACGCGATCAAGTCTGGCTTTCCGAGAAAGATCGCGCTCTTTTTGGTCTCTCTCAGCTTGAGAAGCTCAATGCTGAGCGCGTTCGAGCTGTTGTGCATCCGGAAGATCGTGATTTGGTGCGCCGGCTTGCGGAGAAATCACTGACAACCGATCAGGAGCTCAAGGCTGAGTATCGGGTAATGCTAGGCAATGGCAGCGTTCGCTGGGTCACCAGGCGCGGCCGCGTTGAATTCGACAGTCACGGCAAACCCACTTGGGAGCGCGGCGTTTTGATGGATATCACGGAGCTCAAACAGGCGGAGGAAAAATTCCGTCTGGCGGTGGAAGCTTCGCCGAGCGGCATCCTCCTTGTTAATCAGTGCGGGCAAATTATCCTGGTCAACTCACAAATAGAAAAGCTGTTTGGGTATCAGCGCGACAAGTTGATTGGGCGCCTCGTGGACGTTCTGGTGCCGGACCGGTTGGCCACTCATCATCCGGAACATCGGGCAAAGTTTTTCGCTGCCCCCACAGCGCGGGCAATGGGCGCAGGCCGGGAATTGTTTGCTCGCCGCAAGGACGGCAGCGAATTTCCAGTCGAAATTGGTTTGAATCCGATTCAGACGCCAAAAGGGCTTGTTGTTCTGGCGAATGTCGTCGATATCTCAGCGCGCCTGGCGGCGGAAGAGGGAACGCGGCGGAGTCGGGAGCAGGTCGAACTGCTCAGCCGCGTCAGCTTGCTTGGCGAGATGACTGCCTCTCTCGCGCACGAATTAAACCAACCGCTGGGAGCGATTGTGAACAACGCCACTGCCGCAACGCAATATCTCGAACAGGGCAGACTCAATCCCGAACAACTGCAGGATATTCTCACCGACGTCGTGCGAGATGCGCGCCGCGCCCACGACATCATGCGTAATGTGCGGAGTGCGATCAAAAAGGGCAGCGCGATTCGGGGCCAGATAAATCTTAATGACGTGGTGAAAACCATCACCCATATGGTCCAGCCGGACGCCGCCGCACAGTTGTGCAAGATGGAGATGTCTCTCGTGCGAGATTTGCCGGCAATTGAAGGCGATCCCATCCAAATTCAACAAGTGCTGATTAATCTCGTGCAGAATGCGTTCGATGCGATGCGTGACACGCCGCCGAGCCGCCGGATCGTGGAGATTGCGACGAATTACAATGGCGAAGGAACAATCTCCGTCGTTGTGCGCGACTATGGCTCCGGGATCTCCGAGACAGCCCGTGATCGGCTTTTCGAGCAATTCTTCACTACGAAGGAAGAAGGCCTCGGAATGGGTCTTGCCATCGTGCGCTCGATCGTCGAAGCGCATGGCGGAAGCATTTCAGCCGAAAACGCCGATGGAGGCGGAGCGCGTTTCCATTTTCGTCTGCCAATTAAAGAGGGAATGTCACAATGATCGCTTCTACTGGCGTAGTGTTCGTGATCGATGACGATCAATCGATGCGAAAAAGTCTGGAGCGATTGTTAGACGCGGCCTGCTACAAAGTGGAACTCTTCAAGTCTGCTTCCGAGTTTCTCTCGCGTTCAGCCCATGCCGGACCTTCGTGCGTGATTGTCGATGTGCAGATGCCCGAGCTGAACGGGATCGATTTTCAGAAAGCCCTGATCGACTGCAACCGCGAGGAGCAGCTTGTATTCATAACCGGCCACGGCGACGTCCCGATGTGCGCTAAAGCAATGAAGGCGGGCGCAGTCGACTTTCTCCCAAAGCCTTTCAAACCAAAGCAACTGCTGGAAAGCGTCGAACGCGCGCTGACTCGCTCAGCCGAACAGCGCCGCCGTGCGTCGGAGAAAAATCACGCGGGAGGCTTGCTTGAACAGCTAACGCCGCGCGAGTACGAAGTCATGCAGCTTGTAGCCACCGGAATGCTTAATAAACAAGTCGGCGGTGAGCTTGGAATGGCCGAAAAGACGGTCAAAACCCATCGCGCGCATGTGATGCAGAAGCTGCACATTACTTCGGTAGCTGAGCTTATGCGCGTTTTGCAAAAAGCTGAAGTGCCGCCGACCGTTAGACCCGGGACTAAGGTCTGATTGCGCAGCACCGGGTTGACACGCTAATAAAGAGGGATGCGTGACGCTGCGCCCGTTGTTTGCCTTGTCGATGACGACGAGTCGGTTCGGAAATCCATCGTCAGGGTTCTTGGGTCCGTCGGGTTTAAAATCCAGGCGTTCAGTGAACCGGAGGCGTTTCTCCGACACCTGAGAATTCATTCGGTCCCCGTCGCAATCCTGGATATTTGGATGGATCATATGACGGGAATGGAATTGCTCGCCCATTTGTGCGCGAGATCACCTGACACACGTTGTATCTTTATCACTGGACGTGAAGATCATGCCGCCGAGATGACTGTGATGCAGGCCGGCGCCTTTGCGTTCTTTGTGAAGCCGTTCGACAACGTGCGATTTCTTCGCGCAGTGCAGAATGCGCTCTGCGCAGCACCCACAAGAAACGAAGCGCGGACCTAAATATGAAAGACCATTCAGCTATCCGAACACGATCTTACGCATGTGTGCGCGGACGTATGAGAGAACCACGCGCAGGTGATAAATGCCTCACTCACAAATGATCAGAGAGATTGAAAAGGTAGCACCTAACAAAGAAACTGTGGCGGTCTATCTGTTGGACGATGACGCTTCGATTCTGAAAGCTACCAGCCGCCTTCTTGATTCGGTGGGCTGGAAGGTCGAAGCCTTCACCGATCCATTTGCATTTTTGGAGCGTGCCGCGATCGATTGCCCGCACGTCGCAGTGATCGATATGCTCATGCCTCACATGAACGGGCTGGAGGTGCAAACGCGGTTGCACGGCGTTTCGCCCTCGACACGGGTGATTGTACTAACTGCCAAAGATGATCCGTCGGTTCAGCGCATGGCGATGAATGCAGGCGCTTCTGCTTTCTTTATCAAAGGCGTGGAGAGTGGCGAGTTTCTCGCCGCAATCAAAGCCGCGGCAGATTCCAAGAACTAGTTTCCACGATATTCCGGTGAAATTACTACAACCAAAGCCTTACGACTAAAGTCCTATAGACTCCATCTTGCGCTTGCTGCACGATGGCCGCCGGTGAATTAATTTATTGACCTCCTCACCGTTCTCCGTAAGGGGAGCATTAGAAAAACCAATGAAAGGCCTTAACATGAAAAAATTACTATTATCCACGATTGCGTTGACGGCACTTGTTGCCCCCTCTCTTCGAGCCGGGACCGAGACGTACAAGCAGGTCGCACCGCCGCCACCGCCGCCGCTTTACGGAGTCGGCTTTTACGGTGCTATCGATATGGGCGCTAATGTCTTTCAAAACCGCGGAGACGATAAAACGTTTTCGGCTAACGGACCTTTAGTCAGTGCGGAGGATTTCGGCGACACTCTGACGGTCTCGCCAAAGAATGACGTCGGCTTTTACGGCGGCGTTAAACTGGGTTACGTCTTTGGCACGGGCGTAGTTCGTCCCACGATTGAAGGCGACTTCTTTTACAATGGCTTTCGGGGTGGCGCTGACTTCACCCTGCGGGATATCGATAATGTCGTTTTAGCACAGCGCGACGCGACAACCTGGATCAATACGGGCGCGTTCATGGCGAACTTCATATTGCGATTCGCACCTGGAAACCAAAGATTCCAGCCGTATGCCGGAGCCGGAGTCGGCATTTACTATGCTGAGTCCGCGGGCACCGAGGTTGTGAACCCCGTGACCGGGACTGTGCCTATCAACACTGGCGGTGGGCAAAGTCATGCGGACCTGGCGTGGCAGGTGGTTGCCGGTTCAGATTACTTCTTCACGCCGAATATCAGCGCGTTTATCGAATACCACTATCTCGACTATACAAGTACTCAGATCGATACCAACGAGAGTCGCGATCTGGGGCAACACTTGGTTGGCGCCGGTGTGCGGTTCTTTTTCCACTGATAACGAGCAATCTCTCTAACGAACAACTGAATCGGCCTCCGTTCATCAGGAGGCCGATTTTTTTTGGTCGCACATCTAGAAAATAAGTTGAACATGGGCCGAAAGTCCTATAGACGCATCGCAGCAGGCACAGCAAACTCGCGGCTTGGTTACTGCGCACAACGCGAACAACAATGAGAGCGTCGGTTACCTAAACATCGGCACATGAAAATCAGGTTCTTCTTGCTCGTAGCCGCAGCATCCGCGCTCATCGGCCCTCTGGTCGCGGGCACGTTGGAAATGCAACCGAAAGAAACCGCGCCGCCAACGGTCACGGAGAGCGAACCCTGGCAATTTACGATCGCCGTGCCGGGTTGGCTATCGAGCGTGAACGGCACGATCGGAGTCCGCGGGGTCAATGCAGATATCGACGTCCCCGTCACCGAAGTTCTGCAGCATTTTGACGCGATTTTGGCGGGGCGGGTCGAGGCACAAAAAGGACCCTTCGGAATATTCGGTGAAGTGATCTACATAGGTCTTTCGGACGGCGCGCAGATAAACGGACTGATCAACAACATCCACGAAACAGTGGACCTAACTTACGTTGACGGTGCCTTAAGCTGGCGGCTCGTGAACCAGCCGCGTTGGTCGCTCGATTTCGCTGCCGGCACGCACTACACCACCGTCTACGAACAACTCGAACTACATTCCGACCCGATCCTGATTCAACAGACAAGCGAACAGTTCGTAACCAACATCAGCGACGATTTGGAAGCCCGCCTTAATAACGATATTTCCAATAAGGATTTTCTTGCCACCGTTGGGAGCACGATCGAGTCAGACATCGTCAGCCAGATCGACAAACACAATTCGTTAGACCGCCACCAACGTAACCCACGCATTCCAATCGGACCATTGGGCGGACGCATTGAAGAAGATGTCGCCAACGTGTTTCACGATTTTATCGTAGCGAAAGAAACAGCTTTGCGGATACGCATAGACGCGCTTCATCTACAAGGTGAGGCTCGTCGCGCGGCAGTCACCCGTGCAGTTAACGCGGCCGAGGCCCAGATCGCGAATCAGCTTTCCCGTATTCTCGACGCGAAGCTGGGCCAAACGATCGCGCGGCAAGATGACTGGTTCGATCCCTATCTTGGGCTGCGCGGCCGATACAATTTTAACAAAACATTCTACACGGCCGTACGCGGCGAGATCGGAGGATTCGGCGTCGGCGCTGACTTGATGTGGGAAGTCGAGGCCATGCTCGGTGTTAACCTGACCCGTAACATTTTCACTGAGGTCGGTTACCGCGCCCTTGGCGCCGACTTCGAGAACAATAATTTCGTTTTCGACACAGTGCTGCACGGCCCGCAAATCACGACCGGGATTACATTCTAAGGCATTCGTTAGAAAATCTTATTACAACAAAGTCGATTACGACCTATGAAATCAATTAGATGTACCTTAATCAGCTGTATCGCGGCTGGCGCAGCATTGTTAATCGGCTGCGCTACCACAGCAAGCACACAGAACAGAGAGAACATGCTGGTCGCCTCTGGATTTAAGGTGATCACTCCCAAGACACCCGCTCAGCAGCAAAAACTCCAAAATCTTCCGCCGGGCAAAATCACCATGATCCAGAAAGCTGGGAAAACTTATTACATCTTCCCGGATCCTGCGCATAACCAGGCTTACCTGGGTGGACCCAAGCAGTACCGGCATTACCAGGAGCTGCGCGCCACAAACAAACTTGCCCAGGAAAATTTGGAAACCGCCGAGATGTACCAGGATTCGGAGATGCAGTGGAGTCTGTGGGGCGGTTGGGACGCAGGTCTAGGGGTCTGGGGCCCAATGGGAGGGCCAGGACCGTATTAGCGCAATACTCACCAAGCCAGTCTAATCCGTTAGCAATTCACTGTGCCTCATCGTACCGCTGTACCGCTTAAGCCTTTTACCAATGTAACGATTCAACGAGTTAACGCGGCGACAGCCATTGGCCTAAAGTCCTTTACCCATCAGTGACTCGGCCTGACAAACGTCTGATCTTAGCACTGAGAAAACTAAACAGAATTGGAGCTACTATTATGAAAAAGAGATATATGTTGTTGGCATTTGTGGGCGTGTTTGCAGTGGGATGCCAGACCCAGCAGCAGATGGTGCAGAGCCAGCAAGGGATGGCCGTCCAAACAGCTTTGAATCGTGCGCGATTCGATATGAATTGTTCCTCGGCAACAGGACAAGTTCTATCGACCAACGTAAGCCAGCCTGCAGTGCAGGGACGCTTCGCTTCCGCGTACGGAGTGCAGCGCTTCGAATACACGATCGGCGTCACTGGCTGCGGCAAGCGCAGGACGTACATAGTAGTCTGCCCCCAAGGCGGCACCGGCTGCTTTGCCGCCCAGGGGCGGCAGTAATTCGTGCGCGGGCGCGAGAAAAGCGCGAGTGCTACGTCTTCCCATTATAACAGTGTAACGTTGTGACCTTATAACCAAGTGCCGCTGCAACGCTTCAACGATTTAACGATTTAACGCGGCGATAGCCATTGCCCTAAAGTCTTATAGGCACTTCCTCGCCGACCTGACAAAATTCGTGACTTAACTGAGAAAACCCAAACCTATAAAATAGTCCGAAGCCTTAAACCTATGAAAACCAACTTCATTAATTCCACCTTTGTCGGTATCACATTCCTCTTCGTCGCCGGATGCGCATCAATGACTCAAGCCCCAAGCACACCTCCCTCGGCTACTGTGAGCATTCATGAGTGGTCGGCTGCTTATTACGGCTCAGCTGCAGCCGGAAAAGGTACTCTTTATTTCCATGGCCGGCACCATTTCACCATCTCTGGTCTCGGCGCTGGTGGCATGGGCGCCCAAAAGATCTCTGCCACTGGCAAAGTCTATAACCTAAATAAGCTCTCCGATTTCTCCGGAACTTATCACGGCGTCAGCCGCGGCCTCACCCTGATCGAGGGGAAGATGCATGCCAAGCTGACGAACCAAAACGGTGTGACTATGTATCTCGCCGCCGAGACCGAAGGCCTGGCTTCCTCCATGGGGGCGCAGGCATTTGAGGTCAACTTAACCAATTGACAGACGAAACGGGCAAGCTTGCGCGCTGATTAGATTATCGTAACCCCGCCCTGTAGCCACGGCGCTGTGCGCCGTCTAGATGTGCGTCCTGTTCTGGCAAGGTAAACGCTCCGCTCGCCTTCGCGAGGCTCCAGCGAGGCAGGCAGAAGCGTGGCTACAGCGTTTGCAACATAGTTTCTAAGACCTCGACGGCTTTTCTCGTTGCTGCTTTTGTACTCCCACTTCACACGCGACACGCGTGCTACCCCAGCTGTAGAGGCAGCCGTGTCGGCTGCGGGGTTCCACTGGCATTGCCCTAAAGTCCTATAGGCATTTTTTAGGAGATACGACAAGATTGCGCTTATTCAGATGAGTCAGATCAGCATCAACAAAACAGATTAACACCTATGAAATCAACAAAACAGATTCTCATTGGGGGGATGCTCGCTGCCGCCGTCATGGCAGTTGCGCCTTCCGCTTGGACCCAGCAAATCAACGGCACACCCGGTTCGCCCGAC
>Ga0209056_10001710_pt1 | contig 24076 bp, 21 predicted proteins | sample GraSoiAngelo_114_FD_185876 | JGI IMG/M metagenome (GOLD analysis project Ga0209056, IMG submission 185876) | Grasslands soil microbial communities from the Angelo Coastal Reserve, California, USA - 14_0903_13_40cm (SPAdes) (version 2) | ecosystem: Environmental > Terrestrial > Soil > Grasslands... | reverse complement strand
CGCCGAGCCGGACAAGCGTGCGCACGAGATCCACGACCTCATCGGCACCAAGCCGGAAGAAATCCTGCGGATCTCGGCCAAAGAGGGGCGAGGGGTACCGGAGCTGCTCGAGGCCGTGGTCGCGCGGGTCCCTCCGCCGCGCGGCAATCACGAGGCCCCGCTCCGCGCGCTCATCTTCGATTCCTACTACGACCGCTACCGCGGCGCGATTCCGAGCATCCGCGTCGTGGACGGCGTGGTCGCGCCCGGGATGAAGATCGCGTTCGGCGCCCACAAGGACGACGTCTACGAAGTGGATGAGGTGGGCTACCTGCAGCTGGGTCACAAGCCGGCCGAGCAGCTGGAGGCCGGCGAGGTTGGCTATTTCGTCGCCAACGTCCGGGGCGTGCGCGAGACGCGGCCGGGCGATACGGTGTTCGACGCCGAGCACCGGGACGTCGAGCTCCTGCCTGGATATCGCGAGATCCAGTCGATGGTATTCGCGGGACTCTACCCGACCAACCCCGAGCAGTACGAGGAGCTGCGTGACTCGCTGGCGAAGTTGCAGCTCAATGACGCGTCGCTGCACTATCAACCCGAGACGTCGGTCGCGCTTGGGTTCGGGTTTCGCTGCGGCTTCCTGGGGCTCCTGCACATGGAGATCGTGCGAGAGCGACTGGAGCGAGAGTTCGATCTCGATCTGATCAGCACGGTCCCGAACGTGGAGTATCACGTCTATCGGACCGACGGCACGATGGAGCTGGTCGAGAATCCGAGCCTGTTGCCGCATGGCTCAGAAGTCGACCGGATCGAAGAGCCGTACGTCAAAGCCCGCATCTTCGCGCCGTCGGACTATATCGGCGGCATCATGAATCTGGGACAGGAGCGGCGCGGCGTGTATGGCGGCATGCAGTACCTCGATCCGACGCGCGTCGAGTTCGACTGGGAATTCCCACTCGCCGAGATCATCCTCGATTTCTACGACAAGCTGAAGACGATCTCGCGCGGCTATGCTTCGCTCGACTACGAGTTCCTGGCGTATCGGCCAGGCGAGCTCGTGAAGCTCGACATGCTCCTCAACGGCGAAGCGGTGGACGCGTTCAGTGTTATCATCCACAAAGACAAGGCGTACGAGTGGGGCCGCAAGATCGCCGAGAAGTTGAAAGAGCTGATCCCGCGCCAACTATTCGAGGTCGTGATCCAGGCAGCGATCGGAACCAAGGTCATTGCGCGCGAGTCGATTCGCCCACTGCGCAAGAACGTTACCGCGAAGTGCTACGGCGGCGACGTCACACGCAAGCGCAAGCTGCTGGAGAAGCAGAAAGAAGGAAAGAAACGAATGAAGCAGGTCGGGACGGTGGAGATTCCGCAGGAGGCGTTTCTCGCAGTGCTCCAGGTCGAATAGGAGGTCTCATGCGCAAGACGATCGTCGCGGCGGTAGCCGGTCTCAGCCTCTTTGCGTCGTCCACGGCGGCCGCGCAAGCCTCGCGTGCAGCCCCATTCACCCTGAATCAAGTGCGTTCCTATCCATTCCCGACCGAACTCACGGCCGCTGTGAGCGGGAGTCGTATGGCGTGGGCGTTCAACGAGCAGGGCCGGCGGAACATCTTTGTCGCCGAAGGCCCCGCGTTCTCGGCGCGACAGCTTACGCACTACGACCACGATGACGGGCAGGAGCTGAGCAGCGTTACGGTCTCGGCCAATGGCCAGTGGGTGGTGTATGTGCGCGGCGGTGATCACGGCTCGAATTGGGACGATGGACTTCCCGTAAACGTCGGCTCGAACCCCGCCTCGCCGAAGGTACAGACCTTCAGCGTCTCCTTCGACGGGGGCGATCCGAAACCGATCGGCGACGGCGACGAGCCGGTCGTTTCCCCACGCAGCGATGTCGTGGCCTTCGTCAAAGGCGGCCAGATCTGGACCGCGCCGCTCGACGGGTCCGCGCCCGCCAAACAACTGTTCACGGCCCGTGGTGAGAGCTCGGATCCGCGCTGGTCGCCCGATGGCTCCCGGCTCGCGTTCGTCGCGAATCGCGGCGATCACTCTTTCATCGGCGTGTACACGAATGACAGCACGGCGATCACCTGGCTCGCGCCGGCGTTCGCGCGCGACCGGTCGCCGCGCTGGTCTCCCGACGGACGACGCATCGCGTTCGTCCGGTTGCCCGGCGCGGGCGGCGCACCGGACTCGTTGCTGCCGCCGAGGCCTAATCCTTGGGAGATCTGGACCGCTGACGCCGCGACAGGAGCAGCGCAACGACTCTGGAAGTCGGCCGAGACGCTCGTCGGCTCCGTGCCTACAACCGATGGAGGGACGAACCTCGGCTGGGGCGCCTCCGACCGCGTCGTCTTCCTTTCTTATCAGGATGGCTGGCCGCATCTCTACTCGATTCCGGGCTCGGGGGGCACCGCACTGCTCCTGACACCCGGCCGCTACATGGCCGAGCACATCTCGCTCAGCAGCGACGGCCGCTGGCTCGTGTTTGCGGGCAACATGAGTGCGGGAGACTCGCTCGACGTCGATCGGCGCCACGTGATTCGCGTGCCGGTCGACCGCGCCGCTCCACAGGTCATGACGCCGGGTAGCGGTCTGGAGTGGTCGCCAACGATAACCGGCGACGGCACGACGCTCCTGTTCATCAGCGCGACGCCGCAGCGTCCGCCGTTGCCCGCGTCGATGGCGTTCGGCAGCTCGAGCGCGGCAATCCGGCCGATCGGTACCGATCACATTCCCGCTGACTACCCAACCGCCCTCGTCACTCCGCGACAAGTGGTGTTCCACTCGGCCGACGGGTTGACCATTCACGGGCAATTGTTCGAGGGATCCGGCAACGCGGGCACCCGTAAACCCGCCATTGTGTACGTGCACGGCGGTCCGCCACGACAGATGTTGTTGGGGTGGCACTACTCGGATTATTACTCCAACGCCTATGCACTCAATCAGTATTTGGCGAGCCGCGGGTTCATCGTCCTCTCCGTGAATTACCGGCTGGGCATCGGCTACGGGTACGACTTTCATCAGCCGCCCAGCTCCGGCGCGCGCGGCGCCGCGGAGTATCGCGACATCCAGGCGGCGGCCGCCTACCTGCGCGGTCAACCCCGCGTCGATGCGGGCCGCATCGGGATCTATGGCGGCTCCTACGGGGGATACCTGACCGCCTTGGCGCTGGCGCGGAACTCCGACGTATTCGCGGCCGGCGTCGACATTCACGGTGTGCACGACTGGTCGACCTACGTGCGATCATTCGAGCGACAACGCTACGAGCAGGCTCCCGACGTTGACACCGCAGTCGCCACCGCGTGGCACTCATCTCCCGTGTCGTCCGTCGCCGGCTGGAAGTCGCCGGTGCTCGTGATTCATGGGGATGACGATCGCAACGTTCGGTTCAGCCAGAGCACCGATCTCGTCCGGCGGCTTGCCGCCGGCGGAGTCCCGTTTGAGACTCTGGTCATTCCGGACGACACGCATCATTTCCTGCGGTATGCGAACATTCTCACGGTGGACCGGGCTACGGCGGAGTTCCTCGAGCGGCGGCTCCTGCAGGCAGGCGCCGCCCCAACACGGGCCACCGGCCGGCAGTAGTATTACCTTTGTGTCCCACATGAGACGCCGCGCGATTGCCGCTGCGTTGCTGGCCTTCGCGGCCGGGACAAGCTGCCGGGCGATGATCAACTATCAGAGCCCGGTCGCGCCCCGCTACGCAGCGGCTCTCCCCGTACAATCCGTGGTCTTCGACACGCAAACCTCGCTGCCGCCGTTGCGTGTCGTGACGCTCAACCTCAAGTACGCCCACCAGGTCGAGCGCGCGATCTACGCGTTCCAGTCGTACGTGCCGCTGCGCGGCGCCGATGTCATCATGCTGCAGGAAATGGACGCGCCCGCGACGCAGCGGATCGCGGCGGCGATGGGGATGGCCTACGTCTATTATCCCGCAGGCGTGCATCCTCGAACGCACCGAGACTTCGGCAATGCCATTCTTTCGCGCTGGCCCATCATCGCGGATCAAAAACTGATCCTGCCGCACCTCGGGCGGCTGCGGCACGGCCAGCGCATCGCGACAGTCGCAAACATTCAGGTGGGGAATGAGACCGTGCGCCTCTACTGCCTGCATTTGGGCACGCCCTCCGACATCGGTTGGGCGAAGCGCCGTGACCAGGCGCGCGTCATCCTCCAGGATGCGGCGACGTACCCGCTCGTGATTGTCGCGGGCGATATGAACAGTCACGGCATCGGGAAGGAGTTTCGCGCGGCGGGTTTCTTGTGGCCCACCGAGCACGACTCTTTCACGACCGGAATCTTCAATTGGGATCACATCTTTTTGAAAGGCTTCGGCTATCCGCCGCAGGAGGGCGCCGGAGTGGCCCGGGACACCCTCGACATGAGCGACCACTTCCCCGTGTGGGCGATAGCCACGCCCATGTCCGTCACGGTCGGCGCGAAATGAGCGTTGCCGTCCTTGTGGGGCACTGTCTAGGGCGGTAGATCACGGCGGCATCAGCAAAGAGGGGCCCGCTGTGGCTCGACGCACTGTCTCGCTTTTGGTCGCCGCAGTGCTGCTCAGTTCTGGGGCGGCGGCCGGGGCGCGCGCGCAGAACGTCCGAGCGCCCGAAGTCGGCGGCCGCACGGTCTCTCTCGGTCAACCGCTGCGTTGGCACTGGCAGCTGGGTTTGGGCGCCGGTGCGTATCTCGCGGGGACGTCCAACGATCTCATGATCCGGGCGTGGGGCGGCGGCTACCGCGCCTCGATGAACCCGGTCACGAAACTCGTCGAGTTCGGACTCGAGGGCTACGTCGGCGCCCGCGGGAGCAAAGTGGATGGCGGCACTCGCGCCTTGCTGCAGGTCCCCTACCTCAGCGCCGGCGCCGGTCCCGACTACAACATCCGCACTGGCCGCCTCGATGTGGTCTTCACGGTTCACACACCGGTCCGGCGAGGCGGGTTTCTCACGCGGGGCACCATGCTGCGTCTGGATTGGTACCCGACGCTCGGCCACAGCTTTTTTCTGGGCGTTTCCGCCCCGCTCCACGATCCACTCGCCGGGCGCAACCGCCCGATTCAGGACTACGTCGTCGTGGCCGCGCCCTTCCATACTCCTCAGACCCACGAGCCGGCGAATACCGTGTTGCACGCGGAGCTCGACAGCCTGGCACAGTCGGCGGCGTCGCTCCGCCGGCTGGTGGTGCCGTTTCTCGACCAGGATGGTAAGAGCGAGCACGTCGCACTGGCTCGCACGCAGCGGTACATCGCAAACCTGAAGACGCATCTGGCTGCTCGGTCCGCCGAGGATGAGGTACGCTTTTTCCACACGCAGATGGAGCACGCGTTTACCGTGGCAGCAGGCAGCGCATCGGCCGGGAGAGAGCTGGCCCGCAACAGCCGGCAGATTCTGCTCGCCGAGGTGCTCATTCCCTACGATGCCCTGCTCGGGCGCAAGAAACGCAACGACACCCTGAAGGCCCTCGGCGTCGCCGCGCGGGGGCGCTTCAGCCGCTGGGTGACGTCATCCGGTCTCGTACCGGCCGGCCGGACTGAAAACGTGTTGTTCGTCTTCGAGCGGTTGACCGACATCCTCGAAACGCAGCGCAGTGAGGCAGCAAAGGAATGGGATGATCCCCGTCTCGTGTGGCTGCCGCTGCAGTATGGCCTGCTCCCCGAAGAACATGACGAGCAAGCCGAGCTCGATGCGCTGCTCGAGCGGGTCACGGGTGCCCAGTTTACGGATCACAACCGGCTCACCTACGTCGCCAACCTGCAGTTCCACTGGGAGTTGTTGCGGATGATCCGGGAGACGAGGGCGTATCACGTTCTCTGGATCCACGACTTTCCTGCGCTGACGGCCGAAGGCACCCTGGATGAGGCGTCGCTCGCGCAGGTCGCAGACGGATATCTCACCACGTTGGCGAAGCGTGTCGAAGCGTATGACTCCACGGGGACGCTCCCACTGTTTTTCATCTTTCTCGATCAGCACTACTACGAGGGACGCAAGTCGCGCTTGCTCATGACGATTCTGGAGGATCCGCTGGTGGCGAACGGCCAGCTGGGCTCCCCCAGTGACGCAGCCCGGCTCGCGAACGCCCTGGACCGTCTCCGCGACGCGGTGCGACACTCGCGGGTGCTGCAGGCGGAGGCACGCGAATATGGTGACGCGTGGCTCCGCAACCGCATCAAGGTCCACGTGAACATCACGAATCGCGTGGACGCGTCGTTCTGGAGCGGCGGCCTCGTCTCGAGCGTGTTCGGCTATCCCGACGACGTGATGCGTGATCACCGCAAGATCGCGTTCCGGGATGTCAGTGAAGATGATCCGTTTGCCGGCGTCGGCATCCTCACGGGCATGGGCGTGGGCCAGCACTACCTCGGGCCCGGCTGGGACGATCGGTCCCTGGTGCTGCAGGGGCCGGTCTTGCTGCAACTCAAGCAGGCGGCTCGAGAGCTGCTGACGAGCCAGGGCGTCGCCCCCTCGGATATTCCAGAGCCGCTGCGCGCGGCGCCTCTGGCGGCAATCGCCGCTCGCGTGCCGGTGTCTCCCGATGCAGCCCCCTTTCATACGCGCGCCATGGCCCTCGTCAATGAGACGGGCTATCTCGCGAAGTCGTTGAACGCGGCGAAGGCACTCCTCTATTCACTGATGCCGAAGGGTTCGGTCATCAAGGTGCCCGACTCGCTCTGGAATGCGACGTTCTACGGCTCGTTGCTGGTTGGAGCGGCGCTGCGCGGCGTGAGAGTGCTCATCATCGCGCCGGCGCAGGCCAACGCACCAAGCAGCGGGTTTCCGCAGATGGTGCGCGCGCACGAGCTGCTGACGCGCCTGTTGCTCGTCCGGCGCGAGTTGGGAGAGTCCATCGAGAGAGCCGGGGGGGCCCTGCACACGGGATTGTACGCGCTCCCTGCGGACGAGGGCGGCTTTGCGAGTCGCGCAGACCGCTGGGCGCGGCAGGTGAGCGAAAGCCCGTTCCTCAAAGAACTGATGCCCTTTGCACCGGGCCTTGTGCCGCTCGTCGCGAATGCCGGCGGAAAGTCGAACGGGATTAGGACGCCCCGGGACTCGAGCGACGCACCCAAGCTGCACCAGAAGGTCCAGTTCTTTGCCACGCGCGAGTTCTGGACCGCGGTCACCACTTCTCCCCAGTGGCCTCGATTCATAACGACCTATCTGCGGTATCGGGAGGCAACGTATGCTCCCGGCTCGTCCGAGCAGGCCGGTGCGCGAGCGCTCACGGACTCGCTCGAGCTGATCGCCGAGCAGCTCCTGGCAGGGACTCCTGAGAGCGCGAAGGCGGCGAGTTACGCGATGGTTGGGTCGCAGAACCAGGACTATCGCGGGATCTTCATGGACGGTGAAGTGGCCGTGGTGTTCACCGGAGCGACGTCGCTCATACCGTTGGTGGATCTCGTCTTCATGGTCGGCACAGTGACCTGGGTCGACGATCAAGCGACGCTGGACCGGCTGCTCCCCCCGGTCGGCGAGCTGCGACGCCGAATTGCGCGCGTGACGAAGGATGGCGTGTGAGGCGAACCCTCCTGGTGGCGCTGGTGTGCGCGACACCACCGGCGTTATCGGCACAGTTGGGCGAACTCCAGGTCGGTGTTGTCGGGAGCTACGGCGTGCGAGATCCGTATCGGGGTGGCGCAGGACTCGTCTTAGGTGTCGCGCCTGGACGGCTAGCCTACGTGGGTCTGCGCTGGACGTACGACTTCGGCAGCACGACGGTCGTTACTCCCCAGGGCGGTGGCACGGAAGTGAGAAACCGGACACAGGTGTTCGCGGCCGATCTCGGCGTGCAAGTCCCGAAGGGTCCTCTCGAGATCGTGCCCAGCATGAGCGTCGGAGTCGTGTTGTTCACGCAGCGCAGCCGCTCCACCGGTGGAGAGACGTTCGCGGACTCTAAGGAATTCCTTGCCGCTCCGGGTCTCGCGGTCCAAATGAGCGTCGCGCGCGTCGCCATCATTCCTGAGATTCAGTACTACCTCACCGGCCACCCAGGACTCACGTGGCCGGTGCGGAATCGGGGGTTCGTCGCTTCAGTCCGGCTGGTCTTCCTGAGCGAGATTCGCCGCATCCGTCGCTGAGCCTTCCCAAGCAGCGTAAGATTCTCGTCGCGATGCCAGCGCTCGTCATTCAGACGGCTTTCCTCGGCGACGTCGTGCTGACGACGCCCCTTCTCTCCGCTCTTGCGGCCGAACACGGTCCGGTCGATGTCGTTACGACACCGATCGCGGGGCCCTTGCTCGAGACGCACCCCGCGGTCCGGACGGTCATCCCGTACGACAAGCGTGGCCGCGACCGCGGCTGGGCGGGTGTCCAGAGCCTCGCGCGGCGATTGAAAGCCGAGCGGTACGCGTGTGCCTACCTGCCCCATCGCTCACTGCGTACTGCGGCGCTGGCGTTGCTTGCCCGGATTCCGTCCCGAATCGGGTTTTCGGGTGGGTGGTCCTTCCTTTATACAGAGGCTCGTCCCAAGCCTTTCGTAGGGCACGAGAGCGACCGCCTGTTGGCCCTCGCGAATGAGGCTCCGGGCGCCTATCCTCCCCACCTGCGGCCAACGGCGGCTGACGAGCAAGCGGCGGCAGCGCTCGTCGAGGGACCCTTTGTCGTGCTGGCGCCCGGCTCGATCTGGGGCAGTAAGCGCTGGCCCTACTATGCGGAGCTGGCTGCAAAGCTGGCGGAGCACGTCGCCGTTGTAGTGGTAGGTGGGCCGGATGATGTCGAGTTGGGGGATGCGATCGTTCAGGCCGTGCGGCCGTCGGGCCGTCAGGCCGTCAATGCCTGCGGGCGATTGACGCTCAGGCAGTCGGCGGCCTTGATCGGGAAAGCTGCACTGCTGGTGACGAACGACAGCGCGCCGCTGCACCTGGCGACCGCGATGGGGACTCCGATCGTCGCGCTGTTTGGTCCCACCGTGACGGAATTCGGATTTGGCCCGCTGCGCGCCGGAGACCTGGCGTTGGGCGTCGACCCGCTGGAGTGCCGGCCTTGCTCGTCGCACGGTCCGCCGCAGTGCCCGTTGGGTCATCACCGGTGTTTGCGTGAGCTCACTGTTGCGGCCGTGATCGCGGCCATCGAGGAACTTGGTGCGCTACGTCGTCGGCGTTGACGTTGGGGGGACGAATCTCGTCGCCGGAGTCCTCGCCGAGGACGGGTCGGAGATTCATGGCGTCGTCTCTGAGCCGACAATGGCGGCCCAGGGCGCGGACGCGGTCACCGCACGCATCGTCAAGCTGGCGAAGGCGTCGATAAAAGACTCCGGGAAAAAGGTCGAGGGCGTCGGGATCGGCTCACCGGGTCCGCTCAACACGAAGACGGGAGTCGTGCTGCTCACGCCCAACCTCGGCTGGACGAACATGCCGCTGCGCGATCGTGTGAGCGAGGGGCTCGGTCTTCCCGCCACCCTCGATAACGACGCCAACTGCGCGATCTTCGGTGAATGGTGGCGCGGCGCCGCGCGCGGGGCGAAGTACGTGATCGGTCTCACCCTTGGCACGGGGATTGGCGGCGGCATCGTCATCGACGGGGAGATCTACCACGGCGTGACAGACGTCGCGGGGGAATTCGGACACGTCACGATCGATGCCAACGGACGGCGCTGCAAATGCGGCAACTACGGCTGCATCGAGGCGTACGCGTCAGGGCCGGCGATCGCGGAGCGTGCGATCGAAGGTATCCAGTCGGGCATCGAGACGTCCCTGCCCCAGTACGTGCAAGGCGACCTCACGAAGATCACGGCGCAGATCGTGTACGAAGCCGCCAACGACGTCGACGGATGGGCGCTGGAAGTCGTGCGCGAGACCGCGTCGCTGCTCGGCGCGGCCGTGGCGAGCTTCATCAATATCTTCAACCCCGAAGTCGTCGTGATCTGCGGCGGCGTCACCCAGGCCGGGGACAAGCTGTTCCAGCCGCTGCGCAGCGAGGTCAAGCGGCGCGCCTTCAAGCCGGCCTGGGAAGCGTGCAAGATCGTACCGGGAACCCTGCCCGGTACTGCCGGCGTGTTCGGCGCGGCGGCCGTCTTCATCCAAAAACATTGGGGACTGCGCTGAAGCGATTAGGGGTGATCGGGTCGATGGTGTGGGATACCATTCACGGCCGTGATCCCGCCCAGGCCGCCGTGCAAGAGTGGGGCGGCATCGCGTACGCGCTCGCGGCGCTCGACGCGACGCTGCCGGACGACTGGGAGATGGTCCCGCTGATCAAGGTGGGCCGCGATCTCGCGGCGAAGGCCAATGACTTTCTGCGCAGTCTGCGCCACACGCCGCACGCCACACGTTTCATGGAAGTCCCCGAGCCCAATAATCGCGTCACGTTGCGGTACGAATCGACAGAGCGACGCTGCGAGCAGATGGCCGGCGGCGTCCCGCCGTGGACGTGGCCCGAGCTGGGGCCACTGGTCCACGACCTCGACGCGCTGTACGTCAATTTCATTTCCGGTTTTGAGATGAATCTCGAAACCGCGCAACTCTTGCGGCGCGGTTTTCCGCAATTCATTTACGCGGATCTGCACAGCCTCTTTCTGGGAAAAGAACCCGACGGCATGCGCGTCCCGCGCACGCTGCCGCAGGCGCCCGCGTGGTTCGGCTGTTTCAGTGTCGTGCAGCTGAACGAGGACGAGATGGGGCAACTCGGCCCAGATCCTCTCGCGATCGCGGCCGACGCGCTGCGTCAGGGATGCACCACGTTATGCGTGACGCTCGGCAAACGCGGCGCCGCCTATTTCACCGGTAACCCGATTCGGACGGAGCTGATTCCCGCTCCCACCATGCACCCGGCGGTATTCGATCAAGTCGTCGATCCGACGGGGTGCGGGGACGTGTTCGGTGGCGCTGTCACGGCCATGCTGCTCGCCGGCGCCAGCCTCGAAGAGGCGCTCCGCACCGGCACGCAGCTCGGCGCGCGCAACCTGAGCCATCGCGGCGCGACCGGTTTGCGCGACCACCTGATGGGCAAGCTCTCCGTGGCATGACACGGCTGATCGAAGTGCCCACGCAGTTCGACGACCGCTCATTCGACCAATTCGCGGCGGCGTATGCGCAGGCCGTCGATGGGGGGGGGGAACGCCTGTTGTTCGACGCGCACGCCGCCGAGTGGGCGTCGCCGTACGGCCTCGTGGGGCTGCTCGCCGCCGGGGAGGCAGCCGCCCGCAAGGGAGAGCGGCCGCTGCTCACCGCGCCGGCCAACCCCGACGTCGTGAGCTATTGGGCGCGCGCCGGTTTCTTCCGTGAGGCGGCGGACCTGTTCGAGGTGCACGGCAAGGTGCCGAAGGTGAAGGTCGCCGTGGAGAGTGAAGTGTTGCTGCCGGTGACACCGGTGCGCGCCGCCGAAGATGTGCACGCCGTCGTGAGCACGATTCAGCAGCGCGCGTCCGCGATCCTCAGCTCGGAGTTGGGACTCGATCCGAAGGCGACCATGGGATTCGCTATGGCGCTTTCGGAGTCTTGTCAGAATATTGTGGAGCACGCGGGCACCGGGGGCTGGGTTGCGGTGCAGGCGTACAACTGGCGGCGCAAGTTGGCGCGCCGCGTGGTGGTGATCGCGGTCGCGGACGCCGGTGTCGGATTCCGGCATTCATTGGAACCCACGCAGGCCAAGCGGTTCGGCGAGCGCTGGGGCGATGCCGCGGCGCTGGAGGCGGCGCTGATCCAAGGCGTAAGCCGCTTCCGCGATCCGGGGCGTGGCCAGGGACTCGCGGGGATTCGTCGTTATCTCGCGCGCTGGGAAGGTAAAGTCGCCATCCGCAGTGGTACCGCGCGGATCGCGATCGTGCCGCGCTGGGACGACGATGTCCCGCTGAAAGACGGGTTACCTGCGTTTCCGGGGTCGCAGGTGCTGCTGATCATTCCGGAGCAAGCGTCGGAGAAAGGACCGGGGGGGGCGGGGGGGCCGTCGCAGCAGTGATTCAACACATCATGGTACACGCCGTCCTGCAGCAGTCGGTCGCCGGTTTCTACGCCGACCTCGTCACGCGACCCACCGGGCGCGCGGTGCGTGAAAACATCGAGCGAGATCTCCCTCCAGGCAGCATCGCGGTGATGGATTTCACCGGCGTCGGGTGCCTCGATTATTCGTGTGCCGATGAGATCGTGGCCAAGCTGGTCCGCGAAAAGGTCAAGGTGTTGCTGCTGCGCGGCCTGACGGACGCGCACCGTGAGGCGATCGAGCCTGTGCTCGCCGGCGCCGGGCTGGCCGTGCTGTACGAGCGCCCCGACGGCGCTCTCGAGGGGCTCGGCGCCAGTGAGCCGGCTCCGGCGCTGCTCGATGAGCTGGTCGAGCGGCGGCTGGCCGCACGCAATCCGGGAGGCTCCATCAGACTCACCGCGGCGTGAAACGCCGCCGCCTGGGACTCTCCACCCGCGCCATTCACGGCGATCCCAAGGCCCGCGCCGATTGGACGGCCGTCGCTCCCCCGCTTTACCAAAGCGCCACATTCACCAATCCCGTCGGGTCGACCGCTGAGGTTCTGTATACCCGTTACGGCAACAACCCCAATCAGGTCGACATTGGCAAGAAGCTGGCGCTGCTGGAGGGCGCGGACGCGGCGCTGTTCCTGGCGAGCGGCATGGGGGCCACGGCGCTCGCGCATCTCGCGGTGTTGCGACCCGGTGATCACCTGCTGGCGAGTGAATGGATCTATGGCGGCGTGCATCGGCTGTTCCGCGAGGAGTTCGGGAAGCTGGGGATCGACGTCTCGTTCGTGAATCCGACGCAGCAGCGCACGTGGAAGCGCGCGATGCGCAAGACGACACGCGCCGTGTTCCTGGAGACGCCGACCAACCCGCTGCTGCGCGTCATCGATCTCGAGCCCGTCGCCACGGTCTGCAAGGCCGAGGGGCTCGCGCTCATCGTCGACTCGACGTTCGCTTCGCCCGTGAATTTCCGGCCGCTCGAGCACGGCGCCGATCTCGTCATCCATTCGGCGACGAAGTACTTGAATGGGCACACCGACGTGATCGCCGGTGCCGTCGCGGGGACCGATCAGGTCGTCGAGGAGGTGCGCCGCTTGATGCAGGTGTGGGGGCAAGCCATCGATCCGTTCGCCGCCTGGCTGATCGACCGCGGCATGCGCACGCTGACGGTGCGCGTCCAGCGTCAGAACGAGATCGGCCTCGCCGTCGCGCAGTGGTGCGCGAAGCAGGACGCGATCGCCAAAGTCCACTACCCCGGCCTGCCGTCGCATCCGGATCACGAGCTGGCGAAGCGCGTCCTGGGCGGCTTCGGTGGCATGCTCGGCATCGAGCTGAAGGGCGGCGTGCGCGCCGCCGAGCGCTTCCTCAGGGCGCTGACGATCGCCGCGCACGCCCCGAGCCTGGGTGGCGTAGAGACCCTGGTGTCGGAGCCGCGGCTCACCTCGCACGCCAGTCTTACGGCGGAACAACGCGCGCAGGCTGGCATTCCAGACGGATTCCTGAGATTTTCCCTGGGACTGGAGGATCCCGATGATCTCATCGCGGACTTCGCCCAGGCCCTGGCGCGGCGCTAAGTGATCAAGTTCACCAACGTCTTCAAGGCCTTCCCCAAGGGCGGCCTGGCGCTCAAGGACGTCTCCTTTCACGTCGCGAAGGGTGAGTTCGCGTTTCTCACCGGGCATTCCGGCGCCGGCAAATCGACGGTCATGAAGCTCATCTACGCCGAGGAGCGCCCCACCTCGGGCGACGTGCGGGTGTCGGGATACAACGTCAACGAGATGCGGCCGCGCGAAGTCCCGCTGCTCCGCCGCAAGCTCGGGATCGTCTTTCAGGACTTCCGGCTGCTCGAGGACCGCACGGCCGCAGAGAACGTCGCGTTCGCGCTGGAGGTCACCGGCGCGCGCTCATCGACGATCGCGGCACGCGTGATGCGCGTGCTCACACAGGTCGGTCTCGCCGCCAAAGCGCAGGCATACCCTCGCGAGCTCTCCGGCGGGGAGCAGCAGCGCGTCGCCATAGCCCGGGCCCTCGTGAATGAGCCCACGGTACTGCTCGCCGACGAGCCCACCGGCAACCTCGACGAACGGGCCACCCGCGGCGTGTTTCAGCTGCTGCGCGACATCAACGCCAGCGGCACGGCGGTCGTGATGGCGACCCACGACCTCGACCTGGTACGCCAGGCGCCGTATCGCGTGATCGAGCTCCAGGAAGGGGCGCTCGTGTACGATTCGGCCGTCGATGAGGCGCGAGACCAGGCGGCGGCCCCGTGAACCTCACGTTTCGCGAAGCGATGCTCACTTTCAAGCGCGCGCCGTTGCTCTCCGTGCTGTCAGTGACGACGATCGCATTCTCCCTGTTCGTCCTGGGACTGTTTGGTCTGGTCGTCGTGAATCTCCAGGACGCGCTGCACGGCGTTGAGGAGCGGGTCGAAGTCGTCGCCTATTTGCTTCCGGGCGCCCCGATCGAGGCCACCGCGCAGGCTCTCAAGGACATCGAAGCCTTTCCCGAAGTGCAGTCGGCGATGTACGTCTCGGAGGACGAGGCGCTCGCCCGGGCGCGCGCCGAGCTCGTCGAGCTGCGGGACGTCATGCAGGAGTTGGAGCGCAATCCCCTGCCCGCGTCCATCGAAGTGAAACTCAAGCCCGGATTTCGTGATACCGATCACGTCAGCGCCGTCGCCGAGCGGCTCCGGGGATTCGGGTTCGTGGATGATGTGCGATTCGGGCGTGACTGGGTCGAGAAGCTCGATCGCCTGCGGGGGCTCGCCGCGGCCGTGGGCATCGTTGTGGGCGCCGCGTTCGCCGTCGTCGCGATCATCATCATCGGCACGACGATCCGCATGGCGGTGCTCCAGCGCAGCCGCGAGATCGCGATCATGCGGCTCGTGGGTGCCACGGACGGGTTCATCCGCCGGCCGTTCCTGCTTCAGGGCGCCATCAAGGGGCTGCTGGGCGGCGCGGTCGCGATCGGCCTGTCATTTGCCGCGTATGTGCTGATCAATCGCTATCTGCTGCAATCGGCGTTCTTCACGCGGGAGCAAGCAGTCGCGATTGTGGCGTTTGGTGCGCTGATCGGACTGCTCGGTAGTGCGAGCAGCGTAGGAAGGCATCTAAAGCGGGTATGAACGAACGGGGACGGGGGATGGGGGAAGGGGGAAGGGTGCTACTCGCCGCGTGTGTGATCGCGTGCCTTACCCTTCCCTCTTCCCCCGTCCCCCTTCCCGGTCAGCGGCCGACTTACCAGCAACAGATGCAGGATAACCAGCGCCGTTTGGAAGGAATCAAGCGCGAGCGCTCCGAAGTCGAGCAGGAGCTCGCGCGGCTGCGCACCCAGGCGCACTCACTCTCCGACGAGATCGCGAACATCGAATCGCAGAAACTCAGCACGAACCGCATCGTCAACGAGCTGGACCGTCAAATCACGGGACTCGGCGCGCAGATCGACCAGATCACGGTCGATCTGTTGATCGCGCAGGACGCGCTGCTCGAGAAACGCGCGGTGCTCGAGCGGCGGCTCGTCGACATCTACAAACGCGGCGCGTTGTACAGTTGGCAGGTGCTGCTCGCCGCCGAGAGCTTCGGCGATCTGCTCTCGCGCTACAAGTATCTCTTTCTGGTCAGCCGCCAGGACCGGCTGCTCACCAACGACATGCACAAGTTGCGCGACCGCGTGGCGCGGCAGCGGCAGCTCCTCGTCGATGCCCGGGAGACGCTGGGCCGGCGCCGGCGCGAGCGGACCGATGAGCTGGGGCGCTACCTCGCGCTCGAGCACGAGCGAGAGACGAACCTGCGGGAAACTCGCCGCAACGCGCGGCAGGCGGAGCAGCGGCTCACCCGTCTCGATAAGGACGAGCGCACGCTCAACGACCGCATCGAGGCGCTCGAGCGCGCGCGTCGCGCGGCGGAGTCGCGTGGCGTCGCCACCGGGGCCGGCACGATCACGACGGCGGATCTCGGCGGTCTCGATTGGCCGGTGGAAGGGGGGGGCTCGATCATCTATCCCTTCGGCACGACGACCGGTCCCAACAACACGCGCATTCCACGCCACGGGATCGGGATCAAGGCGCCTGTCGGCACGGCTGTCCGCGCGGTCGCCGCCGGCACCGTCAGCCTCGCGGGACCGCTGGGCTTGTATCTGACGTCCGTGCTGATCGACCACGGCGGCGGGTACTATACCGTCTACGCCTACCTGAACGACGCGACCGTGCGGCAGGGTGACCGTGTCGCCCGCGGTCAGGTGATCGGACACGTCGGCGGCGCAGCGAGCGACGAAGGCCCGCACCTCCATTTCGAGATTCGCGGCCAGGGCGGCATTGCATTGGATCCCGGCAACTGGCTGCGCTCGCCCCGGCCGCGGCGTTAGCGCTCGCCGCGGGAGTTGTCGCGGCGGCGTGCACGGGCTCAAGCAACATCCTAACCGTCGCCGGCACGGTTGAGATTCGCGAGGTCAGGCTCAGCCCCCTCGCGGCCGGTCGCTTGCAACGGTTGCTCAAGGATGAAGGCGATTCCGTGCACGCCGGAGATACCGTCGCCGTCCTGGAGCAGCCTGGCCTCTCGGCGCTGATCGAGCAGCGGCGCGCGCTGGCCGAAGCCGCCGCCACTCGCACCGCCGAGATCCGCGTCGCGGAGGCGGACAGCCAGCGCACGGCGAATGATCTCGCCAGGGCACGCGTGCTGGCGCTCCAGGGCATCGCATCCCCGCAGGAGCTGGAGCGTTTACAGGCCGCCGCGGCCGCAGCTGCCGCCCGGCTGCAGTCCGTCCGCGCGTCGGTGCGGGAATCAGAGGCGGCGCGCGCCGGTGCGGAGGCCACCGAAGCCATCCGTGATCAGCTCGTGCTGCTGTCTCCCGCCGACGGCATCGTGCTGACCCGATTTGCCGAGCGCGGCGAGGTCATCGCCGCCGGCGTTCCCGTGGTCTCGGTCGGTCTGGTGCGCACGCCCTGGATTCGCGCCTACATCGGCGAGCGGTTTGTCGCGCGGCTCAGAACCGGACAAGACGTCCGCATTCGCGTGGATGCGTATGCGGACACGGCCTTCGCCGGCCAGATCAGTGAGATCGCGCCGCGGGCGGAGTTTACGCCGCGTGCCGCACTCACCGAACGGGAGCGCGCCGACCTGGTATTCGGCATCAAGATCACGACCGATGGAGGCGGCGGACGGCTCAAGGCCGGAATGCCGGTCCAGGTAGAAATACCGCTATTGCCGTGAGCGACGTCGCAGTGGAGACTCGCCACCTCACGCGCCGCTTCGGTCCAATCGTTGCCGTGCGGGATTTGACCCTCACCATTGCGAAGGGCGAAGTCTTCGGACTGCTCGGCCCCAACGGCTCGGGTAAGACGACGACGATTCGCATGCTGTGCGGATTGCTCGCGCCATCCGAGGGAACCGCGATCGTCGCCGGGGTCGACGTGCGAGAGTCACCCGACCTGATCAAGGAGCGCATCGGCTACATGTCGCAGCGCTTCGGGCTGTACGAGGACCTCACGGTGGCCGAGAACATGGATTTCTTTGCCGGGATCTACGGCCTCGAGGGACCGAGTCGCCGAGGGCGCATCGCCGAGGTGGTGAGCTTTCTCGGGCTGAATCGCCGGCTCGATCAACTCGCCGGGACGCTATCCGGCGGATGGAAGCAGCGTCTCGGCCTCGCCTGCGCGCTCATGCATCGGCCACCCGTTCTCTTTCTCGACGAGCCGACGGCTGGCGTAGACCCGGCGGCGCGACGCGGATTCTGGAACACAATCGCAACGCTCGCCGGCGAAGGGACCACCGTCATCGTCACGACGCACTACATGGATGAAGCGGGACGCTGCCATCGCATCGGCCTCATGAGCCAGGGTCATCTGATCGCCCTGGGGACGCAGGACGAAGTAGCCCGCCAGGTCGGGGGCAAGGATCTGGAAGACGCCTTCATCATCCTGCAGCAGCGCGATGAGCAGGAGCAGGAGGCATGAAGCGCTTCGGCCCGATGTTCCGCAAAGAGTTCATTCAGATGCGGCGCGACCGCCTGACGCTGGGCATCATGGTCGCCGTCCCGATCATCCAGTTGTTGTTGTTTGGCTTCGCGATTCAGACGGATGTGCGCCACATCCCGACGGTGGTGCTCGATGAATCACGCACGCCAACCAGCCGGGAAGCCATCGCCGCGTTGCAGAACACGGGCAATTTCCGCATCGTCGCATATGTAGACGGGCGCGATGCGCTCGACGCCTGGATCGCCCGGGGCGATGCCCAAGCCGGCATCGCCATTCCACATGACTATCCGCGTGATCTGGCGCGCGGGACGACCGCCACCATCCAGGTCATCGTGGACGCATCCGATCCGCTGTCATCGCAGGCAGCGCTCGCCGCAGCCGCGGGCGTGGCGCAGGTCCGCAACCTCGCGATCCTCTCCGCCGCGGCGCGCCGCCCGACGCTGCCGCTGGAGACACGCGTCCGGCCACGCTACAACCCCGGTCTCCGTAGCCCGAACTACATCGTGCCGGGACTCGTCGGCGTGATCCTCACGATCACGCTGGTGCTTGTGACGGCGATGGCGATCGTGCGCGAGCGGGAACGCGGAACGCTGGAACAGCTCATCGTCACGCCGATCACCAAGACCGAGTTGATGCTCGGCAAGATCGCTCCCTACGTCGGCGTGGGGCTCGTGCAGATGACGACGGTGCTCCTGCTCGGCAGATTCGTGTTCGACGTGCCGCTGACCGGCAATGTCGCATTGCTCTACGGCGTCTCGTTCGTCTTCATCGTGGCCAGCCTGGCGCTGGGCCTCTTCGTCTCGACGCTGGTCCGCACGCAGCAGCAGGCGATGCAGGCCAGCTTCTTTTTTGTCCTGCCCAACATCCTGCTCTCGGGATTCATGTTCCCGCGGCAGGCGATGCCCGCCTTCTTCCAGTGGATCGGCGCGTTCTTGCCACTCACGCATTTCCTCAAGGTGCTACGCGGTATTCTTCTGAAGGGGGTCGGCGTGACGGAATTGTGGAAGGAGATCGCGACTCTGCTGCTGTTCGCGACGGTGCTGATCGCGCTATCGGTCCGCCGCTTCCAGAAGACGCTCGACTAGTTCTCTCCTATGACGGCGATGCGGTCGGGCGACCCGCTCTTCGCCTGCTGCAGCGCGTTCTCCGCCAACGTGAACAGGTCTTCGGGCCGCAACACTTCGCTGTGGGGATACGCGACGACGCCGGCGGTGATCGCCGGCGCGTTCGCCGGGCCGAGATCGGCGAACGTGTGGCGCACGAACACCTGGCGCAGCCGCTCGATGAAGTGGCGGCCGCCCGTGCTGTCCGTCTCCGGCAACACGCACGCGAATTCGTCGCCGCCATAGCGCGCCACGAAATCGGGCGCACGCAGCTCGCGCTGCAGGATCGCGCCGATTTCCCCCAGCACGCGATCGCCGGCGGTGTGGCCCAGCCGGTCGTTGATCTCGTGCAAATGATCGATGTCGATGACCACGAGCGAGAAATGCAATGAATAACGGCGCGCGCGCTCGAACTCGTCGCGCAAGCGGCGGTCGAGCGCGTCGAGCGACGCGCACCCGGTCGTCTCGTCGGTGGTGCCCGCGCTGATCTGCCGCCGATAGATCGCCGAGCGGCGCTCTTCGTTTTCGAGCACGCGCGCGGCCGCCTGGGCGATCGTGTTGGCAAACGCGACGTCCGCGGCCCGCAGCTGCGGGTCGCCCTTCTCGGTGCGCAGGAAGAAAACGCCCGCCGCGCGCCCCTGCACGAATACGGGCAATGCCACCGCCGCCTGCACGTTCACCTCGATCTGGTGCTGATTCCAATGCTGCCGGATCGTCGCGAAGAGCGGATGCTCGTGCACGTTGTGGATCACGACCGGGCGCTCGGTGCGGATCGCCTCCTGGATCTCGGGATAGCGCTCCAGGTCGACCCGCAGGTCACGGATCGCCGGATTCTCGTAGACCGCCACGACCCGACCCTTGTCGTCCCCCGGCGCGGTGAGGACGAACGAGCAGTGCGACAGGCCGAACGCCTGGCCGACGCGACGCACCAGCGTCTGGAAGATCTCGTCGGCACGCACCGCTGCGGAGACTTCCTGGAAGATGTCGAACAGGAGGTCGCGTGCGCGGAGCGCTTCCTGCGCTTCGCGCGTCTCCGTGCGGGCCCGGATATGGGCGTCCAGGCGCGCGCGCAGCTCGGGCAGATGGATTGGGGCAACGAGCGCGTCCCGCGCGCCGGCGAGCAGCGCGTCGGTTGCGGCGTCGGTCTGGCCGTCTGTCAGCAAAACGAACACCGGCGCGCCGCCATACGTCGATTGCGTCGCCAGCGCGCGCACCTCATTCGCGAGATTCTGGTCGCCGGGTCCGGGGGTGTAGAGAATGAAATCGGGAGGAGTGGCGGACGGTGTTTCGGTGACCTGAAAGCCGCCGCGTACCAACACGCGCTCCAGGCCCTCGGGACGGCTGCCCGGATTGCCGAGCAGAAGAATGCGGTGACGAAACATGTCCGGCAAAGCATCGTGTCCCGCGCTAGGTGCGGGGCCAAGGTATAGTTCAACGCATGCCCCGGCAAGCGCATCCCGCGCCCGATACCCGCGGACCCCGCAGCCGCATGGTCATGCGGCAACTGGCCGGGCGCGGCGTGCAGGATCCGCGGGTGCTGGCGGCCATGCGCTGGGCGCCTCGCGAATGGTTTTTGCCTCCTCACTTAGCCTCCGACGCGTACAACGACGCTCCCCTCCCGATCGGCAGCGGGCAAACCATCTCGCAACCGTACGTCGTGGCGCTCATGACCGAGCGCCTCAGTCCCAAACGCACCGACCGCATTCTCGAGATCGGCACCGGATCGGGGTACCAGACGGCGATTCTCGCGCACCTCGCCCGCAGCGGCAAAATCTTCACGGTCGAACGCCTGCCCGATCTGCTCGTCGAAGCCGAAGAGCGGTTCCGGCGGCTCGGCCTGACCAACATCGAAACCCGCTTGGGGGACGGCGCCGCGGGCTGGCCGGAGGAAGCGCCATTCAACGGGATCATCGTCACCGCGGCGGCGCCACGCATTCCCGAGCCGCTCACCGCGCAGCTCGCCCCGGGCGGCCGGCTGGTGATTCCGGTCGGTGACCTCGCGTCGCAAGAGCTGGTCATCCTGGAACGGCCCAAGGACGGCGACGGGTTGCTGCAACGGCACGCGGGCGGCGTTCGCTTCGTACCGTTGATTTCGCGGCTCGCTTTCACGGAAGAGCCGTGATATTGGGCGCGCACGTCTCCAGCCGGGGCGGCGTCGCGTCCGCTCCAAAGCGGGGCGCGGCGCTGCGGGCGAACGCGATTCAGCTCTTCACCAAAACGCCGAATCAGTGGCGCGAGCCGGCGATCAGCGTCGAGGTGGTCGAGCGGTTCAGGAGCGAGGCCCTGCGGCACAAGCTCGAGGCGGTCGTTGCGCACGACAGCTACCTCATCAACCTCGCGTCGCCCGACCCCGAGCTGCGGTCGCGCAGCATGGAAAGCTTCAGAAAGGAGCTGGAGCGATCACGGGCGCTCGGACTGCGCGCCGTCGTCTCGCATCCGGGCAACTACATGGACGACCGCGAGGCGGGTCTCGAGCGCAACGCCTCGGGCTACGCGGCATGCCTGCAGTCGGTTCCCGGCGATCTGGAGGTGTGGATCGAGGGCACGGCGGGATCGGGAACCGCGTTGGGGGCGAGGTTCGAGGAGCTGCGCGATTTGCGCAACGCGCTGCCTGACGAGACCCGGACGCGGGTGGGGTTCTGCCTCGACACGGCGCATCTGCACGCCGTCGGTTACGACCTCGATCGTATCGGGTCGGTGTGGGAGGAATTCGACCGCGTGATCGGGATCGACCTGCTTAAGTGCTTGCATCTCAACGACTCCCGCGCTGAGCGGGGATCGCGGGTGGACCGGCATGAGTGGATCGCCGAGGGAAGAATCGGGCCGGAGCCGTTCCGCCGGATCATGCGGGACGCTGATCTCGGCGGGATCGTTAAGATTATCGAAACGCCGAAGCGGGATGACCCGCTGCGGCACGACCGGCGGATGCTGCGGCGCCTGCGCGCGTATGCGCGAGGCATCACGCGGGCACCCGCCGGCGTATGAAGGAGATCATGGTCAGGCGCATTTCGCTCAGCATCTTGCTCGCTATCCAGGCCGTCGGCGGCGGCGCGGTTTCCTTGGCGCATGCGCGCGACGCCGTCGTCGCACCGCCGGGCATTGAGGCGAGTCACGATGCGCGGTGCGCTATTCTTCACGACGAGCTGCGCTGCGCGTTGTGCCACTACGCCAGCGCGCGCGTCGTCACGCCGCAAGCGTTTACCCTTGCCACACCTGCGACCGCGATCCGCGTTGCCTTGGTGCAGCCGGTGGTTTCCGTCGCGGCCGCCGTCCGACGCACCGCCCCCGCTCGAGCACCTCCACGGTTCCTCTCCTGAAGCGCTAGCGCGCGCTCCGCACATCGCGGAGCGACCCAAGTTTTCGTACACATAGGAGAGGTCATCCACCATGATGCGCACGATGTGCGCGGTACTGCTTGCAGCGGCGTGTTTCACGGCGCCGGCAGCCAGCCAGCAACCGACGCAACGACAGATGGATTCTCTGGCGGCGCAGGTGCGACAGCTGCGCGGCAGGCTGGACAGTGTGCTCGCGGTACTCAGACGCCAGCCCGTACCGGCGCCTCCCGCGGCCGCGGTCGGTGACGAACTCGCCGCCTTGCGCGCCGCCGCGAGCCAGGCCGCCGGCGGTGGACTCAGCGACAGCACGAGGGGCGCTGACACGCTGACGCAGGCAATGGGGCGGGAGCGCAACCAGGCTCAGCTCAATCCTGAGATCGGCGTCACGGGAGACATCCGCGGCTACGCGACCGCACGGGGCGTGCAACGCGACAACTTCGACCCCAGAGAATTCGAGGTCGGATTTCAGTCGGCGCTCGATCCGTACTCGCATACGAAAATCTTCATCAGTCTCGAAGGCGGACACGTCGGTGTGGAAGAAGGTTACGCCTACTGGACCGGCCTGCCGGGGCGCCTCCGACTCGACTTCGGCAAGTACCGCCAGCAGTTCGGCGAGCTCAACCGTTGGCACTTGCATGCCGTGCCCGAGACCGAGTATCCGCTCGCGATCACCAAGTTCCTCGGAGATGACGGACTTTCGGGCACCGGCATCTCGCTCTACCGCGCATTCGGCGGCCTGGGAACGCACGAGCTCACCGCGCAGATCACCCGTAGCGCTAGCGACTCCGAGCTATTCGGAAACTCCGGCCGGCCGACGTACCTGCTGCACCTGCTCAACTTCTGGCAGCTGAGCCATTCCACGTACATGCAGATCGGCGGGACCGCGTTGTATGGCACGGATCCGGATTCCGCACTACGGACCAAAGTGGGCGGTATCGAGTTCCGCCTCACCTGGCGGCCACCGCTGCGCGCGATGTATCACGAACTCACCGTGCGCGGCGAGCTGCTCGCGATCAAGAAGGAAGTGGCGGGCACCGGGCCGACGCGGTTGGGCGACTACCTCAGCTTCACGTACAAATTGAACCAGCGCTTCATTCTCGGCGCTCGCTATGACTATGTCGAGTCACCCGATTCTGGGGTGATCAGGCAGGTGGTTCCCTCGCTCACGATGTGGCAGAGCGAGTGGGTTTTCGTACGCGCGCAATACCAGTGGCGACAGGTCGTAAACAGACCCGCCGAGCACCAAATCGCCCTGCAGGCGGTCTGGGCCATTGGACCCCATAAACACGAGACCTACTGACATGCTATCGATCATTGCTCTCTTGCTTGGCGTCGTCGGCCCGTCGCCCGCGCGGCCGGGAGCCCCGGCGGCGCCGGTGAAGGTTGTCACGTCGCTCACCACGTACGGCGCGATCGCCACGGAGATCGTGGGCGATCGCGGTCGCGTCAGCTCGATCGCGGTGGGCGACGAGAACCCGCACTACGTGCAGCCCAAGCCGAGTTTCGTCCCAACCTTGGCGCAGGCCGACTTGTTCGTGACGACGGGATTGGACCTCGAGCTGTGGGTACCGGCACTGCTGGACAAAGCGAACAACGCAAAGATCACGGAAGGCGGACCCGGATACGTCGCCGCCTACCAAGGCTTACCGCTGCTTGACGTCCCGGTCAACCTCTCGCGCTCACAGGGCGACATTCACGTCTACGGCAATCCGCACATTTGGACCGACCCGCTCAATGCCGTGCTCATCGCACGCAACATTCTGCGTGGCCTGAAGCGCGTCGCGCCTCAGGA
>Ga0209056_10001708_pt1 | contig 24091 bp, 21 predicted proteins | sample GraSoiAngelo_114_FD_185876 | JGI IMG/M metagenome (GOLD analysis project Ga0209056, IMG submission 185876) | Grasslands soil microbial communities from the Angelo Coastal Reserve, California, USA - 14_0903_13_40cm (SPAdes) (version 2) | ecosystem: Environmental > Terrestrial > Soil > Grasslands... | reverse complement strand
TACGATCTCAAGTCCGACGTGATGCAGCTCGTGTTACAGCCTTCTCCCGGGGGCCTGCTCACCGTACCAGCCTCGGGAAGCAGGATCGGGAATCGCGGGGTAGTCGCTGCGATCGGGGGCACGCTGGTCGAGCGGGAGTCGGTACGCTGGGATGTGCAGCTCTCGCTGTGGGGGAATCGCAACCGGCTGCGCCGGCTGGTTGGCCCCGAGATGATCGTGAATGGATATCAAGGCCTGCTCGTCAATTACCCGACAGGTGGTTACTGGGGTGAGCGCATCACCGGATACGCCGATGCGAATGGGGATGGAATCATCGATGGCTCTGAGGTCCAGGTCGACACGCGGCCATCCTGGGCCGGCACCCCGTATCCGACGCAGGGCGCGGGACTGCAGTCGTCGGTCCGGCTGGGACGGCACGTCCACATCTCGACAACGCTCGATTATCGAGGCGGCCAGGTGCTGCTCAACGAGAGCGCGTGGTATCGCTGCCAGTTCTACGCGGTCTGCCGCGACCGCAACGATCCCGGGACGCCGCTCCAGCGCCAGGCCCTCGCGGTCGCGCCGTCATCCGGTGTGCCGCTGCAATACTTCGAAGACGCGGACTTTCTCAAGCTGCGGGAGTTGAACGTCACGTTCGAGGTGCCACCGCGCGCTGTCGGGATTCTCGGTGCCCACCAAGCGAGCGTGAGCCTCGCCGGGCGCAATTTGTTCACATGGACTCGGTACACGGGTGGGGATCCCGAGGCGGGAAGCTACGGCAGCGTGGGCACGGCCCGCATACCAACGGTCGCGGATTTTGGCACGATCCCGACGGCGCGGTCCTGGTCACTGCAAGTCAGAGTCTCGTACTAACTATTGACAGATCGCCGGTCGGGGCGGACGTTGGGGCGGTCCGCGCCGTCGATTCGTCACCTTCGCGAACGGGGTTCGCATGGATCTGTTTCGCCGGAAAAGCGTCACCGACTTGCAGGCGGAAGCGCTTAGCGATCACAGCCTCAAGCGAGCCCTGGGGGCGTTGAACCTCACGCTGCTCGGCATTGGCGCGATCATCGGAACCGGCATCTTTGTTCTCACCGGAACGGTCGCCGCGTTGAACTCGGGTCCGGCGGTCGTCCTGTCCTTCACGCTCGCCGGCGTGGCCTCCATCTTCGCCGCGCTCTGCTATTCGGAGTTCGCATCGCTGGTGCCGATGGCAGGAAGTGCTTATACCTACGGCTACGCGACACTGGGAGAGTTTGTCGCGTGGGTCATCGGCTGGGACCTAGTGCTTGAGTATGCGCTCGGTGCCGTGACCGTCGCGATCGGCTGGTCAGGTTACGTGGTGTCGTTCCTGCACGACGTCGGGATCAACGTCCCCTGTTCATTGTCCGCCGCCCGCGGCACCCTGGTCGCCTGCCAGGACGGTACCCAAGTGACCGCCGTCTTCAATCTGCCCGCCGTCATCATCATCGCCATCGTGACCACTCTGCTCGTGATCGGCATCAAGGAGTCGGCCAACGTCAATAACGTGATCGTGTTCATCAAAGGGGCGGTCGTCATCCTCTTCATTATCGCCGCTGCGCACGCGATCAACCCCGCGAACTGGCACCCTTTCATTCCACCGGCTGAGGGCGCGGGCAAGTTCGGCTGGAACGGCGTGATGGCGGGCGCCGGAATTGTGTTCTTCGCCTACATCGGATTTGACGCCGTCAGCACGGCCGCCCAGGAGGCGAAGAACCCGCAGAAAGACATGCCGATCGGCATTATCGGATCGCTGTTGATCTGCACGCTGCTGTACATCCTGGTGTCCGGAATCGCGACCGGCGTCGTGCCGTTCCGTGAGCTCAACGTGCCCGATCCGATCGCCGTCGCTGCCGATCGCGCCGGTCTCGGCTGGATGGCAACGTTGATCAAGCTCGGTGCCATCGCGGGACTTTCATCCGTGATTCTGGTCATGCTTCTCGGGCAGTCCCGCGTCTTCTACTCGATGTCGCGCGACGGCCTCTTGCCGCCGGTCATAAACCGGATCCACCCAAGATTTCAGACGCCATACATCACGTCGATCGTGACGGGCGTCGTGGTGGCGTTTTTCTCAGCCATTCTGCCGATCCGCGACGCCGCGAGCCTCGTGTCGATCGGCACGTTGCTTGCCTTCGTCATCGTGTCGATCGGGATTCTCGTCCTGCGGCAGCGCGAACCCAACCTGCCGCGTGTGTTCCGAACGCCCGCGGTGTGGCTGGTCGCGCCGCTGGGAGCGTTGTCTGCGCTCTACCTGATGGTCAGCCTGAGCGGCCGCACGTGGGCACGACTGGGCATCTGGTTCGTGATCGGTCTCTTCGTGTACTTCCTGTACGGCGTACGCCACTCGCGCTTGGCGGCGGCGGGGAGTGCCGGCGGACCCCGAGCGCAGACCCCTCGCCCTCCCGTCCCGCCGGGCCGCTCGTAGTGCATTCGCGCGTGCTGCAACTCGATCCAAAGAGCTAGATCAGGGTCGGGTTGCGGCAGGCGACGAGCGGTAACGCGGTTATCTTCCCGAGCATGAACGCGAACGGCGTTCCCGTTCCGCCGGATCGTGCCCAGGCGGCGCGTGACGTGGCGGCCGCGCTCACCAGCGCCCGGCACGTCGTTTTGACGACGCATGTCAACGCCGACGGCGACGGCGTCGGCAGCGAGATCGGGTTGTGGTATCTGCTGCGCGCCCGCGGTGTCGGGGTGATCATCGCCAATCCCACCGAGATCCCAGAGCGTTTCCACTTTCTGATTCCTGATGGTGCCGATGCGAGCGATCGGGCGGTGCGTGAGATCGAGCGCGCTGATCTCGTCGCCTCGCTGGACATCGGGGATCTCAGCCGGCTCGGCAACCTGGCGGCGGTGATCAACAAGCGACGGCCCCCTCCCCCCCTCGTGTGCATCGATCATCATGTCGGTCCCGTGAAACTGCCCCCGGGCCCCTGCCTCATCGCGCCGGAAGCGACGGCCACCGCCGAGCTCGTGTTCGATCTGGCGAGCGTGGCTGGTTGGCCGCTCACGCCCGAAGTCGCGCAGGCGCTCTATGTGGGGCTGCTCACCGATACCGGCGGATTCCGCTTCTCGAACACGACGGCGCGCGCCCTGCGCGTTGCCGCGGCGCTGCTCGAGAAAGGCGTCGACCCCGAGTCGATCTACGCGTCGGTGTATGCCAGCGCGCCGGAAGGCCGCGTGCGGCTGCTCGCCGAGGTGCTGCAGACACTGGTCGTGGAGCCGGAGGTCGGGCTGGCGTGGGTGAGCGTGCCGGCGGACGCGCTGCGCCGCCATGACGTGACCGCGGATGATCTCGATGGCATCGTCGAATTCCCCCGCTCGATTGCGGGTGTCCGCATGGCGCTCTTGTTCCGATATATCGGCAACGGCCGCGTCAAAGTCTCATTTCGCTCGATGGGTGAGGTGGACGTCGCGGCGCTCGCCCATCAGTTCGGCGGCGGCGGCCACCATCGTGCCGCGGGCGCGTCGTTGGCGGGCACTATGGCGGAGGTGGAGGAGAAGGTGCTGGGTGCCGCACGAGCGTTTCTAGCGAACGGCAAACCCGCATGAGCAACAAGACGATCAAAACCGACGTCGAGCGGGCGCTGGGCGGAGTCACCAATCCCCGCCACGGCCGCGATATCGTCGCGGCCGGGATGGTGAAGGACGTCGCCGTCGACTCAGCCGGCGCCGTCAGTTTCACGTTCGTGCTCACGCGCGAGGATCCGGGCTCGCTCGCGCGCCAGGCGCGTAAGGCGGTTGAAAGCATTCCCGGTGTGACGGCGGTAAAGATGAACGTCGTAGACTCGGCCGATGGTCGCGCACAACCGACTGTCCGACCGCGACCGCCAGGGAGTCCTTTAGGGTCCGACCGTCCGACCGCCCCACCTCCGCCTCCGACCGCCGACGAGATGCCGGCGCTAGGCAAGGTTCTCGCGATCTCGAGCGGCAAAGGCGGCGTCGGTAAGTCGACCGTATCGGCCAATCTTGCCGCGGCGCTTGCGCGGGATGGTCACCGCGTCGGCTTGATGGACGCGGACATTTACGGCCCCAACATCCCGCGCATGTTCGGCGAGAATGCCAAGCCGGAGGTGCAGGGCGGCAAGATCCAGCCGCTCGAGGCTCACGGCGTGAAGCTGATGTCGCTCGGCTTCATCGTCGAACGCGATGCGCCGGCGATCTGGCGCGGCCCGATCATCATGAAGATCATCACCCAGTTCCTGCGGGACGTCGCGTGGGGCGAGCTCGACTATTTCCTCGTCGATCTGCCGCCCGGTACCGGTGACGCGCAGCTCTCCCTCACGCAGATCGTCCGCCTCCACGGCGCCATCATCGTGACCACGCCGCAGGAAATGGCGGTCGGCGATTCGCTGCGCGGCGCCAAGATGTTCGAGCGCGTCGGCGTCGGCGTGGTCGGGATCGTCGAGAACATGAGCTATTTCGTCTGCCCGCATTGTCACGAGCACTCCGAGGTGTTTCTCGCGGGCGGTGGCAGCCGCCTGGCCGCCGAGCTGGGCGTGCCGCTCCTGGGCCAGATTCCGCTGCAGGCGGGGATGGCGGAGCTGGCGGACCGCGGCGAGCCGATCGTCGTCAGCCAGCCCGATTCGCCGGCCGGCCTGGCGCTGCGCGAGTTGGCCCGCACCGTCGTGACGCGCACGGCGGACCTCGCTCCCGCTGTGCCGATTACAGCGCCCCCCGCCGTCGGCTGACGTGCGGGTGCTCGCGGCGATCATGCTGGCCTTGCAGAGCGCACCGCGTGTCGCCCGGTCGCCTGATGCGCTGCACGCCGTGCGTGCCGGGCTGGATACGCTGTATGGGGGCGACTTCGCGGGTGCGGCCGCCTACTTCGCCGCGCTCGCCGCAGATGAACCGACCGATCCGGCGCCGGTCGTCTTCCAGGCGGGCGCCTACATCTGGTGGGCCTCGGCCCAGGACTCCGCCGACTTCGCGCTGCAACGCATCGACTCGCTGCTCGGCGTGGCGATGGCGCGGGCGCGCGCCGCGGGCCCCGCCGCGGATTTCTGGCTGGCCACGGCGCTCGGCTATCGCGCGCGCCAGCGCGAGGAGCATGGTCACGGCTACGGCGCGGCCAAGGACGCGAAGGCGATGCGCGACATCTACCGCCGGCTGCTCGCCGCGGATTCGACGTGCACCGACTGCTATCTGGGATTGGGCGTCTACGACTACGGGCTGGCGCGCGCGGGCGCGCTGGCGCGGCTGGTCGCGCGCCTCATCGGTCTGGGAGGCGGCAACGCGGAGCGCGGCATTCGCTACATGCGCCGGGCGGCGCATGACGGCGATTTGGCGAGCGTCGAGAGCACCTGGGTTCTGGCCGCCGCGTTGCTGCGCGAGGCGACGCGGGATCCCGCCGGGCGCGAAGTCCTGGAGCGCGAAGCGCGCGGCTATGTCGAAGGACTCGCCGCGCGCTATCCACGCAATCCGGTGTTTCAGCGTTTTCTGCGGGAGGTTCCCGCCAAGACCTCAGCGGCTGAACTGATAGGATCGCCGGCTCGTGCCGCGACGGCGGCGGTTGCCGGACCGCCGCCGATCGGGCGTCGTGAGTGCGCCGAGTTTGCCGAGCATGTTGTGCACGTGGCTCTTCACGGTATTTGTCGCGATGTTGAGCCGCCGCGCAATCTCTTTGTTGCCGAGTCCCGTCGCGATCAGCGCTTTGATCTCCTGCTCCCGCTTCGTCAGCCGGACGACGATCCCCCTGTCGCCGGCGCGGCGAGCCGCGCGCCGCCGGCTCAGCGAGCGGTCGCGGGCGTCGGCCCGCCTCTCTGATCCGCGCCTACGCTCGGACGAGACCCGACGCTCCGTACGGCGAGTGATCCAGGGCACGGTCCCCTCCTTGTTTGGGCCTAATCTATTGCGGGCCGGGAACTAGGACATTCATCGGGGGAATTAGGTGATTCATGACGAATCGCTCCTTTAGTCTAGGCCGGATGAGCCAGTCAGCCCGCCGCGTGGCGCTGCTATTCGGGCTGGCCGCGGTCTACTACGTCGCCGCGAAGCTCGGCCTGCGATTCGCATACATTAACAGCTCGGTCACCACGATCTGGCCGCCCGCCGGCATCGCGCTCGCCGCGTTCGTGCTGCTCGGCTACGGCGTCTGGCCCGCGATTTTCGCGGGCGCCTTCTTCGCGAATATGACCACCACCGGCTCGGTGTTCCCGTCGGTCGGCATCGCAGTCGGCAATACGATGGAAGGGCTGCTCGCGGCGTACCTGGTCAACCGGTTCGCGCGCGGGGGGCGGGTGTTCGACCGCGTGCGCGACATCATCCGGTTCACGCTGCTCGCCGCGATCGTCAGCACGGCGCTCGCCGCGACGGTCGGCGTCGCGGCGCTCGCGCTGGGCGGTCTCGTGTCGGCGGACGACGCGCCGCGGGTCTGGCTGACGTGGTGGCTCGGTGACGGGGTCGGCGACATCGTCGTCGCGCCGGCGCTGATTCTCTGGATCGGCGTCAAACTCGGCCCGGCGTGGACCAGGCGACAGGTCGTCGAGGCCGTCGCGCTCGCGGTGGTCGCCGCGCTCGTGACGCTGGCGCTGTTCGGCGGCGTCTTCCCGACGCGGCATTACCCGCTGACGGTCCTGCTCTGGCCGGTGATGATCTGGGTGGCGTTCCGCTTCGGCCCGCGCGAGGCCGCAACCACGATGCTGATCGTGTCGGCGATCGCGATCTCGCGGACGCTGTCCGGCGTCGGTCCGTTCTCCGTGTACGCCACCAACGAGTCGTTGGTGCTGCTCCAAGTGTGGACCGGCATCACCGCGGCAGCGAGTCTCGTGCTTGCGGCCGCGGTCGCGTCGCAGCGCGATATCCAGGGGACGTGGCGCGAGCTCGCGGTCACCGATCCGCTGACCGGGCTCGCCAATAACCGCCAGCTGAATCAGTCCCTCGAGTCCGAGATCCGGCGCTCGCGCCGCACCGGACAGCCGCTGGCGGTCGTGTTGCTCGATCTCGACGGCCTGAAGCAGATCAACGACCGCCACGGGCACCTCGCCGGCAGCCTGGCGATCCGCCGTGTGGCGGAGGCCCTGCTCGGGTCCTGCCGCGCCACCGACACGGCGGCCCGGTTCGGAGGCGACGAATTCGCACTCGTGCTCCCCGAGACGGGGGAGGCGGCCGCCTGGCACGTGGCGCGCGGCGTGGCGGACCGGCTGGCCACGGACGCCGAAAAGCCGAACTTGTCGATCAGTGTGGGGGTAGCAGTGTACCCCGGCCACGGTGAGACCGTGGAGGCACTCCTCAACGCAGCCGATGTCGCGCTGTACGAAACCAAGGAACGGCGCAAAAGCAGAGCTGTGGGACTTGCTCCCTAAGTGGCCAGCACTAGGTTAGGAGCCATGGAAACCAAGAAAAGCATGAGCGTATCGACCCGGGCGTCCGATCCCCAGGCGCTGTCCGAGTCGTCGGCCGGGTTGCTGCGCGAGCTGGTCGCGCACCTGCGACAGAACCGCACGCAGCTGCGCGAGGAATGGGCGCGTCGCATCACGCGCGCGGAGCTGCTGACGGCGATGACGGAAGAGGAAATCTTCGCCGAAGCCACCGCGGTCTACGACAACTACGTGGAAGCGCTCGAGACCGGGACCTTCGAAGCCCTGCAGGCGTACTCGCGGCGACTCTCGGAGCGCATCATTCCGCGGGGCGTCGAAACCGACGAAGTCGTCGGCATCGTGCTGCTCCTGCGTGACGTGCTCGCCCGCTCGCTGTTCACCAAGTACCAGGACAACGTCGAAAAACTGAACCGGATCTTAGACAGCTACGAGCCCGCGGCGAACCGCATCGCGAACACCGTGGCCGTCGGATTCGTGGAAGAGCGCGAGCGCATCATCCGGCAGCAACAGGAAGCGATCCGGGAGCTGTCCACGCCGGTGCTCCAGGTGCGCGAGCGGCTCCTCATCTTGCCCATCATCGGCGTCATCGACCCGCAGCGCGCCCGGCAGCTGACCGAACAGCTATTGCGTGCGATTCGGGCCAACCGCGCCAAAGTCGTCGTGATCGACGTGACCGGTGTGGCGGCGATGGACTCCGGTGTCGCGAACCACTTGGTGCAAACGGTCGAGGCGTCGCGCCTGCTGGGCGCCACCGTCATCGTGACGGGCCTGTCGCCCGAAATCGCGCAGACGCTGGTGACGATCGGCGTCGACCTGAGCGAAATGGCCACCGTCGGTGACTTGCAGGGAGGCATCGAAGAGGCGGAGCGGTTGCTCGCGGATCGCGCCGCGCCGACGACACAGGTCCGCGAGATCGCCCCAGAATCCCAGCGCTAGCCGGAGGTCGCCGTGGAAGTACCGATTCTGCGGCAGGGGCAATATCTCATTGCCTCGATTCAGTCCGCCCTCACTGATGCCGACTTATCGCATCTTCGTGAAGCGCTGATCGCCCAGGTCGGACGGTCGCGGTGCCGCGGCGTGATCGTCGACGTCACCGCGCTCGACGTCATGGATTCGTTCGCCGTGCGCACGCTGCGCGATATCGCGCACATGGCCCGCCTGCGCGGCGCCGAGACGGTCATCGTGGGCATTCAGCCCGACGTCGCCTTCGCGATGGTGCAGCTCGGCCTGACGCTGAAAGGCGTCGCGACCGTGCTGGACCTCGAAGAAGGTCTCGCCTTCCTCAATCGCCGCACCGAAGAACGGACGTTCGACACCAAACCCAAGAAGCCGAGCGCCCGTGGGTGAAGAGCTGCGACTGTCGATCGGCGCGGACGTTGATGTGGTTGAGGCAAGACAGCAAGGCCGCGCCTTGGCCGCCGTCGCCGGATTCACCAGCGGCGAGCAGACGGTGATTGCCGCCGCCATCTCGGAAATCGCCCGCAACATCCTGATGTACGCCAAGAAGGGCGAGATCACCCTCAGCCTGATCCAGAACGGCGACCGCCAGGGCGTCTCCATAATCGCCACCGATCAGGGCCCCGGCATTGCCGATATCGACCGGGCAATGCAGTACGGCTACTCCACCTCGCACGGCGTCGGCGCCGGCCTCCCGGGCGCGAAGCGGCTGATGGACGAATTCACCGTCGATTCGGTCGTCGGACGCGGCACGACCGTCACCATGAAGAAGTGGCGTCGCATCCTGTGAAGATCGAAGCCGCGTTTGCGACGCTGCCGCTCCCCGGGCAGTCCGAGTCGGGCGATCTCTGCCTCATCAAGCGCGTCGGCAAAGGGACCCTCATCGCCGTCGTGGACGGCCTCGGCCACGGCGAGGAGGCCGCGTCCGCCGCGCACGCCGCCGTCGGCGCGCTCGACCGCTACGCGCGCGAGCCGTTGATCGACCTCGTCCGCCGCAGCCACGATGCCCTGGTGGGACTGCGCGGCGTCGTGCTCGGCCTCGCGTATCTCGATCCTCAGGCCGCGACGATGACGTGGCTGGGCGTCGGCAACGTCGGCGGCGTCCTGTTGCGCGCCGATCTCGGCAACCGCCCGTCGCGCATCACGCTCGTGGCGAACGCCGGATTCATCGGCGCCGAGCCGGCGCACCCCACGACGCGCTCCGTCCCGCTCGCGCTCGGGGACACCGTGATTCTGTTTTCGGACGGGATCAAGGACGGATTCGCGGAATCGCTGGTGCTCTCGAACTCCCCGCAGGAGATCGCCGACTGCGTCATCACCCGCCACGTCAAGGGCAACGATGACGCGCTGGTTCTGGTAGCGCGCTACGCCCGCTAGTCAGCCACAGGTAGGGTCGCTCACGACCGGTCCGCTGCGGCCCGTCGTGCTGCGGCTCGCTTTTCCCGCCGTCGCGATGATGGCGTGCCACTTCTCCTTCAACCTGATCGACAGCATCTGGGTCGGCCGGCTGATCGGTCCGGCCGCGCTCGCCGCGGTGTCAACGTCGGGATTCTACGTGTGGGTAGCCCTGAGTCTCGGCGAAATGGTCGAGATCGGATTGATTGCCGTGGCGGCCCGGCGCCACGGCGAGGGCGACCCCGAGCGCGCGGCCCGCGCGGCGGCGGCGGCGGTCGCGTATGCGCTGCTCGCGGGGCTGGTGGTGAGCGTCGCCGGCGAGCTGCTCGCGAGCACGATGTTCCGGCTCATGGCGGTGCCGCCGGACGTGGCGCGACTGGGGCACGCCTATCTCGCCACCTGGCTGCTGGGGGGACCGCTCGTCTTCGGGTTCTTCGCCCTCGAGGCCACGTTCCGCGCGGCCGGTGACACGCGGACGCCGTTTCTCATGCTGGCGGGCTCGGTGTGCGTCTCGATTCTGCTCGACCCGCTGCTGATCATGGGCATCGGTCCATTCCCGCGGCTGGGCGTGGAAGGTGCGGCGCTGGCGTCGGTGATGGTGCGGGGGGGCGGCTTCCTGCTGGGCCTGGTCATCGCGCTGCGGCGCGGCCTGCTGCGGATCCAGGCGCCGGACTGGCGGACCCTTCCGACGATCATCCGCATCGGGGCACCGCTGTCGCTCGCAGGGGTTCTGCTGTCGCTCATCTATATGTGGCTGACGCGGTTTACCTCGCGCTTCGGGACTCCGGCGCTCGCCGCACTGGGCGTCGGGCATAAAATGGAAGGGCTGGGCTTCATCGCGATCAGCGGCTTCGCGCTCGCGGCCAGCGCGCTCGTCGGGCAGAACCTCGGCGCGCGCCAGGAAGACCGGGCGCGGGAAGCGGTGCGATTGACCGTGGGCTATTGCTTGATGGTCACAGTGACCACGGCGATCACTTTTCTGCTGATTCCCGATCGCTTAGTGTCACTCTTTACGCGCGATCCGCAGGTGATCGCCGACGGCGTGCTGTATCTGCGGGTGATCGCTTTCGCGCAGATCGGCCAGAGCTTCGAGCTCATTCTCGAAGGCGCGCTCGCGGGCGCGGGCTACACGTTCTGGCCGCAGATTGCGAGCACCACGCTTACGGCGCTGCGCATTCCACTCGCCGCATGGTGGTCGCAGGCGCTCGGTCTACTGGGCATCTGGCTCGCATTGAGTGTCACGGCTATTTCGCGGGGGATCGCCATGGTGCTGTTCTGGCGAGGCGGCCGGTGGCGTACGGTCAGAGTCTGAGGCCATGACGATTATCGCGCTGCTCACGGACTTCGGAACGAGTGACAGCTACGTCGCTGAGATGAAGGGCGTGCTCTCGACGTACGCTCCCAGTGCGACACTGGTCGATATCACCCACGACGTGTCGCCCGGCGATGTGCGTGCTGCCCAGTACCTCCTCAGTCGGACCTGGATGTTCTTTCCTGAAGGCACGATCCACGTTGCCGTCGTTGATGCGGGTGTTGGCACAGATCGACGCGTGCTCGGGGCCACACGATTTGGCCGGTACTTTCTGGCACCGGATAACGGCCTGCTGTCCTTCTTGTCCTTGAACGCGACGTTCATCTCCATCCCCGTGCTCCCGGAGGCGACTCCCACGTTCCATGGCCGCGACGTGTTTGCGCCTGCGGCAGGGAGATTGGCGACGGGAGGGTCACTCGAGTCGGTGGGCACGGGAATTACAGATCCGGTCTACGCGCCGCTGCCGATTCCCCTGACTGAAGGCGATTCGCTGGTGGGTGAGGTGCTACACGTCGATCGTTTCGGAACGCTGATCTCGAACATTGCGGGCAACGCCATCCAACCCGGGGTGACCATCAGCGTGGCGGGCGTCGATGCGGGTCCGCTGCAGCGAACGTTTGCAGACGTCCCGAGTGGTCACATCGTCGCGTTTGTTGGCTCGGGTGGAACCGTGGAGATCGCCGTGCGTGACGGCAGTGCGATGCGGATGTTGGGAGTGGGGGTTGGCGCGGAGGTGAGGGCCTGAAACAACGTAGGGGCGCAGCATGCTGCGCCCCTACTCTTTGCGAGTCCGCGTCCGATCGCCCTTAGCCGGTCCAGTCGCCCGAGGGCGCATGAACCTTCACCTGCGCCATCACGCGATCGGCGAACCCGGCACTCGGCGCAAACTTCGGAAGCTGGACCAGCTCCAGAATGACCTTGCGCTCCCGGTCGGCTTCGACGCGGCAGAGCGAACAATCGGCGAGGTGGATCGCCCGGGCGGCGGGCAGAAGCCCCTGCGCCCAGAGCTCGATTTCGTCGGTAGTGAGATGCATGAGGATGTCAGTCATTGGGTGTCCTACGGCCTCGTTTTGAGCTTGGTTTCAGTCCCGGCGATCTTCCAGATAACCACGCAATTCATTACGGGCCCGATGGATATAAGTTTTGACCGTGCCCAGGGGCAGATCCAGGGTATCGGCGATCTCCTCGTAGGAATACCCCTCGACGTGACGTAGCAGGATGCACGACCGGTACTCCGGCCGCAGCCGGGCAATGGCCCGCTCGATCGCCGTGCCCAGCTCCCGGTTTAGGGCCTCGTCGAGGGGACTCTCGGTGCGGTCGCCCAGTTGCAGCGACGTGGCGCGCATCTGCTCGGGGGTCTCGGCGCTGGGCGCGCCGTCGAGCGAGAGCGTATCGATGCTCTTGCGCCGCAGGTGATCGATCGCCGCGTTGTTCGCGATCTTGAAAATCCACGACGAGAACTTGAATTCCGGCCGGTACGATTTGATCCCGTTCAGGACTTTGATGAACGTTTCCTGTGCGAGGTCCTCGGCGAGCGCGCGATCGCGCACCATGCGATAGAGCAGCGAAAACACCGGCCGCTCGTAGCGACGGACCAGCTCGCGGAAGGCAGCGTCGTGTCCCTGTTTTGCCCATGCGACGACCTGCTGATCGCTGGCGTCGCTCAGGTGGTCCGGCCTATCTTTCGCGCCTATGGGTCGGTCTCCAACCTACGTCCGTGGCATGTTCACGGCGATTGCCCCGCGCTACGACTTCCTGAACCACCTGCTGAGTCTCAACGTGGATCGGTCCTGGCGTCGCGCCGCCGTGGCGCGGCTCGGCTGGGAAGCGAAACCCGACGGCACGTATCTCGATCTCTGCGCCGGCACACTCGACCTCGCCGCCGAGTTGGCGCGGCGTGACGGCTTCCGCGGGCGCGTGATCGGCGCCGACTTCGCCGTGCCGATGCTGGCACAGGGCAGAGCCAAAGCGCCCCGCACCGTGCCGATTGCCGCCGACGCACTGGCGCTGCCGTTTCCCGCGGCGCAGTTCGACGGCGCGCTGGTGGGATTTGGCGTCCGCAACGTCGCCGACCTCGACAGGGCCTTGAGCGAAACAGCCCGGGTCCTGAAACCTGGCGCGCGGTTCGTCATCCTCGAGTTCGCGACGCCGCGCTTCGCGCCGTTGCGCGCGGTCTACCTCTTCTACTTCCGGCGCATTCTGCCCGTCATCGGCCGGCTCGTGTCGAAACATAGAGACGCCTATACCTACCTGCCAGAGTCGGTGCTGGGGTTCCCCGAGCCGGAGGCGCTGTCGCAACGGCTCAGAGCCGCGGGATTCTCGCGCGTCGGGTTCGACCGCCTGACCGGCGGCATCTGTGCCGTGCACTATGGCACTCGATAACCTGCGGGAGTTCGTCGGCGCGATCGACAAGGCGGGCGATCTCACGCGCGTCGCGCGCGCGGTGTCCGTCGACAAGGAAATCACGGAAATCGCCGACCGCTGCATGAAGTCGCCCGGCGGCGGACCGGCGCTGCTGTTTACGCAGCCGACGCTCCCGGGCGGTGGAGCGTCGCGGTATCCGGTCGCCGTCAATCTCTTCGGCTCCGAGCGGCGCATGGCGCTCGCGCTCGGCGTCGAGTGCCTCGATCACGTCGGCGCGCGCATTGCCGAGCTCCTCGCGATGAAGGTGCCCGAAGGCCTCCTCGGCAAGCTGGCAATGCTGCCGCGGCTCGCTGAGATCGCGAAGTTTCCGCCCAAGACCGTGGGCCGGCCGGCCTGCCAGCAAACCGTGCTCCAGGAATCGGATGTCGACCTCGCGCAGTTTCCCGTCCCGGTCTGTTGGCCCGAAGACGGCGGGGCGTACATCACATTGGGTGGCGTTATTACGAGGAATCCGGAATCCGGAGTCAGGAATGTGGGGATGTACCGGGTGCAAGTGTTGAGCAAGAACACGTTGGCGATGCACTGGCAGCGGCACAAGGTCGGCGCGGCGCATTGGCGCGCGATGGCGGAGCGCGGCGAGACCATGCCCGTGGCGATCGCGCTGGGCGGCGACCCGGCCAGCATCTATGCGGCCTCGGCACCACTGCCGCCGACCATTGATGAGTTTCTGTTCGCCGGCTTCCTGCGCGGGGAAGGGGTGCGTCTCGCCAAAGCGGTGGCCTCCGATCTCGAGGTTCCGGCCGAAGCCGAGATCGTGATCGAAGGGCGGATCGATCCCCGCGACGAGCTCGTGCTCGAGGGACCGTTCGGCGATCACACCGGGTTCTACTCGCTGGCCGACTATTACCCGAAGGTACACGTCACGGCGATCACCTTCCGCGACGACCCCATCTGGCCGCACACGATCGTCGGCCGGCCCCCGATGGAAGACTACTACCTCGGCCACGCCACCGAGCGGATCTTCCTCCCGCTGCTCCGGCTCACGATTCCCGAGATCGTCGATCTGCACATGCCGGCCGAGGGGATCTTTCACAACCTGGTGTTCGTGAGCATCGACAAGCAGTACCCGGGGCAGGCCTACAAAGTGATGAATGGGTTGTGGGGGCAGGGGTTGATGTCGCTGGCCAAAGTCATCGTGGTGCTGGACAAGGACGTCAACGTACGCGATCCCAAGGAAGCGTGGTGGGTCGCGCTCAATCACATCGACCCCGAGCGCGACGTGCGCTTCACCATGGGGCCGATCGACGTCCTCGATCACTCGAGCCGCGGCTTCACCTACGGCTCGAAGATGGGTATCGACGCCACGCGCAAGTGGAAGGAAGAAGGCTTCACGCGCGATTGGCCGAACAAGATCGTGATGGATCCGGTGACAAAGCAGCGTGTCGATGCGATGTGGAAGGATTTGGGGATCAATCTGGACGGTAAGGGACGGTAAGTGACGGTAAGGGACGGTATGACCCCGCGTGAGGGTCAGACATTCGGCGGGGAATCACTCCTCGTCCGCTACGTCAACTTCGTCAAACTCCCGCACACGATATTCGCGCTTCCATTCGCGCTGCTTGGCGTGATCGTCGGGTCATACCAGCAGCCGGTGACGTGGCGCGTCGCGCTCCTCGTCGTCCTGGCGTTCACCGCGGCGCGTTTCGTGGCGATGGGGTTCAACCGCATTGCCGACCGGTGGATTGACGCCCGCAATCCCCGCACGCAGGGGCGCGAACTGCCGGCCGGGCGACTGACGGTCAGCCAGGCGTGGGTCGCGGTGGTCGCGGCGATGGTGGTTTTCCTGTGGTGTGCCTGGGCGTTGAATCCGTTGTCCGCGGCGCTGGCCCCGGTCGCCTTGATCTGGACAGCGGCGTACAGCTACACGAAACGATTCACGGACTGGTCGCACCTGTGGCTGGGCGGCGCGCTGGCGATCGCGCCGGTCGGGGGCTACGTCGCGGTCACCGGCGCCTGGAGCGATCCGTGGTGGCTCCTGGTGCTGATCGCGTTCGCGGTGATGTGCTGGGTGGCGGGTTTTGACATCTTCTACGCCTTGCAGGACGAGGCCTTCGATCGGAGCCAGGGACTGCGGTCGCTGGTCGTGCGGCTGGGACAGGGCTGGGCGATCATCGTGGCAAAACTCCTGCACGGGGCGGCCATCGCGGCGCTGATCGGGTTCGGCAAGGCGGCGGAGCTGGGGCTGCCCTATTTTGGCGGCGTCATGATCGCCATCGTCATGATCGGCTGGGAGCACCGGCAGGTCAAGCCGGGGGATCTGTCGAAGCTCAATGCCGCGTTTTTCACGGCCAATGGGATTGTCAGCATCGTGGTGTTTCTCGGAGCGTTGGTGGATCGGGTGCTATGAAAATCGTGCGGCGTGACGCGTGCGACGTGCGGCATGTCTAGGAAAGGTCGATCTGACGCACGACCTCCCCGTTCAACGCCGCGCGCCACACGCCGCACGCCACACGTGAATCCACCCCGCCCGCCGGCTCATCCCAAACGCTCTCCCACGCCGAATCGAAGAGGGCGTTAGGGCGTCGGCTTGTCTCCCAAGCCGGCAAGATCCAGCAAAAAGGCGTACTCGAACGCGACATCGCGCCACCGTTTGTAGCGGCCCGACGCGCCGCCGTGCCCCGCTTCCATGTTGGTTCGCAGGATCAGTCGATTGTTGCCGGTCTTCATCGCCCGCAGCTTGGCGGTCCACTTCGCGGGCTCGACATACAGCACCTGCGTGTCATAGAGGCCGGCCGTAATCAGCAGGTTCGGGTAGGTCACCCGCGCGACGTTGTCGTACGGTGAATACGACAGCATGTACCGGTAGAAGGTCGAGTCGTGCGGGTTGCCCCATTCATCGTACTCGCCGGTCGTCAACGGAATCGTTGAGTCCATCATCGTGGTGATCACGTCGACATAGGGGACGCCGGCGATGACGCCCTTGAACAGCTCCGGCCGCATGTTGACGACCGCGCCCATGAGGAGCCCGCCCGCGCTGGCTCCACGGGCAAACAGGCGATCCGGGGACGCGTACCCGCGACGGACCAGATCGTCCGCGACGTCGACGAAATCGGTGAAGGTGTTCTTTTTTTGGAGCTGCCGGCCGGTTTCGTACCAGGCGCGTCCCATTTCGGACCCCCCGCGAATGTGCGCGATCGCGAACACGAAGCCGCGATCGAGCAGCGAGAGACGATCCGATGAGAACGTGGGATCCGAGCTCGAGCCGTACGACCCGTAGCCGGTCAGCAGTAACGGCGCGGGGCGGACGATCCCTTTCCGGTGCACGAGGGAGACCGGCACGCGCGCGCCGTCGCGCGCGGTCGTATACAGCCGCTCGGTCACGTAATTGGCCGGATCGAAGCCGCCGAGGATCTGATCACGCTTGAGCAGCGTCTTCTGCCGCGTGCGCATGTCGTAGTCGTACGTCGATGACGGGGTCGTCAGCGACGTGTATCCGTAGCGGAGTACGGGTGTGTCGAACTCGCGGTTGGTGCTGACATACGCGAAATACGCCGGCTCGCCGAAGTCGAGGTAGTACTCGTTGGTGCCGCTCCAGGGGCGCACCCGTAGCTGCACCAGGCCGTCCTTCCGCTCGGTCAAGACGAGATAGTCGCGGAAGAATTCGAAGTCCTCGAGCAGCACGTCGGCGCGGTGCGGAATGACTTCCTGCCAGTTGTCGCGCCCGGGCTTTGCGACCGGCGTGCGCATGAGCCGGAAGTTCTTCGCGTGGTCGTTGGACAGGATGTAGAAGTAGTCGCCGAAATGGTTGGCGGAGTACTCGTGACCGCGCTCGCGGGGGATGAGGACCTTGAACGGCGCGTCTGGCTGGTCGGCCCGGATGTAGCTGTACTCGGTCGCCATCGTCTGTGACGATTGAATCATGATGTACGCGCGGGACTTGGTCTTGAACACGCCGACGTAATACGTCTCATCCTTGTCTTCGTAGACCATCTGGTCGGTCGCCGCCAGCGTGCCGAGCCGGTGACGATAGACCTGATAGGGCCGTACGGTCACGGAATCGGGCTTCGTGTAGAACAGCGTGCGGTTATCCTCGGCCCAGGCGATGCCACCGATGGCGCGCGGCACGACATCGGGAAGCATTTCGCCGGTGCGCAGATTCTTGAACCGAATCGAGCTGACGCGACCGCCGGTAGTGTCCACGGCAAACGCCAGCAGGTCCTCGGCGGAGCTGACGTCCCACGCCCGGATGAGGAACGTCGGCGTGCCTTCGGCGAGCGCGTTCGCATCGATCATGATCTCTTCGGGCGCGCTCAGCGAACCGCGCTTGCGGGCATAGATGGGATAGTTCTTTCCTTCGACGAGCCGCGTATAGTAGAAGTAATTGCCTTCGCGGAACGGCACGGACTGGTCGTTCTGGAGCACCCGCCCCTTCAGCTCTTCATAGAGTCGTTCCTGCAATGCCTCCGTATGCGCCATGACGGCCTTGGTGTACGCATTCTCGTCCTCGAGGTACTTGATGACTTCGGGATTATTCCGATCCTTGAGCCAGTAGTACGGGTCGATGCGGACGTTGCCGTGCTCGTCGAAGCGCTGCGGCCGCACCGCGGCCACGGGCGGCGTGAGTGCCGTGGCGCTGGTAGCAGGCGCCTGGGCAAGAGCGACGCTGGGGATGAGAGCAGCGACGGCGAAGGTCAATCGCATGCGTGATTGCATCAGATGCCTCGACGAGATGGAGTGATAGGTCCCAATTAACGCCGCGCGACGGCTCTAGCCAGAGGGTATTATTCGGGCCGTGTCAGACTCTTCCCCACCCGTCGTTTTCGCGATCACCGGCGCCTCCGGCGCGCCGTACGCCGTGCGCTTGCTCGAGGTGCTGGCGACCAATCATGTGCCGACCTGGTTGCTCGTCTCCGCGCACGGCTGGCGTCTGCTCGCTGAAGAGTGCGGGATCAAGGACGAAGCGGCACTGAAGCAGGCGACGGGCGGCGACTGGGGGTGCGTGCGCCTCTTCAACGACACCGACCGCGGCGCCCAGCCGGCGTCGGGATCGGTAAAAACGCTGGGAATGGTGGTATGCCCGTGCTCGATGGGCACGATGGCGGCGATTGCGCATGGCACCAGCCGGTCGCTGATCGAGCGCGCGGCGGACGTGACGCTCAAGGAGCGCCGCAAGCTCGTCCTGGTCCCCCGCGAGACGCCTCTCTCGCTCGTGCATCTGCGCAACATGGCGCTCGCGGTTGAAGCGGGCGCGGTCGTGCTGCCGGCGGCACCGGGCTTCTATCAGCGACCCAAGGAAGTCGGCCAGCTCGTCGACTTCATCGTGCAACGCATCGTCGACCAGCTTGGGCTGGAGATCAGGTTGGTCCAGCCGTGGCAAGGCTGAGATGGACGTCCGGGAGCTGCTGTCGCGCGATGTGACGCCGGAGTTGTACCGCGAGATCCGCGAGCTGTGGAAGGCGCATTCGATTGCCGAAGACAAGCGCGACATCGCCGGGCTCATTGCGACGCTGACGCCGGACTGCGTCTATGAGGTTCTCCCCGACGGCGGCCGCTGGGAGGGTCACGCCGGCGCGACCCGTTTCTATATGGAATTGCTGACGGCGTTTCCCGACATCCATTTCGATCTGCAGACCATCGTCATCGGGCCCCAGGGCGTGTGCGAAGAGGCCCGTGTGACCGGCACGCACAAGGGGAAGTGGCTCGAGCGCGCGCCGACCGGCGAGCACGTCACGTTTCGTGTGGTAATTTTCTTTCCATGGGATGCCACCAAACGCAGGTTCGCCGGCGAGCGTGTGTTCGCGCTGCCCTGAGTCTCCTCGTCGCCAGCCTCGCGCTGGTTTCGATCGCCACCGCCCAGGACACCACACACTACACCCACGCCGACACGCTGCGCGGCTCCAATGGCCCCGCGCGCACCTGGTGGGACGTGCAGTTCTACGATCTGCACACACGCGTGAACCCGCGCGATTCCAGCATCGCCGGATGGAACGGCATCACCTACCGGGTGCTGCAGCCCGCGCGCGAGATGCAGATCGATCTGCAAATGCCGCTGGTCGTCGACAGCATCGCGCAGGACCGCCGCAACCTCAACTACCGGCGTGACGGCAATGCATTCTTCGTCGCGCTGACGGCGCCGCAGCGCGCCGGCACGACGCGGACGATCACGGTGTGGTACCACGGCAAGCCGCGCGTGGGCCGGCGGCTGCCCTGGGACGGCGGGTTCACGTTCCCAACCGACAGTCTCGGCCGCCAATGGATTGCTACGGCGAATGAGGGGCTCGGCGCCAGCGTCTGGTGGCCCACCAAGGACTATCTGGCCGACGAGCCGGACAGCCAGCGGATCGCGATCACCGTTCCCGATCCGCTGATCGACGTGTCGAATGGGCGGCTGCGGAGCACGACCAAAAACCGCGATGGCACGACGACGTACGAATGGTTCGTCACAAGCCCGATCAACAATTACGACGTGACGATCAATGCCGGTCAGTACACGCATTTCAGTGACACCCTCGATGGCGAGGCGGGACGGCTGTCACTCGACTTCTGGCCGCTCGACTACCACGCCGACACGGCCCGCCGCCAGTTCCAGCAGGTGATCCCGATGCTGCGCTGCTTCGAGCATTGGTTCGGGCCGTACCCCTGGTATGCCGATGGCTACAAGCTGATCGAGACCCCCCACCTCGGCATGGAGCATCAGAGCGGCGTCGCCTACGGCAACCACTTCCTCAATGGCTACCTCGGCCGCGACCTGTCCGGCACGGGGCTCGGCCTGCAGTGGGATTTCATCATCGTGCACGAAAGCGCGCACGAGTGGTTCGGGAACAACATCTCGGCGCAGGACCACGCCGACATGTGGGTGCACGAGAGCTTCGCCAATTACGCCGAGGGCATCTACACCGAGTGCCGCATGGGAAAGAGCGCGGGCGCGGCGTACATGATCGGCGCACGCGCCGGCGTGCGGAACGACCGGCCCGTCGTTCCGGTCTTTGGGTTGAACGCGCAGGGCTCGGGCGACATGTATCCCAAGGGCGGGAACATGTTACACACGATTCGGGCCATCATCGACGATGATGCAAAGTGGCGCGACATCCTGCGCGGGCTCAACAAGACCTTCTACCATCAGACCGTCACCGGCAACCAGGTCCAGGAGTACATCAGCCGCGAGGCAGGGGTCGACCTCGGCAAAGTGTTCGCGCAGTACCTCACCACGACCAAAATCCCGGTGTTCGAGTACCGGGTGCAGGGCACCACGCTCTCCTACCACTGGGCGAACGTCGTTCCCGGGTTCGATATGCCGGTCCGCGTGAACATTCCCGGGTTAGGCACGCGGCTGCTGCGGCCGACGGAGGCGTGGCAGACGCTGGAAGCGTCACCGCGGGCAGGGGAGCTGAGCGTCGACGAGAACTTCTACGTGACGGCGTCGCAAGCGCCGTGAGACTCGGCATTATCTCGGATACGCACGGCATGCTGCGGCCCCAGGTGTTCGAGATCTTCCGAGAAGTCGATCATATCCTGCACGGGGGCGACGTAGGTCGGAGCGACCTCTTGATCGAGCTCCGCGCCCTGGCGCCGGTGACGGCGGTGTACGGCAACAGCGACGGCTTCGACCTGCGCTCCCAGCTTCCCCAGGTCGCCGAAATCGAGCTCGATGGTTTTCCGATCGTGGTGACCCACGGCGACCAGTTCGGCAGCCCCAATCCCTCCAAGCTGCACGAAGCGTTCCCCGATGCCGAGATCATCATCTTCGGCCATAGTCATCGGCCGCTGCTCGAGCTGGTTGATAAGACGGTGACCGTGATGAATCCGGGCGGGGCGGGTGCACCGCGTTTTGGGATTCCGCCGAGCGTCGGGATTCTGGAGCTCGAGGCGGGGATTCCGCCGCGCGGGAGGATTGTAGCCCTTCGGTGAGAGTCGGCGTCTTGCTCTTGCTCGCGCCCGCTCTTGGGTGCGCCAGCCATGCGGCCCGTCCTCCTGCTCGGGGTCCGGCCCCGAGTCCCGCTGGGCGGGAGTCACCGTCCCCCGCAGCGTCGAGTGCGCTGGATGACATGCTGCGCGGCGATCTGGCCGCAGACCACGCGTTCGCGTGGTCCGCAGGACGGCCGCTCGCCTGGCGCGACTTCCAGGGGTCCCCGCCCTCGGAGGGCTCGGAGGGTGCGAAGACGTCCTACACGCTGTACTCCGGCTGGAAATGCCGAGGGGATGTGTTCGAGTTTCGGGTGATCGCCGGATTCCGGCCGCGGCAGTCCTGGGTCAAGGCGATCGTCCTGAACGACAGCATGCAACGCCGGACTATCCTCCGCCACGAACAGACGCATTTCGATCTGGCGGAGGTGCACGCCCGCAGGATGCGGCGGGCATTCGCGGATCTGGCTCGCCCCTGCGCAAAGACCGATGCGGAGCTGCGCGCCCTGGTGCAGCGGCTCGCCCAGGAGGAGAAAGCGGAGCAACGCCGCTACGATGACGAGACGGACCATGGTCTCCTGGCGGACCAACAGGCGGCATGGAGTCGGGAAGTCGCGCGACAGCTCGCTGGCTCGTAGGTCTATCATGAATCTTCGGCTTGACCGGCTCCGTACCTCTTCTTAGTTTGCTCACAGCAGCCTCCCGAATCACATGCGAAAGGGTTTCGGACTGAAATGATTCGTCAATCCACCGTCACGCCGATGCTGCGCCGCCTCTGGGCGGGGCCGGGCCTGCTGTGCCGGTTCGCGCCGATTGTCGACGCGCGTGGGCGTATTGCGTCCGGCATCGCCGGCGCCGGTGGAGGTGGAGGAGCACCCTAGAAGTCGATCGGATCGTATCTGTGCCGTGATCCGGCCTTCCGGGTGCTTCATGGACCTGGGGGGCCGTTCTGTTAGGCGTTCCCCCTCTCCTGAGGGAGAGGGGGACAGGGGGTGAGGAGATCACGGACATGAGCACGCAGCAACAACTCGACGACCACATCATCGCGCGCTATACGGCCCAGCCGTCCCGGCTCCCCGCGGAGCTGCGGCGGCAGATCGAGCACGCCTGGCAGGGCGCGCCCGTGCAGCTGTACGCGCTCGCCGACCTCGATCAGGGCCTGCGGCTCACCGAAGCATGGTTAGCGCTGGGCCCGCGGCACATCGCCGTGGCGCAGCGCCACAGCCAGGGCTGGGAGGTTCGCACCGTGGAGCGGTCGCGCATCGAGGCGGTGCGCGAGGCGCCGGGATTATCGGCCAACACGCTGACGATCCTGGGCGCACCGGGCGATCCGGCGCTGGCCTTGCTGCGCTACACGCATCGGCAGCGGCGCGCGTTCGAGAACATCCGCTTCGTGCTCGAGGAGCAGGTTCAGGGCCACGCGCGCGAGCTGGTGGACGGCGACGCCGATCGCCTGTACGCCGAGAGCGTTGCACGGCCGATTCGCGACGCGCAGGCACTCGTGTCGGGCCGGCAGACGGCCGTCATCCGGCGCTTGCTGGGCTATCTGAAGCCCTATCGCCGCGACCTGACGCTCGGCATGGCAGCGGCCACGGTCATCACGCTGGTCAGCCTGATCCCACCGTATCTCGCGGGCTATCTGATCGACCGCGTGGTGCGCCCGGCCCAGGCGGGCACGTTGCCGCTCGGGCGCGCGGGGGCGATTGCGGCGCTCGCCGTGGCCGCGATGGCGGCGGTGTACCTCGTCAAGCAGGCCGCGGCGTATGTCCGCTTGCGGTTGATGGCGATTCTTGGCGAATGGGTTGCCCGGGATCTGCGCGATCAACTGTACGAGCACATCCAGCGGCTCAGCCTGGCCTTTTTCTCGCGCAAACGGACCGGCAGTCTGATCACCCGGGTGTCCGCCGATACCGACCGGCTCTGGGAGTTCCTGGCGTTTGGGATCGTCGATGTATCACTCTCGCTGGTGCAGCTCCTGGGACTGGGAACGGTACTACTCTCGCTCGACTGGAGGCTTGGTCTGGTGATGACCTTGCCGATCCCGGTGTTTTGCTGGGTGATCTACCGGCACGGCGAAAACATCAGCCGGTTGTTCATACGGGCGTGGCGCAAGTGGTCGCGCGTGACGGACGTGCTGTCGGACACCATCCCCGGAATCCGGGTGGTGAAGGCGTTCAACCAGGAAGACCGGGAAATCGCGCGCTTCGGAGAGCGCAACGAGGACGTGACGGCGGAGTTCAACCGGATTCACGCGTCGTGGACGACGTTCTGGCCGCTGCTCGTCCTCGGCGTGCACGCGATGACGATTACGGTCTGGATATTCGCGGTGCCGCGGCTGTTGGGCACGGGAGCGCATCTGCCGGTAGGAACGTTCGTCTCGTTCCTGCTCTACACGACGATGTTCCTGGCGCCGATCGACGTGATCGGGCAGATGGCGCGCACGATCAACCGGGCGACGACGTCGGCGCACCGCGTGTTCGAGGTGCTCGACACGGAGCCGGAGATTCGCGAAGTGGCGGAGCCGGTACGGCTCGAGCCGGTGCACGGGCGCGTGACGTTCGAGCACGTGACGTTCGGCTACGACGGCGTCCGGCAGGTGTTGCGCGGCGTGAGCTTCGACGTGGCGCCGGGCGAGCTGATCGGACTCGTCGGACCGTCGGGCGGGGGGAAGACGACGATCGTGAACCTGATCGCGCGCTTCTACGACGTGAGCGGGGGGGGGGGCGCGATTCGCATCGACGGCGTCGATCTGCGGCGGCTCGATACGGGCCACTACCGCCGGCAGATCGGCATGGTCCTCCAGGATCCGTACCTGTTTCACGGGACGGTCCTGGAGAACATCCGG
>Ga0209056_10001704_pt1 | contig 24111 bp, 15 predicted proteins | sample GraSoiAngelo_114_FD_185876 | JGI IMG/M metagenome (GOLD analysis project Ga0209056, IMG submission 185876) | Grasslands soil microbial communities from the Angelo Coastal Reserve, California, USA - 14_0903_13_40cm (SPAdes) (version 2) | ecosystem: Environmental > Terrestrial > Soil > Grasslands... | reverse complement strand
CTTCCAGTCGAGCATGCGCGCCTTGGCGCTCTCGGCCTCCGCCTCCGCGATCATGCCGGCCGCCTGGTAGAACCGGGACAGGCTCGTGTGCGCGAGCGTGTCGTCGGGCACGAGCTCGACGAGGCGTTTGCCCGCCTCGATCGCCTGGTCGTGCTGCTTGAGCTCGCTGTACGCCATGGCGAGGCCATGCCAGGCGTCGGAGTAGGTCGGGTCGAGCGCGATCGCGGCCCGATAGGTGTCGACCGCCTCCTCGAGCTTGCCCTCCGAGAAGAGGTCGATCGCCCGGTCGTACAGCTCTTCCTTGCTCGCCATTCGACGATGCGTAGCGCATTCCCGCGGCCTGCGGCAAGCGCGTTGACACGATCGGGAAGCGCCCGTACGCTCGCCGCGCGTGAGCAGCGCCGTTTCGTTGGAGGCCGAGCTCGCGGCGGCGATCGCGACGCGAGAGCCCTTCGACTTCGAGGCCTGGGCGCAGCGGGTCTTCCGTCATCAGTTCGAGCGGAACGCGCCGTACCGTGCCTTCTGCGAGCGGCGCGGCGTCCGTCCAGAGACCGTGGCGCGTTGGGAAGACGTGCCCGCCGTTCCAGCGGCCGCCTTCCGTCGCGCCGAGCTCGCGTGCGGGCCGCCCGAGGCGATCTTCCAAACCACCGGCACGACGGATCGGGAGGCACGCGGCCGCCACCTCGTCCCCCATCTCGCACTCTACCGCGCGAGCGCGCTCGGCGCGTTCGAGCGCTTCGTGCTGCCCGACGGCGCTCGCCTCGACTACCTCTTCCTCGTGCCGCCGCAGGAGCTGCGGCCCGACTCCTCGCTCGCGCGCATGTGCGCGTGGGCGGGCGAGGCGTTCGGCCGGCGCGTCGAGTGGCTCGTCGGTCCGGGCGGGCTCGACGTCGAGCGGTCCCTCGCGTTGCTCGCGGATGCCGAGCGGCGCGGCGAGGCGGTGCTCGTCGGTGGCGTGACGTCGGCGTTCGTCGAGTTCTTCGACGTCTGCGCCGCGCGCCGGCTGGCGTTTCGGCTGGGTCCCGGCAGCCGCGTGATGGACACGGGCGGTGCGAAGGGGCTCGGGCGCCCGCTCTCGCGCGCCGGCTTCCTGCGCGCCTGCTGGACGATGCTCGGCGTCGCCGGCTACCACTGCATCAACGAATACGGCATGACCGAGCTCTGCTCGCAGCGCTACGAGAGTGCGCTGCGCGACCGTTTCGACGGGCGCGGGCTCGAGCCGCGGCGGCTCCTCGCCCCGCCCTGGCTGCGGACGCGCGTCCTCGATCCCGACACGCTGGCAGCCGCAGGCCCGGGTGAGGTCGGGCTCCTCTGCCATCACGACCTGGCCAACGCCGGCTCGGTCTCGGTGGTCCTCACCGAGGACCTCGGACGGACCGTGGGTGAAGACGGCATCGAGGTCACGGGCCGCGCGGCCGGCGCCGCGCCGCGCGGCTGCGGCCTGCTCCTCGCGGAGCTCGGCCTCTCGTGAGCGGGCGTTGTGATACGCCGGCCGAGCTCGCCGCGCTCGTGGCCGACGCGGTCCGCGCCGGCACCCGCCTGCGCGCCAGGGCGATCGGCGAGACGGCCGAGGCGCTCGGCGCGGCCGCGGCGCGCTGGGCGACCGATTCGCAGCTCCTCCGTGACCTGCCGGCCGCAACGCGCCTCTCGGCGCCGCTAGCCGCGGCGGCGGTCCGGATCGCCGCCGCCGCGGTCGACACGTCCGCCATGCTCGCCCTCGTCGAGCACGAGTTCGGTGCGGGTGCTGCGAGCCGCCCCGCGCCCCGGGGGCCTTCGCTGGTCGGCCACGTGCTCGCCGGGAACCTTCCCGCCCTCGGGCTCCCGGCCATCGCGCTCGGCTGCCTCGTGGGCGCGGCCGTGGTCGTCAAGTCGGGGCGGGACGACCCGCTCTCCGCGCCCGCTTTTCACCGTGCGCTCGAGGCGGTCGATCCGGCGCTCGCCGCGACCGTCGTGACGGCGTACTGGCCGGGGGGCGAGCGCGCGTGGGAGGAGGCCGCCTTCGCGCGCGCCGACGTCGTCGTCGCGAGCGGCACGGACGAGACGGTGGCGGCGCTCGCCGGACGTCTCGGCGCACGGCTCCTCGCCTACGGCGAGCGGGTGAGCGTGGCGGCGGTCAGCCGGGAGGTCCTCGGGCGCGACGAGCCGCTCGCCGAGCGCCTCGCGCTCGACGTCGCCCTCCACGACCAGCGCGGCTGTCTCTCGCCATGCGCCGTGTACGTCGAGGCCGACGGATCCCTCTCCCCGATGGCATTCGCTGAGCGGCTGGCCGCCGCGCTCGACACCGTGGCGCAGGCGCTGCCGCCGGGGCCGGCCACGATCGAGGAGCGTGCCGCCCGCCGCCTGCTGGCGGGCGAAGCCGAATGGGAACCCCGCAGCCGCGTGCTCGGCGGGGCGGACGGGCTCGTCGTCTACGACCCGCGGCCGGCGTTCCGCCCGACCGCGGGCCGGCGTACGATCCGGCTCCATCCCCTGGACACGCTCGCCGCGCTGCCGGTGATGCTCCCGCGGGACCGGGTCGAGTGCGTCGGGCTGGCGGCGTCGGGTCCCGAGACGGCGGCGCTCGTGCCGGCACTGCGCGCGCTCGGCGTCGCGCGCATCTGCCCGGTCGGCCGCATGCAGCAGCCGACGCTCGCTTGGCCGCGCGGCCAGCGGCTGCCGCTCGGCTCGCTCCTCGGCCGCCAGGGCCCGAAGGTGCTCGAGGTCGAGGCGTGAGCGACGAGGACCTGCACGCGCTCTTCCTGCGCCACGTCTGCCAGACGTCGCCTGCGCCCCTCGGCATCACGGTGGCGCGCGCCTCGGGATCGACCGTGTGGGACACCACCGGCCGAGCCTACCTCGACCTGCTCGCCGGGATGGGGGTCGCAAACGTCGGCCACACCCACCCCGAGGTGGTGGCGGCGGTGCGAGCGCAGGCCGAACGCCACCTGCACGTGATGGTGTACGGTGAGTTCGTCGAGGAGGCCCAGGTCCATCTCGCCGCACGGCTCGCCGGCCTCCTGCCGGCGCCGCTCGATGTCGCGTACTTCACGTCGAGCGGAGCCGAAGCGATCGAGGGTGCCCTCAAGACGGCACGCAAGCACACCAGCCGCGCACGGCTCGTCGCCTTCGAGGGAGGCTTCCACGGCGACACGCTCGGCGCGCTCTCCGTCGGCGGAAACCCGCGCTACCGCGCACCCTTCGAACCACTACTCGCCGACGTGGCCTTCGTCCCCTTCGACGACGAAGCCGCGCTCCGGGCCATCGACGGCCGCACGGCCGCGGTGGTCGTCGAGCCGATCCAGGCCGAGGGAGGCGTGCGCATCCCCGGCGCGGGCTTCCTCGCCGCGCTGCGCCGCCGCTGCGACGAGACCGGCGCTCTCCTCGTGCTGGACGAGGTGGTGACCGGCTTCGGCCGCACCGGAAGGCTCTTCGCCTTCGAGCACGGCGGGATCGTTCCCGACCTCCTCGTCCTCGCCAAGGCGCTCGGCGGCGGCCTCCCGCTCGGGGCCTTCGTCGGCAGCGGGGCGGTCATGTCGACGCTCTCCCGCGACCCGCCGCTCGCGCACGTGACCACGTTCGGCGGCCACCCGCTGTCGTGCGCCGGCGGCCTCGCCGCACTAGAGGTCCTGCTGCGCGACGGGCTCGTGGCCCGCGCCGCGACGCTCGGTGAAAGGCTCCGCAGGGAGCTCGCCGCGTTCATCGGTCGCGGCGGGCTCGTCGCCGTGCGCGGCCTTGGCCTCCTCCTGGGCCTCGAGTTCACCACGCCTGACGCCTCGGTCCGCTTCGCGCGCCGCGCGCTCGACGCGGGCCTGATCCTCAGCTGGACGCTCCACCGCGACACCGTCGTCCGGCTCGCTCCGCCGCTCGTGCTGACCGACCACGAGGCCGAGCGGGCGACGAGCGGCATCCGCGGAGCGCTCGGCGCCTGAGCCACGGCGGGGAGGCGGGAAGGGGCTCCGCCTCGGCTCCCGCGTCCTCGCTCCACGCGCGACTCGTAATTGTCGCGTCCCCCCGCAGCTGCGCGCGCGCGCGGGAGCTGCGGAGGTCGCCGAGTCGGAGCCCCTTCCCGCCCCGCACACCCTTGGGCGGGACGCACGCGCGCGCACGACCGCTCACCGCCGCCCGTGTCCAGGCGGCGCCCCGCCGCACCCCATCGAAATCCGCAGACCGACGCGAACGAGGATCACCGCGGTGTGCCAACATCCACCAACGAGAACTGCTCGTAGGCGCCGCTGATCCGGATCCGCCCGGCGTGCAGGGCGGGAAGGGGCACCGGCGCGCCGACCTCCGCAGCTCCCGCGCGCGCCTGCAGCTGCGGGGGGACGCGCCAATTTCGAGTCGCGCGTGGAGCGAGGACGCGGGAGGCGCGGCGGTGCCCCTTCCCGCCTCCCCGCCGCGCGTACGTGGACCCCCCCGCCCTACGGGCAGGGATAGGCGATCTGGTTGGCGCTCTCGATCTGACCGAGGACGTTCATCCCGAGCGCGTCGCGGTTCGGCCTGAGCAGGCACGCCTGCGTGCAGATGCCCTTCGCGTCGAGCTTGTCCATCGCGGCGCGGTACTTCTCGAGCGCCGACCTGTGCTTGACGGGGTCGGACTCCTCGCACACCTCTTCCTGGAACACCTTGCCCGCGAACGCGGCGTCCGCCTGCTTCTGATGGCAAACGATCGCGGCCGCCGCGAGCTTGCCGAGCTCACGCCCGACCGTGTCGGCGCACTTCAGCTTCAGCTTGCCCGTGAGCCCGGTCGCGTCGATCGTTCCCGCGTCGTCGCCACCCGGGTCGATGCTCGCGCTGCCGTCGCAGTAGACCTGCCCGTTGAGCGCGTCGAGCGAGGCGGCGTTCGACTTGCCCGCAAACAGCGTCGTCTCCTGGGAGGCGGCGAGCGCCAGCTGCTGTGAGGTACAGAGGTTCTTTCCGCTCGGTCCGATCTTCGCAATCGCTGCCTCGAACTTCTCCTTGGCCGACTTCCCGCCGTTCGGCCCCTCCTCGCACGTCTCCTCGTCGAAGGTCGTCAACCTCCCGTTGAACGTCGCGAACGCCGCGTCGGCCTGCTTCTGGTGGCACTTGATCACGGCGCGGATCGCCTTGCCGAAGGCCTTGCCGATCGAGTCGCCGCACTTGAGGTGATCCTTGCTGTCGGAGACGCATCCCGTGTCGTCGCCGCCGAACGGGACCCCCGAGGTGGTGGTCGTCGTGGTCGTGGTCGTCGTCGTCGTGCTGGTCGTCGACGTCGTGGACGTGCTCGTCGTGCTGGTCGTCGTCGAGGTGGTGGTCGTGCTCGTGGTGGTGGTCGTGCTGGTCGTCGTCGACGTGGTGCCGACGAATGTCGTGGTGGTCGTGACCGTTGTGGTCGAGGTCGTCGTCCCCAGGGTCGTCGTGGTGGTCGACGGGCGAGTCGTCGTCGTGGGGATCATGGTCGACGTGGTGGTGGTCGTGCAGCCCGTGATCGGCGTGTTCGTGCATCCGCTGGTGGGCGAGCAGCTGTCGGTGGTGCACGGGTTCCCGTCGTTGCAGTTCGGCGCGCGGCAGGTGGCGTCGCAGCAGGCGTTCGGCGCGCCGCCGTTGTCGCAGGTCTCCGGGAACTCGACCGCGTGGTTGCCGCACACCGGACACGGCGTCAGGCAGTTCGTCTGACCGGGGGCGGTGCACGGCGGGAAGAAGGTCTCGTCGCTCGGAGCGAGGGGCGGCGAGAAGGCGCCGCTCGCCGGGGGCGTCGACCCGACCCGCAGGACGAGGAAGTTCCGGCTCGCCGAGCTGCCGCCCGTGGTCTTGACCTGTCCGCCGCTATCGACGACCAGCGCTTTCCTCGCCGTGATCGTGTTGCGCGCCTGCCGATCGCCGGTGGTGTCGACGATGCCCGTCGAGGCGATGTGCACCGTGCAGCCGTCGAGATCGGCGGTGCCAAACGCGTTCGGCAGCGTCGAGTTTCCACGGGCGTGGGCGCTGCCGTTGAGCGTGAGGTCGCCGGGCAGGTCGGGCGACCCGGCGACCAGCGTGATGGCACCACCCGAGCTGTTGGCGGCACTCCCGCCGTCCGCGGCGACCGCTGCCGTCGACGTGACCGTCAGGTTCAGGCTCGCCTCGAGGTCGGCGCACCCGGCGGCATTCGACCCCGGCGACGACACGTCGACGAGGGCATTCACGCTGACCGCGCCCTCCGCGAGCGCCGTCACCGCGCCGGCCACACCCGTGATGAGGCTCGTAATCTGTCGTTTCGCCGTGACCGTGGCGTTGAGAGCGATGTTTCCGCCCGAGCACAAGGTGACGCAGCCGCCGTCGCTCGTCGCGTCCGCATGAATGGGCCCATTCACGGTGAGGGTTCCCACGCTGTCGAGCTCCATGAAGCCGCCACCGCCGCCGCCCCCCGTCCCGTCGATCAGCTGCGTGATGGTCGTGGGATCCTCGGTGTCGAAGCAGACGGAGCCGCCGGCGCCGTCCGACGCCGTGCCACCGGTACCGGACGTGCCCGGGCCCGTCACGGTGATCGGCAGGCCGACCGTGACCGCCGCACCCACGGGGAAGTCCTGCGTGATGCTGACCGAGCCGCCGCAGCCCCCCGACGCGGCGTCGGCCGCGATCGCGCCGCCGGTGCTGGCGCCGCTGAGATTGATGAGCCCGCTCTCCGCTTCGAACGTGATCGACCCGCCGGAGCCGCCCGAGTTGCCGGCCGTTGCCGCGCTGTGACCGACGGCGCTGATCGGTTGGGTCATCCCCGCCGGGCTGTCGATCTTGCCGCCGGCGAACACGTCGATGCTGCCACCCGAGCCGGCGTCGCCGAAGCCGTCGGCGAAGAGAAAATGCGACTTCGGCGTCACGCCGAGGATGGTGTCGCCGTCCGACGTGAGGGTGATGGACCCGCCCCCGGCGGTGCCGCCGCTGACGTCCACCGCGTTCTCGAGGTCGATCTTCCCGGACGGCGGCACGCCGATGGCAGTGAGCGATATGGTGCCGCCCAGCGAGGGGTTCCCGGTGGTGGTGCCCGCGCTCAGGCCGCCGCTCGTCCCACCGAGGAGCGAGATGCTCCCCGACGCCACGATCGACGTCCCCGACCGCCGGCCTGCGGTGATCAGGATCGACCCCGCCGTGGCGGTATCGGTGCTCGCATCGGCGCTGACCGCCTTCGAGATCGTCACGTCTCCGTCGGCGTTCACGATGAGCGACCCGCCGCCCGCGCCGCTCACGTCCACCGGAGTGGCGACGGCGTTCGTCTGGACGACGAACCCTCCGGTGCCGAGCGTCAGCGTGATGATGCCGCCCGGCCCCGAGATGCCGCCGGTGGCCGTGAGCTTCCCGGTGCTGCCCACGGTCAGCTTGTGCGCGCGGATCTCGTAGATGCTCGAGCCGCCCACGAACCCCCCGCTCGCCAGCGTGACGTCGCGCGTGCCGAAGTCGAACGTGCAGCTGGCGCCCGGGCTGGGCGGCGTCACGGTCGCGTTCTTGTTGACCGTGCAGGCGCTCGCGGTGCACGACGCGCAGCAAGACATGACTTCGGCCGCCGTGCAGACCGCCGCCGCCTGCCGCGCCGAGGCGACGAGCAGGACGAGCGCGGCCGCCGCCAGCGCGCGCTTCACCGGCACTCTCCCATCATGCCGATGCGGCACTGAATGAGCGGCGGCATGTCCATCATCATCCGGGAAGGCCGGCCGTACACGGGCATCACGCCCAGGTTGTCCGAGCCGTGGTTTCCGCCGCGGTCGACGACGCCTTTCCCCATCACCCAGATGCCGAGCCCGCGGTTCCCGGTGGCGCTGCTGTCCCCGACCGCGATCCCCGGGCCCATGGCCCAGAGCCCGTTGCCGAGATTCGCGTCGGCTTGCACGCCCGAGAGGAGCGTGTGCGCGACGCTCGCCATGACGCCGTGCTTGTGGTTCCCACGCGCCGTCGCCCCAACGACCTGATGCATGCCGCCGAACAGCCAGAACCCCACGCCTCCGTTGGCGACCGCCTCGTTGCCGAAACCGCCGCCGACGTGCGTCCCCATGCCGGTGAGCTTGAAGCCGTGCCGCCCGTTCGCGGACGCCCGGTTGCCGTCGAGCGCGTAGTTGACGCCGCCGAGCGAGAACCCGTTCCGGCCGTTGCCTTCCGCGACGGAGCCGAGGACCGTGAACCCGTCACCCTGCGCGACGAGCCCGTCGAGCCGATTGCCGGCGACGCGGACGTTTACCGCGCTCCGGAGCGCCTGAACTCCGTGGGCGAGGACGCCGACCTGGAAGCGCTCGACGGCCCCGGGCCCGACGAGCAGGAGGCTGCCGCGCACGACCAGCACGCCGATCCCTTGGCCGTTGCCGGCGATGGTCCTGCCGCCGAGGTCGAGCGTCACGGGACCGGAGGCGGCGACCACGAGGCCGTTCGCCGGGCACGGAGCCGCCGTCACCTCGTCCGCCGGACCGAGCACACGAGACGAGACGAGGACGTCGCCGCACGCGCACGCGATGCGCTTGCCGTGCCCGTCGACGTCGTCGCCGCACGGTCGAACGGCGCGGGCCGGCCCGGCGAGCGCGACGAGCAGAGCGAGCACCCCGACTCCACTGATGCGCATGGATCAGGCGACCCCCTACAACATCCACGGCGGGTCTGCATACCCCCTATGCGTGAAAACGGCGGCATCGCTCTCTCGCCACAATTGACCCGCGTGGACCGTGCGCATTATCGTCCGCCGCGCGACGATGGCACGAAGCACGGGATCCGGTGCGGTCGAGGCCATCCAGCGGCAGGTCCGCCGGGTCCGGTGGCGGCGCAACCTCCGCGACCTGCAGCGTGCGCTCTACCTGCTGATCGCCGTCGGGACGGGAGGGGCGACGGCGCTCGTTCTCCTCGCCCTCACCGCATCGCCTCGCCTCTTCGCGCGCGCCGTCGCGGCCATCGCAGCCGCGACGCTCGGCGCCGCGCTCGTGATCGTGCGCGACGCGCGCCGCCGCTGGATCCCCGGCGACCGCGCGGCGCTCTGGATCGACCACCGGGGCGGCCTCACCGGCCGGCTCGCGACGCTCGTCGAGCTCCGCCGGCGAGAGGAGGCGGAGCCGCCCTTGCTGGCGCTGCTCGTCGAGCAGAACGTGGCACGCCTCGCCCTCTGGCGCCCCGATCGCCTCGTCCCGCGTCGCGTCCCGCGCGCGGCGCTGGCCGCCGCCGCGGGCGGCGTCACCCTCCTCGCGCTGGTCGTGGCCCTCGCGCCGCGCCTGAGGCCTCCGGCGCCGGAGCTGGTGGCCGGCGAGGTTTCGGCGCGGCCGCTCGAAGGCGTCGAGCTTTCGGGCGAACGGCTGGCCGTCGCGCCCATCGATGCCGACGACGAGGACACCGGCGGAATGCCGGACGCGGGTTCGGACCCGGGGTCGGTGGCGGCACGGCTTCAGGAGCGCATCCGGCGTGAGCTCTGGGGCGCGCCCACGCGCGAGTCGCCCGTGCCCGTCGCGGGCACGGACGCACGCGAGGAGGCGCCCGCCGACGCCGCCGGTGACGGCGCCCTCGAGCCGGCACCATCGCCCGCCGAGCTCGCGAGCCGTGAGGAGGGACCCGGCAGCGACGGACGACAAGCTGCCGGCGAGACGCCGAGCGTCGACGAAGGTGACCACGACCTGCTCGCGCAGCCCCGGGACGGCGACGACGAGACGCGCGGACGGGGCGGCGCGGCGGCAGGCGCCGGAACCGAGGCGGATCCGCACCTCTTCGGTCCACCGAGCAGCGGTGCCGCCGCGACGAGCCAGCGCTTCGCGCTCTCCCTAGCCGCCCGCGTCCATGCCGGCCGGGGCGGGCCCGGCGAGGCGACGGACCCGCCGCGAGCACCCGCCGCCGACACTCGCGCCGATCTCGCCGCCGGGCAACGCGCGGAGGCGGCCGTCCCGAGGATGCCGGTACCCCCCGGGTACGAGGCGCTCGTGCGGAGGCACTTCGGGCGCGAGGGTCTGCCGTGAACGCCGCCGTCGCCGCGGACGCCATCCGCGACTTCCAGGAAACGTTCGCGGCCGTACGGCGCGAGATCGGCAAGGTGGTGGTCGGCCACGAGCAGGCCATCGAGATGATCCTGACCGCGTTCTTCGCGGGCGGACACGTCCTCATCGAGGGCGTGCCGGGCATCGGCAAGACGCTGATCGTCCGCTCGCTCGCCGAGGCCCTCAACCTGAGCTTCAGCCGCGTCCAGTTCACCGTCGACCTGATGCCGGCCGACATCACCGGCACGCGGATCATCAGCGAGGGACCCGACGGCCGGCGCGAGTTCGTCTTCGTCCCGGGGCCCGTGTTCGCGCACGTGCTCCTCGCCGACGAGATCAACCGCGCCACGCCGAAGACGCAGTCGGCGCTGCTCGAGGCCATGGCGGAGCAGCAGGTGACGGTGGCGGGCAAGACCTACCCGCTCGCGCCGCCCTTCTTCGTGCTGGCCACCCTCAATCCGATCGAGATGGAGGGGACCTACCAGCTGCCGGAGGCCCAGCTCGACCGCTTCCTCTTCAAGGTCCTGCTCGACTACCCGACGGAGCCCGAGCTCGAGCGCATTCTCGGGACGACGACCGGCGCGCAGCTGCCCACGGTGACGCCCGTGCTGCCGCGCGAGACGGCGCCGACGCGCGTGGAGCAGCTGAAGCGGCTCGTCAGACAGGTGCTCGTCGCACCCCATATCGAGCGCTACGTCGCCGCGCTCGTGCGGCTCACGGCGACCGACGAGACGGCTTCGCGCTACGTGACCTACGGCTCGAGCCCGCGCGGCGGGCAGGCGCTGATCCTCGGCGCCAAGGTGCTGGCGCTCCTCGACGGCCGCCCGCACGTCGCCGACGACGACGTCGAGCGCGTGGCGCCAGCCGCGTTCCGCCACCGCCTGGTGCTCAACTTCACCGCCGGCGCGGCGGGCACCGACGCCGAGCAGATCGTCGCGCGCGTGCTGGCCTCGGCGCGCCGCCTGCGGCCATGAGGCGGCGGACCGATGCGCCGGCGGCGCTGCCGTCGTTACGCGGCCTCGTGCTCCGCGTCCGGGGCGCGATGGGCGAGCGTCTCGGCGAGCGACGGTTTCCCGGCCGCCCCCAGCCCTCGGGCATCGAGCTCGAGGCCTACAGCACGTACGCCCCCGGCGACGACCTGCGCCACCTCGACTGGAACGCTGTCGGCCGGCTCGACACCCTCCTCGTCCGCCGCTTCACCGCGGAGCGCGAGGTGCTCGTGCACCTCCTCCTCGACTGCAGCGCCTCGATGGGGGTTCCCGTGCGCGACGGGAAGCTCGCGGCCGCGCGGGAGCTGGCGATGGCGCTCGCGCAGGTCGCGCTGGCCGGCAACGACGCGGTCCGCGTGGCGCTGCTCGGCGGCGGCGCCGTCCCGCGCGAGACGCCGGTCCAGCGCTTCGGCTGGCGCCAGGGACAGCCGGGCCCGGGCATCGTGCGCCTGGCCGAGTTCCTCGCCGCGGCCGAGGCGCGTGCGGCGCTCGCCCTCGGCGCGGCGCTCGAGGACCACGCGCGACGGCACCCGCGCCCGGGCGCCGCCCTCGTCATCTCCGACTTCATGAGCGAGCCGGCCGAGATCGAGCGCGGCGTGCTGGCGCTCAAGGCGCGCGGCTACGGCGTCGTCCTGCTCCACGTGATCGGCGCCGGCGAGCTCGAGCCCGGCCGCGAGTTCCGCCATGGCGTGCTGCGCGACGTCGAGTCGGGGGCCACCCACCCGATCGCCCTCACGCGCGCGGCGCTCGAACGCTACGAAGCGCTGCTCGCCGGCCACCTGGCGGCGCTCGAGGCCCTCGCCCGGCGCACCGAGACGACCTACGCGCGCATGACCACCGCCTCGACCGTCGGCGAGTTCGTCACCGGCGAGCTCGCCCGCCTGGGCGTCGTCCGGCGACGATGATGAGCCTCGGCGTCCTCAACCCCACGGGCGCGCTCGGCCTGGTTGCCGTTGCGGTGCTCGTCGCCCTCTATCTCTACGACCGCCGGCGGCGGGTGATCCCCGTCGGCACGCTCTTCCTGTGGAGGCAGGTGGCCGCGAGCCCGCTCGACCGCCACCGCTTCCGTCCCGACGCGCTCTTCCTGCTCCAGCTCCTGCTCCTCCTCGCCCTCGTCGGAGGCTACCTCCGCCCCTACGTGCAGCGAGCCGGCGCGCGCCCGCCGGCGGGCCGCCTCGTCCTCGTCCTGGACGTGTCGGCGAGCATGCAGGCGCGCGAGGCGGGCGGGACGCGGTTCGACGTCGCCCGCCGCCGGGCCCGCGGTCTGCTGGACGCGCTCCCCCCGGGCGACGAGGCCATGCTCGTCACGGCCGCGGACCGGGCGCACGTGGTGCTCGGATGGACCGCCAACCCGGACCGCGTGCGCGAGCGTCTCGACGCCCTCGCACCGCTCGACACGCCCACCCACCTCGGCGCCGCCCTCGAGCTCGCGCTCGGCGAGGCACGCGCCCGGCCCGGTACGCGCGTGGCCGTCTTCACGGACCTGCCCCGCGAAGCGAGCGGCGTCCCGGCCGACGGCCTCGCCGCCGTCGACTACGCGCAGATCGGCCGGAGCGACGACAACCTCGCCATCGCCGGCGTCGTCGTCGACCAGCCGCCGTTCGGCGCCCTCGCGGACGTCACGGTGATGGTGCTGGTCCGGAACTACGGGCACGCGGCGCGCAGCGCCGTCCTCGAGGCGAGCATCGAGGGCGAGCCGTGGATGAGGCGGCCGCTCGTGCTGGGACCGCGCGCGAGCGAGCCCGTGCTGCTGACCGGCCCGCGGCACGCGGGCGTGGTCGCGGTGCGGCTCGTCGTGGACGATGCGCTGGCGGTCGACAACCGGGCGCTCGCCTGGATCGCGCCGGCCGAGCCGCTCGACCTGCTCGTCGTGACCGACTCGCGCGAGGTCGGCGCTGCATTCGAGCAGATCGCGCGCACGGTCGCCGGCAGCCGGCTCGAGGTCGTGAACCGGGCGCGCTACGAGGAGGAGCCGCTCGGCGGCCGCCGCGTGGCCGTCTTCGACGGCTTCGCGCCGCCCGCCCCGATGAACGCCCTCTACACGGCGCCGCCGTCCGGCAACGGCATCTGCCCGGGCGACGGCCTCGCTGACGACGTAGCGGTCGTCGACTGGGAGGCCGACCATCCCGCACTGAGCGGCCTCGAAGGGCTGCAGGCGCTCCGTCTGGCCCGCGTCCGGAGGCTCGCGACGCCGGCTTGGGGCGCGCCCGTCGTGCTCGCGGCCGCGCGCGGGGGCGATGTGCCGCTGCTCGTCCTCGGCGCCGAGAGCGGGCGGCGCGTCGCCTGCCTCGGCGCCGAGCTCGGGCCCGCGCTGGCCTCCTCCGACGGGCTGCCGCTGCTGCTCCTGACGCTCGGGACGCTGCGCTGGCTCTCGGAGCAGGATGGGCAGCGCGTCCTCGTGGTCGAGACGGGTACGCCGAGCGCCGCCGGCTTCCGGCCCGCGGCGCCGGTGAGGGGTCTGCGGGTCGCCGGCGATCCCCCCGTCGTCGTGGCGGAGCGGACGGGCCGCCATCGGCTGGGTGACGGCGTCGTCCTCGCGAACCTCTTCGACGACCGCGAGTCCGACATCGGCCGGGACGGAGATCGGGTGTGGTCGGCGACCGTGCGACCGCCCGCGCCGCTGCCGACCAGCGGCCGGCACGAGGTTGACTGGTGGCTCTACCTGGCCGCCGCCACGCTCCTCGGCCTCGAGTGGATCGTCTGGCTCCGGAAGGAGCCCGCATGACGCTGCCGTTCGGCCTCGGCGCGCTGCGGCTCGCCGCGCCCGCGGCGCTCTTCGCCCTCCTCGTCGTGCCCCTCTTCTTCGCCGCGGCGAGGCGCGCCCGGCGGGGCCTGCCGGCCGCGATCTGCCGCTCGGCCGCCGCGCTGGCCGTCGTCTTCGTGCTCGCCGACCCGCGCCTGGAGATGCCTCGGCCGGAGCGGGGCGCCTGCGTGATCGCCGCGATCGACGTCTCGGCGAGCGTGCAGGACGCCGCCGTCGACACCGCTCGCGCCTTCCTCGCCCGGCTCATGCCGAGGCTGGGTCCGGACGACGTGGCCGGCTCCGTGGCCTTCGCCGCGCACGCGCGCGTGATCGCGCACCCCGCCGCAAGCCTCCGCGCGCTCGGCGCGCTCCTGCCGGCGCACGTCGACGCCGATCCGGATGCGGACGACACGGACCTCGGCGCCGCGCTCCTCGCCGCGGGCCCACTCTGTCCCGCGGGGAAGCAGGCGGCGCTGCTACTCTTCACGGACGGCAACGAGACCCAGGGGAGCATCGTCGCCGAGATTGCGCTCGGGGAGCCCTCGCTCCCGATCTTCCCGGTCGTGCCGCCCGCGGCGGCGTTGCCGCCCGCGGCGATCCGTCGCCTGCTCGCGCCCGCCTTCGCACCCGAGCTGAGCGTCCTGCCGCTGTCGGTCGTGGTCGAGAGCCGGGCGCCGAAGCCGCTTCCCGCCGTGCTCGAGGTGCGGGCCGACGAGGAACGGGCGGCCCCGGTCCCCGTCGAGCTGCCGCCCGGCACGAGCCTCGTCGAGCTGCCCTATCGGTTCCGCGCCGAGGGCGAGTTCCTGCTCCAGGCGAGGTTGCTCCTGCCACCGGCGGAGCCGCGCGCGCCGGCCCCGGCCGGCGTGCCGATCACCGTGACGCCGCCGGCGCGGGTGCTGCTGGTCAGCGGGCTCGCGCGGCCGGTCGTCGCCGTGGCGCTCACGCGCCGGGGCGCCGACGTCGACGTCGTGCCGCCTGCGGCCCTCTCCGCCCGTCTCGGCGAGCTCGCGGACTACCACGCCGTCGTGCTCGACGACGTGGCGCGGGCGGGCCTCGGCGACGAGACGCTCGAGCGGCTGCGGGTGTACGTGGCCCGCGGCGGCGCGCTGATCGCGACCGGGGGGGAACGGCTGTTCGGCGATCCCGGCTTCGCCGAGAGCCCGCTCGCGCGCGTGCTGCCCGTGACGCTCGAGCCGCGGTCCGCCGAGCCCAAGACGCGCGAGCCGATCGCGCTCTACCTGCTGATCGACCGCTCCAACAGCATGGGCTACTCGAGCAGCAATCCCACCGTGCAGTTCGGCGAGAAGATGGAGTACGCGAAGCGGGCCGCCATCGCGGTCCTCGATCAGCTCGGCCCGTCGGACCTGGTGGCGGCGATCGCCTTCGACTCCCAGCCCTACGAGCTCGGTGCGCTCCGGCCCGTGGGCGAGGACCGCGCCGCGCTCCGCGCGGCGATCGAGCGCATCCAGTACGGCGGCGGCACGGACTTCAAGGACGCGCTCGACATCGCCCGGCGGAACCTCGTCGAGTCGGGGCGGCGCGTCCGCCACGTCATCCTCCTGACCGACGGCGACACCAACCGGCACCCCGAGGACCACGCCGAGCTGATCGCGGCGCTCGCGCGCGCCGAGATCACCGTCACGACCATCCGGATCGGCTCCGACACCATCAACCTGGAGCTCCTGAAGACGATCTCGCGCGCCACGGGCGGCGAGTTCCACCACGTCGAGCACGTCGAGGCGCTGCCGCAGCTCATGCTGCGCGATACCCGCCGGCTGATCGACCCCACGGCGGGGCTCGAGGACGCACCGGCGCGCATCGGCATCCCCGGCCCGATGCTCGCGGGTCTCGCGGAGCAGGATCTGCCGCCCGTCGCGCGCTGGGCGCCGACGCGGGCGAAGCCGGGCGCCGAGCTCCGGCTCTACGTCGACGCCGGCGAGCGCCGCGACCCGCTGCTCGCCACGTGGCAGTACGAGCTCGGCCGGGCGGCGGCGTTGCCCGTCGACTTCGAGGCCGGCGCGCGCGCCTGGCCCGCCTGGCGCGGCTTCGCCAAGCTCTGGTCGCAGCTCCTGCTCTGGACGATGCCGCCGGCCCGCCCCGCGGACCGCCGCCTCGAGGCCCGGCGGCTCGAGGACGGTGCGCTCGTGCGCCTCGAGACGGGCACCGATGCCGCCGGTCCCTTCGCCCTGCGCCTGGCCGGCACCGGCGACGTGCCGCTCCACCCGGTCGGACGGCGCGCCTTCGCCGCCGTCGTTCCGGGTCTCGAGCCCGGCGTGCATCTCTGCCGGCTGGTCTCGGCGGCCGGCGCGGAGCCGCTGCGACTCGTCGTCCCGGCGCGATCGCCGAGCGGGCGCGAGTCCCGCGCCCGCGGCCCGAACCTGGCGCTGCTCGCACGCGCCGTGGCGCTGACGGGCGGCCGCCTCGCCGCGCAGCCGGCGGACGTCGTCGCCGCGCGCCCGGGCGTCGGCCGGCGCCGGGTGGCGCTGGCGGGCGTCCTCGTCCCGCTCGCGCTCCTGCTCGTGCTCGGCGACGTCGCGGTGCGCCGGCTGGCGAGCTGAGCCGCGCGGCAGGAAGGGCGCTACCGCTCCGCAGGTGCCGCAGGCGCCGCCGCCGCCCGCGCCGGCGGCGCCGCCTGCTGGCGCAGGTAGGCCTCGATGAACACGTCGATGTCGCCGTCGAGGACGGCGTCGGCGTTGCCGACCTCGGTGTTCGTGCGGTGGTCCTTCACCATGCGGTAGGGCTGGAGCACGTAGGAGCGGATCTGGTGGCCGAAGCCGATCTCTTTCTTGCCCTTGGTGAGCTCGGACATCTTCTCCTGCTGGCGCTGCTTCTCGAGCTCGTAGAGGCGCGCCTTCAGGACCTTCATCGCCGTCGACTTGTTCTTGTGCTGCGAGCGCTCGTTCTGGCAGGCGACGACGATGCCGGTCGGCAGGTGCGTGAGGCGCACCGCGGAGTCGGTCTTGTTCACGTGCTGCCCGCCCGCACCGCTGGAGCGGTAGGTGTCGATGCGCAGATCCTCGTCCCGCACGTCGATCTGGATCTCCTCCTCGATGTCGGGGAAGACGAAGACCGAAGCGAAGGAGGTGTGGCGGCGGGCGTTGGCGTCGAAGGGCGAGATGCGGACCAGACGGTGAATGCCGGCCTCGGCCTTCAGGTACCCGTACGCATAGGATCCCTCGACCGTGAAGGTGGCGCTCTTCAGCCCCGCGCCCTCCCCGGGCTGGAACTCCACCAGCTCGGCGCGGAAGCCGCGGCGCTCGCACCAGCGGAGGTACATGCGGAGCAGCATCTCGGCCCAGTCCTGCGCCTCGAGCCCACCGGCCCCCGGGTGGATCTCGACGATCGCGTTGCCGCCGTCGTGCTCGCCCCCGAGGAGCCGGCGCAGCTCGAGCTCCGCGAGGCCGTGCTCCACCTCCTCGACCTTCGCCATGAGCTCGGCGAGCGCTTCCGGGGCGCCCTCCTCGGCCAGCTCGAGGAAGACCTGGGCCTCGTCCACCCCTTCGCGCTGCCGCCGCCAGCGCTCGATGGCGTCGCGCACGTCAGCCGCCTCGCGGCCGACGGCCTGCGCCTTCTCGGCGTCCTTCCAGAAGTCGGGCGCGCCCGCCTGCGCGCTCAGCTCGGCTGCGCGGCGCTCCAGCGCGGGCAGGTCAAAGATGCCTCCCGAGCTCCGCGACGCGATGGTCGAGGGCCCGCACGCGGTCGCGGAGCGACGCGAGCATGAGGTCGTCGGTCATCGTGCGGTCGCGGGCCATGCTGACGGCATAGCTTAGCCGAAGCGCCGGCGCGCCGCGAGCGATCGCCCGGAGCTGGAGCGCGACCCAAGACTTCTTGGGTCGCGGGCACGGACGCGAGCATGTGGCGCTCGCGTCACGCGCGACCGCTGTGCCGCGGCTGGCGAAGCCAGCGCGGCAGAACGGACACGCGCCGTTCGAGAGGTCTTGCGGCGCTCATGTTTATCGGTTGGCGATTAGGCCTGTCTGCGGCAGCCGTGGAACCGCGCGTGTTCGTCTGCCGCGCTGGCTTCGCCAGCCGCGGCAGGACAGTCGGGCGTGATCCCGACGGAACACCCTCGCGTCCGGTTCGCGACCCAAGAAGTCTTGGGTCGCGCTCCTAGTGGCCCCCCAGGCCCTCGGCCCGCGTGAAGTGCCGCTCGCCCTCCTCGGCGAGGCCGAGCGCGTCCCGGTAGACGAAGCCGAGGAGCTGCTCGAGCGAGGCGTCGGCCGGATAGGCTGCCGCGAGCCGCTCGAGCGTCTCGGCCGCCTCCCGGTCGCGACCGAGCTCGTGCGCGACGCGCACGAACGGCACCGCGAGGAGGCTCTCGTCGCGGGGCGGCAGCGTGCGCTGATCGGGTCCGGCGTACGCCTTCTCGAGGCCGCTCACGAGCTCGTCGAACGCGCGCGCGCGGTCGCCGTGGTCGTAGTAGAAGCGCGCCGCCATATGGAACTCGTCCGGCCGGTAGCGCTGCTGCCGCTCGACCGAGGGCAGGAGGTTGGCGGACACGATCCCGACGGCCAGCGCGGCGAGCGCCGCCGGGACGGCGGCCCGCCAGCGACGCGCGGCGATCCGGCGCGCGAGCCAGTCCACCGCCACGGCGGCGTAGACGATCAGCACGGCCGTCATGGCGAGGCGGTAGCGGCCGACGATGGTGCCGTACATCAGGCCGCCGACGGCCGCGAGCAGGAAGTACCAGAGGAGACGATGGCGGGCGGCATGACGCCGGTCGAGCCACAGCCCGAGCACGCCGAGCGCGAGCACGACGTCGTAGTGCAGTGAGAAGCGCAGCAAGGGCGAGCGGTCGACGAAGTAGTACCAGTTGACGTCGTCCATGCCCTCGTAGCGCGCAAAGATCGCGCGCAGCTTGAACCACTCGTTGGCGACGAGGCGCCTCCAGTCGCCGTCGTACGTCGCCAGCGTCAGGCGGATGGCGCGTCCGAGGTGGCCGTCGGCCTGCTCGAGGATCGTGCGGGTGGCGGACGGGATCCTGGTGCTGACGAGCGAGCTGTCGGCGGCGTTGCCGTAGACGAAGGTGTCAAGGGCGCGCGTCGAGAAGGACAGCGGTGGCGCGCCGACCGCAAGGTTGCGCGCCACGAGCGGGGCGAAGCCGAGGGCGGCCCCGGCCACGAGAGCGAGCGCGGCGCGCCTCAGGATCCGGGGCTCCGCGCGGAATCGCTGCACGATCCACAGCCCGATCAAGGGACCGAAGAGGAGGGTCGACTCGCGGGCGAGCAGGGCGAGCGCGAAGAGTGCGCCCGCGACGAGCCAGCGGCGCACGCCCGCGTCGCATCGGGCGAGCCACCAGAGCAGGAGGAGCGAGGTGGTGACGCCGAGCGAGTCGCGCACGAGAAGGGGCTCGTGCAGCAGGAACGGTCCGTAGAGCGCCGCCCCGAGGGCTGCAATGGCGGGCACGGCGCCCGCGAAGAGCTGCGCGGCGAGCAGGAAGACGAGGGCCACGCTGCCGACGCCCATGAGCGCCTGGCAGAGGCCGACGCCCCAGAAGCCGTCTCCCGCCACGAGCCGCGCCGCGGCGAGCGCGTAGGCGTAGAGCGGCGCCTGGTGGAAGACGTGCTTCCCGCCCCACCAGCGCTCCCAGCTCTCGAGGGGCGCCATGTCACGCATCCACTGGGTATTCGGGTGGATCGTGTCGCGGCCGAGGACGTCGCCTTCGAGAATGCGCCCCGACCAGGCCCAGCTGAACGCCATGTCGGATTCCTGCCACGTGCGCTGGTACTCGGCGATCGGCAGACGGGCCATGAGACCGAGGTTCGCGACCCGCACGGCGGCGGCGAGGCCGAGGATGGCGAGGAGGGTGCAGCGCACGACGCCTACGCCCCGGCGCCGCCCGCGCGACGCATGACGCCGACCGCGAGCGCGCCCGCCGTGACCAGTGCGCACGCCCACGCGAAGACGTCGCCGAAGCGCGTGTAGAACGTGCGCACGCCCGGCCAGGCGATCTCGTCGACGTGCTCGAGCGCCTGGTCGAGCGGCCCCTCCCAGCGGATGCGGCCGTCGGGCTCGACGACGGCCGAGATGCCGGTGTTGGCGACGCGCACGAGCGGCACGCGGTTCTCCACCGCGCGCAGGGTGGCCTGCGCGAGGTGCTGGTAGGGCGCCGACGTGCGGCCGAACCAGGCGTCGTTGGTCACGTTGACCAGGAAGTCGGCGCCGCCCGCGACGAAGCGCCGGGTGAGCGCCGGAAAGACGTCCTCGTAGCAGATGAGGACCCCGAAGCGTCCGGCGGGGAGCCGGAACACCGTCGGCTCGTGGCCCGGCACGACGTCGCCGATCGCGACCACGAGCCGTTGCACGAAGAAGAGGACGGCCTCGAAGGGCACGTACTCGCCGAAGGGCACGAGCTGGATCTTGTCGTACGTGGCGACCTCGCGACCGTCGGGCGAGACGAGGTAGGCCCGGTTGAGCTCCTGGAGTGCACCCCTGGAACTCTGCCGGTACGCGGGGCTGCCGAAGAGCAGGTACGCCCGGCTCTCGGTCGCGAGGTCGAGGACATCCTGGCGCAGTGGGCCGGGCTCCTGGAAGAAGAACGGCGTCGCGGTCTCCGGCCACACGATGAGGTCGGGCCGCGCGGCGAGCGCGGCGCGCGTCAGCTGGCGGTACCGCGCCAGGGTCTCGTCCTGGTAGGCCGGGTCCCACTTGTGGTCCTGCTCGACGTTGCCCTGCGCCAGCGCGACCCGGACGTGTCCGGCCGTGCGGCCCGCGAGCGCGGCCGCGCGGCGCCAGCCCGCGACTGGCAACACGGTCACCAGGAGCGTCAGCACCGCCAGCGCCGGTACGAGCCGTCTGAGGCCCGGCCCGCGCTCCCCGAGCACGGCGACCGCCACCAGGTTGAACAGCACGAGGACCGCCGAGATGCCGTACACGCCGGTCACCTCGGCCATCTGTGCGAGGTCATGGTACCGATACTGCGAGTAGCCGAGCGCCGCCCACGGGAACCCGATGAAGAACCAGGAGCGCAGCCACTCGAGCGCCACCCAGAGCGGCGGCGCGAGCCAGACGACGGGGAGGCCGCGCGCCGCGAGCCAGGCGAGGCCCGCGGTGAAGGCGCCCATGTAGCAGGCGAGCACGCTCACCATGAGCAGGAGGATCGCCACCGCGAGCGCGAACGGGACCGCGGAGTACGCGCTGATCGTGTGCACCACCCAGTAGACGATCGCGAGGTAGAAGACGGCGCCGCCGAGCCAGCCCGTACCGAAGGCGGCCCGCGGCCCGAGGCCCCGGCAGGCGCGGAGCAGCGGCACGAGCCCGATCCACCCGAGGAACTCGAGGTCGAGCGGCGGGAAGGCGGAGGCCAGGACGAGCCCGCTCGCGACCGCGAGCCCGACGCGCGCCGCGCGGCGCGGGCCGCGGGCGACCGCCAGGGCGGGTCCCCCGTTGCGGCTGAGCGAGACGGTCGCCACCGGCTTCAGCTCTCGCGCGGAGCGCCGGGCTCGAGCACGCGTGCCAGGGCCCGCTCGCGGCGCGCCATCCGCCGGGCCTCGGCCGCCGAGCGCTCGTGGTCGTAGCCGAGGAGGTGGAGGAAGCCGTGGATCAGGAGACGCTCGCCCTCGCGGCCGAGCGTCTCGCCGCGCCCGGCTGCCTGGCGGCGGGCAGTGTCGACCGAGATGACGACGTCGCCGAGGAGGCCGTCGGGGGCGCCGGCGGGTCCTTCGGTCTGCGCGAAGGCGAGCACGTCCGTCGGGCGGTCGCGCCCGCGCCAGCGGCGGTTCAGCCGCCGCATCTCCCGGTCGGAGACGAGGAGCACGGAGAGCTCGGCGCGGCCGAGGCCCACCGCCCGGAGCAGGCGGCGCGCGCTCCGTGCGAGCCGGGCCGCCAGCGCCGGCGCCCGGCGGCCCCGCATCGACACGCCGACCGCCGGACCGCCGGCGCTCATCGCTCGGCCCGCTCGTAGGCGGTGATGATCTGCTGCACCAGGGGATGGCGGACGACGTCGCGCTCGGTGAAGGTGACGAACTCGATACCGGGGATGTCGCGCAGGATCGCCTGCGCCTCCTTGAGCCCCGACAGCTTGCCGGCCGGCAGGTCCACCTGCGTGACGTCGCCCGTGATGACCGCCTTCGAGCCGTAGCCGAGGCGGGTCAGGAACATCTTCATCTGCTCGGTGGTCGTGTTCTGGGCCTCGTCGAGGATCACGAAGGAGTCGTTCAGGGTGCGGCCGCGCATGAAGGCGAGCGGCGCGACCTCAATCGTCCCGCGCTCGACCAGCTTGCGGGCGCGGTCGAAGTCGACCATGTCGTGGAGCGCGTCGTAGAGCGGCCGGAGATACGGGTTCACCTTCTCGGCGAGGTCGCCGGGGAGGAAGCCGAGCTTCTCGCCCGCCTCCACGGCGGGGCGCGTGAGGATGATGCGGGAGAAGCTGTTCTTCATGAGCTCGGCGACGGCCATCGCCATAGCTAGATAGGTTTTCCCGGTGCCCGCTGGCCCTATCCCGAAGACGATGTCGTAGCCGCGGATGGCGTCGATGTAGGCCTTCTGCGCCACGCTCTTCGGCGTGATCACCCGCTTGTGCGCCGAGATGAAGACCGTGTCGAGGAAGATGTCGCGCAGCTTGGCGTTGCGGTCGCTCGACAGGATGCGGATCGCGTAGTCCACGTCGGCGGGGTAGATGGGATAGCCCTGCTCGAGGAGGCCGTAGAGCTGGACGAGGACGCGGCTGGCGAGCTCGGTCTCGATCGGATCGCCGGCCAGGCTGAGCGTCTGGTCGGTGACGTCGATGCGGATGCCGACGTGCCGCTCGAGCGTCTTCAGGTGCTCGTCGTGCTGGCCGAGCAGCTCGCGGAAGAGCCGCGGGTCGTCGAAGCGGAGGGGGACGGGCGCGGGGCCGGGCTCGGCCAAGGGTTCAGCGGCCCCCGGCGCCGAGCAGGTCGTAGGCGGCGGCCAGCGCCTCGTCGAGCCGGGCGGGGTCCTTGCCGCCCGCCTGCGCGAAATCGGGGCGCCCGCCGCCACCCCCACCCACCAGCGGCGCGAGCTGCTTGATGATGTTGCCGGCGTGGAAGCGGCCGATCAGGTCCTTGGTCACGGCGGCGAGGAGCAACGCCCGCTCGCCCTGCGCCGTGCCGAGCACGACGACGCCCGACTTGATCCGCTCGCGCAGCCGGTCGGCCATCTCGCGCAGCCCCTTGTCGTCGAGCCCGTCGACGCGCGTCGCCAGAACCGTGACGCCGTCGACGCGGCGGGCGTCGGCGAGGACGTCGCGCGTGGCGCCGCCGGCGAGCTTGCCCTGGAGCTCCGCGATGCGCTTCTCGAGATCGCGCTGCTGCGCGAGGAGCTTCTCGAGCTTCGCCGCCGCTTCCTCCTCCGGGCCACGCAGCAGCGTGGCGACCTCGCGCAGCACCGCCTCGTGGCGGCGGACCAGGTCGAGCGCGCCCTCGCCGGTCACGGCCTCGAGCCGGCGCACGCCGGCCGCCACCCCCGCCTCGCCGCGCACCTTGAAGAGGCCGATGTCGCCGGTGCGGGCGACGTGCGTGCCGCCGCAGAGCTCCACCGAGTAGTCGCCCATGTGCACGACCGTCACCCGGTCGCCGTACTTCTCGCCGAAGAAGGCGAGCGCGCCCGCCTTGATGGCCTGGTCGTAGGACATCTCCTCGGCCCACACCTCGAGGTTGGCCCGGATCTGGCTGTTCACCTGGTCCTCGATCTCACCGAGCGGCCCCTCGCCCACCGGACGGGTGTGGCTGAAGTCGAAACGCAGCCGCTCGGGGGTGACGAGCGAGCCCGCCTGGCGGACGTGCGGCCCCAGCTGGCGGCGGAGCGCGGCGTGCACCAGATGGGTGGCGGAATGGTTGAGGCGCGCCGCCTCGCGCCGGGCGACGTCGATGCGCATGCGGAGGCGGTCGCCGACCGACACCGCCCCCTGCCGGACGACGCCGCGGTGCGCGACGACCGTCGGGGCGATCCGCTGCGTGTCGAGGACCTCGATGCGCGTCGCGCCGTCGCGCGTCTCGAGCCAGCCACGGTCACCGACCTGTCCGCCCGACTCGGCGTAGAAGGGCGTCTCCGCGGTGACCACGTCGACCTCGGCGCCGGCGCCGAGCGGACCGCGCGTCTCACGGCCGGCGGCCACGAGCGCGAGCACCTCCGACTCCCACTCGACGACGCGGTCGCCGACGAAGCGCGTGCCGAGGCCCGCGGGCGGCGCAATCATCTCGGGCGCTGCCTCGGCGTCGGCGAAGCGCTTGGCGCCGCGCGCCCGCTGGCGCTGCGCCTCCATGGCGCGCTCGAAGCCCGCGCGGTCGGCGACGAGTCCCTCGGCCGCGAGGATGTCCTCGGTGAGGTCGAGCGGGAACCCGTAGGTATCGTAGAGGCGGAACGCCACCTCGCCGGACAGCGTACGGTCGCCCGCGCGGCGGGCCCGCTCGACCTCGCTCTCGAGCAGCGCGAGCCCGCGGTCGAGCGTGGCGGCGAACCTCTCCTCCTCGTCCCGCACCACCTCCACGATGCGGCCCTGCCGCTCGACGACCTC
>Ga0209056_10001702_pt1 | contig 24118 bp, 20 predicted proteins | sample GraSoiAngelo_114_FD_185876 | JGI IMG/M metagenome (GOLD analysis project Ga0209056, IMG submission 185876) | Grasslands soil microbial communities from the Angelo Coastal Reserve, California, USA - 14_0903_13_40cm (SPAdes) (version 2) | ecosystem: Environmental > Terrestrial > Soil > Grasslands... | reverse complement strand
GGAGACGTGAACGTGTCATGGACGGCCCGGATGACCGTGGGGACCGTGGAGACGCGTGACCTCGTCACCTCCGACATCTCGAAGTGGCGCAACGTGAGCGTGGTCCAAGCTTTGAACGGGCAGTCGATCGCCTACGAGTACTCCCTCGACGGGGGCGGGAGCTGGCGTCCGGTCTCTCCGCCAGCCTCCCTCCTGACCGAGAGCGTCGCAACGGGCCGGATTCGGTTCCGCGCGACTCTGACAACGACGGATCCCACCGTCACGCCAACACTGAGCGAAATCCGCCTCACGTTCCTCGGCGCGAGACCGTGGATCGGGATCTCAGCTCCGGCGTCGAACGCCCATGTCACGGGGATCGTCCCGATTCGATATGCCAATTCGTCGGGTGCGGTTCGAGTCACGTTTGAGTACAACGATGGATCGGGATGGATGCCCATCGGCTCGCCGGTCCTCCCGAACGGGACGTTCCTGTGGAACACCTCCGGCCTCAATTTCGTCGGCGGGAGTCTTCGCGCCACGGTCGAGAACAACCGCACGATCACGAATACCACCCTCGTCTCGCCGATCGAAGTTGACAACACGGCTCCGACGATCACCCTCGGGACGGTCTCGGACGACCAAGCGACAAACGGCACGCTGACCTTCTCCTACGTGACCGACCCCGATGTCGTCCGGGTGGATTTCACGTATTTCAACGGCACGTGGAATTCGATCGGCTCCGATACATCCGTCGATGGAACCTTCACCTGGACTCCGAGCGGGCCGATCGAGAACGTGACGGTCCGGGCGGTGGCGATCGACGAGGTGGGGCTCCGCGGCACTACCGACAAGGTCGGCGTCGGTCGCATCTTGCCCGCTGTCAACCCGCCGACGAATCCACCGCCGGGAATCTGGCAGACGCCTTACGTGCTCGCGATCCCCCCGCTTGGAGTCCTTGTGATGATCGGGATGTTCGCCCAGCGGCAGCGTTGGCGGCCCGCCAAGGCCTTCCTCGTGGACGAACGGGGAAAGATGCTCCGGGAATTCACCTTAGACCCGGCATGCCAGGTTACCTATGGCCAAGTCGTCGAGGCCGGCATCCTCGACGCGGTCGACAAGCCGATCAAGATTCAGAAGTACCATGGGCAGACGGTTCGCGGAGACGCGCTCGCGGTCGCCCTCCTGGCTTACGGTCCCGTCAGCCCGGAACAGGTCGAGTTCGCACGTGAGATGCTCGTCCAAGTCCAAGACAAATTTGAGGACGCAATCAAGCAGCGCTTGGAGGAGGCCCGTCAGGAAGAGGGCCGGCTCGAAGCGCGATCGAAGGAACTCGACGAGCGAGGGGTCGGAATCGAGACGCGGGGCGTCGAGCTGGACGCAATTCAAAAGCAGGCGGACGAAGCGCGATCGCAGATCGAGTCGGATCGGACCGCCGTCGCCTCGAAGGAGGAGGACCTACGCCGACGCGAACTCGGGGTCGCCCAGGAACGCGGCGCCGTGGAGGACCTGGCGAAGAAGAACGAGGCCGCACGGGCAGAGTTGGATGCCGGAATGGTCCAGGTCGAAGCCCGCGAGGCGGAACTCTCTACGAAGTCCCAGGCCATCGCCGAGCGCGAGACTTCCGTCCGTACGGTGGAGGAACGATTGAACGAGCGCCAGCGAGACCTCGCGCCGGAAGAGGACCGCCTCCGCGCCGAGAAGGAGCGATTGGCCCAGGAAACCGAGGCGATCCGCGGGGAACGGAAGGACGTGGACGATCGTGGGGCCGTCGTCCGCAAGGATCTCGAAGATCTCGCCCGCGGCCGAGAGCAATTCGAGATCGATCAGAAGGATCTGCTACAGTTCAAGCGATCGGTCGACGAGCGCGTGGCCAGCGCCGAAGCGGCGGAGGCCGCCGCCGCGGCAAAGACCGAGGAATTGAACGCGCGGGAGGCGCGCTTGGCCCCGCTCGAGGCGGAGCTCGAGGCCCGCGAGGCTCGGGCCCGGGAAGCGGAAGAGAGAGCAGGCCAGGCGACCGCTCGGGCGGAGGCCACACACCAGGAATTGTCCGCTCGAACCCGCGACCTCGAGGACCGCGAGACGGCCTTGAACGAGGACCGCGTCGTGCTCCAGGAGGCCCGGGCGGCCTTCGATTCCGATCGCCGGGAGTTCCAGGACCGGACGGCCCATTATGAGGAGGAGCTGCGCCGGCGGGGGAATGACCTGGACGCCCAGGCCAAGGAAATCGGAGAGGGGCAGCTCCGGATCGCACAAGACAAGGAGGCGTTCGACGCCGCGAGGACTGAGAAAAATCAGGGCTTGTTGGCCCGAGAAATCGAAGTGGAGGCGCGGGAACAGTCGGTGCAGGACAAGGAAGACGCCGTCCGCGCCCAGGCGGAAGAGAACGCACGTCGACTCACGGACCTTGCGGCCCGCGAGGAGACTTTGGAAATCGAGAACGAAAAGCTGGCGAAGGGGCGAGCGGAAGTCGAATCCCGAAACGCGAACTTGACGAACCTCGCGCAGGAGCTGGACGGCAAGGCCGCGGGTCTCCGGGAGACCGAGGCCAAGCGCGCGGAAGAACTCCGAACCTGGCAGACCACCTTGGAATCCCAGCAAGCGATGCTGAAGGAACAACGCGAGACGTTCGAACAGGAAAGCTCGTCCCAACGGGAATCCTGGGCCGTCCGGATCATGCGCCTCGAACGGCGGGAGATCGAGGTCAAGGACCAGGAGGAGAAAATCCGCCAGGATGACGAGCGCTTCACGAGGACCGAGGAAGAGCTGGGGCGCCGGGAGAAGGCGGTCGAGGAGGCCTCCCAGTCCGCAACGCTTCGGAAGGCGGAAGCCGATCATCTGAAAGGCGAGTTGGAGCAGCGAGCCCTCGAAATCGATTCAAAGGAGCGGGCTTTCAAGGAGGAAAGCGCACGCCATGCGCTCGAACTGTCGACGCGGACCGAGGCGCTGAATGTCCTCGAGGCCGACATGACGGCGAAGAGGACCGAGCTCGAGCGGGAGCGGACGTCCCAGACGCAGCGGTTCCATGAGATCGACGGCGAACTTCAGAGGAACGCTCAAACCCTCGAGGCCAGGGCGCGCGACTTCTCGGATCGGGAGCGACGAATTGTCGCGAGCGAAGAATCCCTTCGATCGAACGAGAGCCGCCTGGAGCAAGAGCGCGCTGCGGTCCAGGAGACAGGGAGGCAGCTTGAGGCCTATCAGCTGGAGCTTGCCCAACTGAAAGATCGATACGAGACGGAATCGGCGCGCGTGCGGACGGAGGCGGAAGCGATCGGTCAGTCCCTTGCAATCAAAGAAGCCGAGCTCCGCGCGGAACGCGACCGGATCGAGCGCGACGCGACGACGCTCCAGGACACGCTGGGGGCCAAGGCGAAGGAACTGGCGATCCGCGAGAAAGCCGTCGCCGCTCAGGAGGCGGACCTGCGCGCCGACGTGGAAGATCTGGAGACCCGGACGAGGGAATTGGAAACCAAGGAAAACCAAGCGGAGGCGAAGTTGACGGAGCTGTCCGCGCAAGCGATGGCGCTCGTTCGCAGAGAGCAAGACCTGAACTCGCGGGACACCCAGATCGACGAGGCCGTCAAGAAATTCCACACCGAGGAGATGGAAAAGCGCAAGCAGTGGGAGAACCAGCAAACGACCCTCCGATCGGCGCAAGCCCAACTCAACGCGACGTCGGAGTCGCGGACGGGTGAACTCACCAAACGCTCGGAAGAGATCGAAGGCCGGGAGCGGGCCGTCCGCGCGGGGACGACCCAACTCGACCTCGAACGATCGAAGCTGGAGGCCCAGGCCAAGGCCCACGCCGCGAGGGCGGCGGAGGCGGAGGCCTCTTGGAAGAGGTCCGAGGGGCGCCTGGTCGAACTCAAGGCCAAGGAAGATGAACTCCTCCGGATGCGGCAATCCTTCGAGTCCGAGCGTTCCGGGTGGTCGACGAAGCGCGCGGAAGAACTGAAGCAACTCGAGGCGACGAGAGACGCGACGGCCGTGCAGGCCCAGCAGGCGGAACGACTCATCGCCGATTCCCAACGACGAGCGCTGGTCGCGGAAGAGGCGGAGAGGTCCGCAAAGCGGCAGTCGAACGATCTCGCCACGCAACAGGCCGCCCTCGAGCGACGCCGCTCGGAGGCCGACAAGGCGGAGCGCACCGCGCAGGCCCAACTCATCCAGCTGCAGGAAAAATCACGCGAGCTTGCCGCAAAGGAGGCCGAGGTCCAAGCGGCGAGCCGAGACCTCGAGGCGCGTCTGGCCAGGCTCGCCGTCGCCGAGAAGGAGACTGCCCAAGCCTCGGCGGATGCACGGACGCGGAAGGGGTCCCTGGACCAGGAAACCACGCGACTGGGAAACCTTTCCGAGCAGCTCGCGGCCCGCCAGAAAGGCCTCGAGGGGCAGTCGGAGGACCTCGAGTCGAAGCTCGAGGAAATGGCGGCGAAGGAGCGGACCGTCGAGACGGAATTGCAGCGAGCGAACAACCTCATGGAAGACCTCGGGAAGAAGGATCGGGACCTGCGGGCCCGGACCGAGCAGGCCGCCGCGCTCCAGTCCGAGCTGGTCACGCGCGAGGCCGACCTCGCGGCCCGCGACGCGCTGCTCTCGGAGGGGCTCCGGAATCTCGAGAAGTCCCGCCATGAAGCGGAACTCGCGCGAGACCGTATCGACGATGACCTCCGGAGTGCGAGCGCCGCGCGGAGCGATGCGGAACGGCTCCGTATCCAGGCCGACGCGATGCAGGCCGAAGTCTCGAAGAATCTCCGGTTCCTCCAAAAGAAAGCGCTCGAGGTCCTCGATCGGGAGGAGAAGCTCCGGGAACGCGACGTTCGGGTCGAGGAGAAAGAGAAGGGGCTGGACGCGCGGGCTGAGATCCTCGAAGGGAAGGAGCGATCATTGGAGTCCGATCAGAGCGAATCCGACGCGAGGGCCGCGAAGCTGCAGGCCGAAGTCGACAAGCTCAAAGCGCGGTTCGCGGAAATCGAGAAAGGTGCCGGCCCATCGTCGGCCTCGATGGACGAATGGAAGAAGGACGTGGAGAACCGCGTGAAGATCATCCAGAAGAAGGCGATGGAGCTCCTCGACCGCGAGCAGAAGCTCCGCGAGAAGGAAGAAGAACTCCGCGCCCTCGCGCAGCAACTTGGCGTCACCCTTTGAAACGGCGAGCGGATCGATTCGAACGGCCAGTCTATCGAGAGGCCGCGCGAATCGCGCGATCGAAGTCATCGATCAGGTCGTCCGCGTCCTCGAGGCCCACGCTGACTCGGACAAGGCCTTCCGAGATCCCGCTGACCCGCCGCTCCTGATCGGTCAGGGGCCCGTGCGTCATCGAGGCCGGATGTTGGACGAGGGTCTCCGTGCCTCCGAGGCTCACCGCGAGGGTTGCGATATCCACGGCTTCTACGAACCGCTTCCCGGCTCGGTAACCGCCGTTGAGTTCGAACGAGAGCATCGCCCCGAAACCGTTCATCTGCTTCCTCGCCAGAGCGTGTTGCGGAAACGACTGCAATCCTGGATAGTGGACCACGCGGACCGCTCGGCGGTCCTCGAGGAACTCGGCGAGCGATTGCGCGGTCCTCGACTGGACCTCCATCCGGAGGGGGAGCGTCTTGAGGCCCCGCCGGACGAGGAACGCTTCGAACGGACCGAGGGCCGGCCCGAGCATCTTGTACACGAACCAGATCCGGTCGAACAGACCTCGCTTCGCCGTGACGACGGCTCCCGCGACTACGTCGCTGTGACCCCCGAGGTATTTCGTCGCGCTGTGCAGCACGCCGTCGATCCCGAACTCGATCGGCCGCTGGTTGACCGGGGAGGCGAAGGTGTTGTCGGCGAGCGTCGTGGCGCCCACGGACCTGGCCGCCGACACGGCCTCCGAGAGGTCCGTGATCATCATCGTCGGATTCGCCGGGGTCTCAACGTAGACCAAACGGGTGTCGGAACGGACCGACTCTTTCCACGCGCCACGTCGGCGCGGATCTACGAACGTCGTTTCGATCCCGAACCGCGGAAGCAGTCGCGTGAAGATCTCGGTCGTGGCGGTATATAGGCTCGAGCCAGCGACGACGTGATCGCCGCGGTCGACGGACGTGAGGATCGCGGACGCAATCGCGCCCATCCCCGATCCGGTCGCCAATGCGCGGGCGCCTCCCTCCAGGTCCGCCAGCACGTCCTCGAGTTCCCGCACCGTCGGATTGCCCCACCGCGTGTAATATGCCGGCGGCGCGGTGTCGACCGCGAAGTCCGCCCCCTGCCGGGCCGACGCGAGGGCCCACGTGGAACTCGCGAAAATCGGGGTCACGAGGGGGCCGGGCTTTCGCCGACGCGGACCGTGGACCGCGCGGGTCCGTGGGCCCCGGCTCCTTCGCACGGAGGCGGGACCGCAGGCGCAACCGAAATACGTTTCGAGTTTTCTCGGTGGAGAGACGACGAAATAAAACCGGAAAGGTCAAAAAGGGGAGGGGTATACAAGCCAATGCCCGGCCCCGAAGTGGGCCGGGCTAGAGTTCCTCGGAGGCGACGAAATGTCGCGAGAAGTGGACTTTGCAGCCAAGCCGATCGACCCGGACTTCATGAATAAACCGGACGAATATCCGGAGACGGGCGAGCACCTCGGCCACAAGGTCTTCGCAGACGGCAAGGAGCGGCTCGACGCGGATGGGAACCCCTATCCGACGCGCCTCGGCATCCACGGCACCCACGTAGCGGTCGACTTCGATGGCTGCGTCGCCGACGGGGTCTGCATGGACGTCTGCCCCGTCGACGTGTTCGAGTGGCTCTTGGCCCCCGGCAAGAAAGGGACCGGCAACGACAAGGTCCTCGCGAAGGGCAGCGGCGAGTGGCAGCAGTATCGCACGGACAAGTCCGATATGATTCGGGAGTCGGACTGCATCGACTGCATGGCGTGCGAGACGGCCTGCCCGACGAAAGTGATCAAGATTTCTCCGTGACGCCTCGACCCACCGGGATCGATCGGATTCGGGGACGATTCGCGCTTTCTATTCGGCCTCGGCGCCCGCGGATACCCGCCGTCCGAGGATCGCGTTCCAGGCCCTGCGAAGCGGCGCCGTAACAATCGTGATTTTTCCCGTTCGGATTCCGAGATAGGCGAGGATCACCACGATCCAGTACCCAACGTACGCGGCGGCCTCCACCAGCGTGGGAGCGTCGCTGTACCCGATGATCCCGCGGAGGAGGTAGCCCGCGGTGTTCGTCTCGTTCGCGGGAAAGATTGCGGTGAGGTTGTAGACCGGCAAGAGTTGCCATCCGAGAGCCTCTCGAAGTTCCAGGACCGCGTTCGAGAACAGGCCGGCGGCCACGATGACGAGGAACACGCCGGTCACCTGGAAGAACCGGCGCAGGTTCAGCCGCCAGGAGACGCGGATGATCCCGACGCCGATCACCCCGGCAATGAAGAGCCCGAGGCCGACGCCTAGGACCGCTTCGAACGGACTCGTCAAGGCCCCGGCCCCAAAGACGAAGAGGGCCGTCTCGACGCCCTCCCGGAGGACGATTACGAAAGAGAGGAGCGCCAGCCCGAGGACCTCGCTCTGCCGCAGGACGGCGTCGATCCGCTCCTGGACGTGGACCTTGATGCTTCGCGCGGCTTGGATCATCCAGAGGACCATCGACGTCAGGACCGTGACGGCCACGAGCATCGTGATGCCTTCGAACAGCTGCTGCCCGACTCCCTGAAATTCCCAGGTAAGGGCGATGAGGGCACCGGCGACCCCCGCGCTCACGAGGAAGGCCGCGATCGTGCCGCTGTAGACGTAGCGTTTCAGGCCGCCGCGTTGGATCTTCACCAGATACCCGAGGATGATGCCGATGACGAGGGCCGCCTCAATGCCTTCCCGGACGCCGATAACCAGGCTCGGAATGATCCCGACTGCGGTCACGGCGCGTCGCTCCCGGCCTCTGGCCGAAATTGCATTCAAGTCGATAACGGCGTAATATTTAATCCTTCAGTGGGACGGAACGGCGAGGACTCAGAGGCCTTCGTTCATCGAGCCGCTTCGGTAGCCCAACAGGTCGATCGTGACATGGACGAATCCCGCGTCCCGGACGGCGCGGACAACTTTCGCGGCCGTCGCCGGCTCGATCATCCGCGGCAGGTCCTCCTTCGGCACCTCGATCCGGGCGACTCCCTCATGCGCCCTCACGCGTACGACGCGGAATCCCAGGTTCCGAATCGCTTCTTCGGCCTCCTCGACGCGGTGTAGCTTGTCCAACGTAATCATCTCCCCGTGCGAAATCCGCGAGGACAGGCAGGCGTTGCTCGGCTTGTCGTGAAAGCTCAGCCCGAGTTCCCGGGCGAGTTCGCGGACATCGGCCTTGGCGAATCCGAATTCGATGAGCGGATGCCAAAAGCCTTCCTCGTTCATCGCCTGGATGCCGGGACGATACTCTCCGAGGTCCGAGAGGTTGACGCCGTCCGCGATCGAGCGATACGCGAATTCCGCGGCGATCGGATTGAGGGCCGAGCCCAACCCTTTGCGGCAGAAATAGCAGCGGTTGACGGGATTCGCGACGTACCGGTCGTCCGCGAGCTCGGAAACGCGGATCGTGCGGAGCTGTATGCCGATCTCCTCCGCCTCGCGAACCGCCTCGGCGAGTTCTCGGCGCGACAGCGATTCGGAATCCGCGAGGACCGCCAGCGCATCGTGGGAAAGGGCATCGACGGCGATCCTTGCGACGAGGCCGCTATCGACGCCTCCGGAGAAAGCCACGAGGACGCGTCCTCGTTGCCGCATGGCCTGGACCATGCGATCATACGCCGCTCCAATGTCCGTCGTTCGCGGGACCGTAACGATCGGTGTTATCGAACGCGGGGACGGGCATAAAGGCATCGCGAGGAAACCGTCTTGGACTCCGGGCGCATGACCGCAATGTGCGTCCCGCTTTCCTCGAGTGCACCGCGTGTTCGAAGCGGTACGAGGTGCGGCTCATCAACACCTGCGATTGTGGCGGCCCGTTGTTCGCCCGATACGAATGGACCGACCTCGCGACCGATCAGTTGACGCCTCGCAAAGACCTCTGGCGCTACGCCCCTCTCCTGCCCCTGATGGACTCAGAGATCGGCTCCCGAGGGGAGGGCGGGACGCCGCTTCATCGACTCCAGGTCTTCGGGTCCGGAGGGCGAGTCGCGCCGATCAAGGTCGAAGGGCTGTACGTGAAAGACGAAGGATGCAATCCGACGGGGACGTTCAAGGCCCGCGGCATGGCCGTCGCCGTCCCGATGGCCCGCGCCCTTGGCGCCACGCATCTCGTGGCGCCGACCGCCGGAAACGCGGGGGCGGCCCTGGCCCTGTACGCCGCCGTCCACGGCGTTCGCTCCATCGTCTTGTTGGCGAAAGGCGGCTCGGAGGAAGCGGCCCGCGAAGCCCTCCTGCACGGGGCCCATCTCGTCCGCGTTGACGGCGACATCGCGGCCGCCGGTCGGATCGCGTCGGACCTCGCGTCGACCACCGAAACGTTCAACGTCGCGACGCTCCGCGAACCCTATCGCGTGGAAGGGAAGAAGACGATCCTCTTCGAAATCTGGGAGGCCATGCACGGCCTGCCGGAGTGGATCGTGTTCCCGACCGGCGGCGGGACCGGCATCGTCGGGATGTGGAAGGCGCTCCACGAGTTGCAGGACCTTGGCTGGTACGAGGGCCCTTGGCCCCGCTTCGCGGTCGTGCAGGCCGCGGGGTGCGCGCCGCTGGTGAAGGCCTGGAAAGAAGGCAAGGAAACTGCGGCACCGTGGCCGGAACCGAAGACGGAGGCCGCGGGCCTTTGTGTGCCCTCGACGATCGCGGACCGCCTCGTACTGAAGGCGCTCCGGGAGACGCACGGCGCCGCGATCGCCGTCTCCGACGATGCGATGCGGGTTGCGGCCCAGAACCTCGCGGTCTTCGAGGGAATCGCCGCGTGCCTCGAAGGGGCAGCGACCCTCGCGGGCTTTCGTCGCCTTTACGACGACGGCGTGATCGGGAAGGAGGACCGGGTGGTCCTCGTGAACACCGGCTCGCCCCAGGGATCCGACCTGCCTCCGTTGGCCGCGCCAATCGTGCGCACGGCGGACGAGGCCCGGACGCAACTCGGACTCACGAAGCGAGCTTCTTGACTTCCGCGAAGACGGCCTTCGGATCCGGCGGCACCTTCGGGTCTTCGGTGACCCACTTGAATCGGACCACCCCGTGGCGGTCGAGGACGAACACGGATCGCTTGGCGACGCCCTCCAGGGCGAAGCTCCCGAAGCGATCGTATTGGACTCCGTAGGCCTTGCTGACGGACCGGTTCCAATCGCTGAGCAGCGGATAGTTGAGGCGGTTCTGCTCCTTGAAGATGCGATGGCTGTGATGGCTGTCCGTGCTGATGCCGAACACCTTCGCCCCCATCGCCTGAAGGTCGCCGAGGGAATCGCGGAGCGCGCACAGCTGGCCTTGGCAGGTGTTCGTGAAGTCGAAGACGTAGAAGGAGAGGATCACCGGTCCGCCGCCGGTCTCCTTCGACAACGTCACGGGTTTCGACTCGTCGCTCAACATCGTGAAATCGGGTGCCTTCTCGCCGACCTCGACCATGCCGTCACCTGAGCGGCGGAGGGTCCCGCGGGCCGATATGCTTTTCCACGGCCGGCGCGTCGGGATGATAGTCGGAACCGCGAGGCGCAACGTATATCTGACTAGTCTCGTTCATTCATGCTCCACCAAGAACGGGACGGTTAACAAGCCGCCCACACCCCAATCGCTCTCGCTGGGGAGGGAGAACGATCGCGAAGTACGTGCTCGCAGCGGACTTTACCCTTATGACGGACTATCGAAACGTCCCGCTGGCCACGTTCTTCAGCTGCATTCCCACGGATCAATGGCAATCGCGTCTCGTCTTCCGGATCCTGGCGAACGCCCCGAAGGTCGACGAGCAAGGCCGTCCCGTCCGCGTGCCGTACGGCCTGCGGAAGATCGAGGCATCCCTCGTCCAGGCGAAGGGCCGGGATTCCGTCGTCATCGCGGACCCGCGGAACGTCGAACAGTACATCGGCGACGACACCGAGGTCGTCGGCCTCCACTCGATGGACCCGCTGGGACTCGGTCCGGTCAGCATGTCCTTCACGATGGGGGGCGTCCTGACCCCGTATACGAAGGCGATGTTCCTCGACCTCGTCGGCCGGCTGCAGCGGCCGGATCGGAAATACAAGATCGTCCTCGGAGGGCCGGGCGGATGGCACTTCGATTGCCGCGAAGGGATGCAACAGGAGCTCGGCATCGACCACATCGTCCACGGAGAGGTGGACCATCTCGTCCCCGAAATCTTCGAGCGCATCGCCGGAGGCGACGCGCCTCCCGTGATGCGCTTCACGAACGCGACCGCGCCGACGATCGATCAGATCCCGAAGATCCTCGGGCCGACGATGCACGGGATGAACGAGGTCATGCGGGGCTGCGGCCGCGGGTGCGAGTTCTGCGAAGTCACCCTCCGCCGTCCACGGTACTTCCCCCTGGACTACATCGGCGACGAGATCGCGATGAACACGGCGGACGGCCAGTCGTCGATCCAGCTCCATTCGGACGACATCTTCCTCTATAAGCTGGAGAACTGGAAGACGATGGAGCCGAACGAGGACGCGGTGAAGGACCTCTTCCGTTTCGTCATGGAGCAACCGGGAGTGTCCCACTGCTACCCGACCCACGGGACCGTGAGCGCCGCGGTGACGAATCCGGGCCTCATCGCGGACCTCACGAAGATCATCGGCGGCGGGCCGAGGAAATGGATCGGCATCCAAAGCGGGATCGAGACGGGCAGTCCCGCCCTCTCCCGCGCGGTGTTGCACCGAAAGGCGGCGCCCTTCGATGCCGAGGAATGGCCCGACCTGGTCGTACGAGGCACCGAGATCCTGAACCGCAACTACTGGTATCCCGCGTACACGATCATCTTGGGCCTGCCGGGGGAGACCCCGGAGGACGCCTGGATGACGGTCGACCTGATCGACCGGATGGAGCAGATCCCGAACGGTCACTTCGTGACCGCGCCACTGACTTTCGTCCCGATCGGCGTCCTCCGCGGGGAACAGTTCTACAACCTCGATGAGATGATCGACGAGGCCCGGTTCAACGTCGCGTACCGGGCCTGGCGGCACATCCTCCTCGAAGTCGACAAGGACCTATGGCGGCTCACCACCCTCCCGTTACCGCTGCGGGCGATGATCGTGTTGACGGCCCGCCTTGGGGGACGCTACATCCTCGACATCATGCATCGGTTCGCGCGTTCGAAGGGATTCCGCGTCCGCGCGCCCGCGAAGAGCCGGCGCCAGGCCGAAGGTCACACGGTCAGCTTCCCCGCCGCTTGAAAGGCGATGTCGGAGGCCTTAGGTCCCCTAGGATTCAAGACGCGAGGTGACGGACTGGCCACCGACCTGGGTGAAGCCGATGGAACGGTACAGGTTCGTCGCGGGATCGTTCCCCACCGTGACGTAGAGGGCGACGCGTGGCTCGTCGCGGCCCGCGAGCCTGCCCATCGCGGCCTCCAAGAGCGCTCGCCCGATGCCGCGCCCGCGGCGGTCCTTGGCAACGGCGAGTTCCGCGACGAGCGGCATTCCCATCCAATGGGTCACGAGGATCGCGCCGACGATCCGGTCGCCTTCGAGCGCGACATATGAGGCATCGGGCAAATATTGTCCCGAGTCGCCTTTGAACAGGCCCCCCACGTAGCCGCGCCACTCTTCATCGGATCCGGTGTGCATCCCGAACTGCTGCTCGATATGGCCCTCGTAGGCGTCGACGAAAAATTTAGTTAGACCGAGGACCTCGTCTTCCTCGGGCGGCTGAAGTGTCAGGCCCTTTGGGGGCGCGACCTTGCGAGTCGGGGCCTCCATGCGCATGCGGGCGAACACGCGGCGGAACCCCAACGAGGCGAAGGCGGGCTCGTATCGGTCCTCGAAATGCGCGACGATTGCCGTCGCTCCCCCGGCGCGAAGCAGGTCCACCGCTTTCAGGAGGACCGTCGCCGTCTCGGGCGCGAAGGACGGATCGATCGAGAATCCGGAGATCTCGGATGGGCCGAGGCGAAGGGTCCCGATGATCCGGCCCTCCTTCTTCGCGGAGAAGTGGGAGCGTTGCTCCTCCGGAGTGAGGCCCAGGTACCGGTCCAAGTGGATCTTGAGATCCCCGGTCGGAAGGTCGGTTCGACCGGAGAGGAAGACCCGCCAATAGGCATGGGCCTCCGTCGTCTGCAGCGGCTCGAGTTGCAGCGACACACCTCCCGCGAGTCCCTGGCGGGTCATCAAGGTTCGGCCCGCGGAGAATTTATCCGGCCGAAGGGCGTTCGTTGACGTACATGGATTTCGCGCCCTCCGAGGCCCAGGAGATCACCCGCAAATCGGTCCGGTCGTTCGCGGAGCAAGAGATCGTCCCGCAGTCCCGCGCCTTCGACGAGAGCCAAGAGTTCCCGCACGCGTGGGCCAAGAAGATGGGCGAGCTCGGGCTCTTCGGCGTCTTCGTGCCGGAGAAATACGGAGGGTCCGGCCTCGACACCGTGTGCTATGCGATCACGATCGAGGAACTCTCGCGCGGAGACGCGAGCGCGGGCGTCATCGCGGCGGTTTGCAACGGCCTCGTGTGCGAGCCTTTGCTCCGGTACGGGACGGAGGAGCAGAAACGCAAGTACCTCCGGCCGGTCGCTCGCGGGGAGTGGATCGGCGCCTACGCCCTCACGGAGCCGGGGAGCGGGTCCGATGCGGCCGCGATGCGGACGACCGCGGAGCTCAGGGGCGACCACTGGGTCTTGAACGGGACGAAGTCCTTCGCGACGAATGCCTCCGTGGCCAAGGTCATCATCGGATATGCCCGCACGGGACGGCAGAAGCACGAGATTTCCGCGTTCATCATCCCGACGGATGCGGACGGCTTCTCGGTCCTCAAGAAGGAGGACAAGATGGGGATTCGCGCGAGCGACACGGTCTCACTCGGTTTCGATGGGATGAAGATCCCGAAGGAGAACCTGCTCGGCGAACTCCACAAGGGATTCAACATCGCGATGGCGACGCTCGACGGAGGGCGGATCGGCATCGCCGCCCAGGCTCTCGGGATCGGGCAGCGAGCCCTCGACGAATCGACCAAGTATGCCAAAGAGAGAGAGGCCTTCGGCCAGAAAATCGCCGACTTCCAGGCGATCCAGTGGAAGCTCGCGGACATGGCGACCGAGATCGAGGCCGCGCGGCTCCTGACCTACCGAGCGGCCCAGATGGAGGACCTCGGCCGACGGCACACCTACGAATCGAGCGTCGCGAAACTGTTCGCGTCGGAGGCCGCCCATCGGGCCGTCGACGCGGCCGTCCAAATCCACGGCGGGTACGGTTTCATCAAGGATTACGTCGTCGAGAAGTTATACCGCGACCAGCGCGTGACCGAGATCTACGAAGGCACATCGGAGATCCAGAGGTTGGTCATCGCTCGCGCGGTCCTCGGGAAGTGAGCGGCCTCGGGTCGCCGTTCCGATTCTCGCCAGGCCGCCGCCGGATTGAGGAAGGCCGATGCGCGGCGTGGAGGCCAAACGGTTTATGCCTCCGGCCCGCCTCCGCGTGCGAGATGCAGACGCAGGTCCTGTACATGGAGGACCGCATCGGGCAGGATCCGGACCCGTGCTACCTGCGGGAGTTCGACGCGAACGTCTTGGAGACCGGTCCCGACTTCGTGATCCTCGACCGCACTGCTTTCTACGCGGAAGGGGGAGGCCAGCCGTACGACACAGGCACGCTCTCCTGGTCCGGCCAAGAGGCGAAGGTGCTCCGGGTGACGAAGGAGAAAGGCGTGATTCGGCATCACGTCGATCGCCTGCCTCCGGTCGGGCCAGTCCACGGGACGATTGATTGGGATCGTCGATACGCCCACATGAGGTACCATACCTCCCAACACATCCTGTCCGGCCTCGTCTGGAAGATCTACGGAGCCCGAACGGTTGGGAACCAGTTGTACACGGACCATGCGCGCGTCGACTTCCAGCCTGCCAACTTCACCGCGGAAGACCTGAAGCGGATCGAGGACGAGTGCAACCGCGCGGTCGCGGCCGCCCACGAGGTCCGCATCTTCCAGGAGGACCGGGTGGTCGTCGACTCCAAGATCGGCGATCGGTCGTTGCTCGACCTCATCCCGGCGTCCATCCGGCGACTGCGGATCATTCAGGTCGGCTCCGCGGACTACTGTCCCTGCGGCGGGACGCATCTGAAAAATTCCTCTGAGATCGGCCGGGTCCACATCCTCGAGAAACGGTCGAAGGGCAAAGAGACCGACCGCGTCGGGTACGAACTCCGGCCAGTCTGATCCGACCGGTGGCCCCCGGTGGAATGAGGGGGACCGCGGGGCGATCAGCGTCCCTTCCGCGAGCGGATCGCATGGGTCACGAGGGTGACGAGGAGTCCCACCGCGACGATGCCAAGGGAAACAACGGTCTCGGGAATGCCCGCGGTCGGAAGCGGCGGGGCCTGGTTGCTGTTGCCCTCGACCATCACGTGCCATTCGAACAGCACCGCCGCGAATCCGTCGGTGGCGATGACCCGAAGGGCGAACGCTCCGGGCACCATGCTGGCGAAGGCGTACGATCCGGTGGAAACTCCGACGCGAACCCCGTCGATCGTCCAGGAGTATGAGAGCAAGTCGCCGTCGGGATCTGATGCCGCAATCGTGAACGTCCCCAGTTCGCCGACCTTCTGGATGCTGTTCACGCTCGGGCTCGTCGACGTGATCGTCGGGGCGCGATTTCCGACCGCGATGGTGAGCTGGGTCTCGTTCGTTCGGTCGAAGTTGTCCTTCACCAGGAGGCGGACCGAGAAAATCCCGTGGCTTGAGTATGCATGCGTGACCACCTTTCCCTGGGCCGTCGCTCCGTCGGCGAAGTCCCATGCGTAGAGGACGATATGCCCTCCCGGGACCGTGGAGTTCGAACCGTCGAAGCGGATCGGGACGCCGGGCAGCACCGCCCGCGGACTGGCCGAGAACGCGGCTCGCGGCGCACTCGTCACGGACACCGCGGCGGTCGCGGTGTTGGAAGCGCCCCCGTTGTCGGTCACCGTCAACACGACGTTGAAGGTCCCCGCCTGGCCGAAGGAATGGCCCGCGAGCGGCCCCGATGCGGTGGACCCGTCTCCGAAGTCCCACGCATACGACTGAATCGTCCCGTCGGGGTCGGTCGACGCGGTAGCATCGAAGGTCACCGGATCTCCCGGTCTCACCGAATTCGAGCTCACGGTGAAGCTGGCTCGGGGCGGAAGGTTCGGGCTCGTGGAGCACCCGAGGAGGGCGTCCGCCCAATCCCCGCTGTCGTAGCTCGTCCCATCGACAGCAACGGTCTCGAGCCGCAGGCTGCGAATCCCCGAAAGGTCGACTTGAAGATTTTGCGCTGGCGTGGTCCCGGTCATCACGCCGCTGTCGAAGATCTTCCGTCCGTCGCCCCAGACTTGGAAAATCACGCTGCCGCGGCTGCCGACCTCGTCATCGATGCCGATCACCGCCGTGAACGTCGAACACGATCCATCCGGACGGAACTCCATCGCGGACGGGGCCCAGGAGCCGAGCCCCTTGGCATGGCGGGAACCGTTCAAGGAAAGGGCGCGACCGTCTCCGGCCCCCGATCCGCCGTTGCTCATGTCCCGTTCGACCGGCCCATTCTCATTCGCCATGTAGGTCCAAGGCTGGTCGCTGAGGTATCCGTCGGCCGCCGATCGATCGGTCCCGAGGATTCGGAGCAGCGCCAATCCATGCGCGGGTACGCTCACGTTGTAGCTGTCTATGAAGCTCCCGCGATCCTGCAGCGCTTCCAAGTCCCGCACGGTCGCGCTGCCCGGTGCGAGGCCGATGGTGGCCCAGTCCACCCCGATCGTCGCGGCCGCACCGCCCCGGTTGAGGAGCCCGACCGCACGGCTGCCGCTCGACGCGAGCGGCTTGGACCAGACCTCCTGGCCCGCGCCGTTGTCGTGGACCTTGATCGCCTGGAACGCGTTCGGATCTTGGTCGACGGCGATCACCTCCGGGTTCGTGAGGATTGCTCGGGTGCTTGCGTCCATCGTCCGCACGTCGTTGCCGGCGATTAGCGGCGCGGACATCAGGGCCCAGAGGCCGAAGTGTGTCTCGTACTCGGTCTCCGACATCCCGCCGTTTCCTACCTCAAGCATGTCCGGGTCGTTGAAGCCGCCCGGAGCCGTCGCCGCGGCGTGGAGGAAGTTGAGATCGAAGATCCCCATCATGGTCGTCCAGTCGTCCCTGATGTCGTCGGACATGCGCCACTGGTGGGCCGTGACCGGGCCCCACGCCCAGGGTTCCTGGACCGCGATGTTGTCGCTCGCGCTCAGGACGATCGGTCGCCCGGACACGGCGATCGCGTCCCGCCAGCGCGCGTAGAGGTCCTTCATCACCAGGCCGTCGGCGCTGCAGCGGTCCGCCTTGATGTAGTCCACGCCCCACGAAGCGAGGGTGGCCACGTCCTGGACTTCATGGTCCAGGCTCCCCGGGCCCACGTCGCCGCACATGCGGGTGCCGATCGAAGCGTAGAGGCCGAACCGGAGGCCGCGGGCGTGGATGTAGTCCCCGAGGGCCTTCATGCCGGAGGGGAAGGTCTGCGGATCGTTCGAGAGGTTTCCCGCCGCATCCCGGTTCCGCGCGGACCAGCACGCGTCGAGCGTCACGACATCGTATCCGGCCGCCTGGAGGCCGCCGTTGACCATCGCGTCCGCGATCTGCTTGATCAGGGTCTCATCGATGCCGCAGGCAAAATGATTCCAGCTGTTCCAGCCCATCGTCGGCAAGGTCCCGATCGTCGCATTCCGGATCGCGGGCGGCCACGGGGAGGCCGGAATGGGACCGGGAGATCCGCCTCTTTGGCTCCCACCCGAGAGCCCTGGGACGAGGAGAGGAGAAAGGGCCACTCCCAGGAGGACGATCCCGAAACACAGAAACTTGAAACGATGACGCTTCACCGGGCGCCCCATCTCTGTCGCGGGGCCGTCACAGAAGGCTTGGCGTAATCAAGCTTGGGTCTCGACCCGTCCAATCTGATAATGGGAACCGCAAAGGTGGGGAACCGGGACCTCGCGGCGTCGGTCAAAGGTCGACCGAGCGCGATCCGTCCCAGATTTTCCGCGCCCCCTTCTCCGACGCCGGGATGAGCAGCTTGCGCTCCGACTTCGTCGGGATGAGGAAGTATTCCTCCGCTCGGCCGGCTTCGGACAGGAGGACGAGTTTGACCTTGCCTCCCTCCATCGCCTCGCCGGTCTGCGGATGGAGATAGCGGTATCGGACGTATCGGCCTCGGTCGATGAGCGAACGGACCTCGGTCTCCCCTTTCTTCGTTCGGGTCAAGACCTCCTCCGGAAACGTGGGCATGTTCTCGGGCCCCGGAGGGCGGGACGGGGTCTAAAACGTAGGTCGATGATGGTTCGAGATCATTCGAAAGATGATTCTCACTTCGCGCACCCGCTTGATTCTCACCGGCGCACAGTTCGGCGAGAACCATTATCCCGCGGCATCCCCGGTGAGGGGCGAAACCATGTCCCACAGCTACGACACGGGAAGGCAGGCTATGGCGGAACTCGGCTCGAAGCAGCCGCACGAGCTGCTCTTGATGCTGGGCGGCGTCCTGGCAGTCCTCCTCACCGTCGCGAGATATGGGATCCAGTACGTGACGACGGGAATCCCACAGAACCAGTATACCGCGGTGACGACGGCGTTGATCATCAACGTCGTCCTCGGCGGGGCCCTGTGGGCGTCCTCCGCGATCACGCGGAAGAACCTGATGAACGGAGCCATCGTCGCCGGTGTGATCAGCATCATCCTGATCTACTACGGCGGCCAGCCCGGTACAATCGGTGGCCTCATCGGGATCCTCGGCGCGATCCTCGCGGCGGCGAAACCGTACATGCCCTGGTCCCAGAAGACGTAGGCTGCTCCTCCGGCACGGAGTTCCATGCTCCCCAGGCGGAGCCCTTTTCCCTTTTCGATCCCTTCCTTTTGCGCTCGCATTTTCACAGAGCACCGAGAGGTCTGAACCGGAGGTCCGGTCCGATCACGTGACCCTGCGGGGCGAATCGGGGACGTTTGCCTCCGCGGACAGGGGATTCTGGGGGGCCACCGCTCCCCCTGTTCTGCCTGGTGATTCTCAACGCCGCCAACCGGGCCGGAACCCATATGGACACGGTCTCAGGTGGGCAGATGAAACTATGACGTCCAGCTACGAGACGGGACGGGAAGCCATGGCCGAGCTCGGCGCGAAGCAGCCCCACGAGTTGCTGCTCATACTGGGCGGCGTCTTGGCGATCCTCCTGTCGGTGGCGATTTACGGCGTCCAGTGGGCGAACCAGGGAATTCCGCAAGCCCAGTACGGAAACGTTGCATCGACCGTCATCATCAACGTGGTCCTCGGCGGATCCCTGTGGGCGTCTGCGGCAATGACCCGCAAGAACCTGATGAACGGCGCGATCGTGGCGGTAGTGATCAGCATCATCCTGATCTACTACGGCGGCCAGCCCGGCACGATCGGCGGGGTCGTCGGGATCCTCGGGGCCATCGTCGCGGCGGCGAAGCCCTATCTCCCCTGGTCGCGTCGCAGCGAATGAACGGCTGAATCCAGTTCCGCTCTACGCCGCGCCCACGCGCGGCGTTTCTCCTTGATTTGCAGATACGCGTCCAGCGGAGCCGGCCGGCGGACAGCTCATCGTTCGAACAGGACCTCGCCCGCAACTTCGATCCGCTCGATCTTGTAGTAAGGAAGACGCCCGGTGCGGGTCGTGAAGTACCGGCGCTCGAGGTCGACGATCTCACCGCCATGGATCGTCCGGAAACCCTCCGGGCGGGTCCGGTCCCGGTAGGACACGACCGCCTGCTCGAGCTGGTTGGGATCGCGCCACCGGAGCCCGTTGAGGACCTCCCGAGCGGTCCGGACCATCCCGACCCCGATGTCCTTCGGAAGCTTCTCCTTCGCGGCACAAAAACCATAACGGGCCGACCGGTTGCGAGGACCCATGGACTACCCGCCGCGGGTGCGGGCTCTCCTCGACCGCACGAAGGCCGACGCGGGCGACTCGGTCCTGGTCCGGGCGAAGGGCGAACGGTACGAGGGGACGCTGATGCCCCACCACGGCTTCAGCGGCGAAGACATCCTGACGATCAAGCTGCCGAACGGCTACAACGTCGGCATCGAACTCGGCGACGTCGAATCGGTCGAGGTCACCGCGAAACACACGCCCGCCTCGGTCGAGCGGAAGTTGCCCCCTCCGACGGCGTCCAAGCCCACCGTCGCAGTCCTCGGCACGGGCGGGACGATCGCGTCCTACGTCGACTACCGGACCGGGGCGGTCCATCCGGCCGTGACCGCCGAGGAACTCGTCTTCAGCGTCCCGGAGCTGCTGGACGTCTGCAACGTCCGCGCCCGCGTCATCTACAGCGTCTACAGCGAGAACATGAAACCGGAACAGTGGCAGCGGCTCGCCCAGGAGGCGGGGAAGGAGCTGAACGGGGGAGCCGCGGGCGTCGTGATCCCGCATGGGACCGACACGCTGCACTTCACGTCGGCCGCCCTCTCCTTCATGCTGCGGGACCTCACGGGACCGGTCGTCGTGGTCGGGGCGCAACGGTCGAGCGATCGGCCGTCGTCCGATGCGGCCCTCAACCTGCTCGCCGCCGCCCGCGTCGGGGTCGCGAACCTCGGCGAGGTGGTCGCCGTGATGCACGGCGAGACGAGCGACACGTTCGCGCAGATTCATCGCGGGACGAAGGTGCGGAAGATGCATTCCTCCCGGCGGGACGCGTTCCGCTCCCTGAACGCGACCCCGCTCGGCCGCGTGGATGCGGACGGCGCCGTCGAACTTTCCGACCGCGCACTGCCCCGCGCCCGCGGCCCGACGAAGGTCGACGACGTGCTCGACACGAAGATCGCGCTCGTGTCCTTCTATCCGGGTCAGCGACCGACGGAACTGGAAGGGACGTTGCAGGGGCTGCATGGCGTCGTGATCGCGGGGACCGGACTCGGTCACGTCGCGCACGACCTGATCCCGATCCTGCGGAAGGCGACGCGGGACGGCGTGGCCGTCGTCATGACGACCCAGACGTTGCAAGGCCGCGTGGGCCTCCGCGTCTACGATACCGGCCGGGATCTCCTGAAGGCGGGGGTCCTCGAAGGTCAGGACATGACGCCCGAGACCGCGTATGTCAAATTGATGTGGGTCCTCGGCCACACCCGCGAGCCGCCGGAGGTCGCCCGAGCGATGGCGACGAACGTCGCGGGAGAGATCAACCCGAAGATTGGCCTCGATGAATTCGCGGAATGAACGGCGGCGCGGACCCGCGTTAAGCTTATCCTGCGCCCGGGGTTCGGCACGCCGAATGAAGATCGACCAGGTCGGGGAGGTCGGCGTCGTCCTGACGGACGCGAACGAGCCGGTCCTCCATGGGGGCGACCAGATCATCGGATACCGCGCCCTGAAGTACACGATCTTCAAACCGGTCGCCCTCGCCAAGAAGACCCTCGTCGAGCCGCGGGAAGGGTGGGTGTGGCAGACCCGACGCCGGCTGCTCCTCCTGGACCTGCCGTGGATGGACCTGCCCGGCGGCAAGAAGGGCAAGCACTATCACGAAATCCCCCTCGAAGAGACGATCGACGTCGTCCACAAACGGAAGCGGGTCCTCCTGCACACGCGGGATTCCGAGCACGGCAAGGTCGTCTTCGAGTTCCGTCCGTTCGGCGCCGCGTCTCGCCTCCTCGCGTGGCTGAAGAACGAGAAGGAGCACCGGCGGAAGAGGGAGGACGGCACCTTGCGGTCCCCGTACCGCGAGGAAGACCGGGAGAAGGGTCGCTAGCGGCCGCCCGCGCGCCGGGTCGCTTCCAGCTGCTGGGCCCGCTCCACCTGGGCCTGTCCGACCGGCGGCTGCGGCGCTTGCATCCGGGTCATTTGTTGCATCTGATAGGCCTGTTGCATCTGTTTCGCGCGTTCCTCGGCGTCCCGTCGGGCCTTCTGCCTCCGCTTCATCCGCCGTGTGTACAAGAGGGATCCGAGGAAGGCGATTCCCAGGATGATCAGGGCGCCCGCTTGGGCCGGTGGATCCGCGGGGTAGAAGATGCCCAGGAACAGGAGGACCAGGGTCCAGGTGACGATGTACCCCACGATCCGGCGTTTCGCGAAATCGAAGACGCGCCCCATCGGCCGCGCCCGTTGCACCGGGAGGCCAAGAAGCCATCGGTCTCAGTCGCGCGATTGCGACCGTCCCAAAGGTACATCGCCCGCGGGGGCGTTGCTGGTCGATCCCCCATGTCCGCGCAGGACGAGTACGAAGGCATCTGGGAGATGTTCACGCAGATGCACCGCCAGACCCACGGCGAGAACCACGTCGCGACCCGGGACTTCAACTGTTGCGGGGAGTTCGCGGTCCTCATGGCCCTTCGGGCCGCGTCGACGCTGAGGCCCAATTATCCGCACCATCTCCTCCTCCGTATGGCCGCGATGCCGGAACTCGACCGAGATTTCTACGTGAAGAATCTCCTGTCCACCGACGGAGAGCCGGAACCTTCGGATCCGGAGCCGCTGCGCGAGTACCGCGCGAGCCGGCGGTATCACATCCTCTGGACGGAGCTGAAGGAAGCGGCGGACCGGATCGCGTCCCTGGAGAAGAACCTGGAGGCCTCGGAGGCTCGGGTCGGGGAGCTGGAAGCTCTCCTTCGGAAAGCGGGAGCCACCGTCCCGCCCGCAGAGAAGGCTTAATCCCGGCACCGGGTTTCCAGCCGCGTTGGACTACCGCGCACTCGGTCTGAAGGTCGGCCTGGAGATCCACCAACAGCTCGCGACCCACAAGTTGTTCTGCGAAGACGCGTCGACCCTCGTCGACGCGCCCGGCGGACTCCGATTCCGCCGACGGCTGAGGCCCACGCAATCGGAGCTCGGCGAGGTCGATGCGGCCGCCATCGAGGAGGCGAAACGCCGGCTGACCTTCGTGTACGAGACGACGCCCAACGTCTGCCTCGTCGAGGCGGACGAAGAGCCGCCCCATCCGCCCAACCCGGAGGCCTTGGACATCGCGTTGGAGATCGCGCTCCTCCTGGATGCGAAGCCGGTGAGCGAAGTCGACTTTATGCGGAAGATTGTAATCGACGGCTCGAACACGTCGGGGTTCCAGCGGTCCGCCCTCATCGCCTTGGATGGGCACCTCGAGACGAACGGGAAACGCATCGGGGTTCCGACGATCCTCCTGGAGGAAGACGCAGCCCGGAAACTCGGGGAGGCCGAGGGCGAGGTCGTCTACCGCCTCGATCGCCTCGGCATCCCGCTCGTGGAGATCGCGACGACCCCGGACATCAAGACTCCGGAGGAAGCCCGCGAGGTCGCCCTGGCTTTCGGCTCGTTGTTGCGAGCGACGAGGAAGGTCCTGCGGGGGATCGGGACGATCCGGGAGGACCTGAACGTCTCCATCGAGGGCGGGGCCCGGATCGAGATCAAGGGCGTCCAGGAGTTGCGGCTCATCGCCACGTTCGTCGAGAAGGAGGTCGAACGCCAGCACATGCTCCTCGAGGTCGCGGCAGAACTCAAGCGGCGAGCGGTTCGATCCGTCCCCGTGGCCGTGCAGGACGTGACTGCGGTCTTCCGGGAAACGCAATCCAAAGTCGTCGCGTCGGCCCTGGCGCGAGGCGGCGTCGTCCTGGGATGGTCGCTCCCCGGATTCGCGGGCCTCCTGAAGGCGAGGCTTGGCCCGGAGCTCGCGGCGCATGCACGCGTCGCGGGCGTCGCGGGAATCTTCCATTCGGATGAACTGCCCGCATACAGCATCACTGCGCCCGAAGTCGATGCCGTGCGCAAGGCCCTCGGTGCGGGACCTCAAGGGGCATTCATCCTCGTCGCCGAACAGCGGCCGAAAGCCCAGGCCGCGATCGAGGAGATGGTCCCCCGAGCCGAGGCCGCGATCCGAGGCGTCCCTCCGGAGACCCGAGAGCCGCGACCGGACGGGACGAGCGTGTACAGCCGTCCCCTGCCCGGGAAGGCCCGCATGTACCCGGAGACGGACGTGCCGCCGATCCGCGTCACGCGGGAACGTCTCGAGCGCATCCGCGAGCATCTCCCCGAACGGCCCGACGTCACGGTGAGCCGCCTCGTGCGCGAGTACGCGATCCACGAGCAGCAGGCGCGCCAACTGGTCCAGGAGGG
>Ga0209056_10001701_pt1 | contig 24118 bp, 22 predicted proteins | sample GraSoiAngelo_114_FD_185876 | JGI IMG/M metagenome (GOLD analysis project Ga0209056, IMG submission 185876) | Grasslands soil microbial communities from the Angelo Coastal Reserve, California, USA - 14_0903_13_40cm (SPAdes) (version 2) | ecosystem: Environmental > Terrestrial > Soil > Grasslands... | reverse complement strand
TCACATGCATCCGTTCGCCCGGTTCGACCACAGCAGCTGGACCGCGTAGCTGCCGAGCTGCTTGTTCTGCCAGGCGCAAATGTCGCCGATCTCCCCGTGGTCGTCGTCGTACCAGCCCTGGGGAGGAATCGGGTCGGTGATCGCTTCTGCGAGCTCGTGCGAGCAGACCGACGTGAGCGCATCGAGCGTTCCCAGCTCGCCGAGGCACCCCGCGCAGTTGGGATACGGCACCACCGCGTAAAACAGCTGCGCTTCGATATGGTCGTGATAGCCGCAGAAGGCCTGGCAGGAGCGGTCGCCGCCGGCCACGACCGATACTCCGGGCGGGAGAAACACGAAATAGAGCGTATCGGGCGTCGGCGCGGGGACGCCCGAGCCGTTCGTGAGCTGCTGTTGCAGCATGTGACGGATCGCGCTGTCGGTCACGTTCGTGCCGAGCGAGTCCGGGACCGTCGCGGTGCCGACGTATCTCCCTCGCCCGATCGCCTGCCTGTCCGTGCCGTACTCCGCCAGCTGGTCGACGTACGGACTCGCGACGACGACCTGGAGGAACCGGTTCAAGCTCTGCGCGGTACTCAGCTGCGGGGCGTCGTTCCACGCGGCCCCCCAGAAGACGGTGAACACCTGCACCGCGCCGAGCAGCGGACCGCCGCGATACGTGAGCTGGGGTGACGGTGGCGCGGCGATCCCCGCCGCCGGGGCGAACACCTCGCGCGGCGCGTGCAGCGGCACGATGCGGACGGGATCGTCCAGGGCCGGCGCGATCGCCCGACGCTGGCGCGGCATACGGTTGGAGGGGGTCATGGCTCCGCGTTGCTACCCCAGGACCTGCGGTTCGGCGCGCTCAGGCGGGATCATCTGTTTCGCCCTGAGCTGGCTGATCCTCCTCCCGTGCGGGGCGAGAGGGCAGACGTGCCGCGAGCCGCATTATCGCTGGAGCGAGAAGATCGACACGGCGCTCGCCGCGCTCCCGGCGACACCGGCGGATATCGCCGGGATCCTCACGAGCTGGGCGCCGCGGAGCGTCGCGCGCACGGACATGTGCGCCCCGCGCGCCGGGCGCGAAGACAGCGTCTTCGTGCTCACGGGGTGGGTGCGGCGCATCCAGCTCCACGAGTCCGACGGTGACTGGCACATCGAGCTGACCGCAGCGGCGAGCGCGCCGGTCACCGAGTGCATCATCGTCGAGATCCCCGCGGAGCGTTACGGCGCGGTGTACCGCGCGGCTCGCGCCGCGCTTGCCGCCCTGGTGGACACCACGCGGTTGAGCGCGCGCGGCGACGCGGCTGCCCCCGTGCAGGTCCGGTTCACCGGTGCCGCCTTCTTCGACGGATACCATCAGCTGCCGTGGCCAGGCGCCCCCCGCCCGGTCCTGCACGGCCACTGCAATGCCTCCCTGCGCGCACTGTGGGAGCTGCACCCCGTCTACAAGGTGGAGCCGCCACGGCGGTAGGGGCACGGCAATGCCGTGCCCCTACCGCGCCCGACCCAGCTCGATCTTCCCCAAGCGCTGTGTGCCGCTCAGTGCGAGCCACAGCCGCCCGCGGATCGAATCCACCGCCATGTTGCGCACCACCGCCACCCGCGTGGGGATCGCCACCGTCTCGGTGCGCTCGGTGGCGGGGTCGAAGGCCACGATGTCGTTCTTGCCGGACTCATCGTACCAGATGCGCCCGTCGCTGCCGATCGCGATGCCGTACGGCTGGCTGCCGCTGCCGCCGGGGCACGGGAACTCGCGCACCTGCCCCGTCGCGGGATCGAGCCGGCCAAGCCGGTCACGCGCATAGTCCGAGTACCACACGATGCCCTTGGCGTCCACTATGAGACGGCGTGGGCGGGAGCCGGGAGTGGGGAGCGAGAAAATGCGCAGGTCGCCGTTCGCCGGGTCGACCCGGCCGATCTGGTTCGTCCCGAACAGCGCCATCCAGATCGAGCCGTCGGGCGGGGGGCCGGCGACGATGCCGTACGGCCGCGCGTCCGGCGTCGCGACCGGAAAGAGCTTCGCCTCGCCCGACTTCGGATCGAGCCAGCCGTACACGTTCGAGCCCTGGACGGTGAACCAGATCTTGCCGTCGTGATACAGCGGCGTGTGCGGGTCGCGCGCCTCGGCGGGCAGCGCGTACTCCTTGATCGTGCCGGTCGTCGGGTCGAGCCGGCCGAGCCGGCCTTTGAAGTTGGCGGTGTACCACACGGCACCATCGGGCGCGACGATGATCCCATGCGGGCCCGACACGGCGGTCGGCGTGGGGTAGTCCGTCACCTTGCCGGTTTCGGGGTCGAGCCGCCCGATGTAGCTATTCGCCTGGTCCGTGTACCACACGATCCCGTCGCGGCCGACGGCCGGGTCGTGCGGGAACGCCTTGGGCCGGGGCAGTGGGTACTCGACCACGGTCAGGGCCGTGGGCACGAGGGCGGCGCTGCTGCCGACCAGCATGAAGCCGAGCATCAGCCCGGCTGACCTATGGGTCATGATGACCTCCTCTCTCGGTTTGATATTACCTTTGCGCCTGACCCCTCACGCAAGGAGTCCCTGGTGAAGGCGAGCGCGACTATCCTCACCCTCGTGGCGGCCATGGGGTGCGGCGGCGGCGGGCAAACCTCGCACACCGTGCTCGTGGCGCCGCGCCTCAATCTGCTGCCGTACGGCAGCGTCGGCCTTGTCACCTTCTCGATCGAGAAAGCCAAGGGCACGCTCAACGAGTTCGCGACGCGGCGGTTCGAGGAGTATCTGCTCGCCGCGCAGAGCGGCATCGAGGTGCAGGAGTTCTCCCAGGCCGACTCGACGCAGGCGCTGAGCGGGGCGCGCGGCGTGCCCGTGGTGTTTCTCGGCCATCTCAAGCTGTCCGACGTGAAGCCGAGCGGCGGCCTGATCGGGTTGACGCTGCCCCACGTCGAGGCGACGGTCACCGCGACGCTGGCGGTGGAGCTCCGCTCCACCAAGACCGGCGGTACCCTGTGGCGATCCAGCTCCGTCGCCACGGAGAAGGTCGGCCAGCTCGCGATCGTGGACGGCGTGCCCGAGTTCGCCGCGCAGAACCCCAACGACGCGTACGGGCACCTGATCAACCGGCTGGTCTACGACGTGACCTACGACCTGCGGTCGACGTGGGTGAAGCAATAGGGTAGCGCTGCCGATCGTCACCGTCGCGTTGCCGCCCGGAGTCCCAACGCGCCGTTCAGCCAGCGCACCAAGGGCAAGAGCCGCGCGAAGTCGGCCGCGAGCAGCGCGGGCAACCGAGCACTCGTCGCCTGGGCGTCACTCAGCCGGCGGCCCGCGGTGAACGACTGGTACCTGAGCCAGCGCGCCGCAGGGTGCGTCTCCGGGAAGCCCCGCGGCATGCGCTTCAACACGGCCTCGTCATCCAGGCCGCCGAAGCGCCGGACGAAGCCCGGCGCCCGCACGACGCGCTCGAACCCCGTCCCGTTCTCCGCGACGGCGTCGCGCAGCCGATTCAGGATCGGGCGCGATGGCATCCAGATGCCGGCGCCGATCAACGACCCGCCGGGCGCAAGGTGAAAGTAGAACCCCGCCCCACCGCCTTCCGCATCACCCCCCACGCGGGCGTCCGCGTCCCGATGATAGAACCAGCACGCGGCGTGCGTCTTGTAGAGTGACTTGTCTTTGGAGAACCGGATATCCCGGTAGATCCGAAACATCGATCGTTTGGGGTCTCCCGTGATCTCGGGTGCGAAGCGGGCCAGGCGCACATCCATTTCCTCGATGAGCGCCCGCATGGGCTCGCGGACCTGGCCCTCGTAGTCGGCGCGATGGGCCTCGAACCAGGGCTTGGCGTTGTTGCGCGCCAGCCCGCGGAAAAAGCGGAATGTGGCGGTAGTGAAGGGCATGGACGCCTCTGCTCAGTGGTCTTTGAGTCCCAGCACCGTCCGGGCGACGCTCGCGCACCCGCCCTACAATCACGCGTAACCCCTGCCGTCGCCACTCCTGCCGGGCGCGCAGCGTGCGCTCGAGCCCGGCGTCGAGCCTAGCGCAGCGGCATCTCGGCCACGAACAGGTCATAGCGCCCTGCCCCGTTCATGTTCGAGTTGAAGAGTACGACTTTGCCGTCCGGGCTGGGGGTGCCCCACGGGATCTCCCAGTACGTCGGGTTCACGGAGTAGTGGTGCAGCAGCAGCCGCTGATCGCTGCCGTCGCTCCGTTGCACGCCGACGGCGTGTCGCCACAGCACCGCATCGGCCCACCGCGGGTCGTCATCGTAGCCGCTCAGGAACGACCACTGCCTGTTGAGGTCGCCGCCCAGCTCGGCGTCGGATTGCACCCAGTTGCCGGAGTGGTGGACCAGGGTGCCGGCGCTCTGATTGAGGATTTGCGTCTTGGCGACCGTGTCGCCGCTCACCCAGTAGCGGTCTTCGGCGAACGGGGCGCTGGCGTTCACGTTGGCGGTCACCCACTGGCTGCGCAAGCTCGCGTTGTGCGCGAACCAGACGTCGATGCCGCCGTTCTGGACCGGGCCGAGCGAGTTGTCGGACAGGTCCCACAGGCGGATCTGGCTCCCACCGTTGGTCAGGACCACGTAGCGGCCGTCTCGTTCCAGTCGCCCCTCGTCCAGCCACGTCTCCGAGTGGGTGAGGTACTGATTCGTTTGACTGTTCCACGCAAAGGCCGTGGTGGCGTCCACCAGCCCCACGAACCACACGTCGTTCCTGTCGTGCTGCAGCCAGGCGAACGCGCTCACGTTGCTCGGGAAGTTCCCGGTGTTCTCGATTTGCATCGTCTCCGAGTTGAAGCGGTTCAGCACGCCGTTGTGGACGACGTACGCGATGCGCGGCTGGGTGGCGAGGTTGGAAAACGAGAAGCACAGGTCGCGGTCCGGCTGGGCGGCACTGGGGAGGACGCGGTAGTTGCTGAAGCCAACGCCGCGCGTGAAGTCCACCAGGTGGTAGGCCATCCCGTCGCCCCGGATGAGGATGGTGTGGGTGTTGTTGTCGGGACCCCACCCGATGGTGGCGCGGTTCCCTCCGTCGGCGTAATCGTGCCCGGCGCCGGTGTTGGGCGCGGGGACCGAGCTGCTCGTGACCTTCCAGACTTTCACACCGGTCACGGGGTCGTTGTAGGAGAAGCCGGCCGGCTGGCTCGCCACCGCGAGCGCGCGGTAGGCGGCGGTGTCTGGCGCCTGCTTGCTCGCGACGGGGAGCAACGTGGGATCCGGCCGGGCGCCCGCGGGCGGTCCGGAGGGGGGCCCCGCGCCGTCACGCTCACAGGAGAGCAGGGCGAACGCGACCGCTAGAATCATGCGACCGGACATGGGGGGGACCTCCTTCAGGCCTCAACGCCCGGGCGCGTGGCGAGGCTCAGTTAATACACAGGCGTCGCTCGGTCGGGTTCCACGAACCCAACCTTGACAGGGGGTCTCCGGTGGCGTATTCCGAGCAGCCAAACTCAAAGGAGAGGTCCCATGGTCGTCACGATCAAGTGCCTCGGACTCGCCCTGTGTCTTGCGGTGGTCCTCCCCATCGTGGGCGTCGGGCAGTCCGATCCCGCCCTCAAGAAAGCCGCCGACGCGCGACAGGCCGCGCAATGGGCCGGAAACGCGGAAGAATGGGGCAAGTACACAACGGACGACTTCCTGGTGACGGGCGCGGACGGCGTGGTCAAGACGAAGCAACAGCGGATGACGGAGATCGCCGGGCATCCGATCACGACACCAGCCACGACGCCAACCGACGATAAATGGCGCGTGTACGGCACCACCGCGATCAGGACTTCTGCTGTAGCCATCAGTGGTAAACCGACGCGGTTGACAACCGTGTGGGTCAAGGAGCAGGGGGGGTGGAAGGTCGCCGCCGTTCAACTCACTAACGTCGCGCAGCCCTAGTTAGCCCGGGTGCGAGAAGTGCCGGGCCGCATTATTCGAGCACAACTCAGACTTGTGGAAGGGAGGCACCCATGACACGCCGGTCCATTCTCCTCCTGCTCAGTGGCGCCTGCGTGGCGACGCTGGGGTCCGCGCAGCAGCCGAGGAAGCCCGACCAGAAGGCCATCGCGCATCAGTTGATCGCGAGCGCCATGCTGCGGGAAGGCCAAACGGTGCGCATCGCCGGGAGTGTGCGCGATGCCGGGTTGATGGAGGATCTGGCGATAGAAGCGCAGAAAGTGGGTGCACAACCGCTGCTGACCATTTGGAGCGAGCGCCTGATCCGGCGGTCCTACGATGAAGTCCCCGCGAAATACGACGACCAGGAGCCGAAGCTCGACCTCGCCCTGGTGAAACAGTTCGACGCGGTGATCGCCATCGATTTCGGCGAAAGCGAGGCCCTCCTCGCCGGTGTGCCGGAGGAGCGGATCGCCGCCCGGGCAAAGGCGGGCGCACCGGTGGGTGAGGCGTTCTTCAAGCGCGACGTGCACTTCGTCAATCTGGGGAACGGACTCTATCCCACCGCGACGCTCGCCAAGCGTCTCGGCATCACTCAGACCCGGCTCGCTGCCGGCTTCTGGAAGGCCGTTGCGGTGCCCCCGGAACAGATTCAGGCCGTGGGGGAGCGGCTGCGCGCGGCATTCGCGAGCGGGGGCACCGTACAGGTCACCCATGCGAACGGGACCGACCTCAAGTTTGACGTGACTGACCGCACGCCGACGATCAGCGGCGGCGCGCTGACGCAGGCTCAGGCCGAGCAAGGCGGGGCCGCCCTGCTCACCTGGCTCCCTGCGGGCGAGTTTCAAATCACTGCCGTGCCGGGAAGTGCCGAAGGCAAGGTCGTGATCGACAAGGCGCTGTGGCGCGGCAAGGTGATCCGAGGCCTCACCCTCGTCTTCAGCCAAGGCAAGCTGACGGGCATGACTGCCGCTGCGGGGCTGGCGCCGCTGCAGGCTGCCTACGACGCCGCAGGCTCAGGCAAGGACCGGTTCGGCGCGATCGACATCGGACTCAATCCCGCAGTCGACTTCCCGCTCACGACCGGGGCGATCGTGTGGCCGCAAGCCGGAGCAGTGAGCGTCGTCCTCGGCAACGACCTGGTTGCGGGAGGGAGCAACAACTCGGACTTCGGGTTTGCGGCGCAGCTGGGAGGCGCGTCCGTCACGGTCGGGGGCAAGGCCGTGGTAGAAAAGGGGCGGCTCAAGTAAGCGCGTTACCGCCCTCCCCCCGCCCGGGCCGCGGCGAGCTTCCCCTGCTGCTCGGCCGAGAGCGTGTTCTTGATCTGGATGAGGAGCGTGATGTGGGCGCGCTTCACCTCGCGCTCCACTCCCAGCACCTCGTCCACCTGCGCGAGCGCCGCGGCCTGATCGACGGCCGGCTTGTCGAGCAGCGTGGCGAGCCGCTGCGACTGCTCCTGCATGCGCCACTGCAGGTCCACCACCTTGGTCTGGAAGTCCTGGATCGCCTTCGTGATGGCGGCGCGCTGCTCGGAGCGGAGCCCGATGTCCTGCTGGTGCTGCATCACGAGCTCCGGGGGGAAGAGCACGCGCGCGAGGGGGCCTGGGGGGGGGGGGGGGGGGGGGGGGGGGGGGGGGGGGGGGGCGGGCTGCTGGGCCCCTGCCGCGGTGACGGCGAACAGGGCGAGAGCCGCAACCAGGGAGATACGAAGCGTGTTCACAGAATCCTCCGGTCTCTAGTTGATCGTGGTCGACCCAGCTCCGGCACGGCGCGCAACAGCTCCTCGCCCGGGAGCGCAAGCAGGAAATCGGTGGGCGCTTTCCACCGCACCGTGGCGAGATCGATCGTCACGCCCCCGCCCCGGTCGGGCCGGGTGAACAGCAGAGCGAGGGCTACGCCCGCGACCGCAGCCGCCGCAGCGGCAAGCCAGCGCGTGCGGCGGCCTGGCGGCGGAGCGTGGCGGGCCCGTGCCGCGGCGAGCGTCGCGTGGAACGGCGCCGCGGCGGCGGCGTCTTCGCGGCGCAGCGCATGGAACTGTTCCCCCAGGTCGTGATCGTTGCGCTCGGTCATTCTGGTTCGTCCTTCAGGAGCTTCTTGAGCGCGGCCTTGCCGCGCTCGTAGTGGGTGCGGGCGGTGCCGAGGGAAACGCCCGCGACTTCCGCCGCCTCGGCGATCGTCAAGTCCTGGTAGAACACCAGGTGCAGCACCTCACGCTGCCGCCGCGGCAGCGCGGCGAGCGCCGCCGTCAGCCGGCGCGTCGCGTCCGCGCGCGCGAGCACGGTCGCGGGATCGGGCCGCCCGTCGGGCGTCGCGCCGAGGACAGCGAGCGGCAGCAACCGCCGGAGCGCGGCACGGCGCCGCAGCTCGGCCGCGGTGTTTCGCACCACGGCGAAGAGCCAGGTACGGAAGCTCGCGCGGCCATCGAACCGCGCCCGCCCGTCCAGAATCTTCAAGTAGCTCGCCTGGAGGGCGTCCTCCGCGGCGGCACGGTCGCCCGCGCAGCAGGCTATCGCCCAGCCGAAGGCTGCGGGGTGCAGGCGATCGAGCTCCAGCTCCAAAGCTTCGGGCGACATCGCGCGCTCGGTAGTGTCGGAGATTGGTGTCTCGAGGGGGGATCTCATATGACGACGGAGGGATAGCGAGGGACGGCGCGGGACCGCGCTCTTCAGGTCTCGTCGTGCTTGCGACGCTTGTCCCGGTACAGGGCGCGGTCGGCCCGATCGAGCAGGCCGGCGACCGAGCCCAGGCTGCTCGCCTTGTGCTGCGCGAAGCCGAGACTGACCGAAAGCCGGTAGGGCCGCACCGCGCGGCGGTTGAAGTCGCGCACCTGTCGTTTCAGTCGGTCTGCCAGGACGCCGGCGCTGTCGGGTTCCGCGCGGCGCACCAGCACCGCGTATTCATCACCGCCGACGCGGGCGACCAGGTCCGAGTCGCGAAACGTCCGCCGCAGCACGAGGGCGGTGTCGCGCAACGCGCGATCCCCCACCGCGTGGCCCGCAGTGTCGTTCACCTGCTTCAGACCGTCCAGGTCGGCGAACGCTACGAGCAGCGTCTCACCGCCGCGGCGCGCGAGGCGCAGATCGCGCGTGGCGAGCGTCAGGAAGCCGCGCCGGTTGTACAACCCGGTCAGCTCGTCCACGAGCGCCATGTCGAGCAGCGCGGCATGGAGCCGGTTCCGCTCGATCGCGTGGCGCAGCGCCCGGGCCAGGAGCTCACCGTCGATGTCGCCTTTCACGAGGAAGTCCTGCGCGCCGGCGCGCACGGCTTCGAGACCGTGGCGCTCGTCGTCCGAGTCCGAGACGAAGAGGAACGGGACGGAGGGGGCGAGGGCCCGCAGCTCGGCGAACGTCGCGAAGCCGCGGCGGGCGGAAAGCGACATGAGCAGCAGGACGACGTCGACTCCACCCTTCGCCAGCCGGGCGAGCGACGCCTGCGGCGCCGCCGGCGTCACGGCGAACTGGTCCGGGGCCGCGTCGTCCAGCAGCGCCCGCACCCAGCGGGCGGCATCCTGGTGGTCGCCGCTCACCACCAGCACGACGAGCCGGTCGCGCGCCGCGTCGGCATGGCGCCGGTCGGTGAGGTGACGGCGGTCCGGCGGCAGCCGGCGATCGAGTTGCTGCCGATCGCGCCGCTCCTCGTCGAGCGAGATGAGCTCCATGCGGCGCTCGCCGATGCGGCGCTCGAGGTCACTGCGGCGAGGCGGCAGCAGCCGCCGCTCGGCGGCGTGGTGTCCGCGCGCGACCATGTCCGTGCCTCCCGTACGCGGCCGGTTCAAAGATGGCGCACGAGTCTCCTGGTGCACAATCGCCTACACAATCTTCAAACCTGCCGCAGCTTCCACGTCCCGCGCCGGAACAGCACGGCGCTCACGAGCGCCAGCGTCGAATACCCCACCGTGATCGCGAAGAAGACCCCGAACGGCCCGAGCCCAGCGACGCGCGCCAGGACGTAGGCGAGCGGGAGATCTTGCCGGGCATCAAGAGCCGGCCTCGAGCAGCCGCCGGATCTGCGCGAGCAGCTCGCTCGCGGTCCAGGGCTTGGTGACGAACGCCACGGCGGCATCCTGGCCGACGGTCTTGCGGAAGTTCGGCGCGGGAAAGCCGCTCATGAACAACACGCTCAGCCCGCGCGACTCACCCCGGATGACCTCGTACAGCTCGAACCCGCTGAGCTTCGGCATCACGACGTCCGTGATCACGAGGTGCAGCGTCGCACGGTGGGCGCGGTAGGCGTCGAGTCCCTGCTGGCCGTCGACGGCAGTGACGACCCGGTAGCCGACCTTCGAGAGCAGCTGCTGCGCCGCCGCGCGCATCGTGGGATCGTCCTCCACCAGCAGGATCGTTTCCGTCCCGCCGGGCAGTGCTGCCTCGGCTGCGGCCTCGAGCTCCGCCATCCCCCGATCGCGGACGGCGGGCAGGTACACCTTGGCCGTGGTCCCCTGCCCGACCTCGCTGTAGAGGTGGAGGTATCCGCGGTGCTGCTTCACGAGGCCGTAGGCCATAGACATGCCGAGGCCGGTGCCGACTCCCACGGGCTTGGTCGTGAAGAACGGCTCGAACACCCGGGCCAAGGTCTGCGCGTTCATGCCCACGCCGGTGTCGCTCAGCGCGATGCTGACGTAGGATCCAGGCTCGACCCAGGCGTGGAGGGGACGATCCGCCGCGTCGAGGCGCGCCCGGCGGACTTCGACGTGCAACGTGCCACCCTTCGGCATGGCGTCGCGGGCGTTGGTCACGAGGTGCAGCAGGATCTGCTTCACGGCCGCGGGATCGGCCTCGACGACGCCGGCGTCCTCGTCCGCCTCGAATTGCACCTCGATGCTGGCCGGAAGCTGGCGCCGCAGCCTGTCGAGCGCTTCGCGCACGAACTCGGTGAGGATCAGCGGCTGGAGATCGAGCACCCGGTGGCGGCTGAAGCCCAGCAGCCGCTGCGCCAGCTCGGCCCCACGCTGGGCCGTCTCCTTCAGCGCGTCGAGGTCGCGGTTCGATGGCAGCGTTTGGGCCAGCGCGGTGCTGCGCGCCAGGATGGCGGTGAGGAGCTCGTTGAACTGCTGCGCAATGGCGCCTGTCAGCCGGCCGATCGTCTCCATCTTCTCGGTCTGCTTCAGGGCCCTCTCGCGCGCCAGTTGCGCGGCGACGTCTTCGCCAGTCATCGCTCCCATATATTCAGGAGCGTCGGCGGCGTCAAGCTACTTGCGTCGCTTCGATCCGAGCAGCGAATGCTTCACGACGCTGTCCGGCACGGTGTCCCCGTGCCGCACCGTGAACACCGCTTTCCGCCTCAACCCGAGATCGACCTCCACGACCAGGTGACTCCGGTCGCGGGCCATCCTCCAGGCACGGGAAGACTTCGGCCCACCCCCCGTCGCCGCCAGCGCGGCGGTCACGACCTCCTTCGGGGGATCGCTCACGGCTGCGAGCTGCGCGCACGTGGCGCAGCGCCGTGACTCGCGACTCAGATCCGCCGTGCAGACGCGCCGGCCGCAGTACCCGCACGCCGCGCGATGCAGCGCGCAAGCGTCCTTGCCGCACACGGGACATTCCTCGACCTCATCGGACGCGAAGACTGCCATTGCCTCCTCGGCGCAGGCGGCCCGGTGCCGTCCGCAGACCAAGCGCCGCGACTTGTCGGTGCGGCGCAGATGCTGGGAGCAGTGCACCTGCTCATCCACGGCGCACATTGCCTGATGCGCCGTGCAGACCGACTTGCCGCAGCTCGCGCATTGCGTCACCTCGTCCACGCCCACCGGTTCGTTGGTCCCGCCCTCACAGTACCGCAGGCACGCGGCGCACAGCCGGCGGCTTCCCTTCGGCGCCTCCGCGCGGCTCTGCTCCGCGTGCCGGTTGCAGACGACGCGGCCGCAGCTGCCGCACGGCGCGAGGCACGCCGAGCAGGCGGTGTGCCCTTCCCCCTCGGCGCACACGCCCTCGTGGGCCGTGCAGTGCTCGAGTCGGCACGACGGGCAGACTCGCACGTGCTCGTCACACGCCGGCTGAGCGTCCACCCGACACTCCGCGATACCGTGGTCCGCGCAAAAGTCCTCGGCACAGACCGAGCAGCGGTGCGAGCAGGCGTCGCAGGCGCAGTGCTCGTGCCGGCAAACAACGAGCGTCGTCGGCGGGCGGCCGCAATGGGGACACGCGAGCAACCAGGCCGACACACCACTGAGAGACCGCTGCGCGCTGAACGTCGCCCGACGCCCGCGCGACGACTCGAGCTGCCACTCGGCGCGCTGTATGAGGACGGCCGCGTCGATGAGCTGCAACGGATGCACGACCGCCTTCACCTGGCCGCGCCGGATCTCCTCGGTGCGGCGTCGCTCGGCGAGGGCTGTGACGGTTGCAATTCCCTCCGGATCGGATTGCTCCTTCAGGATCGACTCGAAGTAGCGATCCAACCTGCCGAGCTCGGCGGCGAGCTCCTGCTCCGCGGCAGCGCGGCGCGCGGCCACCCGCTCGGCCGACTTTTCTTGGAGGTGGCTGAGGAGGACCTTAAGCAGCTCCGCGGGCTCCCGGGCGGGGACCGGTTGCGCCGCGCCCGCAAGCGATGCGTCGGCGGGCTCGACCCGGCCCGCCTCCAAATCCCCGAACGCGCCGGCCAGATCGTCACCCACTTTGGCGCCGGCCGACAGGTCGTACACGTCGCTTTCCACCACCGCTTCCTCGACCCCGGCTCCGGCGCGCAGCACGACGCGCGCGACGAGCCGCCCCACCGGATGCAGGGCCACCTTGGTCGCGCCGCGCGTGACCGTGCCGTCTCGTACCGGAATCGTCAGCTCGACTCCCCCGGGATCGCTCGCAGCGGTGGCCGGCGGCGCGATCAGCCCCAGCGAGAGTCGGGCCGCGCGCGCCCGGATCGCCTCGATCAGCTGGGAGAGGAAGGGGCTGCCGAGCACGGCAATCTCGGCATCCGGGTCGCGCTCCAGCGCGTCGAGCGAGAACGCCAGCCGCAGCGATGCGCGGTCCCTGAAGAAGGACCGCTCGGACTTGGGCAAGCTCAGCTCGGCGTGATCGGGACCGAGCGCGGCCTGCTTCACACCGGCGAGCCGGCAGTAGCGCTCGAGCAGCGGCCGGATGCGGGCGTCGGCCAGCGGATCGGTGTCGCCGACGGCAGGCCCGTTTACGGGCAGGCGCCGAGCGGAGAGTTTACTCGCGGTCTTGGGGCGAGCCTTGCGCCGCGGCTTGCGCTTCACGCGTCCGCCTCGATGTCCACGACTACCAGGGGGAGCCGCTCCACCTGCGCGACGAGCGTGATGGCGCGCCCGCTGCTCGTCAAGCCGGTGAGCCGCACCAGCTCTCCGTATTCAGGATGACTGCCGGCCGGCTGCTGCGTCGTGACACCGCCTATCGGCTCGATCGACTCGAGCGCCTCGAGCAGTTCCGTCACGTGCACGCGGAGCCGGTGGCGCTTCGCGTCCCAGCCGGCGGCCTTGACCACCTGGCTCGTTCCGAGTCCAAGTCTTAAGCGACCCGGGACCGAGAGTGTCTGGAAGCGACGCTCCAGGCGCATCGCGTTGTCGTCGGGCGCGATGAGGGAGTTGAGCTGTTCCTGCTCCTTGGCTATTGCGCTGCTCGTTTCGATGTCGGCTCCAAGGACTTCCACGCGACGCGCGAAGTCTTCCTCGCTCTCCGCGGCGAGCCACTGCTCGGCCAGCCGGCCCTCGAACTGCTGCGCGCCGCCGAACTCGCCCAAGATCAGGTCCAGCTCGCCCACGACCAGCTCGAACAGCTTGATCTTCCGGTCGAGCAGCTGGAGGATGTACGACTCGATCGTGCCCGCCGCCGCGAGGTTCACGATGTGGACCTCGCGCGTCTGCCCGATGCGGTGCAGCCGTCCGATGCGCTGCTCCACCACCATCGGGTTCCAGGGCAGGTCGTAGTTCACGAGCACGTTGCAGAACTGCAGGTTACGTCCTTCGCTGCCGGCGCGGGTGGCGATGAGGACGCTCGTCTCGTCCTCGTGGAAGGCGCGGATGCGCTTGTCGCGCTCGGTGGTCGAGTGAGCACCCCAATACACGACGGGCTGGCGGCCGAGCTTCTTGACGCGCTCTTCAATCAGCTGAATCGTCGGGCGGTGATCGCTGAAGACCACGAGGCGGTCCGGCGTTTCGCGCAACAGCTTGGTGAGCACGTCCAGCTTGGCGTGCGTCTTGATACCTTCCGCCCGCTTTGCGAGCTGCTTCGCGATGTTGCGGTACTCGGGGCTGATGCGCTCGCCCTCCGCCAAGTGCGCGAGCGATTCGGCGAGCGCCCGCGCGGAAGAGCACAGCCGCTGGCGCAGGTGGATGACCGCGAGCTGCAGGATCCCCTTCTTGGTCGGCCGCCGGCGGCGCGGCTCGTCTTCCGCCTCTTCCTGCTCAGCCGGCTGAATAAAGCCCTCTCGATACAGCCGTCGCAGGAACTCGGTGGTACGGTGGTACAGGTCCGCCTCGGCGCGCGTCAACTTGACCTCGGGGTGTCGCGGCCGGCGCGGCGGCAGGTTCAGGTCGTCGACGACGCTGGAGCGCCGGGTGCGGATCATCACCTCGTGTGTCAGCGCCCGCAGCGCTTCAGGGTCACGCGGCGTGCGATGGTCGCCCGCGACCAGGTGCTCGGCGCGGAACTCCTGCCAGGTGCCGAGCTGGCCCGGTCGGAGCAGCGTGATGAGGTTGTACAGCTCGCGCAGGTCGTTCTGGAGCGGCGTCGCCGTGAGCAGCAGGATGAAGTCGCGCTCGATCCGCTCGATGAACTGGTAGGTGGCGCCGCGCTGGCTCTTCACCTTGTGTGCCTCGTCCACGATCACGAGATCCCAGCGGTGCCGCAGGATCTCCTCGGCGTGCCGGCGCGAGCGCGCGCGGTCGTGCGACACGATCGCCTTGGTGACGCGTTGCCAGTCGTCGGGGTCGGTCGGGGTGTCGAAGCGCTCGAAAAACTTCTCCTCGAGCTCTCCCTGCCACTGGCCCACGAGTGAGGCGGGCGTCAGGATCAGCGCGCGGCGGGCGAGGCCGCGGATCGCTAGTTCTTTATAAATGATGCTCGCCTCGATCGTCTTGCCGAGGCCCACCTCGTCGGCGAGGATGGCGCGGCCGCCCATGTCGCGCAGCACCCGTTGGGCCACGTCGATCTGGTGGGGCAGCTCCTTGATCGCGTTGGCGTCGAGCGTGATCAGCCGGTCGAAGCCCGGGACGAGGGCGATCCGTTCCGCCTCGCGCCGCAGCTCGTACCAGGCGCGCTCGGCCGGGGGTTCCTTGAGTTTGTCGGCGAACGCCTTGAGGGAGCGCTCGTCGACCGCCCAGGAGTCGTCGGGGAGTGGGTCGGGAGTCGTCACGTGCTGCCTGTAGAGTCGGGGTCGCAATATAAGGAGTCCGGGCCCCGCGCCGCGGCCATAGGCTCGCTGCGCCCCGACCCCCACCGTATCTTTGCGTTGTATGAGCGGTGTGCCAGGCCGGCTCCAAGTCGCACTGGCCGAGCGGTATACGATCAACCGGGAACTCGGCCGCGGGGGCATGGCGACCGTGTATCTGGCGGAGGACCTGAAGCACCGCCGCCTGGTCGCCCTCAAAGTGCTCAGCCCGGACCTCGGCGCGGCCCTGGGGAAGGACCGGTTCCTGCGCGAGATCGACATCGCCGCCCGGCTCACCCATCCCCACATCCTGCCACTGCATGACTCCGGGGAAGCCGACGGTCTGCTGTACTACGTGATGCCGTATGTGGAGGGGCAGTCGCTGCGCGGGCGCTTGGTCCGCGAGCGCCAGCTCCCGCTCGAGGACGCGCTGCACATCACCCGCCAGGTGGCGGACGCCCTGTGCTACGCCCATAGTCGCGACGTCGTGCATCGCGACATCAAGCCGGAGAACATCTTGTTTCAATCCGGTCATGCGGTGGTGAGCGACTTCGGTATCGCCCGGGCGATCGGGGTGGCGGGCGGAGGGAGCGTAACGGGCACGGGCATCGCGGTGGGCACCCCGGGATACATGAGCCCGGAGCAGACGCGGGGGATCGCGCAGCTCGATGGCCGCAGCGATCTCTATAGTCTCGGCTGTGTGCTCTACGAGATGCTGGCGGGAGACCCGCCATTCACGGGGTGGTCGGCCCAGGCGATTCTGGCCCGGCAGGAGTTCGAGCCGCTCCCACGCCTCCGCACGGTGCGAGACACGGTGCCCGAGTGGCTCGAGCAGGCGGTGGCGAGAGCGCTCGCGAAGGCGCCGGCGGATCGGTTCGCCACGGCCGCTGATCTCATCGCCGCTCTGACCAAGCCCAGGACGATCGCGGTCGCGGAGCCGGCCCTTCCCCCCGTCCGCGCCGCACCGGCCGTCGCGAACTCGATCGCCGTGCTGCCGTTCGTGAACCTGAGCGCCGATCCCGAGAACGAGTATTTCGGCGACGGCATGACGGAAGAAATCGTGAACGCATTGAGCTCCGTCGGCTCGCTGCGAGTGGCGGCGCGGACGTCCTCGTTCGCCTTCAAGGGCGCGACACAGGACATCCGGACGATCGCGGAGAAACTGCAGGTGCGTACGGTCCTGGAGGGCACCGTGCGCCGGGCGGACACCAAGCTGCGGGTCACGGCCCAGCTCATCAACGCCGCGGACGGCTTTCACCTCTGGTCCGCCACCTACGAGCGGGAGATGAAGGATGTGTTCGCGCTCCAGGACGAGATCGCCCGGGCCATCGTGAGCGCGTTGAAAGTGAAGCTGACGGATGAGCCCGGCCTCGTGCTCGTCGAGCCCCACACCTCCAAAGTGGACGCCTACGCCCTCTACCTCAAGGCGCGCTATTTCTGGAGGAGGAAGTCGGCAAGCGGGATGAGGAAAGGCATCGAGTATTTTCAGCAGGCGATCGCAATCGACCCGGGCTATTCGCTGGCCTACGCGGGGCTGGCCGACTCCTATATCACGCTGGGGTACTACAGCTACCTTCCCCCGAAAGACGTGTTCCCTCCTGCGAAGGCGGCTGCCGACGCGGCAATAGGGATCGACGACGGTCTCGCCGAGGCGCACACCGCGCGCGCGTGTGTGAGCCTCCTCTACGATTGGGACTGGCCGGGTGCGGAGCGACGATTCCAGCGGGCGATCGAACTCAAAGAGAGCTATCCGACCGCGCATTTCTGGTATGCGTGCTATCTGTGGGCCGTGGGACGGACCGCGGACAGCTGCGAGGAAGCTTCGCGCGCCCTGGCGCTCGCACCCCTGTCGCTCGTGGGCCACGCGAATCTGGGCTGGGCTCTGTATTTCGGGCGAAGGTTTGACGATGCCATCGCCCAATGCCGGAAGTCGCTCGAGCTGGATCCCCGCTACCTGTTCACGCACACGGTGCTCGGTCAGGCCTATGTAGCGGCGTCCAGGTGTGACGAAGCCGTCAGCGCCCTTGAGAGCGCCGTCAACCTTTCCGGGGGCTTAGCGTTCACAACGGCCGCGCTCGGGCACGCCTATGCGAGGGCAGGCAAGCGGCGGGAAGCGAGGAAAGTCCTGGAGACTCTCAAGCAACGATCGGACGTCGAGTATGTGCCGCCGTTTTGCATTGCGCTGGTCTATGCCGGGCTCGGCGACAAGGATCAAGCATTTGCCTGGCTCGACCGGGCCTGCGAGGAGCGCTCCCATTGGGTGGCCTACCTCAAGACATGGCCGCTCTTCGACGACCTGCGCGCAGACACGAGGTTCGGGGCGCTCCTGGGCAGGGTTGGCCTCGGCTCGCTGTAGCCCTAGTCCTCCTTCCAGGCGCCGAGCAGGCGTCGCAGCAGCACGAGCTGCCCCACGTGATAGGAGTTGTGGTCGGCGAGGACGAGCGCTTCGCGCAGCACGGTTTGTCCGGTGCCGTGCGGGATCCGGGCGTAGACGTCGATCTTCGGGTCGCGCACCAGCGTCTGCATCGCCTGGAGGTCGCGCTCCGCCTGGGCGACGCTCTTGTCCCACGCGGCTCGGTCGGGCGGCGCGTCGCTCACGGGCCAGTAGCCCGCCGGCCACTTCGGGGAGATGTGCTTCGCGCTCTTCGTGAACTCGACGATATCCCACTGCGAGATCCGGATGTGCTCGAGCAGGCGCCAGGGTGTGAACGGCTGGCCCGGCGGCTTGGTGCCCCTGAGCTCGGCCGGCCAATCGGCGATCGCGTCCTTGAACGGGACGTGGGCGTGACCCTCGCCCAACAGCGCGACGAGGTGGTCCCGGAGCGAGCGGTCGGGATCGGTGCGGCGGGGCTTGGGCTTCGCGGCCATGCGGGGCTCCCAGCGTGAGGGGTCAGCGCCGTTCAAGTTACAACCCGGCGCTTGGGTTCGTGAATTTCCCGGGCTAAGAGCCCGGGCTCGGCGTCAAGGTGCGCCCTTCAAGGGCGCACCCGGGCCGAGCGCGCCCTCTCAGGGCGCGAACTCACCGAATCGGGACGTTCTTGACGCTCCCTCCCGCAAGACTCTCCCTGCCGCAAAAGCCGCCCTCGGTGCCGCAAAGACGCCCTAGGCGTTGCGCACGCTTTCGCTCCTCCCGGCAACGAAACGAGGCCGCTCGTGCGCACGTGGGTGGCAGCTTGGAGCCGTGCTTCTCTCTTGCCAATCTCAGGCCGAGGACTCGATCATATGGGCATGGCGGCGCCGATCTATTACACGGCAGAGATGGTGCGCGGGCTCCCCGACGACGGCAACCGGTACGAGACGGTGCACGGGGAGCTGCTGGTGACGCCCGCCCCGCGGGCCTGGCACCAAGTCGTGCTGGTGCGGCTCAGCCAGGCGCTTAGTCGCTACCTGGAGCGCAATCCCGTCGGCCAGCTACTCTACTCGCCCGCTGACATCTCGTGGAGCCCGGACATCCTGGTGCAACCGGATCTCTTCGTCGTCCCATGGGAGGAGATCCGGCCGCTCGCCTGGGAGCGGATCAAGCATCTGCTGCTCGTGGTCGAGATCCTGAGCCCCACGACGGCTCGCGCCGACCGCTTCACGAAGCGCCGGCTCTACCAGGAGGTGCGCATCCCCGCCTACTGGATCGTGGACCCCGACGAGCACGTCGTGGAGCTGTGGACGCCGGAGGCGGCCCTGCCCACCGTGGAGCGCGAGCGCGTGGGGTGGCTCCCAGCGGGGGCGGCGGACCGCTTCGTGCTTCCCATACCGGAGCTGTTCCGGCCGCTCTGAGTAGTCGAATCCCCCTTCGTCACCTCCCTGCCGCAAAACCCGCCCTCCGTGCCGCAAAAACGCCCTAGGCCGGCGGCTCGGTCGCTCCTAAGTTCCGCCGAGGCTGGGTGCGCGAGGGTCAGCCTGTGACGACATACGAGTTGTTGCGCGAGGCGATCCTCGGGCGCCGGCAGGTGTGGGCGGTCTACCACGGGCTCCCACGCGCGTTCCGTCCCCACATACTCGGCGCGAAGGGGAGCGAGCGGCACTGCTTGGGATATCAGTTCGCCGGCGAGAGCACGAGCGGCGCGATCACGCCGGGCTCGCCGGACAACTGGCGCTGCTTCGCCGTGGACAGTCTGTCGCAGGTCTCGATCCGCGAGGGACCGTGGTTTACCGCGTCCAACTGGGATCGGCGGCAGACGTGCGTGGAGCGGATTGAGGTGGAAGTGGAGGGGGAGCCGTGAGCGACGATCTGGTGCGCCGACTCCACGCGGTGGCCGTGTGGCTGCGGGACGACGTGCGGCGTTGGGAGGCCGCACGGGATCGGCGCGCCGTGTTCGGATACGCGTACGCCATGCGGGGTTCCCAGCGTGAGAGGTCGGCGCCGTTCAAGTTACAACCCGGCGTTTGGGTTCGTGAATTTCCCGGGCTAAGAGCCCGGGCTCGGCGCCAACGTGCGCCCTTCAAGGGCGCACCTGGGCCGAGCGCGCCCTCTCAGGGCGCGAACTCACCGAATCGGGACGTTCTTGACTCTCCCTGCCGCCAGACTCTCCCTGCCGCAAAAGCCGCCCTCCGTGCCGCAAAAACGCGCCTCGTGGCGTCGTTCGGGAGGAGGTGGCCGCGAAGCTGAGAGCTCTGGTGGGGGTCAGGCTACGCGCGTCGGGCGGCCGCCGCGACGGCGGCCAGGTCTTCCACCAGGAGCGTCCACTGCTCGGCGCGGAGCCGGCCACGGAGGCGAGCCTGGGCGCGCTCCCATGCGGGCCGCGCGCGCGCGAGCCGCCGGCGGCCCGCCGGCGTGAGCGTCCAGCGCACCTCGCGGCGGTCTCGCCCACCGCCCGCGCGGATCCAGCCCGCGCGGGCGAGGGGGCGGAGGGTGCGGCTCAGCGTCGTGGGGTCGAGCGCGAGCAGCTCGCCCAAGGCCGCTTGTGGGCTCGTGCCCATGCGCTCGAGCACCTGCAGCAAGGTGAACTGCGTGGCCCGGAGTCCGGTGTGCTTGAGCGCAGCCTCGTAAGCCTGCGTCACCGCGCGGGCGGCGCGGCGCAGGCTGGCGCAAGCGCAGTCGAGCGCGGGCAGCGTCTCAGCGGCCATCGGAGCTGCGGCCCGCCGCGAGCAGCCGGCGGAAGATGAACACGTGGTTTGCGAGGAAGATCGGCACGAAGAACGTTGGAATGACGACGAGCGGCAGCGTGAGCACCGGCTGCACCCCGGGCGTGACGGCGTGGAGCGTCACCCACGTTGCGGTGGCGACGGCGACGACCAGGTCGAGCAGACCGAACGCGTTCCAGGCGTGGGCGAGGGCGCGGTGGGTCGCGGTGCGGGGCTCGCCCGCGGCGACCAGGACGAGGGCGAGCGCGGCGGTCGCGATGTCGCCCCAGCCAGCGCGGTTCGCGAAGACCGGCGCCAGCTCGCCACGCGCGGCGATCACCAGGAACCACGCCCCGATGAACCGGATGGCATTGATGCCGATCAGCGCGCGTATCGGGAGCGCGCCGATCCAGTCCCGCAGTGCAGGGACGAGGGTGCCTGCTGCGAACGTCGCGACGACGAGGGTGAGGATGATGAGCTGCGGTCCCGGGAAGGGGAGCCGAGCGAGGAAGCCGGTGGCGCCCGCGAGCAGCGCGAGGCCGAACCAGACAGCGGCCGCGGCGACCGCGGCGCTGGGAAGACGAGGCATCGGGATACTGGAAGCGGTCATGGGAAGGCCCTTTCGGAAAGGTGGTTCACTCAGGTTCCGTTATGTGTATATACAGCTATCGGAGCGAGACAGGAGTTCCCGGGGCTAGCGCAAGTCGTTGATTCACAAGAGCGGCGTTACCCGTCCTTGGGCGTGTGGCATCTTCACCACACACCCCGAACGGAGGCGCCTACGTATGCGCGACTCCGCACCCTATAGACTGACCGAACGACGCCAGGCAATTCTGCGCCAGGCGAGTGCCGCCCTGCGGGGCCGAATGGTCACGCTGTGGCGTATGGCGAGCGGTTTCGCGGTGGCCGAGGTGGCGAGCCAGCCGACGGTGCCGCGGGATCTGATCGACTTCGACGTGGCCGCGGCCTTGCGGATGTGGGGCCGCGCCGTGGCCGAGGGGAGTCTCTGGGTCGTGTGCCGCCTCGACCCGGGCCGCTGGCACGTGGCCCCGGTCCGCAGCGACGTGCCCGCGCCGTCGCCCAGCGGTGTCGAGCGCCGCAGTCCGGAGCGGCTGACTCTGGAGCTGGCCGGCCTGTTACTCGGCGCGCTCGAGCGTGTTTGGGCGGTGGCCGACCAGGCGACGGTCTATCTCTGCGCCGCGCTCGCCGTGGTTGACACATCCCTGGAGCGCGTGCGGAAAGCGCGCGGCCTGACGACCGCTTCGCGCGCGCACCTGCTCGCCGATCTCGCGGTCATCGCCGAGGCGATCGAGGGGGCGCTGGAGGCCTAGAGCGCCGCGGCGGCCAGATCCCTCAGGGTCTTCGCCAGCGTGTTGACCCGCGTGGCCTCGCTGGACCCACTCGCGTCACCCTCCAGTTGCACCGCGAGCTGAGTCAGCGCGCTCTGGCGCCCCGCCACCGAGGCCCGCTCGGCGCTCGTCAGGGCCTGCCGCACCGCCAAGATCCGGTCGGGCCCCAGGCCGTGCGACCGCTCGAGCTGGTCGACGTAAGCGCGTGCTAGAGCGAACGTCGACGGCCAGACGAACCGGAGCTGTCCCTGCGTGTTGAACTCGTCGAAGTGCACCGACTTCGCCGCGTCGATCTCGTTCTGCGAGAGGAAGCCGCTGGGCTGAAGCGCGAAGATGTCCAGTCCCCGGGCGATCTCCGAGCTGACGATGACGCCGTTGTACCAGTAGGCCGACCACGACCCGGCGCCGACCATCTGGGTGGAGTCGACGGGGCCGCGGTCGAAGAACGCGATCTCGCGCGGGTGCGCGGCGTCGGTCCAGTCGAACACCGAGATGCCGCCCTGATACCACGCCTGCACCATCACGTCACGCCCCGGGATCGGGATCAGCGAGCCGTTGTGCGCGACGCAGTTCTCCTGCGGCGTCTGCGGCGCCGGGAGCTTGTAGTAGCTCTGGAAGTGCAGCTTCCCGTCGGCGATCGTGAAGATCGCGTCCGCTCCCCACTCGCGCGGGTCGGTGGCGCGGCACTTGGGCCCACCGCCGCCGCCCCATTCGTCCGAGAAGAGCAGCTTGGTGCCGTCGTTGTTCAAGGTCGCCGAGTGCCAGTAGGAGAAGTTCGAGTCGGACGCTGCGTCCAGGCGAACGGGATGCGCCGGATCCCGGATGTCGAGCAGCATTCCGTACCCTTCACACGCGCCTCCGGCCAGGCCGACCGCCGGATAGACCGTGATGTCGTGACATTGGGTCGGCCCGGGGGGCGGGCCGTTGGGGTTGCTGCCCTGCCGCTGCGCGGTCATCCGGGCGATCATGACCGGGATCGCGGCCCGCAGGGCGGCGCTGTCGGCGGCGGTCGGCGCGCCCGTGCCTTGCCGGGCCTGGACGACACTGTCCAGCATCCGGTCGACGAAGCGCGACGGCAGTACGAACTCTTCCCCCCACGGGAAAGTCGCGGTGAAGGCACCCTTGGCCTTCGCGGCCGCCAGCTCCGCGATGTCGGCCGAAGCCGGGCCGTGGCGCGGCGGCGCCACGAGGTTGGCGAAGATCCGCGGTGAGCTCACGATGGCGGCCTGCTCGGGATGGGCGAGCGGCACCTTGATAACCTCGATCCGGAACAGCGCCGTGGTCGAGTCCTGGTCGGGCGTGACGCCCACGCAGCCGGGGAGCTCGTTGGGCGAACGCACCGGAGCCGAGCCGGAGATGTAGACGTAAACGTTCGCGGTGTCCTTGGGATCGACCACCACCGTGTGCGTGTGCGAGCCGCGGCAGGTCTGCACGTTGCCGATGTACTTGGGAGTAGTGATGTCGCTGATGTCGAAGACGCGGATCCCACGCAGCCGCACCTTGCTGACGGTATCCTTGACCCCCTCCGTGCTGCAGTCGATGCGCCCGCCCAGTCCCTCCCCCGAGACGAAGAGGAGGTTCTTATAGACCGAGACGTCGCTCTGCGACGCCGGACAGAGGTATGCGGTCTTAAGGACGGGCCGGCTCGGGTCCGTGATGTCCCAGACCTGGTAGCCGTTGTAATTGCCCTGGATCGCATAATGACCGGTGAACGCCAGGTCGGAGTTGGTGACGCCGGCGAATTTCTCAGAGGGCGGGGTCTGCGACAGCACGCGCAGGTTCCACGCCGCCTCGCCGGCGTTCATCAGTCCCGCCCGGAGCCCGACCCTTGGATCCGGGTTCGGGGCCGTGGTGGACATGTCGATGGCCGGAGTCGGAGTGCCGTAAGGCCTGGGGTGGGACGCGCACGCCGCCAGCAAGCACACCGTGATGGCGAGAAGCAAGTGTCGGTCGTAGGCAGACGCCATGGTGGTTTCCTCGGTTAGGACGTGGGGACTCACAGGGCGCCCTGGATCTGGAGCGTGAGGAGCATGCGCTCCATGCGGGCGATCTCGGTTGTCTGATCCACATTGATGTCGGAGGCGAGCTTGAACACGATCTCGTCCTGAGCGGCGCCGTAGGTGGCGAACAGGTTCTGCACCATGACGACGGCGCCGTGGTGGTGCTGGATCATGAAGGTCAGGAACGAGCGGTCGAAGTCCGCGCTCCGCGCCTGATCCAGCTGATGCATCTGGGCCTCGGTGAGCATGCCGGGCATCAACGTGTCGCCATGGGATCCGGACATAGGCATGGCCATGTCCATCCCCGTCTCCCCCGGTACGGGTTGGAGGCGATTCCGGAGCCACTGCTGCATGAAGGCGATCTCGTCGCGCTGCGCGTTGATGATGCGGGCTGCGAGGGTGCGCACCGACGGGCTGGCTCGGTGGGAGTCCGCCCACCCTGCCATCACGATCGCTTGCGCATGGTGCCCGATCATGTGGTACATGAAGGAGACGTCCGCCGCGGTGTAGGGATGGCGGGCGCTGTCGGCCCTCGCCCGAGCGACCGGTGAGAGGGACA
>Ga0209056_10001699_pt1 | contig 24127 bp, 33 predicted proteins | sample GraSoiAngelo_114_FD_185876 | JGI IMG/M metagenome (GOLD analysis project Ga0209056, IMG submission 185876) | Grasslands soil microbial communities from the Angelo Coastal Reserve, California, USA - 14_0903_13_40cm (SPAdes) (version 2) | ecosystem: Environmental > Terrestrial > Soil > Grasslands... | reverse complement strand
AACTTTTCAGCCCTGAATATTGGAAGAACGGTGAAGACCTTCTCAAACGATATCGCACACATCTGCTTGTACAGCTGCGGTGACTGAGCAAGATACGCCTCCTTCTCGAAATACTTCAACGAAAACAACTCGGCACCCCCTTCACTCGCCGAGGCTATGATCACAGGCGGCTGGATCTCCACATAACTCCGCTCAAGAAAGAACCCGCGGAAAGACTCTAGAATCTTAGACTGTATCTTGAAGATCGCATTCGACTCCTCGCTGCGAAAATCCAGGACCCGCCAGTTGAGCCTCGTCTCCAACAACGTATTCTGAACCCCACGAGGGTCCAAGGGCAGAGGAGTCTCGGCCCGGCTCACAACCTCCAGCTCGCTCGGAATAACTTCAATCCCCCTCTTCGCAATCTTACTCGAAACAACCATCCCGCGAACGAACAGCACATCCTCCTGGTGAAGACCTGCGATCTCCTTCGAGACCTCGGCCGGAGCCTTCGACTTGGGAGCTGTCACCTGAACAATCCCACTCATGTCCCGGAGGAGTAGAAAGGAGATTCCTCCTAGGACCCGGACATCGTGCACCCAGCCTGCTAGAACCACCTCCTTGTTCAGGCTCTCCCCGAGCTGAGATGTGAGATGTGTTCTCCTGAGGCGCGAAGCAGGACCTGGTTCTGCGGCTGTGGGCATTGGAGTCTTGTGGGTGATCGCTAGGACATTTCTTTTAGAACCTTGTTCCTGTCGCTATGACTCTTACGGGAAGCAGGGTCATCGGGCAACAATTAGTTTGAGGTTCTAAGCCAGTTTTTGCAAGAACGAAGGAGCCGAACCTGGTACCCATCTCACTCTGATAGCAAAAAAGACCTGCCCTCTCACTTCATCAAAGAAAGATTCGCGATTCTCTCAGCCACGCTGGGTTTACCGGAAAAGTGCCGGCTGAATCCTCGTTTCTCGGTTTCGATGACATCTGGAAGCCCGATTCCGTCAATCTTTCTGAGCACTGACAAGAGCTCCTCTTTCCCGAAGATCCGTGCGGTTTCGAGATCCGCCTGTAATCTCCGCTTCTTCGTGGCTTGCGAAATCCCATTTACGTAGACCGGGCAGCCTACCAGGATTGCATAGAGGAAGAACGGAAGCCCGCTCGCACTGGCCCCGAAGAGTGTCACCAATATTCCTGCCCAATGACCAAAAGTACAAACAGAGCCAGCACCGTGACCAGAATACTCCCTGGTGGGTTTCGGGCGAATATCTTACGAAAAATCAGGGTTGAAGCGATGAGCGGCCTCCATTCCTTGGGCTCCAGCTTACCCCTCATTCGGTCAGGAAACGCCGCAAGTCCAAGCGCAAAACGGAAGTCATCAGAATTGACCTTGCTCCTCGTAACTCTGTCGACCCACCGTAACTGTCTGACCTGTGGCTTCAGGCCCAAGACCCTGCAGAGATCTTCCGCTACCTCAACGATCTGAGAGTCATAGGTGTCCATTTTTTGGACTTGATACAACGTAAGTTCCGGAGCAAGATTAAGTCGAGTTGTTACCCTAAACAAACAACCGCAAGGTGCACAAGTTGAATGCTTGGGTCGTCTATTCTCGATCGGTTCATTTCGACAGCTGACGCCGCCTCCGCCATATCCCTAAGTGAAGTACGTCGGATGTTACTCGTCATGGAACCGTTGCTTGAGCGGCAAATCCAGGCTTTGCGAAAAGCTTCAGGAATAAGCAAGTTCAAGTTCTTTCTAGACATAAACGATTTCATGCTGGACCTCGCCACAAAGGGCGGACGAAAGGACGAGATGGAGAAGCTGGCCCAGGTCGTTCATGGCACGAAGCGAAAGCTATAGCGACGCTCTTCGCAGACTGGTCAGGGCGCTAAACGAGACCCGCATAAGATACGCTGTGACAGGGGCAGTCGCAGTCGGTTACTATGGCATCCCAAGAACGTCAATGGACATAGACGTCGTTATGACGGGGAACCTCTCAGCAACCCAACTTGGAATCCTAGCGTCCGCTTTGTCAAGAAACGGTTTCACTGTCAGCGAGGAAGAAACCCTAGAGCGGTCACCGGGGGCGAGTTGAAGTCCCAGGCCTTCGATGACAGGACGGGTTTCCTAAGAGTCGACATGTTCCTAGACAAAATCCTTTGGACGGGTGGCGGACCGCATTGACGGACTCCGGGTCTGGTTCAGGACTTTTGAGGATCTTGTGGCCAAGAAGATACAATACGGCGACCTTGACGAGGCGAAGATGTTACTCCAGCGAAGAGGAGAAGACTTCCAGAAAGATAAGATCGCTCGCCTCCTAAATAACCAGCAGGGAACGCAGTTCAAACAACTCCTCAAAGAGACAAAACTGAAAACCTAACAACTCGCGTGGCTCCTTTGATCTTAACGGAAGGATATACGAGTGTAGCTCGAGCCATCCGATGGGCGCTTTCTATTACCTCTTGGAGGGAAGGTATCAAATAGTCACTTTCGAGAAAACCCGCTGTTAGGAGTTCACCGTGAATCGCGTCCCCTTTGTTTCTCCAAGGGACCACACTGTTTCTCTGTTCGTTAGAGCGCCGAGGAGGGGCGCAGTGATAGAAATACCCAACTAGTTGGAGGATGAAAATAAAATTGAGAATTTGGGCTATAGCAATACTACTAGCTTTCCTGATACCTGTTGTAGCGGTTTCCACAGCAGCAGCGACACAAGCTGACCATGATGACCACTTGAATAGAGGGATGGGTATGATCACGTTCACGCAGGGCGCGATAATCTCAGGTCCCACCGGCCTGAGCGACCACACAACGATTGTCACAGTGCATGAGACTCTCAGCTTCACAGGCAGCCTCGCAGGCACAGCATTAACCATCGAGAGAGACGTGATACATACAGTAACAGACGAAGGCAAGACCGTGCCCTTCACGACATTTCATGGGAACGGCACTTTCACCGGCACACTCGACAATAACCAGGTCACGCTCCATATCAGATATGAGGGCGTAAAGAACAGCACCTTCACCAGAGGCAACTTCGTCATCCACGGCGATACAAGCCAGATGAACGACGTCCAGGGTGAGGGACACTTCAGTGGCACTCTTACGGGCGGCGTCGAGGGCGGCGGCAATACGACAGTCGGGTACACGATGCACTGGACCGTCTCGACCCATACTGAGGAACCTGAAGCCAGCGATACGGATACAGACACAGACTAGGCCCTCAATTAATCAGGGTCCTATCTTCCCTCTTTTTCCCTAGGGCTCAAAGAATTGACGCCGATAATCATGGTTGTCTTGGACGGAGCGAGCGATCGACCGGCGGGTGGGCAGAGGACTCCGCTCGAAGCTGCCTCCACCCCAAACTTGGACACGCTCGTCCGAAGAGGAGCTCTTGGCTCAATGTACACTGTCGGCAAAGGGATTGCTCCTGAGAGCGACGCTGGGGTTTTCTCACTTCTAGGATATGATCCTTTGCAGATCCATCTCTCAAGAGGAGTAGTTGAGTCGATCGGAGCAGGGGTCGACTTTCATGATGGAGACCTCGCACTACGCGCAGGCTTCGCAACAGTAGACGGCGACAAGCTCGTCGACCGAAGAGCTGGAAGGAACCTATCGACCGAAGAAGCACGAGAACTAGCCACCGCGGTCAACAACGAGGTCCGGTTGAAAAACGGACTCCGCTTCCAATTTCAGGCGACTGTAGGACACCGGGCGGTAGTGGTCTTCAGAGCCAACTCGGAAAAGTTCTCGTCGGACATCTCCAACTTCGACCCTGCGTACGTGCGGACCGGACAGATTAGCATCGCCCAACCAGGCGCCCCACAGTATGACATTCCAAAATGCGAACCGCTCGACGATTCCCCTGAAGCGGTCAAGTCCGCTGCGCTAGTCAACGAGTTCGGTTTCAAAACCCGACTCGCACTAGACTCTCACCCAGTAAACCTGCAGAGAAGAAAGCAGGGCAAGAAACCTGCCAACTTTGTTCTGATGCGGGACGCTGGAACGACTAAACCGAGAGTCCAAAGCTTTCTTGAAAAATGGGGCTTTAAGGCGGCTATGGTAGCTGACCTTCCGGCAGAGCTAGGAATCGGCAGGCTACTAGGAATGGAAGTGAGAGAGATTCCGGCAGGCACGTCACTCGAGGACTATCGGAAGAGAGCAGAACTCGTCCTGAGACTAGCTGGAGAATATGATTTCGTATACGTCCATCTGAAGGGTCCCGACGAGCCGGGCCATGATGGGCTGTATGATTTGAAGAAGCAGAGGATCGAAGAGATCGATGGGGGGTTCTTCTCCCACCTCCGAATGGCCGCTAAGCTCCAGAGAACAGTGCTCTGTGTAACCTGCGACCACTCGACGCCATGGAAGGATAAGGGACACAGTGACGATCCCGTCCCGGTTTTAGTCGCTGGAGGCTCTATGAAACCAGACGGGTCCAGTCGGTTTACAGAAACAAATGCTAGCTTAGGTCATTTCGAGAAGATGGAGCGTGGAAGTATGCTTCTCCCACGGCTGAAACAGACAGCCGCTTGATTCTGAAAAAACACTCTCCACTCTATCAACGCATCAAACTTAGCAGGATAGGTTGATAGACCATTACGACCTGAAGTGATCTGGCTTGAAAGACCCGATTTCCAAGAAGAACCTTGACGGCTATGGCGCACCCATTATCCCGTGGGAGAAAGTTCTCAAGCGGATGCAGGAGGGATTTACCCAAGCCCCAAAGACGGGGGGTCCGGGACGACATACAGCCTGGTTGGCAACAGTGCATCCCGACGGTAGGCCGCACGTCATGCCGATCGGAGTCTTGTTCGTAGACGATGCTTTCTACTTCAACACTGGACCAAAAACCCGCAAAGCCAGAAACATAGCGCGTAATCCCAGTTCTGTCATAACGATTGCAACTGACGACTTCGATATTGTAGTTCAAGGTCCAGCTAAGAGAATCACAGACCCCCGTCGTCTCCAACGGATTGCTGACGCTTTCAAGAAAGAGGGATGGGAGCCCACAGTCGTCAAAGGAGGCCTCACCGCCAAGTACAGTGCTCCAAGCGCAGGGCCGCCACCCTGGAACGTGTACGAGATAAGGCCGGAGACGATCTTCGCCCTGGGTACCGCCGAGCCCTATGGCGCGACGCGGTGGACATTCAAGACCAACACCCGTCGAAATTGACCCTCAGCCAGTCCGACCAAATGAATCCCGACCATTTCAAAGTCGTGCCAGCGAGACCAGAGGACATCGACCTCGTGCTCGGAATTCTCGACGAAGCAGCATCGTGGATCATAGAACAGAAACTTCCCAGCGTGTGGAAGCCTGGAGAATTCTCACGCGAAACGTTCCTCGATCAGATCTCTCGCGGAGAGGTGCACATTGGGCTGGTTGACGGAAAGCCCATTGGAACGATTACTCTTCAGTGGAATGATCTTGTATTCTGGGGAGAGCAAGAGCCAGACTCTGGCTATGTTCACAAGCTCGCAGTAAGACCCGCTTACGCAGGACAGAGGTTTGGACTTGAGATGCTGAAATGGGCTGAGGCAACAGCTGGAGAGGCGGGTATGAGGTTTCTAAGGCTCAACTGTCTGGCTGCTGACAGGAAGATCCGAGACTATTACGAACGTGCCGGATTTCTATACAAAGGCGACATTGTCAGGCCTAAAGGCGTGGCCACTCTATATGAAAAAGCGTTGTAATAGTCGCACGTTTATCTAGCACCTTCCCAACCGGCGAAGAATCTTGAAGATCAAACTAACGAGCGTATTCGTCAACGACCAAAACAAGGCGCTTGACTTCTATACGAAGAACCTAGGCTTTGTCAAGAAGGCCGATATCGGCGCAGGCAATTACAGATGGCTAACAGTCGTATCCTCTGAGGAGCCAAACGGGCCTCAACTGGTTCTTGGGCCAAACGACAACCCCGCCGCCAAATCCTACCAAGAATCGATCTTCAAACAAGGTATTCCAGCCTCCATGTTCTTCGTGGATGATATTCAGAAGGAGTATCAGAGACTGAAGAAGCTCGGCGTGAAGTTCAAAATGGAGCCAACAAAGACAACTGGCTCAATAATAGCTCAGCTTGACGATACCGTCGGCAACCTGATACAGATAACCCAGCTCGGCTAGATACCCTAAACCTCCGAACAGTTTCATACGGGAGCAGTCTACCGCGTGTTCCGAATAGTTTCTTCAAGCTGACCAGTCTATCTTCCTGCCCCTAGACGATCGATGATGGGGTAGTATTGGAACTTGGATTACGTTCGGCTGGCTCCAGGCTTCGCAAGAGAGGTCCTAGAGATCTACGAGAATTGGGAGGGAAAAGATTCTGCGCCTATGAAGGTAAAGGAGTTGATGATGGTGATTGAGATAGAAGTCAACAAGCTATACGATCCCGGCGCCTGGGCACGCACAGCCGCGATGCCGAAGCCCCCGAAACTCAAAGACACGAAGCTGAGCTAAGATTCTCTACTTCTTCCCTAGGTTTTCCTTCTTTCGAAAGAGAACGATCCTCGTTACGAGATCGTAGGGGATTGGCTGGTCAAGTGGAAACTGTGCCGTGCCTCTCGATGTCTTGTACTTCGATAGCTCTTTCTTGAATGCTGAAATTCCGGAAGATGTTGGAAAGAATCCGATGTGTTTCTTGAACGCCGCGAAATATACTAGGTCGCCGTTTAGTTTGAAAGTGGGAATCTGATAGCTTATTGCCTCTTCAGCTTCAGGCACCGCTTTCCGGATCGTCCGTCTCATTTTCTCCAGTGTTTTCTGGACGTCGGGAGGAAAGGTCTTGATGTATTCATCTATCGATTCGAAGTGTTTCCTTCCTTGCATTATCTATCCTATCCGTATGCCCAAGACCTGCCCGACCACTGTTCCAATTATGAAGAGGGCGAGGCTCGCAGCCAGAATTATTCCCGCTATCTCAGCGAACTGGCGCATGAAATGCCGCCCGGAGATCACAGTATCGTAGAATGTCATCGCCGCCACCAATACAACCCCGATCACGAGCGAGGTCCCCAATGCGCCTGCCATGTTCGCAGTCAGGAAGTAGGGAAGAGCGAGCAGCACAGCCGTAATCATGTACGAAACACCAGTGTAGATAGCTGACCATTTGGCTGATCCTTCGAAGCCCTGCTTGGCCTGCGCATAGGCGGCAGACGCCATGGCGATGGACGCTGCCAGCCCGGCGATTATTCCAGCAAGCCCCGCGAGCTCTGTTTTCCCGTAGATTCCCAGGGACCCTGCATGAATTCCAGAAATCTCGACAACCGCATCTGCTAGTCCGAGGACTATGAATGACATGTACTTGACCCGGTTCTCCTTGATCTCTCCAATCAGAAGGTCCTCCTGACTCTCCTCGCTGTCCATCATAGCCTGAAAACGAGCCATGTCGGCGGGAGGAATACTCTCGGCGATCCTCTTGTAACGCGCGTGAAGCTTACCCTCATGCCTCTCCAACAGTTTTAGAGTGAAAGTCAAGCCGAGGATGAGTCGTAACAGGACAATCACATACATCCGGAGCTTCTTCGCCGAGGCCTTCACCTCGGGAGCGTAGGTCTTCCAGAACTCGTAGTGAGTCTGCTCTCCATTTCCAATATTCTCGAGAGCCTTCTTGAAGACCGGGTTCTTCTCGCGACGAGCGAGTGCAAGATAGACAGAACGGTCGGCATACTCGTCCTTTGCAGATTCTGCGGCTAGATTGACGAGCTCGGGGTTCAGGGTTTCTTGCAAATGAGTGACAACTCCTCGAATTCTGGGGTCAGCAAGCTAGTAGCCTTGCTTTTTCAACTATTGGTCGAACTCCACGAACACCTCATCGTTCTCGACCTTCACCTTGTATTTGGTGAGCGGTTTCTCTGCGGGAGGATTGACTGCCTCCCCTGTTAACAGGTTGAACCGGGACAGATGGAGCGGGCAAGTGACCTCTTCTCCGATGAGGAATCCGGTCGAAAGATCAGCTTCTTCATGCGTGCACGTCCCGTCCCAAGCGTGAAGCTTGCCGTCCAAATTCACGATGAGAATCCGTCGACCATCGTGCTCGACTCCCTTCATCGTTCCTGGCGGAAGCTCAGAGAGAGGGCCGACGGGGATGAGCGTTCCCAGAATGTGTTTCCCTACCGGTACTTGTAGTGCCTCTCGAAGAGATCCGCTTCCACATCCTCCTTCTCAGGCTCCTCTTCAAATTCTGGAAGCTGTTCGGCTTTTGGAGGAATTAAACCACCTCTTCCAGCCCATTTCTCATCGATCAGAAATTGGATCACGGCCCTCACCGACCTGAGAGGTATCCGTTTTACCGCGGGGTGAAGGAATCCGAGGATAACCATCCTCTGAGCCTCGCTGTGAGTCAGACCTCTTGACATCAGATAGAAAATTTGTTCCTCGTCCACCTGGCTCACAGAGCCCGAGTGAGTCGCCTTCACCTCGTTCGTGAAAATCTCGAGCCCAGGGATCGCGTCCGCCCTCGCCTTCTTGCTAAGAATCATCGCGTGCTCCGCGAGATAGGAGTTTGAATTCTTGGCTCCCTCACTGATCCTGATCATTCCCTTGAAAATAGCACGAGCACTATCCCTCAACACGCCGCGAGCCAGAACATGTCCCGTCGTATGCGTTGATTGGTGCGTCAGATCCGTTACAATATCGAACCGCTGCGACTCTGAACCGAACACCACCTCGACATCCTCGGCCGTAGATCCGGGACCGTCGAGAACACTGTCCATTCGAGAACGCGTGGTTCCGCCTCCAAGGTGTCCCACTGTCCAGTTTATCCGGGAATCCTTCTCACCAATTGATCTCCGATTGACCGTCGAGTGAACGTCGCTCTCAAAGTCCTGGAGACTGGCAAAATTTACTTCGGCTCCTTCGCTGAGATAGATCTCTGTGACCTCGCTGTAGAGGGCCGAACCCTGACGCTCTTTACCCAGTCGCGAATAGGCCTCCTGCAAGAAGTTGACTTTGCTGTTCTCCTCGGCCACGATTATGTTGTGAGTAAAAGAGGCCTGTCCACGGGTTTTCAGCAGAACGATGTTTCGAAACGGAATCTTGACGCTCAGCCCCTTCGGAACGTAGAGAAACGTGCCGGCGGTGAAGAATGCGTCGTTGAGAGCTGCGAACTTGTCGTCTCCGGGGGGTATTGCCTTCGTGAACCTGTTTCGGGCGAGGTCTGGAAACTTGACCAGGGCCGATTCCATGTCTGAGAAGACGATTCCTTCCTTCTCCAGGGCACCATGTACCTCGGTGCGGACCATCTGAGAATCCACTTGTAGTGCAAGTGTCGGCTCGTCCTTCTCCCTGATTAGGTGAGATATTTCATTAGGAATAGTTCGACTATTCGATGGCAATCCAAGTTGGATGGAATCAAGATTGAGCCCTGAGAGGATGTCGACATATTTCGTGTATAACTGAGACTTTTCGATGGGGAGTTTGTTGAAGTAGTCGAGAGCCACTGATCGTTCTCTGCTAATTTCCTCAGGTTCAGCGAGGAGGCCGGAGACCTCTTTCACCATACTTTCGGTTGGGCTGGCGAGAGAGTTGGCCATGGCCGTTGAATGCGTAGAATGTGTTTAGAAGTTTTGGTCGGGAGGTTTAGCCTACGGCGCCTTCCATTTCCATCTCGATGAGCCGGTTGAACTCGACCGCGTACTCCATCGGTAGGACCCGGGTGAAGGGTTCCATGAATCCTGTGACGATCATGCTGAGAGCCTGGGTCTCAGACAAGCCTCTGGACATTAGATAGAACAATTGATCCTCGTTGATCCTTCCAACGGTGGCCTCGTGCGTTATGGTCGCGTCGTCCTCGTTAACCTCCATGTAAGGATAGGTGGTCGTCTTCGATCGATCGTCCATTAGGAGGGCATCGCATCGGACACTTGATTTTACGCCAACTGCTCCCTTGGCCACGTGGACAAGACCCCGGTAGGTCGTTAGTCCTCCGTCCTTGCTGACGGACTTCGCCGTGATCCGGGAGCTTGTGTACGGTGCGAGGTGGATTACTTTGGCGCCCGTGTCCTGATGTCTATCCTTACCAGCAAAAGCCACTGAGACAATCTCGGCTTTGGCCCTAGGTCCGACCAGATAGACTGATGGATATTTCATCGTAAGCTTGCTGCCTACGTTAGCGTCGATCCATTCTACCGACGCATCTTCATACGCATAGGCTCGCTTTGTGACGAGGTTGTAGACGTCGGAGCTCCAGTTTTGGAGCGTGGTATATCGGACCTTGGCGCCCTTCTTGGCGATGATCTCGACTACTGCGGAGTGAAGCGCATCCTTGGAATAGACCGGGGCTGTGCAGCCCTCAATATACTGAACATCAGCGTAGTTGTCTGCGATGATGAGCGTTCTCTCGAACTGTCCCATGTTCGCGGCGTTGATTCTGAAATATGCCTGTAGAGGAAGATCTACCTTGACTCCTTCGGGAACGTAGATGAAGCTGCCACCGCTCCAGACGGCGCTGTTGAGCGCGGCCAACTTGTTATCTTCAGGAGGGATAATTGTCCCGAAATATTTCTTGACAAGCTCCGGATGAAGCTTAACAGCAGTATCCGTGTCGCAGAATATGACTCCTTTATCTTCGAGATGTTTCAGAAGACTATGATAGACGACTTCGGACTCGTACTGGGCACCCACTCCAGCCAAGAATTTCTTCTCGGCCTCAGGTATGCCCAATCGGTCGAAGGTCTTTTTGATCTTATCCGGAACGTCGTCCCAGCTCTTCTCAACCTTGTCAGTGGGACGTAGATAGTAGTAGATGTCATTGAAATCAATGTGAGCAAGATCGCCTCCCCACATGGGCATTGGGCGTTTGACGAAGTGTTCGTATGCTCGTAGCCTGAACTTTAGCATCCATTCGGGCTCTTTCTTCATCTCAGAAATCTGTTCGACAGTCTGTCGTGAGAGTCCCTTCTCGGACTTGAACACGTATTTTTCTGGATCCTTGAAATCGTACTTGGCGTAGTCCAGGTCCAGAATACTCTTGTTAGCCATCTTCACACTCTCCCTTTATGACGTACGTTATACACGATAGCCTTGTGCCTATATGTATTTACAGGTTCCGTCCCATGGCCACACTCTCCGGCCATGCCAGTCAAAACTGGCGAAGAAACACTGTAAGTTCGCACGTCTGATGCTCGTTATCCTTGCGGCTCCTGCTCGTTCCCGCGCATCATCAGAATCCGTTTCCCGCCACGAGACGAACCCCAAACCATCAATCAAGCCCAGAATAGAAAGATCCAGACAGGCACCCCCCTCCCGGGGGGCGGCTTCCAAAAGACCGGCGAGAAAAATGAGCCAAGTTTTATGTGAAAGGTTCCAGCGAGCCACGTTTCATGCCAGGAAAAAGATACTCTCTACCGAACCTGCCCTACAAGTACAACGCACTAGAACCGACAATTTCTGAGAAAATCATGACGCTACACCACGACAAGCACCACCTCGCATACGTCAACGGAGCAAACGCGGCACTAGACAAGCTAGAGAAAGCACGACAGACCGGCTTCGCCGGAATTGATGTCCGCGGAATTTCCCGCGATCTTGCCTTCAACGCCTCAGGTCATACTATGCACAGCTTGTTTTGGCCGAACATGAAACAGGGTGGAGGCGGAACACCCGGAGGACGCGTCGCTGACCAGATCAACAAGGACTTTGGGAAGTTCGACTCTTTCAAAGAACAATTCGGAAACACCGCCAAACAGGTCGAAGGATCAGGCTGGGGAATACTCGCCTACGAGCCAGCCTCAGACCAGCTGATCACTCTGCAAGCTGAGAAGCACATGGACCTAGCCGTCCAAGGCATGACTCCTTTACTCGCCGTCGATGTTTGGGAGCACGCATACTATCTCGACTACGTGAATGACCGCGCCAAGTATGTTGACGCTTGGTGGAATGTGGTTAACTGGGACGACGTAGCCGCCCGCTTCGACAAGGTTCGCAAGTAACCGCTCAAACTCCCACTCTTTTCTTTCCGGAAGGTTCCTGTAGAGGTAGCCTTATCCCCAGAATTTTCGGGACCTAGGGAGTCTACGCCGACAGATCCTTCGCTAGACTCTCAAGATCAATATCTTCTTCCTCTTTCTTTGTCTCCATTTTCACCGGTTTGTCAATCCTCTCTTTGATCCTGATTTTCGAAGGGGGCAAGGGTTTGCCACGGCCTGGGCAGAGGATGACCGGATGCAGATCAAGGATTCGCTGAACGCTCGACCTTTCCTGTGAGATATTCTCCATGAATAATGGCTCTCTAAGCTTGCCGCGCTTGGTCCTCAGAAGATCGCCGATAATGGCAACCCTGCTCTTGTTTACGAATAGAGAGATGGACCCCTTTGTATGACCGGGGGTCCAGACGATCGACCCGTCCAGCCCGACATCCTCTAGTATCGACTCATCGTCGGAGGCCTCGTCAACGAGCACCGGGTGATACTTGACGAGCCGAAGCAACTTCTTCGTTGAAGAGGCAATAGCCAGAGCACGCCTGGCTATCCGTCCGTAGAGACTCCATGCTCGCGGCGTTATTACCACAAGGGTCCCAGCAACGTACGGCTTTTCGAACCCATGAGAGACGAGCATTCCAGAAGTCGCTTTCTTCAGCGCGGCAGCACTTCCGATGTTATCCCAGTGTCGATGAGTCAGAAGAATCAGCTTAACATCGCTAGGCTCGCGGCCGAGATCCGCCACTGCTTTCAGTATCCGATTCTCACTACCCGGCATCCCGGTATCGACAAGCACGAGTCCATTGTCCGCCTCGACAAGGTAGGTGTTAGCATGACGAGCTGGTACCCTATAGACCCCTTCAGCCACTTTCAACAATGCTAATTCGTCCCTCTAACAGTCACAGTCGCAGCTCGAACTCTTGGCCAGCCCAAGTAATTGGCCTATCCAATTTAAGACTCGTGAAACCCTAGGGCTTCCGCGCCGCCACGACACTGTCGACTCTACCGACAACCTCTCCCAGGGTGGGAGGTTCAAGCCCGCGTCCCTCCAGATACGCCGCTCCGGCAGCATTGGCGAATATCAGCCGATCCTTATGCCCCAGACCAACGCCTTGAGCATAGATGTCCGCCGCGTTCCACACATCTCCTGCACCGGTAACCTTTGCAGGCTTGATCTTTGCACAGGGAACGCGAACTCTCTGCCCGTCGACGAATGTTGCTGAAAACTCCGGCGTGTGAAGATCGACCCTCGGAATCATCATGCTAAACACGCTCGCAGCTCCGAACAGCGGGTCCTCAGCACCTTCAATCTCAGAGGTATCTTCGGCTACTCCTTTCGCCAGATGCATCAGCTCATTCTCGTTAACACTCAAGACATCAATTAGGCCGGGGGTCAGGACCCGCTGGTTCAACCCCTCAATCTCACCGATCCGGAGCGCAGGATCTCCAGGGTCGAAGAACGTGACCGCCTTCCCTTCCTCCTTAGCGATGGAGAAGACCTTCTCTGCGAGGTCTGTTCCCTTCAGGTTCTGATTCCAGTTGAGAACACAGACAAAGTCCGCTTCGGATATGATCTGCTTGTCCTCCTCTGTCAGCTTCTCGGGGCCAAACTGGGATAGAGATCCGGGGTCGCTGACCATGATGTTGACACGCCTGCCCGAGTGCTCTGTCTCGAACGACATTGTCCGGGACATTGTTCCCGTTGTCCTGACGTGCGAAAGGTCTACACCTTTGAGAAAGTGTTGGAGTACCATCTTACCAAGTTCGTCTGTCTCAATAATCGGAACGACCTGACAGCCAAGCTTCGAGAGCTGAGCCACCACATTCGACGCGTTTCCTCCCCGGCCGACCGTGTGGCCCCAACCTAGAAGATTCCCTCCTCCCCTCTGCGCCACCTCAAGGAAGGAGGCGGTCAGGTCTTCAAGCTTGCCCGGATAAGTGAGAATGTAGTCTAGGTAGAAATCCGGCATTACTACGACCTTGAAGCTTGGCTTCGCATGGGTGAGAGTCTCTTTCAGCCCTGCGACAGGGTCTACGGATTCTTTAGCTCTCGACACGCCTCCAAGCTCCAGAGTATCGGATTGACTATTCGTTCATAAGCATGGACTGAAATCACGACTTAAGCCTGGCTTATCCAGAATGTCCATCGAAACCGAGGTACCCGCATCAAAACTCCGGTTGGGTCTGATGTGGTCCCGGATGAAGAAAGCATCCAGACTGGACCAGCAAGGAGTCTTAGAGCTGAAGACGGACACTACATCAACCGGGCAAGCCGTCGCAGTTCTAGTTCTTGCAGCTCTCGCCTACGGCATCGGCTACACTGCACAGACACAGTTCCAGAGGCACGACCTATCAATCTATGGAATAATCGTTGGCAGCCTCGCCAACACGGTCACCGTATGCTTCGCGGCCTTCGTATGGTCAGCCACAGCTTTTCTTGTCGGGACGAAGCTATTCCAAGGGAAAACGGGCTACTGGGAACTGGCACGACCTCTGTTCTTCGCGAGCAGCCCGTTCCTCCTCTTCCTCTTAATCACGATCCCTGTTCCTCCAATCCTAGTCCAAGGAAATGTTCCAGTCTACTGGTTCCAGGGGACCATCGCAGTCGTTGCTGTAGTCTGGCTCTTCCTCTCACAAGTCTTTGCTCTGAAACAAGTCATGGGACTTAATCTGCGAAGAACGGTCCTCACAGTTGCGGTAGGCCTCCTCATCCTGGCCTTTATCGGACTACAGTTCGGAACAGGCTGAACAGATCCCACAGTATAAGTTGATAATCCGGGTCAGCATACATTTGTTCCAGAACTCGTCGATGATCTCCCGGGCTAGTCCCTTCACCATTGACAGGCTCCGGACTATGCTGGATCGAATGGTGAAATCGGCCCGTTTCAACCGCGACACGTTCTTGGCATTGAAAGAAGATTCCTCGGCGACAGGTCAGGCATTGATTGTCTTGGCTCTTGCTGGAGCTAGTTTCGGTGTCGGATTCGCAGCATCGATCGGATTTAGTGCGTTAGGGATTCTGCTGGGAGCTGTTTTGGGTGCCGTTGTGAGTATCGCTCTAGGCATCATCTGGGTTTCCCTGACATTTCTTATCGGAAGGAGGTTTTTTGGAGGAAAATCGGACTATTGGTCACTCGCAAGGCCCGTATTCTTCTCAAGCTCTCCCGGACTGATATTCCTCATTATGTCGATCCCAGTGTCCCCAGTCCCAGACGTTGCACGTGCGATCGGCATAGCTTGGATAGCGATTTCAACGGTGATCGCAGCGAAGACCGCTCCTGGATTGGACACTCAGCGCAGCCTTGTGATATTCATTATCGTCACATTCATCGTTCTCTTCAGCTATGGATTGATAGCCTCTCTACAGAGAGAGCGGTCTAGACATTCGTTATTTGCAGCCCGAGGCAGCGATTACTGTTCAGCAGTCGGATTCTTGGCTACAGTAGACTTGTATTTGTTGAAAATATCCATCGCCGGGTCTTTCTTCATGTCGTGATCCCGGTAGAGATGTTCCTGTAGCTCGTAGTACGTGTTGAAGGTCCGTTCAATGTTCTTGACAGCACAGACAAAGCATAGAATCTTGTCCTTCACCAATGCCGATTCACGACGTCTAGCTGATAGTCTTCGGGGGAATAAAAAGAGAACCACAAACAAGTTTCTTGGAGGAGTCAGCTGATATTAAGGTCGGAGAACTGGGCCCGAGAATCTCAAAAACCGAACGCCTTAATGCTGAACTTTATGGGCGAAACAATCGGCCTGGAGGCGAAAGCTCGTTGTGTGATACATGCGCCGCACACAATCCGACGAAGAAGAAGAAAAAGTGACGCGTTGACGCTATCGCAGCGCTTATCATTTCCGAATATTATTTTTCATATTAACGCTCAGTCCTTCAAATCAACTCGCCGATCGGGGATGCCTCCAACTGATGACCGTTGTTTCTGAATTGTTTCAACTAATCACCTCATTGGGAAGTTTAGAATAAGCGGTCGCAAGCGCATTTCCCATCATGTCCAAGGCTTGGGGCTTCATCAAGGACCCTATTCATGGATACGTCCGAATTAGCGAAGCCGAAAAGACGATAATTGATACTCGTCCCGTGCAGAGACTTCGACGACTACGCCAACTCGCCGGATCAGAATACGTCTACCCGGCCGCAAACCATACTCGGTTTGAACATGTCGTAGGAGCGATGCACCTTGCGGGCGTTCTCTCCGAAGTCCTGCCGACACACCTCGACGTTCACACGCAAGAGCAGATGCGCCTAGCCGCTCTACTACACGACATCGGGCATGGTCCATTCTCACACGTGTTTGAGCCTCTCATGGTTCGCCATCTGAAAAAGACCCATGAAGACTTCGTTCCATGGCTTGTAAATGAGACAGAAATCAAAGCAAAGCTCGACAACGCTGGGTTTGATCCGCGGAAGCTCGGGCTACTGGCCGTAGGCCGTCTCAGGGACGGAAAGAGACCCTATCTCGACCAGATCATCAGCAGCAGCGTCGACGTTGACAAGATGGACTTTCTAGTCCGGGACTCCTTCCACACCGGAGCAGGGTACGGTTCCGTGGACGTTCACAGGCTCATCTACACCATGGACGTAATCCATGGGAACCTGTCCGTTGATGGGAGAGCCGTCGCGACCCTCGAGAGCTTCTTGTTAGCCAGACTCGAATCCTTCAGGACCATCTACTTCCACCGAGCCTCAAGAGCAGTCCAGATCATGATAGTCCAAGCCCTAGAGGCGGCAAAGGACGAGCTGAACCTACTTTCTTTTGACGAGCCTGAAGACTACTTGCGCCTCGACGATTACAAGGTCTGGACTAATCTGAGGGAGTGCAAGCAGTCCAAGAAAATAATGCAGGATCTAGAAGCTAGAAGACTGCTAAAGTGTTCGTATGAGAAGACTCTCTTCGCTCAGGAAGAACTCGTTTCAAACGTGATAACGAAGGAGAGCGTGCGAGACAAGATCCGAGACGAGATCGCCAAGAAGGCACATGTCAGGATCGAAGATGTGATGATTGATGTACCAACCCTTCCCTCAGTGCCTTACCACAACGCCGTGGAGATACAGCCCCTCGATATACCAGTCTTCAGACATGGGCCGACTGGTAAGAAAGAGATCGTACAGCTCTCGGAGATCTCGAGAATAATCGGCGTGCTCAGGACCTTCATGAATCTCGTCCGGGTCTACACCAAAGAACAGTACCGTTCCAGAGTTGAAGCCGCATCGAGACAGATCCTCGGAGAGACACCATCTTCAGTGAAGGTTTCCCTCTAGCAACTCTCGCTTCCCGTTCTGTCACTAGGTCAGAATTCTAGAAGTTACATCAGCACTTTATTTCAACCCCAGAAATGATACTGATATCCGAAGAAACCGTGGTACCTGCTTTGCCCAAGTTCATGCAAACACTCGACGATACTATCTTCCGAGAGCTAGAGAAGATAGCGAAGAAGAGAGGCATTTCTATTCAGGAGCTGATCAGAGCTGTCATCGTTCCTGAGTGGGTGACAGGCCACAACGGAAACGAAGCCAAAGAGCCGGCCGCAACTAAGCTGAACAGTTGGCGCTAGTCTCCACCATTTTCTAGAAGGTTGGGTCTCAACTAGAGGCCACGTGACGGCCAACTTGTGATCGATCCCTCATCCTATTAAAGAATCATGGACGAATCGTTACAGTCTTTCCCGTTACATCGAAATTACCATTGACCATGATCCACTGATCATTTTGATGATGGTTGATGCCCGGAAGGAAGACGAGAATCTCTCCCAAGGTCGCAACAATTCTGTCTATGATGCGGTTGACGGTGACAGTAAGGTGAGCGTCGAAAAGTTCGACGATGCGATGGCTGCACTCACTTTCACAGCCATGGCGGTCACAATCGCCCTAGGGTTTTTATTCCATCTCTAAGATTTTGAAACGCAGAATTCAGTTCAGGGATTTCTGACTTTGTCCAGAAGCCCCGAATAGGTTCTGAGAGCCTCTCCCTCGGAGAGTGTCGTGTTGAGGGAGACGAGGCTCATCTTTTTGAAAATCGCAGCGGACCTCTCCGCGAGCGCCCGGGCTGCGATGAGATATTTTCCTCCTAGGAGAACAGACGATGTGCCCACTAGGCCCTCGGTTAGGCCAGGAGTCGACACGGCAAGCGTCCCGAATTTCATTGATCCCTCGTAGCAGAAAGCGAGGATAGCATTGTCCATTTGGAGCAGGTTCACTTTGTGAACCTTGCCTTCCCTCTCTAAGCTAGCTTCCTGCAGGACCATATTCTATCTGAACATCGTGTCTAGGTGATGTAGCGGTCCTTTCCTTCTTCCGTCTTCTCCTCTCCCTCTTTGACCTCTTCCAGTTCGGTTCGACGGAACTTCTCCATCTTCTTACGCATATCCTCAATCTCCGTATCCAAATCCTTCAGCTCGACAGGCATTCCGACCAGTCCGGTTAGCATCTGAATCACCGCTCTAGCTGCCTCCAGATCAGGATACACTCCAGTCGTCGCCCCCAAGAGACCTGCGCACTGTAGCCCTCTCTGCCGACCGATGCCTAAGATGACTCCCGCTGCCCCGGTAACGGCTCCTCCCTTTGCGAGCTTAGCGCCCATCTTCTTCAACCGCTCTCCAACAACCGAATCACCGACAACCGCGTATACCGCTCCAACATCGTTCCCAGACCTAGTGCCATAGCCTCCCATTGTGAGAACCATCTTAGAATTGAACCGCTGGGCAAAGTCCAGAACTATGCTAGCGACCTCGTACTGGCCCGTTACGCTCGGCTGTGCGTCCCCGGTTAGGAATATCGCGTTAGGCTCCTTGTCGCCAAAAGAGTAGAACTCATACTTGGGAAGTGAATACGTCCCGTCCTCGGAAATGTTGATGCCTAGATTCCCGTCTGGAAAGAGGAGATAACTAGAATAGAGTTCAGCGAACTTTTTCGGTTTCAGCTTCTCGATAAAATAGTCCACCGCGACCTTTCCAACATAGCCCAGCCCTGGCAGGCCCTGGATCAGGACCGGCTCCTTCAATTCTGCCTTTGAGAGTTCATGAATTCTGGTATCATTGATCATTACAATAGGCCAGATCGAGGAGTCTCTCGCGATTTTTCGGTAGAGTTGTTTAAATAGTTTGATTCATCGACGCACTCTCAACCGAACAGAGAGTTTGAAACAAGATGAGTTGTGCACCATTCGTCTCGTCTCCCCACGACGTTGTTCGCAAAATGCTAGAGGTAGCCAAGGCTACAAAGGACGATGTAGTCGTAGATCTCGGATGCGGCGATGGTCGCATTCTAGCGACCGCGGTGAAAGACTTTGGAGTCAAAGCCGCGTTTGGCTATGAGATAAGAGAAGACCTCTTCAAAACCGCCTCTGGCGAGGTTGAGAAGCTCAATCTAACGAACAAGGTCCACGTCTACAACCGCGACCTCTTTCAAGCCGATCTCAAAGAAGCTACTCTCATCACTCTCTACCTCACAACCTACGCGAATGAGCGGCTGAAACCGAAGCTGAGAGCTGAAGCAAAGCCCGGTTCGCGAATTGTCAGTCACGACTTCATGATAAACGGATGGAAGCCTTCACGGAAAGAGAACTATAACGAACATACGATCTACGTATACTCGATTCCTGAATCCTATTCAATGTAGAGTTCCTGAGCCAACTTCTTCATACCTCGACGATAGGGCAATATTTCCGATCTCAAGAACAGTCGGCATTCCGTTCGTCTTAGTCTCAACGATAACTTTCCCATTTTCGACCTGATTGATCCTCCCAATGCTTAGAAGTTCCTCGCTCTGATTCAGCAGACCAGAAACAAACCCTCTGAAGGGCCGATTCTCCGGGAAGACTGTCTGCTCTAATCGGTCAAACATTCTCACCCTTGTCTCCTGACTGATTACTAACTTGTGGGACCCTTGAAGGAACCGCCTATACCCTGCTTCCCGAGCCCTCTTCCTCTCCTCTTTGGATCGAACCCTCGCAAACGAAGAACTTGGCAATTTTAGCGACGCGAACTTCACTTTGTCGAGAAGAGGATCAATGATATCGTCCGATCGATTCAGCCCAATGACTAGGTCAGGTTGAATCGCTTCAAGCAGGAGCTGCTTGTGACGTATAGCGTTCAACTCTGCAAGCCATCCATCCGTATTCACCAGCACTACGTCCGCTGAACTCGTGATTCTCTTCTTCAAGCGTGTCGCTAGGCTGACAATTTTGTCGGGAACCACGGATGGACTAGTATCGCCTACGAAGAACGAAATTTCCGCTACTGCTTTGTGAAGCCCTATAATCGGTGCATGGACAACAGACGAGCTTATGGTCGTCGGAGGCCCAATGTCCGCTTGACCGACGTCGGCATCGACTACTCCAACTTTCGCCATATCCTCTAGACATTTGTTGGCGAGGAATGTACAGAGGCTGGACTTGCCAGAATCCACTTCTCCAATGATGACGCAGACCCCTCGCTGCCGTTGAAGAACTTGCGCTGCCTCGTTCCAGGCCACCGGCACAGTTGACTCTCCAGCCACAGACCATGAATTTCCAGAACCGCGTCTGATTTCCAGAAGGGTATTGTCCGCAGCATAGATGGGTTCTTGTCGTGACTCCTCTATCATGGTCCAATCGTCCGATTGGATTGGAGCGCCGAAGCATTGTGCGTCTCCTCTCTTCGCTCTGATCCGCGCCGGTCCCTTCAGAAGTAATGTGTGACCTTGTTCGAGGTCGAGTGTGACTGGTTTAGTCATCTATGATCAGAGCTGGCTAAGCTTCTTACCTCGCAGCGAAATATTGCAAATTCAAGATTGGAATCTCTCAGCACAGGAGTTCGGGGACTTGATATGTTGCTGGGAGGCGGGTTCCCGCTTCGACAAATAAGCCTCCTGTATGGCGAAGCATCTACGGGCAAGACCGTACTCTCTATGCAGTGTGCCCTAGAGATGGCTCGAAAGGACTTCCGAGTCTTTTACGTGGATGCTGACCAATCATTCTCGGCTCACCGGCTAGAACGTATGATTGGAGGCCCTCAGTTTGCCGAAAAGATTGTGCTGTTTCAACCCGAGGACTTCAAAGACCAAGTTGGAATCATCGAGAACCTAGAAAATGTGCTTACCAAGACTCCAGCGTTGATAGTGGTAGACTCGATCACTGGGCTCTACCGAGCAGACAACGGAGGGTCCGAGAAGATCTTTGCTCGCAATCGAGAACTCAATCGCCAGCTCGCCCACCTAAACAGTCTCGCAGCCCGATTCAAATTATGGGTACTACTCACCGGACAGGTCCACAGCACACCGTCTGGAGGAGAATGGCTAGTGGAACCAGTAGCGACTCGAACCCTGAAACACTGGTCTGACCTAATTCTGAGACTGAGACAGACCCCGAAGACAGACGTGAGAGACTGCATCTTGGAAAAGAAGAGCGGAGTCGAAGTCTCGACCTCCCATTCCCTATTCAGGATAGGCGAGGATGGTATCGAAGACGTCTAGGGCTTGAATTATTAACCATAGCCAGCTGGCTACGCCTGTTCGGGACGATGACGGGACTCATTACTTCCGCTCTGCTCTTCATTGGTCCCGCCTACTTCGCCAACGCCGGACCCTTGGTCTTAGGCGGAGGTGCTGCTCTTGATGGCGGCAGAACGCTTGCGGATGGTCAACCGATTTTTGGACCTCACAAGACAGTTCGAGGAGTGATAGCGGGAATCGTAGCGGGGACGCTTGTTGGACTGGCAGAATCCTTGGTCGACTCCCGGCTCGCATTTGCGGGATTCGTGATTTCCCTTGGAGCAGTTCTGGGAGACCTGTTAGGCGCTTTCGTGAAACGTAGACTAAAGGTAGAACCTGGCAGGGCGTTTCCAGTACTGGACCAGCTCGATTTCATTCTTGGAAGCGTCGTACTTGGATATCCGTTCTTCCAAGTCGGACTCATCTCAATACTACTAGTTGTTGTTGTTACGCCTCCGATACACCTGGCTACAAACTATGGCGCTTTTCGGTTGGGAATCAAGAAGACGCGATGGTAACGAATTCTTGATCCTTGAGAGTGGGCGCTAGAACCCAAGTTCGACTCTTCGAGAGCTAGCTGCCTCTGAGAAGATTGGACCAAAGTACCCGCAATGTTCACAGTGGTATAGCGTCCTGCTTCTACCTGCTGCAGGCCCTCCCATCCATGGAGTCGTCTTTTCTGACCCACAGCTCGGGCATTTTCTACTCATGCAACTCACCTCGGAGATGAGAAGCAATAGATTGACCATACCGATTCTCCTAGGAATTTGCTTATGTTCTCCGGATTATTCGAATCGCAGGACCTTCCCTGTTCAACGATGATAGACCCTTCTTGGTGAAGCTTCGAGAGAACGCGTTTCTCCTGATGCCGGCGGGCTACGAGATCGTTCTCATTCTCTGGTACGCGTACTATGGAGTGCTATTCTCATTTTCACTTGGGCTGGTCTTCCTAGCTCTACTACCGCTGACATTGCTAATAGGAAGGACCGCACAATTTGTCAAAGAGCTCACCCCATTCATCGTGCTCCTAATGTCCTACGAGGCGCTGCAAGACGTTGCCGGGTCACTGACCCTCGCTCCTGTAATTCATCCAGCTGGCTCCGGGACAACCTATGGCATCATCGAGGCTGTTCAGTCCGCGTTCCTGTCGCCCGACCTCACGGATGTTATGAGCTTCCTTTAAGGTCTACATTTTCCCCTCGTAATTGGCTCAGCAATCCTGCTCTGGTACTCAAACAAGACCCTCTACAAGAGATACGTCTACTCACTTGTGGCTTGCTCCTATGTTTCACTAGTCTTCTACACCCTGGTTCCGTCAGCTCCTCCCTGGTACAATGGCGTCGCATCTAATCTTCTCGCAACGACGAGCGCTCAGATCGGCTCCTCCAGCCTCTTCTCGGAGCTAGCCAGGATCGGAAGCCTGATCGAATCCGACAAGCTTGCGGCTTTCCCCAGTCTTCACGCCGCCTACGTCGTGCTCTTCAGCTACTTCACAATCAAATTGAAGAGAGCATATGCCCTAGTCAGCATTCCGATAACCATCGGAGTGCTCTTCTCAACCATCTATCTGGGCCAACACTACATCGCCGACCTCGTAGCGGGAATAACGGTCGCCGCGACCTGCGCAATAATCGTTACTCGACTGGACAGAAGGGAAAAGGCTCCGCTAAATCAACTGATTGGAAAGCTCTAAAACCAACCTGGCCAGAATCGGCGACGTGAATTCTACAAAGAGCCTCGGGGAAGAGCTGTCAAGAGTCTGCCTCGAGACCGCCACTCGAGAGAACGCTACATATGCCGATTTCAGACTTGTCAACACTATCACCGAAGTTGTCAGTGTAATCAATGAGAATCCTGCGACTGAAGAATTGAACGACCTAGGCGCGGGAATAAGGGTCCTCTACAAAGACTCAGGCTGGGGCTTCGCAGATACGGACGAAGTCAACCCGGAAAATATCCGGGATACGACGCGTAAGGCACTAGCATTGGCTCGCGGTGCAGCAAAGATCGGATCCAAAGTGTCCTTTGTCAAAGAGCCGATTCATGTTGACGATTGGGTTTCGCCGAAGAAGAGGGACCCGCTCGCAGTGTCCACAGACACGAAGTACGGCCTTCTCCAGGATGCGACTGGGAGAATGAAAGAGGAGGGCATTGTAGCGAGAAGAGGCCAGATTTTCTCGACGAGGATCGAAAAATACTTCGCGAACTCTGAAGGATCAAAGATCTTTCAAGACCTGACACAGACAGGCGCGTCATTGATTGTAGCGGCAAAGGGGCCATCAGGCATCCAGAGGAGATCTATACAGCAGTATGTGCTGGGCGGTTACGAACTCCTCGACGAGCTAGACCTTCCCGGTCAGGCTCCAATATTGACAAAAGAGGCACTAGCGCTGACGCAGGCCGAAGGATGTCCAACAGGCAAGTCGGACGTAATCCTCAGCGCAGACCAAGTCGGACTACAAGTGCACGAGTCCTGCGGCCACCCTATCGAGCTCGACAGGGTACTGGGGTACGAGGCTAATTTTGCAGGCAGAAGCTTCCTGACGCCTGATCAGCTTGGAAAATTGCAATACGGCAGCGAGCACGTGAACATCGTAATGGATGCTACACTAGCACACGGACACGGACTTGGCACGTTCGCCTACGATGATGAAGGCGTCCAGGCTCAGAGAAAATACGCGGTCAAGAGCGGAAAATTTGTCGGCTACTTAATGTCCCGTGGGACAGCGTCCCGAGTCGGAGAGAATAGAAGTAACG
>Ga0209056_10001698_pt1 | contig 24145 bp, 24 predicted proteins | sample GraSoiAngelo_114_FD_185876 | JGI IMG/M metagenome (GOLD analysis project Ga0209056, IMG submission 185876) | Grasslands soil microbial communities from the Angelo Coastal Reserve, California, USA - 14_0903_13_40cm (SPAdes) (version 2) | ecosystem: Environmental > Terrestrial > Soil > Grasslands... | reverse complement strand
TCTCGGAACGACGGTTGCCGCGGGAGGTGGAGGCCCGCTAGTCCAGAGTCGTTGGCTGAAAGTCAGCCGGCGCGTCGTTCAGAAGCGGCAGGCAAGATGCCTGTCTGACGAGACAGGCTGGCAGCCTGTGCCACGCGGCTCACGGTGTCGATTTGTTAGGCGAAGGAGTCAGTGAAGGCAACGCCCCATCGTGCGAGAACGGCGGGGCCGCGCCCCGCCGGCGCGTGGCGTTCTCTTCGAGCAGTTGCTTTTCCTCAGGAGAAGTGCGGCCGGCGCGCGCGATGGCGATGCATTGGTTGGTGGTTTCGAGCTGGTTGCCGTCGTCGAAGAGGAGAGCGGATAGACCGCGGCGTGCCGATCCCCCAGCTGATTGGGCGGGAGCTTTTTCAGGATCTCGATCCGCTCGGTGGTCCGGGCCGGTACCGTGTAAGGCAAAGGCATAAGTGCCTGCGGCTACGGTGTCGTTAGGTGCCTTCGGCACGGCTTGAAACCAGCAGATTTTTTGTCGTCCCCCTTCGGGGCTCGCCAAAATAAAATCCCATCCCAACCCCGGTGTTAAAAAGCTGGGTCGCTACCCGGTTTGCGAAAGTCCTATGATTTATGAACGTCCCGTAGGGAAGAGCCAGGAGGAACCAGTAGGGGCAATGATTCAAGTTTACGCGTGCCGATGGCTTAACTCCGAAAGTTTTGACTCATTCGCTGCTGCTCACTCAGCTTTTAGACTTGTCCATTCATGTTGCTCGCGTCGCTGCGGCTCCATTCGCGAGCAGGCGTTTCGACAATTTTAACGGTCCTTCGCCTTCAGCAGCTTGATGGCGTCACGCAATTCCGCAGCACGCTCGTAGAGTTCTTTTGTAATCGCAGTTTCCATCTCGCGCTGCATGATCTCCAACTTCGAGAGCGGACGCTTCGCTTTCACTTCCTCGAGCCATTCGTTGAGAAATGCTATCTCCGAGCTTTTCGATACGAGCTCGGGAAAATTTGAGTCTTGAAAAAAATCTCCAATGGCGTCGCGCCCACGCTCGATTTCGGCTACGGCTTCAGCAAATTTGCCCTGGCCGAGAAGAATCGAGGCTTTGGCGCGCGTGTTCATCATGAGCACGTAAGGCCGGAACTGTTGCAAGGTCCAAGAAAGTTCGTCGCGATCTGTGTGCTCGGTGACAAAGGTGAAAAGATCGAGATTGCGCTGAGTGTCGCGCACCACACCTGCGAAATCGTTGATCTGAAACAAACTCAAATAGCGATGATAATATTGGATGCCTTCCTGCTGAAGCTCAGCGCATTGTTCGGACGTGAGCTCGTAAGCTTCGCCCTTTTCCGCCGCGCGGGCAGCCCGCTTTTGATGATATTCCAGAAGCGACTCGCAGTTATGCGGGCGTTGACCATCGGGACGCCCGGTCATTTCCATCTGCAGCACGCCGAGGTCGACCCGCAGTTGCAACTTCTCGCGGCCATCGAGTCCCGCGATCTTGCGCACCTTAATGTTGCCGTTCTCGTGCGGCCAATCATTCAGGATGCTATTCAAATCCAAACTCATCGCAGAAGGAACATCGAACATTTAACCTTTGCTTGTCAATAATGGCGCGGTCCCTGCGCAAATCAATTAAACGAATTCTTGATTCAAAGAATTAGCGATTGCCACAGTCGCTAAATCTCTCAATCGTTAACTCGCGAAATGAACAACATGGAGCAGGCGATCGACTCGTTTATCCGCTTCCTCGCGGTCGAGCGCGGTCTGTCGGAGAATTATCAGCTCTCTACCCAAAGATCGCTGAGCGAATTCGCGCAGTGGTGCGCCGCGAAGAAAAAAATCGATGATCCGCGCGTCGTGACTCTACCGATCATAAGCGAATATCTGGCCGACCGTAAGCACTCCGGGCTTTCCGCCTCTTCGATCAAACTGATTGTTGTTGCATTGAAAATTTTCTTCCGGTTCCTCGCCCGTAAAGGCATGGTTGAGCGCGATCCGGCAGAGGCGCTGGCGCTCCCACGGATCGAGCGTTATCTTCCCGAGACGCTCAATGAACTGGAAGTCGAGCAGTTCCTAGAAAAGATCGACACGAAAGCTCCTCACGGGTTGCGCGATCGGGCGATGATCGAGCTGCTTTACGCGAGCGGGCTGCGCATTTCCGAGCTGGCAAATGCGCGTCTGGAAAATCTCAATTTCGAAGAGCGCGTTGTGCGGGTTACCGGAAAAGGAAACAAGACGCGCATCGTGCCGGTCGGCCGCAAAGCGTGCGAAGCGCTGGCAGCTTATCTCTCCACCGAACGGCCCAGGCTTGTGAACCGCCGCAGCAGCAGTGAGATTTTTCTTTCCGAGCGCGGCACGAAATTAACAACGGCGCGCATCTGGCAGGTCGTGAAAAAACGTGCGCGGCACGCCGGGTTGCAGAAGAACATTTATCCCCATCTTCTCCGGCATAGTTTTGCGACGCATCTGCTCGGGAATGGCGCCGACCTGCGCATCATCCAGGAAATGCTCGGCCACGCAGATATTTCGACAACGCAAGTTTACACCCATGTCGATCAACAACGGCTTAAAGCCGTACATCGGCAATTTCATCCGCGGGCATAAATCCAATTTCCGTAGGGGGAGCGGCATCGGGTAAGACAATTTAGATTTCGCAGGCGACACGCCTGCCGCTACAGTTTGCCTTCCATGAAACGGATCATTCTCCTCGTAGTCATAGGCGCGGTCGCCGCGTTCGGCGGCTGGTACGTCTGGAATCTTTCCCACAAAACTTCGAGTACGTACGTAAGCGTGCTTCTACCGCGCGAGACAATTTTGCTGGCGCACGTGCCGGATCTCAATGGGGCGCGCGATGAATGGCATCATTCCGATATTTATCTGCTCTATCGCGAACCTGCGGTACAGGATTTTCTTCGCAAGCCGTTGGCCAATCTTTTGAAAAAAGATACAGCTTCTCAGACGCTGGAGGACATTGAAGAACTCGACCTAAAGAATGTTTTTATCGCGCTCACATCGATCGACAATAACAGCCTCAAAGTTGTGGGCGGCTTCCGTTTCCAAGGGAGCCAGGAAAACGCAGAGCGAGTAACCGGCAAGTGGCGGTCAATGTTTTTGGGGGAAAATCCGGGCGCGAAGCGTGAGAAGCTTCAATACGAACATCACGAAATCGAGCTGGTCGTTGCGACTCCGTTTACACTTGCGACGGCGTATAATCGCCCCTGGTTTTTTGCCGCCACCGATCTCACGGAATTAAAGGCACTGCTAGATCGTGCTGACCGCCGCGCCCGGAATCCAGAGGAGATACTCGACAAGGACGAGACGTACCGGGCGGCGATCGCTCACAGGCCGTCCAATTACGCGATGTTCTTTTACCTGCAACCGAAGACATTTTCCGAACGACTTGCGGCTCTCCGCGCCGCGATCCAGTCACCGGCTGCGTCAAAGCAGCGGACCATGCTGGAACAGGTGCAAAGTATTTCTGGTGCGATGCGCTTCGAAAACGGAAAAATCCATGATTTGTTTTTTCTTGGAATGCCAAAGCGAGAGCAGGATGCAACGCTTACTCGCTCTTCACTAACGCTTGGAAGCAAGGAGACGTTTTTTTATCTTTCGATGCTGCTCAATCTCGGAGAAAAAATCGACACACTCAACCTGGCACCAGGCATCGGCGGCGCAGTGCAGAAGATTTTTCAGGCCTTCTCCGACAACGGGATTTCAGCCGATGATTGGAAAGCTGCATTTGGCGTCGAGTTGGGATCGTTAGCGGATTGGCCCTCGAGCGCCCACTGGCCATCTTTGCTTCTGACGCTGCCAGTATTGGATATGACTAAAGCCGGCAAGATCGTGGAAGCTGCCACGCATGCCGACGAAAATGCGATTTGGACCCGTACGGAGAAGGATGGCGTGCGTTATTTCTCAATGCAGTCACCCGCGAATCTCATCGCGATTACACCGACGATTGCCCTTTCCAACCGGATCCTCATCGCCGGCTTCAATCCGGTCTCGGTGGAGGAGGCCCTAAGGCGCAGTGGCGGAACCGCATCGGAACTGGCAGACTCGCCAGCTTACAACGACGCAGAACGGTTGCTGCCGCCGCCAACCAATTTTTTTTCGTATCTCGATACGGCGTTTCTTTATTCGCGGCTTGACGCTGCGCTTCGCCCGATATTGCTGATGGCGGCAGCTTTCATCCCGGCGGTGACTAATTCTGTCGATCTTGGCAAGCTGCCTTCGCCGGAGGTCATTACGAAGCACCTCAGCCCCATCGTTTCCTCCCAGCGATACGACCACGACGGTTACGTGGCCGAATCCATCGGGCCGGTAACGCTGGATCAATCGGTGATCGGCCTTGCCATTCTCAGTAGCATTGGCGCTGCGGCACGTCAGAAAGCTGGCAGCAGCTTGAGCGGATGGGGTTCTTCTCCGACGACGAGCCCACAGCCAACATTGACTCCTTCCCCTACGCCGTAAAGGCAGCGCAAGCGTCCCGCTTGCGAAAGCCGGGAGCGTAAGCCGCGAGGAGGCTCGCGCCACTATTCCCCGCTGCGCCATTTCGGCACTCTTTTGACCTTCCGGCGCCTGTGGCAAAGAAAACTGCTGCAGTCTGTCGAAAACGTGCTATCTTTTTGGCCTTATGGCTATTCTAAAGAAAAATGCATTCTCCCGTCGCGTTCCTGATCTGGTAACTGAGGAGCTGGTTGCTGTCCTCTCCCGGCGTTCTTCGTTCGAGTTTAAGCAGCTTTTCGACATCGTGCACGAGAACCTTCGGGCCCGGAATGCCGCGAGCGGTGGCGAGGAAATGCTGCGGCTGCGAGCCTATGAAAAGTTGCAGAACCTGGTGGCGCGGGGTGCGGTCAAGAAGAACGGCAAGAAATACAAGGGCCTGCCTTCGGCTTTGGCCAGCGCAATTGCCCCGCAGAATGGCCAACTGGCAGGGGTTAAGTAAGCCAGTTAAGGAAAACCAGACTTAGCTCAAGGCTGGAACTTCGAGATGCTGCGAGAATATCTGCCGATTCTCCTGCAGGTTGTCGTAGCGATGCTGTTTGCCGGCTCGGCGCTGCTCGTCAGTGTTCTGGTCGGAAAAACCGGAAGACGCACAGCTGCTAAGGATACCGCATACGAATGCGGGATGATCCCGCAGGGTGAACGGCAGCCGCGTTTCAGTGTGAAGTTTTATCTCGTGGCGATGCTCTTCATTCTTTTCGACCTCGAGATCGTCTTCATGTATCCGTGGGCGGTGGTTTACAGAGACGCAATCAAACAGAGTAGCGTGATCTTCTGGAGCATGCTCAGCTTCATCACGATCCTGATGGTGGGCTACGTTTACGCGCTCAAAAAGGGGGCCTTGGACTTTAAGAAATAGGGCGTGTCGAAATTCAAACGAAGACACGATTCAAGACGCTCCACCAGGCATCGGTCGCAAAGACATTTCACGCGGCTTTCCGCGTTCTAACGGTTGGGGCAACGAGAGTTTGTCGATGTTAGCGCCCCAACAAGAGATTTTGTTCTCGTAATTGCCGACTTCCTTCCGAAGACTTGGTCGCCGACTACAACTGAAGCGCCTCTGCCAAGAGGAAGCGGCCCCGCCGGATGTGACGTGCAATCCATCGAAATTTTAATGGGAAATTGAGTTTGAATGGATAGCCCAGCCACCGATCCATCGCAGCTTCTTCCGCGCCAGTGGCTCCCATCAGCGCAATTCTTAAGAACTTTCCGTCTCATCGGAGCAACGAGTCTTTTTTTGTTTCTCTCGCTCTGGTTCATTTATGGCTTTTTGATCAACTCCGAATAATCTCAAGGCCTTCGGGCTACAGCAAATGGGAGTAGAGGCCATCGGAGAGCGTGGCCATTTTTACCTGGAGGGATCGAAGTCCCCGCAGTTGCAGCCGATCGGCGATACTTTCTCCCATGACGGCCGTATCTATGCCGCGAAGCAACCGGGAACGGGTTTACATCGGCGCCATTTATTTTCCTGCAATTTTTGACTGAGATGAACGGCAGCGGCGGCACTCCAAAACTTCTGCCGCTTACGTTGGCGCTGAGCGTGCTGATCTGGATTATTGCGACGAGCGGTGGTAACCACGTATTGGTCAGAGAGTGGCTCGGGGACGCATACGATTCGCAAGCGGAGCATTTCCTACGGGGCGATGTCGGGGTTGATTTAGGGGCGATCAGCTCTGAAGCAATGATTGTGAACGGCAAAGTGCGCATGTACTTCGGGCCGTTCCCGGCATTCGTGCGAATTCCGCTGAACTTCATCTACCCGCCTGGACGCGGGAGATGGTCTCGCGTTTCTGGTTTTTTGGCCGGAATGATTGCATTGTTCGCTGTCTCAGAATTGATGGCGAGCACCTTGCGCGTGTCTGCTCTTTCGGCGCTGGCGCGCAGATGGGTGGGAAATGCGTTGGTAGTGGGATTCATCCTGGGTTCGCCTATCCTTTTTCTCCTTGGAGATCTCTCCATCTACAATGAAGGGATTGTCTGGGGGCTAGCTTGGTCCCTTGCGGCACTCCTTTTCGCCAGCCGTTTTCAAAATGCAGAAGGCCGCGCTTTGACTTATTCGCTAATCGCGTTCTCTCTCTCTTCGAGCTTCGCTTTGCTTTCGCGGGTCACATTCGGTGCTCCGCTTGTAATCATCGCGCTGCTTCTTGCTCTGCGAATACGGCGTGAGAATCGCTTAGCTAATTTCGCGGCGCTCTTTGTTCCCCTCGCTGCAGGACTTCTATTCTATCTCCTGCTTAACTACGCTAAGTTCGGCAGCTTCACAGGAGCGACCTACGATTTCTATATAAACCCCGTGCACCGAGAGTTCGCCCACAAGCACGGCATCTTCAACGTGAACCGCATTCCGTATAGCTTTTCGGATTATTTCAGCTTAACTCCTCCATCATTCCACCTTCAGCCACCGTTTCTCCGCGTAGATAGACATGTTGTTCCGAGGTCCGCACCTTTCTCGCTGCCACTTAGCGAGGTCTTCTTGTCGGTTCCATGGTGCTCGAGCTGGGTTATTGTGGGGGCGATTATGGGAATGGTATGTCTCGTTCTACCGGATCGAACGGACTACGTTCAGCGTTGGACTGCGCTCGCGCTCTTCGGTCAGTTCGCTTGTATCTTATCGTACTTTGCTTTGGCTCAGCGTTATGCCGCTGACCTCTACCCGTTTCTGATTTTTTGTCTCGTAGTCTTTCTAGGCGCAGGTGGATTCGCTCTGGTTCGCGTGCGTTATTTGTTGATCGGGCTAATCGCTATTTCGATCATCATCAACTCGCTAGCTACGGCCTTCTGGCTAGCATCTGATTCCAACCTTCCGATGGAAACGCGCACCTTTTGGGGTGTAATTGCCGGTAAACAGTCGCGCCCACTCAGATGAGCATGACAACTTCGATTGCGCATTGGATGGAAACCAGGAGCAGAACGGCGAATGGGATTCCCTCTAATCTTCGCGCTATTTTCCCGTCAATGAATAGAAACGCCGCCAGGTAAAATGAGAGCAGAGCAGGCAAAATAAGCCGCGGCGTCCAGTAGCCGAAGAGTTCTCCGCCGTGGACAAAGGGGATTGGCAGAAACATGAGCAAAAAATAGGCCATACCCAGCAGAATTGCGATGTGTTCGCGTTCAAGGTCGTCTTTGACAAGTCGGCGAAAAGCAGACAACAAAAGCCATGCTGTTCCGATCAAGGCTGACACCGTCCAAATTATCCCAAGGGACATTGATGCAGACATGACCGGCGTCTTCCAAGCGCTACGCGTCTTCTGATCGGGAATAAGAACTCTGCCGATATTTTGCGGGACGGAGAGTTCCTGAAACAGATTCATGGTATCCGTGAAAATGCCCATGTGCGACAAACCGAGATAGCTGTACTGGTGTGCCCGGAGAATCTCCCGCTTGAAGTACTCGGGCGCGCGAAAAAGCTGGAGGTCGTTCGCCTTCACAGAAAGAAGGTCTCTGTAGGTCATATCGGGCGGGACGCCTTTGTGCACCCAATGTTTTTCCGTGTTGTAGCCGTGCGCTCGGTTGCTTGCCCAAAAACTATGGATCAACAGCACGGATGGCACGGCCACGCTGAGAACGCAAATCACAAAGAAGTGCGCAATCTTCCATCGACGCTTTGCCCAGAGAAAAAAGAAAACAACGAGCAACGTCGGGATTAGCGCCATGAAACTGTATTTCACCCACACTGCTACTCCTAAGGCTAAACCGAGAAACGCCGCATTTGGAAGAGGCGACGTTTCGTTGAGCAAAACGCTGTCGAGAACAAAGAGCAGCAAAACAAACAGCGGAACCGTCATCGAATCGGGCCCGAGCGTCGCGGCGTGGATGATTCGCACTGGCAGAAAAATCAGAAATAAGCAAAAGGCTGAATGAATTATTGAGGACGTAAAGCACGGCTGCGTGTAACAAAAAAAATACCATAGCGCGACGAGATTAATCGCTACCTGGAGTATCGACAAGGTGATTGGAAAGTAATTGGTCGACCCGATCAGCAAGAAAAATGGATGACCTAACAAGTAGTAAATCGGTGGATTGGTGGCGGAAAAATCGAAAACTTTCGGCCACTGAATCAGCCGGGACAAATGCGTGTGATAGTCGGGTCCGATATAGCCCCCGCGAAGCACGGCGCGGATTGACAAGACAAACGCGAAGGCTAGTGCAACCGCCCACAGAATGCGCGGCCCACGCGGCTTCATGGATGAATGAGGTTCGTCCAAAGAAATTGATAGGTCGCCGCGGCGTTAATCGCGACCGACACGGCGAGGAGCGCACATTCGATGGCAGAGATTCTCGCGGGGCCGTTCTCCACTAGCAAAAGAAACATCCAAGGCAGCAAAACCATCGCGTAGCGATAAGAGAATTGCCAGCCACCGGGGTTTCCATGACACCAGAGCACGGCCGTTAATAGGCCAATTGCGATCCAGGCCGCGACCTTGAATCTTCCGCCTTCGCGAAAAAGAAGGAAAAGAAATGGACTCGCGAGAAAGATCGAACAGCCGAACGGAAAGAACCGGATGTAAGGAAAATGGGGATAATCATTGAAGCCTTCAAACAAACTTTTCTGCATGTTCCAAGGGATGGCGTGGATCGAAAAGAGGCCGCGTTGGTACCAAGGCTCTCGCATGAGATTTGGAACGTGCGCGTATCCGAAATCAAAGATGGAATGGAAGCGCGCGAAGTTGTAGGCGGCCGTCAGCAGCCCAAGAACTACGGGGATGATCAGAAACCAAATAAATCCCGGTAAACTTTTGCGGAGACTAGGCAAAAGATTAGCCAGAGTTGGAAGAGGATTGGCATCGACGGGCGGACGCCACACAAAATAAAGGAAAAACGGCAGCGTGAGCACGAGCTCGGTGCGGTTGCCGACCGCGAGGGCGAAAAAAATTCCGGCCAAAAACGGGCGCGGCCGAACCAGCACAAAATATAGCGCTGCCGCTTCCCCAAGCAGGGCAAAGCCAAGCGCGATCTGCCACGCGCCGCCAAATCCGAGATTGCACCACGCCCACGTTCCGAAGATTGGAAAGAGCGCGAGTAAGATTCGCCGGGCGAGCGGCTGGCTCCGAATTTCCGTTAATCGAAAGAAGAAATACACAACGCAGGCAACGAGAATTGCGGCGACCCAATGGCCGGGAAAATTGTCGATCCAGTGGGCGCGCTGCAAAAGAGCGACTGGGAGCATGCTCGCTACAGCGCCGAGTGGAAACACCGAGTATAAACGGCCATCCCGCGGGACCATTTCGTTCAACCACGAAGCCTGGCGGCCCTCTAGACCGATGTGGCCGTGCAACAGCGCGGTGGCGATTCGAAATGTGTAATCAAAATGCTGCTGCGTCGGCTTTGTGGTTTTGAAGAACACGATGGCCGCGATCATGGCAAGCATGATCGCCACGATACAATCGCGCGAGGCTGTTGCGCCCAAAATGTTTTGACCAGCGCTCGGCGCGGGTCTCGATGCCTCGGGTTCGGTCATTAGGAAAACGATGTCGATCCTAGCTCGCGTGGAACGACTCTAAGAACTGCACCAGCGGGAAAGACTGAGTAATATTTGCCCTCCCAGGGGACCATCTCCTTTAGCCACGAATCCGAACGCGTTTCAAGCCCAAGATGTCCACGCAACAATGCCGAAGCAATCCGACCGGTATAGTCGAAGTCGTGCAGTGTCGCCTTAGTTGAGAAATAAAACAGCAGCATCGCAAACAGCGACAGCCCAATTGCCACACAAAATTCTTGGATCTTATCACGCCTCGTTATTCCGGCCGTCATTACGAACTTCACTTATCTTGCTTGGATTGGATTGACCACTCCAAAACCTGCCGCACGCACGAACTGCCGCGGCTCAGCGACGGCGAACGGCAAAAGATTCTGCGCCGCCTCGTGGAACTCGACGCAGGGTTGAATATCGACAAACGCCGGAAATGCTCGCCGCGATTGACGCTGGCATGCGCTCGATAGAAACCGCACCGGGCGTTCCGTTGGAGGAACCGCGTCAACGGCTCGGCGGATGGATTACAAAGTAATCCTCTCGCCGCTCGCGTTCGATGACCTCGAGCAAATTGTCGCCGCGTCGTTGCGGATAAACCCGCCGCCGCTTAACGAATGGGCGGAGCTCTTCTCGTTCAGGCGGAAACGCTGAGCCGTTTGCCACATCGCGGCGGTAACGTGCGGCAGCGCCCAGGCATCAGAAAATTATTGCTACGGCGTTACCTAATCTTCTATCGCGTGGACGACGAACAGCATCGCGTCGATGTCTTACGATTTTGGCATGGCGCGCAGGACCCACGCCGCATTCGCCTCGATTAGCATCGGGTTTTTCCTTTGAGATCTGCGTTTGTAGCTGCATTGTTCGCGAAGATATAGAAGCATTCCCAATGATTGGTCTGCTGGACGGATTCGCACTTGCGCGTCGCGCTGGAACCGCCTAATAGCTTTAGCCTCCATGATTCACCACGTTGTCCTCTATAAACTCAGGTCCGAGGTCACCCCCGCCCGTGTAGAGGCGATGATGATGAACACGCGGATGCAGCTGTTGAAAATCCCAGAGGTTCTGAGCATTAAATGCGGAAAACGAGTCGATCCTGAGTTGCCATGGCCGTTCTTTATCGCCATCGATTTTGAGTCGATGGACAAATACGCCATCTTCCGCGAAGACCCGGTTTTCGTGAAGTTCATGGAGGAGATCATCAAACCGAACACAGCCGATTCGTTGACCTTAGACTTCGAAATGGATCCGGGCAAAGACGTTCGCTTTTCGTAGCTGTGGCGGCAGCCGTGCCGGCTGCACAGTTTTGTGAAATGCAGGCGATACGCCTGCCACTACAGAGCGTTGCTATTTTTGCGCGCTGCGCGTAATCATCGATCTCGATGCGGCTCGGTTATCTTTATTCTCGGTATCCTGTCATTTCGCAAACCTTTTGCGATGCGGAGATGCTGGCCTTGGAGCGGTGCGGTCTCAAACTTGAGATCGGCTCGATTTATCCACCGCTCACCAGTCTGCGCCATGAACATATCTCCTGCCTGCGCGCGCCCATTCATTACGCCCCGCCGCAAGAAATCCTGAGAATCTCAGAAAAAAACGCGAAAATTGCCGGCAGATGGCCGCGCGATCTGGTCGAGCAGCACGAGCGCAGATACGGGCCGGGCATCAAGGCTTGCCTACGCGCGCGCAATGCTCTCTACTTCGCAGACTTTTTCGCGCGCAACGACGTCGATCATGTGCACGTTCATTTCGCAAACCGGGCGGCGCACACAGCGCTGTTCATGAAAGAAATTTCCGGCATTCCATTCAGCGTCACAGCGCATGGGCAGGATTTCATGAAGGACCTCGGCAGCGACGATCTCCTTCGCGAAATCTGCGCTGCCGCCGAGTTCGTCGCGGCTGAAACCGATTACAGCCGCGAGCTTCTTTGTGAGCGCTGTCCGGATTCCGCTGCGAAAATTCACCGCGTTTATAACGGAATCGATCTCGAACATTTTCCGACGCCGGCCCCAACCACGATCAATCCCGTGCCGCGCATCATCAGTGTCGGCCGGTTCGTTGCATTCAAGGGGTTTGAGCATCTCATCGACGCCTGCGCCGAGCTCGCAAGCCGTGGAGTCGATTTTACCTGCGATATCATTGGCGATGGCCCGCTGCACGACGCGCTGCGGGCAAAGATCGACGTGTTGAATCTCTCGTCGCGAATCAATCTGCTCGGTTCTCTGTCGCAACGAGCGGTATTGGAAGCCCTTCAAGCAGCCGACATTTTCGCGCTCGCATCGGTGACGGATGCTGAAGGCGCCAGCGATGTTTTTCCGACTGTAATCCTGGAAGCCATGGCATCGGCGCGCCCGGTGGTTTCCACCCGCCTTGCTGGGATTCCCGAATTAGTGGTGGGCGGCCAAACTGGCGTATTGGTTTCTCCCGAGGACACGTCTGCGCTGACCCAGGCCCTTGAGCAGTTGCTGCACGACACTGAATTGCGATTGCGTTACGGCCGTGCCGGGCGGGCGCGGATTGAGCAGCATTTCCGAATTGAAGACACTGTCGCGCCACTGCTCCGGTTGATAGAGGGCGCCGCGCGCAATCATCGGAGCATAGACTTGCGGCCTGTGCGCTCAGCGGGTTTGCGACCCGCTGGATTGGGGGCAGCGGAGAACATCTCCGGTCGGCACACAGGGCATAGCCCCATGTTCCTCCGGCCAGCGGCGGTTGCGTATCTGATCGATCGCTGGCCCGATAACGGTCTGCCGCTCCTCGAACGCGAGCTTGAGGAGATGAAGCGCCGCGGTGTGCCCATCATTCCGCTGGTATGCGAATTCAATTCCAAGGCCCGGCTGAATCGTGCGATGGAACAAATAGCGCCGTCGCTGGAATTTTTGCCAGACGCGGTGGCGATAGAAGCAGAATGGCGAACAAACCGCGCTCTCGCGCAAAAATTGGAAGAGGAACGGGCACAGCAGAGCACCCGGGCACCAAGCGCAATTTTCTTGCGGCAGGCCCGTTTTGCTCTCGCGCTGCAAAAACCGCTCCGCGAGAAAAACGTTTCGCACATCCACGCGACGAGTTCTCGCGCGCTCGTCTGTGCTCTCATGCTGAAGAAACTTCTCAACGTGACGGTAAGCGCCACGATTGAGCTGCGGTCAGAATTGTCTCGAGAGTGGATCCAGAACGCGTTATCGGAATGTGTGGGCGGTCGTCTCAGCAATCGCAAATTGCTCGAACAACTCGATACTTCGTTTCTTTTCGACAAGACCACATTCCGTTCTGCTCCGCGCAAGGCGCTTGCCGTAATCAGTCAAAAGACTCGGATGGATTTGACGACGGGCGCACGTTTCTGGCAGGAATGGGCGAAGTTGCTTTTGCGCTCGAGTCGTAGCGATCAAAAATCGAAAATCGAAAATTCAAAATGAAGAAGGCCATTCTTCTCGCCGGCGGCGCCGGAACACGCCTTTATCCGCTGACGAAAATCGTCTGCAAACAGCTTCTCCCAATATACGACAAACCGATGATCTGCTATCCGCTGGCGACTTTAATGCTCGGCGGCCTACGCGAGGTGCTCATCATCTCGACTCCAAAAGATCTGCCAATGCTGGAAGACTATTTGGGCGAGGGGGCGCAACTCGGCATTCGGATCGAGTACGCCGAGCAGCCGAAACCGGAAGGGATCGCACAAGCCTTTTTGATCGGCGCGAAATTTATTGGGAACTCGGGTGCATCGCTCATTCTTGGCGACAACATTTTCTATGGGAAACTCGACTTCTATCGCGACGCACTCGCCATCGAGCGTGGCGCGTGCATTTTTGGATATCAAGTGCGCGATCCGCAACGCTACGGCGTCGTCGAGTTCGACGCCGAGGGCAAGGCAATCAGTCTCGAGGAAAAACCAAAACAACCGAAAAGTCATTTTGCGGTACCAGGGCTTTATGTTTACGACGAACGCGTTGTCGATCTCTGCCGAATGTTGCGTCCATCGGCTCGCGGCGAGCTCGAGATCACCGACCTGAATTTGCTCTATCTCAAGGAGAAGCAGTTACACGTGAAATTGCTCAGCCGCGGCATGGCTTGGCTCGACGCCGGCACACAGATGAGCTTGCTCGAAGCTGGGAATTACATCGCCACAATCGAACACCGGCAGGGATTGAAAATCGCGTGCCTCGAGGAAGTGGCCCTTCGCATGGGGTTTATCAGCCAGGCGCAACTGTCAGCGATCATCGATCGGTTGCCGAAAGGTGAGTATCGAGATTATCTACAAACAGTTTGCGATGAAGGTCCTTCGGCCGGCCCGGAGCCGGTCGGCTAGCGCTGCAGCTGGGGTCGTTGGCCTGACTGCCGTCTATTTTGGTTGCTCGCGTAACAGATGACTCGTGTCGGCGAGCAATTTCGTCACTGCGTCCGCTGCCGTTGCTTGGTAATAACCGCGGATTTCGCCATGTCGATCCACCAAAACCATCCGGGTGCTATGCACGGGAATTCCGGCTTCATCGCTGCCATCGGACACCGCAAGTTTGAAATCATCATGCGAAAGTTTGTAAATCGTGGACTTGGGTCCTGTGAGAAAATCCCAGCGTTTTGGGTCGGCGCGCAACTTCTCCGCGTACCCGCGCAGAACCTCCGGCTTGTCTTTTTCAGGGTCGACACTAAACGAGACCAAATGCACGTCGGTCTTTTCCAATGGCTCCTGCAATTCACTCATCCGTGTGCTGATCATCGGACACGGCCCTGGACAAGTCGTGTAAATGAAGTCAGCGATCCAAATCTTCCCAGTCAATCGCGCGGAGTCGAATGGCTGTCCCTCCTGGTTTATGAGCTGGAAATGTGGCACCGCGCCGTAGGAGGAAATGCCGCGCTGACGGAGCGCGTTCACCTCGATCTGTCGCAACCAAAGCAAAAGGCCAAGCGTCACCAGCGGAATGAGGATCAAGGTGATCTTCCAGGAGATCGACCTTCTCGCAGATGTGCGATTTATTGCTGCAGAAGCTGCGTTCATGCTTTCGTCAGGACCAAAGCCGCCAGCAACAGCGGAAGATAAACAATCGATGTGATAAACAGCAAACGAGCTGCTCTGGCGGTGCGCGCCTTTAAAAAACGCATCGCGACGGCAACAAACAAACCGCCAAGCACAAGCTCGATTGCGAGGTAAGCGAACGTGACAACTCCGACAAATGCGGGCAGGCCTCCTATCACCAGAAGCAAAATGCAGAAAAACACACTTTGGCTGGCGCTGCGTTCGCCGCTGCGGTCATCGCTCGAAATCATGCGAAAGCCCGCGCGCGAATAATCTTCCCGGTGCATCCAAGCAATCGCAAAGAAATGCGGCAATTGCCACAACAACAGGATCGCGAAAAGGCTCCATGCGCCGGCTTCAATCGCTCCGCGCGCAGCCACCCAACCGATCATTGGCGGGATCGCACCCGGGATGGCACCTACTACCGTGTTCGCGGTGCTGGCGCGCTTCAGTGGTGTGTAGCCGAAGATATAGATGACAATTGTAAGCGCGGCGAGCGTCGCACTAAGCGCGTTACAAGCCAGCGCAAGATAGCTGACGCCAAGAACTGAAAGAGCGACGCCGAGCGTAAGCGCTTCGACAGGGCGCATGCGGCCAGCCGGAACGGGGCGTGTTCTCGTTCGACGCATAACCGCGTCGAGCTTGCATTCCCACCACTGGTTGAGGGCGGCTGCGCCGGCCGCCGCCGCCGCCGTTCCAAACACAACGTGAAACAATGCCGCATAGTTGATCGGTGATTCAGCTCCGAGATAAAAACCGGCCGCGGTGGTGAGCAGAACAAGCAGTGTGAGTCGCGCTTTGAACAGCTCGGCGAAATCAAGCACGCGGCCACGCACCGATTCGCCATTTCTCGCAGCAGTTTCAACCTCGGTCGCGTTGCGAATCACAGCGTCTTTCATGCGACGACGTGTTGCGGCGCGTCAGACGGGTCCGAGCCAGACTGGTATGGTGCCCTATCAAGCCGTCGATGCGAGATTCGCCGGCAAATTGCGCTAATGCTCACGCCAAAAGATAGCATGATCGCGCCACCCGCGACATGCGCAGTGGCAACGTCGGCCGCCTTGTTACTCCAAATTGTCCAAGCCCCGAGCGTAATCTGGCACGCAACCAACGCAACCCAGAAGACCGACAATCTTTTGAGCGCAGTGACGCCCTGCGCGTCTTTCCCAACACGGACACAAAATGCAACCACAGCGATCGCGATAAGAAGCGCGAGAAACCGGTGCGCCATTTGCAGCCAGATTTGGAACGCAGTCACGTCCGATAAGCCGCGTGCATCGCGCCAGGCATTGATTCTTGCAAGCACAGTCGCGCTGCTATCCGGAATCCATGCGCCGTTTGCCGTGGGAAAATCGAGAATTGCCAAGTCGCGATGCTGGTGCCGCATCGTCGCCCCGAGCGCAAGTTGCACATAAATCGCAAGCGTTATTGCAATAACCAGCGTTGTGATCGGCGCAATTTTTTTTGGATCGACAACGGAGTTAGCGAGTGTTCGCCAAAATTTTGAGGTCACCAGCGCAATCACGATCAGCAGGCCGAGAAACGCTTGCGCGAGACAGGCATGAAAGATTCCGATCTCGTCCTTAAGCATGGTGACGCGCAGTCCACCGAGCACGCCCTGCAAAATCACCGCGCTGAGGGCAACCGCTCCGAGGTTGCGAACCCATCGCCGAGGGTCGCTGCGCCAAAGCCAGATCGCGAGGATGATCGTCAGGAATCCAACTGCCGAAGCGATCAAGCGATGCGTATGCTCAAAGAAAATTCCGCCGATCCATTTTGAGACTGGGAACAGAAACATGTTGTAGCCAAACGTGGTCGGCCAATCTGGCACCGAGAGGCCAACGCCCTTACTCGTTACCATTCCACCGCTGCAAATGAGCAAAAGCGTCGCGATGCATGTAAGCCACGCGAAACAGTTGAGCCATTTTGTCGATCTCGCAGAATTCCCCGAATTCATCTCGGAAAAAGATAACCGCAGATTACGCGGATTTCGCAGATGAGTTTCTGTAGCCGTCGCCCAGTGGGCGACGCAACACCAGCTCTGTTTTCACATCAGCACGGCGCTTCGCACAGCGAAGCGGCTACAGCTGAGGACCCGGCGACGGTGCAGGCTGAGCTGGTTTGTTCTCTTGCTTCGCAGGTGGATTTTCCGTTTTCGGCGCGCCTGGCGCCGACGCACTCTGCGTACCCGCCAGTTCGGCACGCTCTTTGAGCCACGCCTGATAATCCTCCGGTGTATCGACCACCAGTGAGCCTTTCATGCTGTAATGGCCAAGACCGCAAAGCTGGGCGCAAATTACCTCGTACGTACCGGTCTTGAGCGGCGTGAACCAGATCGGAATGAGCGAACCGGGGATCGCGTCACCACCGATGCGCATGTGTGGCAAGAAGAAATCGTGAATCACATCTTTTGAGGCAAGTTCGAGAATAACCGGACGATTCACCGGCACATGAAGTTCGCCTTGCGTAATGATATCGTCTTTGCCGGCGGGGTCGTTGGGATCGAGGCCCATCGGGTTCGAGTTGCTCACAAAGCTGATATCGCGCCGGCCAAATTGTCCGTCGGGCCCGGCCAACTGAAAATTCCAGCTAAACTGCTGGCCTACGACGTGGACGACGAGCGCTTCCTTGCCTGGTGGAAACTGATTCACGCGCTTTGCCCAGAGTGGAATCGCAAATCCAAGCAGGAGTACCGCCTCGATCAAGACAACCGAGAATTCCAGATGCGTCGAGATGGGGCTCCTTACGCCATGGTGATCCGCAGCCGGGTGCCGCCCTTTCCGAAAACGAATCAGGACGAAAATAAAAAACGCCGACCAACCGAGAAAAAGCGCGCCCATGAACCAGTGGCAAAACTCGAGGATATGGTCGATTTGATATCCATGTGAGGAGGCGTTCGGCGGCTGACCCAGGAATTCGTTGATCAGCGCGAGGCTACTCATAGTTGCTCAGATCTTCCTCGGTGATCTCTTGATAAGGCTCGGCCGGCATGCGCCCATGCCGCCAGAGATGAAAACTGAACGCTCCGATCCCACCCAATACCGACATAACCGCGCCAAAAAGGAACCAGATTGCCACCGCCATGTGCTCGGTCGATTTTCCATCTTTTGCTCCGTAGCAAAACGGACATGCCAGCGCTTGTCCAAGTGGTGAAAAGATCCACAAAAGCAGGACCGACAGAATTTTCGCTTTCATGTGATGATGCGAAGCCGTTTCATTTTGCGATAGAACCAGACGCCGTAAATCACCAGCACAACCGCCGCGGCAAGCGATAAGATTGCTCCGGCAAGATAAATTGGAGCGCCTTCTACCAGATCGACCCAGATGCACCATGCTCCGATCCCGAGCGCAAGCAGCGTCGAGAAAATAATGAAAACAATATGGAAGCCCTTAAGCGACATTTAATGAAAGACCGGGTAGTCGTACCACGCCAAAAAGATAAGCCAGAAAAGTCCGAACACAAAAAAGCCGGTGAAAATCAGGATGCGGTAGATGAGGCGCTTTTCCGCGGCAAGATGCATGAAGATTGCCGCTACCAAGCCCGCCTTAAGCGTTGCTACGAACATGGCTACGGCGACGTTCGCTTTGCGCGCGCCAAAATCGACATAAGAAAGTGCGACTGTAATGGCTGTAAACGCGAGTAGCAGCGCACCCACCATCAAGTAACCACGGACGTGCTTCTGCACGTTGTGCGCGTATTCCTCGTACTCCTTTGGGTCTTGGGAAACGTCAGGCGGGTTGTTCATGGATTAGAGGAGATAAAAAAGTGGGAAGACGAAGATCCAGATTAGATCGACAAAATGCCAAAAAAGGCCGGCTACCTCAACACGATTGGCAAGATGTTCCGGGTTGCGCTGGTAAAGCTTTTTGCTGACCGGCAACCACATGTAAATGAAGACGAGCACACCGCCGAGCACATGCATGCCATGCAAACCAGTGATCGTGAAATAGCTGGCAAAGTACGCGCTATGCTTAGGCAGGAACATCGTAGCGTACTGGACGTCTTCCTTCTCGATCTTGGCAATCTTGTCGGTAGGCGGCATATAGAAAAAGTGAGGTCGGTCCATTGCAGGATTGATCGGATCGGCGTTCACTGGATCAAGCGCAACTTCGTAGTCCTTAATGTTTGGGTCGTTCAGCGCTGCGCGATTGTGCAAATGACCAGTGATCTCGAGGCGCGGTGGAAGGCCTTTCGCGGCTGCATGCTCATTCCCAAGATACTGTTCGTACTTCCCGAGCTCTTCCGGTTTAATGTAAGCGCCGAAGTGATCAAACTTCTGCGGCCACTCGTAAACGAGTTTGACCGTCAAGAAAATCACGCCGCATAAAATCGTGGCCAGCATGTACCACCAGTACGCACGGTATCGACGCATTTTTAGCGCAGCCCAAGCCAGCACCACCGTCACCGACGACATGATGAGGATGGCGGTGTTCATTGTGCCGACGGGAACATTGAGAAGCCCATGCGGCCACATCCCCGGCGGCGCATCGAGTCGCAAAAAGATGTAGGCGGAAAAAAGTCCGCCGAAGAGCATCACTTCCGACGCGAGAAACAACCAGATGCCGACCTTGGCGTTCCAGAGACCGGTGTCAGGCCGAGTCGAGACGGTGTACGGAATCTCCATCGCGTCGCCTTAGGCGCGGACGAGCTCGGCCGGTGGTTTGCGGCGTGTCCGCTCGCTCGGCTCCACCGGCTCGTTTTGCATTGTGAAATCTTGTTCGCGGCCCGGCAGGCTATATTCATAGGGGCCACGATAGGCGACCGGGGTCGTCACGAAATTTCCGTGCGGCGGCGGCGAAGGCGCGGTCCATTCCAGCGTGGTCGCTTCCCACGGGTTGTCATTCACCTTTTCGCCGTGCTTGATACTCCAGAAGAAATTGATGATGAACGGGATTTGCGCCAGACCCATGATCCACGCGGCCCACGAGATCGGCGTGTTCCATTGAAAACCGGTCAATCCCCAAATCGTGTGATCACCCGAAACGGTCCACCCCTGCCCGCCATCGTACCAACGCCGATGCATACCGGCCATTCCCTGCAGAAACATTGGTAGAAAGATCACGTTCATACAGATGAGCGTCGGCCAAAAATGCACTTTGCCCCAGAAATCGTTCATCTTTCGGCCAGTCGCTTTCGGAAACCAATAGTAAATGCCCGCGAAGAGCGCGAAGATCGTGCCCGGCGCGACGATGTAATGAAAATGAGCGATCACATAGTAAGTGTCGTGCAAATAGAGATCAGCTGAATTGAACGCCAGCGGAATGCCGGTGAGACCACCGATTCCAAACATGGGCAGGAACGCGGTGGCAAAAAGCATTGGCACTGTGAACCGGATCGAGCCGCCCCAGAGTGAAATGAAAAACGCGCTCAAGATGATCACCGACGGGATCGAGATGATAAGTGTGGTCGTCTGGAAAAATGCGCTCACCGCCGAGCCCATGCCGGTTAGCCACATGTGATGCGCCCAGACAATGAACGACAAAAAGCCGATCGTGAGCACGGAGAAGACGAGCGACTTATACCCCCAAAGCGGTTTGCGTGAATTATTCGCCAGAATTTCAGCGATGATGCCCATGCCCGGTAGAATGAGCACGTACACTTCGGGATGGGCAAGGAACCAGAAAAGATGTTGCCACAAAAGCGGGCTGCCGCCACCACTGATGTGCAGCGCTGCGCCATTTACCACCAGACCTGCCGGCATAAAAAAGCTAGTGTCCGCCACGCGGTCCATCAGTTGCATGATGATCCCCGCCTCCAGCGGCGGAAACGCCAGCAAGAGCAGGAACGCCGTTACAAACTGCGCCCAGACAAAGAATGGCAGTCGCATCCATGTCAACCCTTTGGCGCGCAACTGGATGATGGTGGCGATGAAATTAATGGCGCCGAGCAAAGAGGACGTGATTAAAAAAATAAACCCGATCAGCCAGAGCGTCTGCCCATTGAAAACCGGTAGGTGCCCCGGACCGCTATCGGCAATCGCGGCTAGCGGCACGTAGGAAGTCCAGCCGCTCTTGGCCGCGCCGCCGGGCACAAAGAAACTGATCAGCATGACAATGCTCCCGACAAAAACGGCCCAGTAGCTTGCCATGTTTACCTTCGGAAAGGCCATATCCGGCGCGCCGATTTGCAGCGGTACGACAAAATTCCCGAAGGCGGCGAACGCCAATGGCACAATCCCGAGAAAGACCATGATCGTGCCGTGCATCGCGCCTAACGAGTTGTAAAAGTCAGGCGTCATTTTCCCGTCCGGCATTGTGCCCGGCCCGAAAATGTGCGGGAGGAACTTCCCAATCACTGGCAAAGCCTGACCAGGATAGGCCAGTTGCCACCGCATCAGCATCATCAGCGAAAAACCGAAGAAGAGGAAGATCAGCCCGGTGAATCCGTACTGGATGCCGATCACTTTATGGTCGGTGGAGAAAACATATTTTCGCCACCACCCGAGCTCGTGATGTTCATGTTCGGCGACGTGCGCGTGTGGATCGTGATGCGTTTCGAGAGAAGTGGAAGCGTCCATTTCAGGAGAAAGTCATTATTCCAATATCTAGAGAGACGCGCGATTTGCAAAGCGCGAAATTTTGAGAATCCTCGCCGATTTTCCCGTGGCAGCAGCCGAGCGCTTGCGAAGCTTCTCAGTTTTTTCGTGTCTATTCATGTACCTCGTGGTTAAGTCATCGGCTAATCCGCTCACTTCGTCAGGCTGTTCCACCACTTCGACAAGCGAGCTTCGGGAATTTCCGGGATGGCCTTGCCGGCCTTGTCATAATGAGACGTGTCGTTAAACAACGTCAGCCGGGCACGCGTGGCGTCCCTAAAATCGACAATGTTTAGCGCGGCTGGTTTCTGGTCGAGATTGTCACGGTAACGGCGCGGATCGAATCCGAGCAATGAGCTCAGCAACAGCCGGATCGTCGCCTTGTGCGAGACAACCAAAATATTTTTGCCTCGATGCTCGCGCACGAGTTCAATCAGTGCCGGCAAAGCGCGCGCCGTCACGGCCAGACCGCTTTCGCCGCCCACCGGCGCGAACGTGTATGGATCCTTCTCCCATTCCGCCGCTTCTTCCGGAAACTCTTTTTCCACTTCGCGCCGCGTCATCTGCTCCCAACGACCGTGCGAAATTTCCCGAAAACCATCGCGCGTCTGCACCTCCAGATTGTGCGGCGCCGCAAGAATTTGAGCGGTCTCAACCGTGCGTCCTAGAGGCGACGCGTAAACCGCGGCAATTTTTTCGTGACTTAACCGTTCTGCTAATCGCCGTGTTTGCTCGCGGCCCTCATCGGAAAGGGCGACATCGGTCGCGCCGGCAAACCGGTCCTCGGCACTCATGACCGTGGCGCCATGCCGAACCATGAAAACTCGCGTTGCGGTTGACGTCATATCATCCGTTCGTCATGACGCAAATTCCGCGAAAACGCAATCCCGGCTTCCTTAGCCAAAGATGACCCCGAAAGCGTTCGGGGTTGATGCTACGTTTGGTCGGTGGAAAAAGATTCAAGGCCGCGCGCAATTATCCATCTCGATATGGACTGCTTTTATGCTGCCATCGAGGTTCGCGACCGTCCCTCGCTGCGCGGCAAGCCGGTTGGTGTTGGCGGCGCACGAGACCGACGCGGGGTTTTGACAACGTGTAATTACGAGGCGCGCAAGTTCGGTGTGCGCTCGGCCATGCCTACTTTTATGGCGTTGCAGCGCTGTCCAAACCTCATTGTGTTGCCGACACGGTTCGATGTCTATCGTCGTGAAGCCGCCGTCATCCGTGGAATTCTTCACCGGTTCACGTCGTTGATTGAACCACTCTCGCTCGACGAAGCGTATCTCGATGTCAGTGAGCATCCCGGCGCACCGGGACCACTCGCACAAGTGATCCGCGGGACCATCTTTCGCAAAACGAAACTGACGTCGTCGGCGGGAATTGGTCCGAACAAATTGATCGCGAAAATCGCGAGTGAAATACACAAGCCGAACGGTCAATTCGAAGTGACGCCGGAACAATTATCCCGCTTCATGCAAAATTTGCCGGTCCGCAAGATCTGGGGAATCGGCGAGAAGACGGAGCGAAAACTGGAAGAGCTCGGTGTGAAGACCTGCGGCGAGCTGCAGCGCTTCCCCCGTCCGGATCTTGTCGATCTTTTCGGAAAGTTTGGTCTTGAGCTCTACGATCTCTGTCGCGGCGTTGATGATCGGCCGGTCGAACCGGACCGTCCGCGTAAATCGCTCAGCACCGAAGAAACCTTTGCAGTCGATCTTACCACGGTCGAGCAATGTGAAGAGAAACTCGAAGATCTATTCCAGGACGTAATGGCCGACCTCGCGCAAAAGGAGGCGACGCGATCTATCACGAAGATTTTTGTGAAACTGAAGTTCAACGATTTTACCCGGACAACGGCCGAGCGCGCTGGACTCGCGCCCACCTTGCAAGATTTCCGCTCGCTGCTCACCGAAGCATTTGCCCGCACTGGAAAACCGGTGCGTCTCATCGGCGTTGGCGTTCGCTTCGCCGAAACGACGCCGGAGAGCGCGCAGATGCCGCTGCTGTAGCACAGCCATCTTGTCCGCCACTCGGACGGACTCGTCCTGGGGCGAGGCTGTGCGGCCGGCCGGCGTCTCGCCCTGCCGAACCATGTTAAACGCCAGGCAAGATGCCCGGCTACCCCACAGGCTGGAAGCCTGTGCTACGTTAGCGTTTGGCGCGATAATCTAATCCCAAGGGATGACCTCTCTCCAGGAAAGGAAAATCAAGCAAACCGGTTGTGACGTCCGGTTTGATAATCTGACGCGGCAGCTTTACGCGACAGATGCGTCGATCTATCAAATCGAGCCGGTCGGCGCGGCGTTTCCGAAAAACGCACAGCAGGCCAGCGCCGTCATTCGTGCCGCGGCCGATACGGATGTTTCGATTACACCGCGAGGCGCCGGCACAAGTCTGGTTGGAAACGCGATCGGCGAAGGATTGATCGTGGAGTTCTCGCGCTACAACCGTCAGATCACCGATCTCGACATCGAAAAACGCAGCGTGCGGGTCGGCGCCGGTGTCGTGCTGGATCAGCTCAACGACTTCCTAAGACCGCATGGGTTTTGTTTTGGCCCTGATGTCGCAACGAGTGCCCGTGCCACGCTCGGTGGCATGATCGCGAACAATTCCTCCGGCGCACGTTGCCCAATTTACGGGACGACAGCAGATCATGTTGTTTCGCT
>Ga0209056_10001697_pt1 | contig 24185 bp, 19 predicted proteins | sample GraSoiAngelo_114_FD_185876 | JGI IMG/M metagenome (GOLD analysis project Ga0209056, IMG submission 185876) | Grasslands soil microbial communities from the Angelo Coastal Reserve, California, USA - 14_0903_13_40cm (SPAdes) (version 2) | ecosystem: Environmental > Terrestrial > Soil > Grasslands... | reverse complement strand
CATGTTTTACTATACCCTCACTGGCAGCCGCACCTCCATGAACTTGGCGAGTGTGAAGTAAAACATGGCGTTCGCCTCTCCGTGGTGAATCTGTACACTGAGGAGCTTGGGAACCCGGCAGTGCCCGAAAAGCTGAAGGCGGCGCGTGTGGCTGCTGCTGCACGAAGAAAACGGGCTGCATTCCGCTGGCTGTCATTAGGCGTCGTGGGTCTGCTGGCGGTGATCGCCGTGATCGGTTTTCTCCTTTTTCGTTATAAACGGCCGCCTGCCGCGGCGGAGTTACCAGTTTCCGAGAAGAGCATCGCGGTGCTGCCGTTTGAAAACCGAAGCGAAGACAAAGCCAACGCGTACTTTGCTGATGGTATTCAGGACGAGATTCTGACGCGCTTATCGAAGATCGCCGATCTGAAGGTGATCTCGCGTACATCCACCCAGCATTACAAAAGCGCGCCTGAAAACCTGCCCGAGATCGCCAAACAACTTGGCGTCGCCCACATTCTGGAAGGAAGCGTGCAAAAGAGCGGCGATACGGTGCGGGTGAATGTGCAGCTAATCAAAGCTGCCAATGATTCCCATCTGTGGGCCGATACATTTGACCGCAAACTGACCGACATCTTTTCGGTCGAAAGTGAGGTGGCCAAAGCCATTGCCGAGCAGTTGCGAGCGCACCTCAGCGGTCGGGAAGAGCAAGAGATCGCCGCGAAACCGACAGACAATATTGAGGCTTACGATGCCTACCTACGCGGCCTGGCTTATAGTCTGAAAACGGCCAACACATCCGCCAACTCTCTCGGCGCACAGAAATACCTCAAAGAAGCAGTGCGGTTGGACCCGAAGTTCGCCCTTAGTTGGGCGCTACTGTCAATCGTTGATGCACGCGGGTATATCTCACAGACTCTTCAACCAACGCTCGCCCTGCGTGAAGAGGTGCGGCAGGCAGCCGAAACCGCTCTCACTCTTGAGCCCAATCTCGGCGAGGCCATATTGGCGAAAGGTCAATACCACTACGCCTGTTTAAAGGATTACGACACGGCGGTGCGTTACTTTGAGCAAGCACGTCAGTTTCTGCCTAACAACAGCCAGATTCCTGCGTCACTGGCCTATGTCGCAAGGAGGCGAGGCCAGTGGGACCGGAGCGAGTCGTACTTCAACGAAGCCGAGCGGCTCGACCCGCGCAACCTGAGGCTACTGGGCCAGCATGCGGTTTCCTACAAAATCCTTCGTCGTTTCCCCGAAGCGCTGCGAAAGTTTGATCAGGTTTTAAATATCACACCGGACGACCTGGATACTCTCGTGCAAAAGGCGGCTATCGCACAGGCCGAGGGCGATCTGCCGCGGGCCTCGAAGCTCCTTGCTCCACTCCACCCTGCCGACGACGCCCCTGCGTTGGAAACACAAGTTTACCAAGCGATTCTGGAGCGCCGCCCCGCACAAATCATCCCTCGCCTAACGGAAATATTGGCCAAGCCTGATCCGGCGTTGGGCTATTACAATGGCGAACTGCGGTTTTGGTTAGGCTGGGCGCAAGAAGTCGCCGGCGACCGCGCCGCCGCGCAGGAAACCTGGCGCCAGGCCCGCAGCGAACTGGAACCTTTCCTCAAAGAACAGCCGGAAAATGATAGCCTCATGGGAGATCTCGCGCTGACTAATATGGCCCTCGGTGACAAAGCCACCGCGTTGGCTCTGTTGGAGAGGACCATGGCTGCAGTCCCGATCGAGAAAGACGCGTTGAATGGTCCCGGGCCGATCGAGATCCTCGCCCGGGTAGCGGCGCAAATGGGGGAACCCGACCGCGCCATCGCCGCTTTACAAAAGCTACTCTCGATACCGTACATTGGCGTGCTGGCTGAAAACGCGCCGCTTACTCCTGCCCTTCTCCGGCTCGATCCGATGTTCGATCCGCTTCGGAGTGATCCGCGCTTCCAAAAACTCGCCGCCTCGCCTACGCCGAAAGAGAGACACTAATTTCACGAATTGTCACCAATCGGACGACGGCTTTCGGTTTGATTCGTGCGGATTCGTGGAATTCGTGTCTAAAATTGTCGTCTCCCTTGCGCTGGAGGACACCGCATCGAAGTAACGTCCTTTAACGCTTCAGCGGTTTGGAACTATCGTGCCGCATTGCTCAACTGAACTGCGGTGAGTGTGCTGGACAAAGACGGATCGTCACCCGATCTATCCAACCTTTGCCAAGGGACGGACACTGAGGACTTCGTCTTCGCGCAAAGGTTCAAGCGCGCTGGCTGGCACGGTGCTCGCAGCAATTGTATCGCCGACAGCGTTAAAGACTTCAATCGAGTAGCCTTCTTCGCCGTCGGGTGCAACGTGATGGTCAACGAGCTTGACTAAATCGCCGCGGCGCAGCTTCAGTTCCGGCAAATCGCGTGCTAGTGCCACGTCGACATAAAGCTCGAATCGCATATCATTTCCTTTTGTCGGGCACCAAGGTAATAAACTTCGTTACGCCCGACAAGTGCTCCCTCGTCGTAGCTGTCATTCTGAGCGAAGCGAAGAATCTCTGGTCATTTCCGGATCCGCAGAAACAGCCGAGATGTTTCGCTCCACTCAACATGACAGCGCAGTTTATAAGAGGGTTACTAAGAGGCGGACCTTTGTTTCCTTCGTTGCCTTCTATTTAGATTTTGTATCGTCGGGGCGCCCGGCGATGGCGCCGTACCACAATTCGTGTTTATTCGTGTTCATTCGTGGTTGAAATGCTGGCGATTGTCGATCTTGGCTCGACCCGACTGGGAAAAAACCCGCCGCCTCGCCCGCGCCCAAAGATTGATGGAATAACAACAAGGTTGCGGGCCGAGCCCTGTTGCACTACACCGTAATGCATGGCCAAAACCGAGATTTATAGTTGGCGTCTTTCCCCGCATATGAAGCGTGCTCTAGAGGAAGCCGCCCGGCGGCAGCAGTTAAGTGTCTCGACTCTGTTGGAACGGATCGTGGCGAACTCGCTTCGCAACGGCGTGGACGGCTGGGACGAGGGAGAAGCCGCGCTCCAGCAGAGATTGCACAATGCTGCGCGCAAGACGATCGGGGCGATTAAGAGCGGGCGGCGGGACCGTTCCACTCGTGTGCGCACGCTCGTGCGCAGAAAACTGCAGCGACAGCTCGCCAGAGGAGGAAGCCATCTAGAGAGTGGACATGAACGCGCGCGGGCTCGTTGATACGGGCGCGTTGCTCGCGCTGCTCGATCGGAGCGATCGGTGGCACGAACGCTGTGCCCGCGCATTCGAGTCGTTGCCGTTGCCGCTTGGCACTTCCGTCGCGGTACTGGCCGAACTTTTCCACCTCTTGGAACCAACAAAGGCCGAACTGGACGCCGCCTGGCGCTTTCTCCATTCTGGCGCAGTGACCGTGCTCGGCATCGATGATTCGGACCTGCCCGCAATCGAGGAGCTGATGAAAAAATATCACGACTGCCCGATGGATTTTGCCGATGCCACCCTGGTGCATCTGGCGCGGCGTGAATCGCTGGTCACAATCTTCACCGTAGATCACGACGATTTTGAGACCTATCGCATCGCTGGCCGACGACGTTTTCGGATTGTGCCGGAACGAGGGGAGTGAGGGATGGGGCGATTTACCGATTTATTGAAGCGCGGTTTGGAATAATGCTGTTCTTGCTAGCAAATTGACTGTGTGGCAAAAGGGACGGCGATGAATCCGAAGGGTTTCTTCGGGGAACTCAGGCGGCGCAACGTTTACAAGGTTGCGGTCGCATACGCCGTCGTCGCCTGGCTACTGATTCAAATCGCGACCCAGGTCTTTCCGTTTTTCGAAATTCCAAATTGGGCGGTGCGGCTGGTGGTGTTGCTTTTGATTATCGGATTTCCGGTTGCTTTGGTTCTCGCCTGGGCGTTCGAAATCACGCCGGAAGGAATTAAGCGCACGGAAGATGTCGATCATAGCCAGCCGACGACGCATCGCACAGGACGGACTCTGGATTTTCTGATTATCGCCGTCTTGCTCGTAATCATAGCGGTCTTTGCCTACCAGCGTTTCGGACTAAGTCAGAAAACCTCCGTGTCCGTTTCGGCGATTCCGGAAAAATCGATCGCCGTGCTGCCTTTTGAAAACCGAAGCCGCGATCCCGACAACGCCTACTTTGCCGACGGCATCCAGGACGAGATTCTGACGCGCTTAGCCAAGATCGCCGATCTGAAGGTGATCTCGCGCACTTCCACCCAGCATTACAAAAGCACGCCCGAAAACCTGCCGGAGATCGCGCGGCAACTTGGCGTTGCTCACATCGTGGAAGGAGGCGTGCAGAAGAGCGGCGACTCTGTGCGCGTCAACGTCCAGCTAATCAAGGCAGCCAATGATTCCCATTTGTGGGCCGATACCTTTGATCGTAAACTGACCGACATCTTTTCTGTTGAGAGTGAAGTAGCCAAGGCCATTGCTGACCAATTGAGAGCGAAACTCACCGGTCAGGAAGAGCAAGTCATCGCCGCCAAACCGACAGACAACCCTGAGGCTTACGAAGCCTACCTGCGCGGTCTGGCCTATAGCCTCAAACCTTTAAACACGGCCAACCTCCTTGGCGCGCAGAAGTATCTCAGAGAAGCGGGGCGCTTGGACCCGAAGTTTGCCCTTAGTTGGGCGCTGCTCTCATATGTTGAAGGGCGCGGCTACATCACTGCGTTACTTCAACCAACCGTGGCCCTCCGGGAAGAGGCGCGGCAGGCGGCCGAAACCGCGCTCACTCTTCAACCTGATCTCGGCGAGGCCGTAGTGGCCAAGGGATCTTATCACTACTCTTGCCTAAAGGATTACGACACCGCGGTGCGTTACTTTGAGCAAGCACGTCACTTCCTGCCCAATAGCAGCCGAATTCCTGAATTGCTGGGCTACGTCGCACGGAGGCGGGGCCAGTGGGACCGGAGCGAGTCGTTCTTCAACGAAGCCGAGCGGCTCGACCCGCGCAACGTTTACCTACTTAGCCAGCACGCGCTTTCCTATATTTCTCTTCGTCGTTTCCCCGAGGCGCTGCGAAAGCTTGATCAGTTTCTCGATATCACGCCGGACGATGTCGATATCCTCGCGAATAAGGCGGCTATCGCACAAGCCGAAGGCGACCTGCCGCGGGCCTCGGCGCTCCTCGCTCCGCTCCGCCCGACCGCCGACCTCACCCAGGCGTTGGAAACACAAGTTTACCAAGCGATCCTCGAGCGGCGTCCTGCGCAAATCATCCCTCGATTAAAAGAGATATTGGCCACGCCTGATCCAGCATTGGGTTACTTCAATGGTGAACTGCGCTTTTGGTTAGGCTGGGCGCAAGAAGTCGCAGGCGATCATACCGGCGCCCAGGAAACCTGGCAACAGGCGCGCAGCGAACTGGAATCCTTCCTCAAAGAACAGCCGGAAAATTTTCAGCTGATTGGAGATCTTGCGCTGACCAACGTGGCTCTTGGTGACAAAGCGGCCGCGCTGGCTCTGGCGGAGCGAGCTATGGCCGCGGTCCCGATCGAGAAAGACGCGTCCGCTGGTACCCGGCCGATCGAGATCCTTGCCCGCGTCGCTGCGCAGATGGGGGAGCCCGGCCGCGCCATCGTCACTTTACAGAAACTGCTCTCAATCCCCGGCCAGGGTGCGCTGGCTGAAAACGTGCCGCTCACTCCCGCGCTGCTCCGGCTCGATCCCATGTTCGATCCGCTCCGCAACGATCCGCGCTTCCAAAAACTCGCCGCCTCGCCTGCGCCGAATGATGCGAAGCAATGAGGCGTACGAGTTCGGGAATCGAAGAAAGCTTCGCTGCCTAATTCTTTCGCTGCTGCAACAGCTTCATTGGCGCTTAATCCAACACGCCCATGCGGGATCTTAAATCCATTCGCAGCGAGAATCGCTTTGCCTTGCCATCGCGTTGAGCGTAGCAAATTTCCGGGGGTAGCGCACGCGTCTCGCATGTTGGTGATTGCGTCTCGCGATCACGCACTTCTCCTTTGACTTGCCGCCGTCGAGGATCAATGACATCCCCAGAAGATCGTTTCGGCGCGACGCCGAAACCAGCACGCGAGACGCGTGCGCTACCCTATCCGCCGACAGCCTGGTAATGGCCGAGGCCGCGTTTCCACATGAAGTTTGCCCAGGACCACGCGACCAACAGCCAGCCGGTTTGGATAGCCAGCGCCTGCATAAGATCAGGCCCTTTTAATCGGCCAAGAAAGATCGCGACCGGACAAAAGAGCTCGTAGTAGAACGGCAGCCATTTCATTACGGCCTGGACTGCGGTCGGCATGATATCGATGGGAAACATCTGCCCGCCGAGGAAATATTCGAATGAGTAAACGATGAACACGATGGTGGAAATTTCCAAAATCCAGAAGGCGAACATCGCAAGGCTGTAGGTGATGAAGAATTGGATGAACGCCGCCATCACAATCGAGATGACGGTTAGCACGTAGATCAACGGATCACCCGGCAGCACGATGTAATTCCGAAAATAAATAAAGATCAGCGCGATCGGTGGAAGCGTGACGAGGCTGTAAACAAGCCGGCCACTCAAAAAAATGCTGAACCGGTATGCGAGATAACTCATCGGCTTGGTCAGCAGCGCATTGATCTGGCCTTCGCGAATGTCGGCGGCGATTTGCCACTCATCCTCTGTCGGCACGACCAGGTTGCTGACCAAAAGGGTGAGCAAATAATAATAAATCATCGAGCCGTAATTGTAACCGTGCAGTCCGCCGCCGCGCTCCTTGAACACCGCGCCCCAGAGGAAAACCGTGCCGGCAAGCGGGATCAGGCCAAAGAGCGCGCGCAGGAAATAATTCCAGCGATACACGAACGTGTTCTGCAGCCCGATGTTAAAGACGGAACCGTATTTCTGCAGGCTCATACTCCTGCTCATACTCTTGCTCCTGCTCTCCTGTCGCCTGCGAATGACGAAATCCGAATGACGAATGACGAACGAATGACGAAATCCGAATGGGAAAAAAATCGTGTCAGGTAGTGCTTGGTCATTTGAACATTCGAGTTTCCTTCGACATTCGGCATTCGTGCTTCGTCATTATTTGCCACAGATGTTTCGGCTCCGCTCGGCATGAGATGCTGCCAACTCGACCGCGAGATTGATTGCGGCGATCATGCTGTCGGGTCGCGCGATTCCTTTGCCGGCAATTTCGAATGCGGTGCCGTGGTCGGGACTCGTGCGAGGGAACGGGAGCCCTAGCGTAACGTTCACACCTTCGTGGAATGCGTGCAGCTTCAGCGGAATCAAGCCCTGATCGTGATACATGCATAGCGCTGCATCAAATTCGCCTTGGATCGCGCGGTGGAAAACTGTGTCCGGAGAGTGAGGCCCTGTTATTTCGGATTTCGAATTTCGGATTTCGGATTTCAGCGCCGCGATAGCGGGGCTGATAATTTCGATTTCTTCGCGGCCGAGTTTGCCGGATTCGCCGGCGTGTGGATTCAGTCCCGCAACGCCAATGCGCGGCACGTTGTTGCCACGGGCGCGCAAAAAATCGGCGAGCAACAGGCCGACGCGGACAATTTCCGATTGCTTAAGCGCGCGCGGGACTTTGCGCAGCGGAAGGTGAGCAGTCACGAGCGCGACCGTGATTTTTCCGCCGGTCAAACACATCGCGAAATTTGTGACACCGCAGCGCTCGGCGAAAAATTCCGTTTGTCCAGGGAACCGGAAGCCCACGTCGTACATCCGGGCTTTATAAACCGGCCCTGTTACGATTGCATCGAACTCACCGCGCCGCGCCAGTGTGAGCGCTTCTTCCAGTGCAGTTGCGGCGGCGCGCGCAGTTTCTGCAGTGGGATGTCCCGGTGTGCAATCAGGATATTTGCCGATGATCTCGTATTCAGCTCTACGCGCAAGGCGATTGGACTTCAAAGCACGATCGACGATTTCCGGCCCGATCCCGGCGCAATCGCCCAGGGTGATGCCAATGCGAAACTCCCTGATCATGCTCGTAATCGTAATCGGATTTTATTTAAGCGATTACGAGCTGGGGCATCAGGAGAGCGCTCAACGCTCAACATCCAACGCCGAACGCCGAATGTCGAACATCAGAACGTCTTGATGTAGGCTTTTTCGCGGAGACTGGCGATCCAGCGTTCCTGAATCTGCTGCGCCTCCTGTTGGATCAGTTTTTTCTCAATCTCGGGCCGCACCTCGGCGAGCGATTTCGTGGTGCCGCCGTGTTTATCTTCAACTTTGAGGATGTAATAATTGCCGGCGTACTCGACAATGTTACTGATTCTGCCGAGCGGCATGTTGAAGGCGAACTTTTCCAGCGGCGCAGCGAGCGTGTTGCGGTCGATCCAGCCCCAGTCGCCCCCATTGTCGCGCGTGCTATCCTCGGAATAAATCTGCGCGATGCGATCGAACTCCGCGCCGGCGGCCAGCCTGCCGAGCACTTCTTCCGCCAGCGCCTTTTGCGCCGGGGCGGTCGCGGTATCTTTTTGACCGGGAATCATGATCATGCGCAACTTGATCTGTTCCTTGGTGGTAAACTCGTCGCGATGTTTCTTGTAGTAATCATCTACTTTCGTGGGCGAAATAATTTTGCTGGTCTTGACGTTATGGCTGCGCATCGCCTGGACGATCATTTGCTCCATCTCCTTTTGCCTGAACTCGCCCAACGTGTAATTCTGCGCTTCCAGCGTCTTGATAAACGTATTTCGGTCGCCGCCAAAATTCTCCCGGATGATCTCGTGCACCCGTTCGTCCACGAAATGATCGGGAATTTCGTACTTCTCTTTTTTGAACGCTTGAAGGACAAGCTGCCGGTCGATCAGGTCTGTCAGAGCTAATTCTCGCGTGGCTTTCAATTGCTTTTGCAATTCTTCGCCGGTGTATTGCGTCTTTAGCTGCTTTTCCCGAGGCTCGGACAAGGAGCGCACCTGTGAATATGTGATGACATCGCCATTCACGATCGCTGCGATGCCGTCCACCACCTGCGGTTCCTGGGCAAACGCGGCGCAACAAATGGGCAATAAAACAAGCCCGAAGACGGCCGGCAAGACAACCGCAAACGGACGCGCGATGTGTTTCATAATTTTTTTATCAGTTCCACAATTTCCCAGAGCCGCGGCTCCATTTTAGCTCCAACTAAACGAGGGAATTTGCCCGCGACAAGTATAAAATCCCCGCGCCGGGTCAACATCAATTTGCGATCGCGGACTTCCATGCGGCTCACCCCTGCTTCTGCTGCTGCGAGCTTGATTTCAACCAGCGTAAACAAATTGTCAACTGCCGGAGGTGACGGGCCAAAGCGATCACGCCAGTCGCGTCGCAAACGGTCCAATTGCTCGTGGGACGTGATTTCTGCAATTTCGCGGTACGCGCGGATGCGCAGGGCAGAGTCGCTGATGTAGGTGACCGGAATGAAGGCTGGGATACGCTCGTGGGGAGGCGCTTTAACAAGCGCCTCGGCGGACTGGAGACCGCCGCTCCTTGTTGTAGTCGGGATGAACTCTGCTTCATTTGTGACGACAAAATCGAGACGCAGATCGACATCGAGCCGAAGCCTGGGCTTTTCGCCTTTGAGTTGCGCCACCGCTTGCTTGAGCAACTGGCAGTATAAATCGAAACCGATCGCCATGATGTGGCCGCTCTGCGCTGTGCCGAGAATGCTGCCAGCACCGCGAATCTCCAGGTCGCGCATGGCGATGCGAAATCCGGCGCCTAACGAGCTGTATTGTTTGATGGCGCTGATCCGCTTGCGCGCTGCGCCTATTGTCATCATTTCGCGCGGAAGAAGTAGGTATGCATATGCCTTGTGCTCGGCGCGGCCGACGCGCCCCCGCAATTGATACAAGTCGGCGAGGCCAAACTGGTCGGCCCGATCGATGATGATCGTGTTCGCATTCGGGATATCGAGGCCGCTTTCAATAATGGTCGTGCAAACGAGCACGTCGGTTTTCCCGGCGATAAATCGCGCCATGACAGCTTCCAACTCGTCCGCATCCATCTGGCCATGGCCGATTTCAACCCTGGCCTGCGGACACAGATGGATAATCCGGTCTCGGACACGCTCAATGGTCGCTACACGATTGTGCAAAAAGAATACTTGCCCTTGTCGCTCCAGCTCACGATCAATCGCGGCGCGAATCAGCCGCTCATCGTACGCTGACACCACTGTTTCTACCGGCAGGCGGTTGAGCGGCGGCGTCTCGATCGTGGACATGTCTTTTGCGCCGACGAGCGAAAGGTAGAGAGTGCGCGGAATCGGCGTAGCGGAGAGCGTCAGCACATCAACGAGCTTGAAGAGCTCTTTGAATTTCTCCTTGTGCAGGACGCCGAAGCGCTGTTCCTCATCGATCACCACCAGGCCGAGGTCTTTGAATACGACGTCGCCGGAGATAAGCCGGTGTGTGCCAATGACGATATCGACGCCACCTTCACGCAAGAGCTGCAATATTTTCTTCTGTTCGGATTGCGAACGAAAACGGCTGAGCATTTCGATGCGCACGGGGTAATCGAGCATCCGCTGCCGGAACACTTCGAAATGTTGTTGAGCCAGAACAGTGGTTGGCGCCAGCACGGCCACTTGTTTTCCGTCCATCACAGCCTTGAAGGCGGCGCGCACGGCGACTTCGGTTTTGCCGAAACCGACATCGCCACAAATCAGGCGATCCATCGGTCGAGGGCGCTCCATGTCGATCTTCGTATCAATGATCGCCTTCATTTGGTCGGGTGTTTCCCGAAACGGGAATGAATGCTCAAATTCTGCCTGCCACCTTGTGTCCGGAGCGAATGTGTGACCGGGACGTGTTTGCCGCTCCGCCTGAACCACAAGCATTTTGCCGGCGTAATCGAAAATGGAAGCCGCAGCTTTTATTTTGGCGCGGGCCCATCTCCCGTCGCCGAGGGAGCTGAGCGGCGGTGATTTTTTCCCGACCCCAATATAGCGGGAAACGAGGTATGCTTGCTCGAGCGGGACATAAAGCTTCGCTTCGTCTGCAAACTCGAGGGCGAGAACTTCCTGCTCTTCATCCTGGTAGGGACCGACCGCCGGGCGGTCCGGTAGTTGAGGCTCCGGCGCGCCCGGCGGTCGCGCCCTACCAATTTTTATCAGCCCCAGAAATCGACCGACGCCGTGCTCGAGGTGCACGACCAGATCGCCCTCGGTCAATTCGCTGAAATCGATCTGTGCGCGATGGCGTTCCGCGCGGCGCAGACGACGGCGTGCGTGGGCCGCGAACCGCGGCAGCAGAGAGAACAACGAGATTGCCTGCGGGGAAACAAAACCCCCGCGCGAGAGTCCCCTCGACAAAATCGACACCCTCGACGGCACCGGCCATGATTTCGCGGAAGCGCTCAATCTCGCCCTCGGTCTGAAAATAAATGACGATTTTCGCATTGTTTGCGCGCCACTCTTTCAAACGCTGGACAAACTGCGCCCGTTTCGCCTCCGCGAGCACGAGATCGCCGGCCGCAAACTCTCCGATATCGCAATCCTGGAACGCGCCGCTGAAGTCCTCCGGACCGGTTTCAATCCAGCCTTCGCTGATCTGGATGTGTCCGCGCGCGACTTGACTCGGAAAGCTTTCGTGAGTGGAGGTTTCGGCAGGCTCGATGTCGATGATAAGATCGCGCTCGCGCACGTAACCGCGAACAAGACCGTCCTGATCGTCTATCAAGGAAGGGCGATCTCCAGTTCGCCCCGGTGGCTGGAAAGCCGCCGCCGCTTGGTTGAGCAAAATATCTATCGAGCGCAGATTCCGCACCGAAGTTTGAGTGTCGATGTCGAACTCACGCAGCGATTCAATCTGGTCGCCAAAAAGTTCCAGCCGGAAGGGCAATGGCGCCTGCCACGAATAGAGATCGACAATCCCGCCGCGAACGGCGAACTGTCCCCGGGTGGTGGCTTGGGCGACCCGCTCATAACCGCTCGCTACGAGTTGCTCAAGAAGGCGTTCCATCTGGATGCTTGCTCCACGCCGAAGCTGTGTAAGCGCGGATTGAAGCGTGCCACGAGTTGGCGCAGCTTGATCGAGACTCGCGCGCGTTGCGACGATGATGTGCCGACCGATTCCGCGCTCGATTTGCATAAGCACTGCCAGCCGTTCAGCCGCTATTTCGGGGTCGGGCAAAACATTCTCTACAGCCGCAAACTCGGCTTCCGGCAGGAAAAGCGCATCTGGCAGCCAGTTGAGCAGACTTTCAAAAAACAGTTCCTGAGAATGAACAGTGGGGCAGAGGACCCAAATCATGGAATCGGCAGCGTGCGGATCATCAACTGAAAGGCGATACCACGTCTGCGCGATTATGGCGGTCAGAAATGGCTGGGCTGGCTCGATCACGTGCGAAAACTGAACTGGCCACCGAGCGGTTTGTATCGCGTGAAGTTTGTGCGCGATTGGTCCGTTCGCCGCAACAGTTTCTAGAAGCTCTGTCCGGATCGATCTTTCCACTGCAAAGTTTACGCCAAGTTTTGGCAGAGTTGTAGCCGCGTCTCTATGTTCTTGCGCCTTCGGCGATTGATTTCGGCATCGTCTTCAGGAGAAGCCGATCCACCTTTGCGCAAGGTGGAACGCGTTGTCCTCAACGCGTTGGTGAGCAATGCTGCAAGCGGCTTGCGAGACCGAATTTTACAGCGCGCGGCCGATGGCTGCGGCGACGGCGCGGAGGCGCGGAACGAGGCCGGCGAAGATTTCAGGTGTGAGCGCCTGATTGCCGTCGCTTTTGGCAAGCTCCGGAGAATCGTGCACTTCGATCATGAGCGCGTCTGCGCCGGCGGCGACTGCGGCGAGAGACATTTGCGGCACAAACTCGCGCAGGCCGAGCGCATGCGTGGGATCAACAACGACTGGCAGATGCGTTTTAGATTTTAAGATGGGCACAGCGCTCAGATCGAGCGTGTAGCGCGCGGCGGTCTCAAACGTGCGAATGCCGCGCTCGCAAAGAACCACGTTCGAGTTGCCCTCGTTCAGGATGTATTCCGCGCTCATGATCAGATCGTAAATCGTGGCGCTGAATCCGCGCTTGAGCAGCACCGGAAGCCTGCTGCGGCCCACTTCCTTTAACAGCGAGAAGTTGTGCATGTTGCGAGTGCCAACCTGAAGACAGTCTGCGTACTTTTCGATCATCGAGAGATCGCGCGGGTCCATCACTTCTGTGACGACCGGCAGCCCTGTTTTCGCGCGCGCTTCCGCGAGAAAGCGAAGTCCCTCTTCGCGTAGTCCCTGAAAACTGTATGGTGATGTGCGCGGTTTGAACGCGCCGCCGCGCAAAATTTTCGCACCAGATTCTTTTACTACTGTCGCGATCGACTGAATTTGTTCTCTGCTTTCGACCGAGCACGGGCCGCAAATGAGAACAACATCCTCGTGTTCGCCAATGCGTACGTCGCCAATTGCCACAGAGGAAGCGCCGCGCGAATCGCGCGCGGCAAGTTTGTAGGGCTTCAAGACGGGGATGATCGCTTCCACGCCTGCCATCGACGCCAGCGGCTTTTCGCGAAGGAGCGTGTCCGGCCCGATTACGCCGATGATCACACGCGAGGCGCCGCGGCTGATTTGTGCTTCGAGTCCAAACTCGCGGACGCGCGTGACGATCCGCTGGATCTGTTCCTCGGTGGCGTTTGGTTGGGTGATGACAATCATATTCCTGGCAGCGGAATCATCAGAATGCCGGTACCGGGAATTTTCTGCAAGCCCAGATACTGCCCTCCCAAGGATCCTCTAATTCGTAATCGTGACGGGCGTTCCGACGGAGACTGATTTAAAGAAATTTTCCGCCATGAATTCAGGCATCCGGATACAGCCGTGCGACGCTGGATAACCCGGCAAATAACCTGCATGCAATCCCGTCCCCGACACGATGCGCATGAAGTACGGCATCGGCGTGCCTCTGAAGTGTGTGCCCGGCGGTCTCGGATCCTTGGTCGCGTCGACGTTGGGCACGACCACGTTGCCCGCCGAATCAACATAGTCCCCAAATATGCTGGAGGCGTGATCCTTGTCCTTTTGAATGATCTTGAAATGACCCAATGGCGTGTTCAGCCCTTCGCGGCCGGTTGATAATTGCGAGACGCCCACGAGTACGCCGCTCTTGTAAAAATAGGCCCGCTGTTCGCCCAGGCTGATCTTGATCGAGGGACTGCCACCGGCATTGTCTCCGTCCCAGTAGGAAACGGTATCGCGCGGCGGACCCGCGAGAGCGCCGCCGTAAACGCCACCCAAATACTGCGTGTTGCCGGAGAAACGCGCGTCTTCACCGCAACTTGCGATGAGTAAAACGAGACCGACAGAGAAACCTGCCTGCAAAAGACCAAGGACCGAACGATGCATATGAGTTTCGACGGCGTTCTTAATGCGCGAGCCGCGCAAAAAGTCAAGAGGTAGCGCATGCATCTCGCGTCTCGCACGCACGCGCGTTACCGCAGAGGTCCATCGGCCTTGCCTCATCATTCCGAGCGACGTCGATGAATTCTAACTATTTTAAAAACATCAAGAGATCTCTCCACTTCGGTCGAGATGACACTTAGATTAACGCCATGGCTCAAGTAACAATCGAGACAATCAAGAACGGCCCTTATATCGTGACAGGGGAAGTGGAACTAATCGACGCCCATGGAAACAAATTTCCGGTGGAAAAACGAATGGCGCTTTGCCGCTGCGGCGCGTCCACAGAGAAACCGTTTTGCGACGGCACGCATTCGAAGATCGGCTTTCAAGCCGCGGAGAAAGCAGTGCCTGAATCGAAGGAATAACGCAATGAAACGCGCGCTGCTTGAACTGGTGGCACTACTCGCCACTGCAAACTTGACTGCTTTAAGCGGTCAAGTTTCTCCCGGGCCTACGATCGGTGGCGAGCACATCGCGCTCGTTGGGGGAACCGTCATCAATCCCGCCGACGGAAAAATTACCCGTAACGCCACGGTTTTCGTCGACAACGGGCGCATCTCGAGCATCGCCGCGGGTATGGTTATGAAGTATTCCGGACGCACGATCAATTGCCTCGGCAAATTCATTTTACCGGGTTACATCGACACGCACATTCACTTTTTTCAATCTGGCGATTTGTTCACGCGACCCGACGTTGCCGATCTCACGAAAGTGCGACCTTACGCAGAGGAAGTAGCCTGGGTCAAAAGCCATCTGCCTGACGTTTTCAGTCGTTACCTGCGCAGTGGAATCACCTCCGTGGTAGATGTGGGCGGGCCGTTTTGGAATTTTGAAGTGCGCAAGACCGCTAAGGCCACTGCGAAAGCGCCGCGCGTGGCCGTGGCGGGCCCGTTGATCTCCAGTGTCTCGCGTCCGCAACTCGATCTAGGCGATCCGCCGATTGTTAAAATCGAGACTCCTGAGCAAGCGCGCGAGTTCGTGCGCAAACTAACCGCGCAAAATCCCGATCTGGTCAAGATTTGGTACATCGTCGATAAAGATCATCCCGTTGAAAGCTTCCGACCAATCGCGCGCGCGACAATTGAAGAGAGTCACGCACATAAGATTCGCGTTGCGGTGCACGCGACTGAATTGGAAACTGCGAGCACCGCGGTTGAAGAGGGCGCAGACATCCTCGTTCACAGTGTGATCGACAAGCCGGTGGACGAGGCGTTCGTGAAGCTCTTGAAAGAGCGAAATATTATTTTGTGTCCGACGCTGGTAGTGTTCGAACGTTACGGCCGAACGTTTTCGCACCAGCTGAATCTGACTCCCGAGGAGCAAAAGTGGGGTAACCCGGAGGTGATCGCGGCGCTCGACGTCACGAAAATTCCCCCGGACAAATTGCCGCAAAGAATCAAGGATGCGTTGGCCGATCCAAAAGCCGCTCTCGATAAGATTAACAAAACTTATGAAGTCGCGCTGCCGAATTTGAAAAGACTGGAAGATGCCGGTGTCACGATTGCCGCTGGGACAGACGCGGGAAACATCGGCACAATTCACGGGCCTGCGCTATTTCGCGAATTTCAATTGATGAAAGAAGCCGGGCTGACGCCGATGCAAATCCTGCAATGCGCCACGGTTAATGCCGCAAAACTTTTTGGCGGTGAAACCGGCGCGCACATCGGCAAAATTGAAAACGGCTATTTCGCCGATCTTGTCATTCTCAATTCGAATCCGCTGGACGACATCAAGAACGCGTCAGATATCGATACTGTAATCAAAAATGGAGTGGTCTATCCGGCTGATTCGATCCTGCGATGAGGCCTTATCCGGGGAGCGCACGCGTCTCGCGTGCTGGTTTCGGCGTCGCGCCGAAACGAACTTCGCCTGTGCATCACGGCTCCCGAAGGCTAAAGCTGACAGACAAGTTCGCGATCGCGAGGACGCGCTCGCCAACACGCGAGACCCCTGTGCTCCCCAGAGTGGTGGCGCTAGCGCGTTGAGCGCGACGTAAAATTCCTTGCCCGCTTGTGAGAGCGGCCTGAAATTTTGTACCTTATGGCTACTCATCCTACGCAATACGCGCATCCGGAAGCGCTGGTGGAGACCGATTGGCTGGAAAAACATCTTAACGACGAGGGGATCCATATCGTCGAGTCGAATGAAGATATCTTGCTCTACGACACCGGGCATATTCCCGGAGCCGTGCACATCGATTGGCGCGCCGATCTGCAGGACCCGGTGATTCGCGATTACATTTCGCCAGAGAAATTTGCGCGGCTTTGCAGCCGGCATGGAATCACGCCGGATACCACGTGTATTTTTTACGGTGACAAGGCCAATTGGTGGGCTTGCTACGCGCTGTGGGCGTTCCGGTTGTTCGGGCATGAGAAAGTGAAAATCCTCAACGGCGGTCGCGACAAATGGAAAGCGGAAGGCCGGCCCATGACGCGGGAAATTCCCGAATATCCGAAGACAGATTATCCGGTGCCGAAGAAACGCTTCGACAAAGAGATTCGCGCCTTTTTCAATGAAGCGCTCGATCAAAGCAAGAGCGGCAAGCCGTTAATTGACGTGCGTTCGCCGGGCGAATACCGGGGCGAGATCACGCACATGCCGGAGTATCCGCAGGAAGGCGTGCTGCGCGGCGGCCATATTCCCGGTGCAAGGAGCATGCCTTGGAAGACCGCCACCAACGATGACAGCACGTTCAAGCCGGCCTCAGAACTGGCAAAAATTTATTTCGATCAATGTGAAATCGGGCCCGACAAGGACACGATCGTCTATTGCCGGATCGGCGAGCGCTCCAGTCACACCTGGTTTGTGCTCACTTACTTGTTAGGCCTCAACAACGTCCGCAATTACGACGGTTCGTGGACTGAGTGGGGCAACAAGGTCGGCGCGCCAATTGAAAAATCGGAGCGTGCTATTTAAGTCCGCTCGGTTTTTTGCAGCAGTTCACGGATTAACTGCATTCGCTTTTGTTCTTGTCGGCTCGAAGTGAGCTGCGCTATCGAGCGACTCATCCGCCGGGTCCAATTCAGGTTCGCTTTTGTTCCAGGCACGTTGAAACGATAGGTCCGCGCCAGCAGATCGGTGATCATGATAATCGCAATCCACGACTCGCACCTAAAAAGCGCTTCAATGATCGCCGGATAAAAATCCTTTTCGAAATCGAGCTGGTCGATTTCTGAATTCAGTCCGGCAAACAGAGCGATCTTCTCGAGCGTAGTTCGCGCTTGTTGTCCGGTGCTCGAAGGTGGCTGCTGGAACGCCTCAATCCACAAGGCACGAATCGGTTCGTGATCGTGCGTTGCGTATGTTGCCACCGACAGCCGTTCGTACATCTGCCCAGGAATGATCATGCCATTGTGCATCTCCCATTGCGGAATTTTAAATCCGGCAATGCCGAGCGATCGCAAATTTGGCCGCACATACTCGGGCACAACGCCGAGGTCTTCGCCGATCACGCGTGCGGCCCCGGCTTCTTCCAGAACAACGCGCAGGTATTCTTCGCCTTCGTGTTTGTTCGTTTCGCGATTCTCAGGTGTGTCGTCGTCACGGGGAACGAAATGCGGGGCGCGGCCGCCGGTTCGCTCCAGCATCTGTTGTCCATCGAGTGGGAGGAATTCCTTATTCTTTCGCGGTCGCCACGGAAAGGCATAGATGCGATAAAACCCCTGGACGTGATCGATCCGAAACAGATGGAAGACGCGCCGGACGGCGCGCACCCGTTCGCGCCACCATTGAAACTTGTTAGCGCGCATTCTGTCCCAGCGATAGAGCGGGATGCCCCAGTTTTGTCCCCATTTTTGCGTGAACGCGTCGTCCTTGAAGTGCGGCTCCGGAGGCGCGCCACCGAACCAGTCGAGCATGAATTCATCCGGGCGGGCGAAAACGTCGGCGCTATAAAAACTGACGCCGAATGGAATATCGCCCATTAACGCCACGCCGCGTTGCTCGGCGAACGCTTTGACGTCCTGCCATTGTTCATTCGCAATCCATTGCACGTAAGAAAAAAATTCCTGGCGGCACGTCAGGGATGCCTGGCGCTCGGGCGGCAGATCGCGGAGCCAACTGCGCGCACTTTCGATTGTCTGATGCTGCGCCGGCCATCGATCCCATGCTGCACTGCCATCGTTCTCCTCCATCAGGGCCCGGAAAAACGCGTAATAACGCAGCCACGCGGATTCCTGTTCGCAGAATTTTTGGAATTCCGTTTGCCGTTCATCGCCGGCGTGAGCGGAGAAATTCGCAAACGCTTTCTCCAGCAGGCGGCGCTTCAGTTTCCTGAGCTGGCGATATTTTACTGCGCCGCGGCGGAGGCTGGGAAGGTCCGCATCAGCCAGTGAAGCATCGAAGTCTTCGCGCGTTAAATCTGGCGGCGAGTTCGGCACGAGGTGCAACGTCGTTGGCTCGATGGCGACGGCACTGATGGCGTTATATGGGCTGTTATCGGCTCCGGTTTCATTGATCGGCAGAAGCTGAACCACTTCGAACCCAATTGCGGCGACCCAATCAATAAACTCGCGCAACGCCGCAACGTCGCCGATTCCCAAATCATCTTTCCCGCGCAGCGCAAACAGAGGTGCGAGGACGCCAGCGATCTTCTTTTCCGGAGATAGCTCCATTAAAAAAAGGGAACCTAGTTTGTCATGTCGAGCGGAGTCGAGACATCTCTAATTTGAATTCCGTTGAATGGGAAAGAATCAGAGATTCCTCGACTTCGCTTCGCTCCGCTCGGAATGACAATTACGGAAATCAACGTCGCTGCACTTGCCAGTCTTCGATGAGATCGCTAGGAATTTCCTGTAGAAAACGTGATGGCCGTTGGAACACGTCGCCGTAACCGCCGCTCAGACGCATCAGCGGATAAGTTAAATAAAGCTCGTCGCGTGCACGCGTGATGGCTACGTAAAACAAGCGTCGCTCTTCTTCAAGAGCGTCCCGCGTATCGAGCGACCGGCTGCTTGGGAACATGCCGTCAGTCAACCAGATGACGAACACCGTGTGAAATTCGAGACCCTTCGCCTGATGCACCGTGGACAAGTTCACCGCTTCCCTGTCTGCGCTTTGAGTTGGCCCGGCTTCCGCATCGACATTGCTAATCAACGCGAGTTGCGCCAGAAACTCATGCACATCTTTGAACTGACGCGCAAATACGGCGAGCTGGTCGAGGTCTTCACGGCGCAGTTGGTAATTTGCAAAGTTCACTTTCGCGTAGTCGTCGTAAATCGCTTCCACGATCGATGCGATCATTTCCGATGGCGGATTCGGTTGCCCGCCCGGCGCGATCTCATCCAGGGTATGCGCCAGTTGCATCCACATTTTCTTTGATTTTGCCGAAACGCTCATGGCCAGGAGACGCTCCGCAAAACTGTGGCCGGGCGCGATGACCCCGGCTGGCGCTGACGTTGCTTCAGAACCGCGGTCAACTCCCGCGGCTACAACATCCGTCTCCCATTTGCGCCAAAGATTTTCCGCCGTGCGATTGCCAATGCCGGGGAGCAATTTCACCATCCGGTGAAACGCGACTTCATCGCGCGGATTCGCCACGAAGCGAATAAATGACGTGACATCCTTAATGTGCGCCTGCTCGAAAAATCGGATACCGCTGGTGATTTGATAGGGGATGCCGCGCCGGGAAAGCTCCAGTTGCAGTTCCACCGCGTGATAATGCGCGCGGTAAAGCACGGCGATGTCGTTCAGATCGACATTTTCGTCTCGCAATTCGAGAATCCGCTGCGCGACAAACTGCGCTTGCTCCGCACCATTGTTCAGCGCCACCAAGGCCGGCTTCAGCGCTTTTGATTCGCGCGTCGCGCTCAGATGTTTGCGGAATTGCTGGACGTTTGCGGCGATCGCTGCGTTCGCCACCTCCAGAATTTCCGGCACGCTCCGGTAATTCATTTCGATCTTGAATACCTGCGCATCCGGATAGCGCTTCGGAAATTCCAGGATGTTTTGGAAATTCGCACCACGCCACGAGTAGATCGACTGCGCGTCGTCGCCGACGACCATCACATTGCGATGATCGCAGGCGAGCAGGTCCACGAGGTCAGCCTGAATCTTGTTCGTGTCCTGGTATTCATCGACCAGAATGAACTGAAACTGCCGCCGGTAAAATTCCGCGATCCGCTCGTGCTGCTGAAACATCAGCAACGCCTTTTGCAGCAGATCGTCGAAATCCATCGAATTGGTGGCCTTCTTCTTTTTTTCGTAGCGCTCATGAACGTCTTGGATCTTGCCGAGTAGCGGCAGGAAATAAGGAAACTTTTCTGCGAGCAATTCCTCGAGCGGCTTCTCGGTATTGACCGCGAAACTGAAGATCTCTGCGAGCACGTCGCCTTTCGGAAATCGAATTTCCTTTGGATCAATTCCCGCGCTGGCCACGACCGTATCGATCAAATCCTTTTGATCTTCGCGGTCCATGATGGTGAATCCGCTGGAGTAATCGAGCGCGCTCCCGTGCCTGCGCAAAATCCGGTTTCCAACTGAATGAAACGTCCCGCCCCAAAGCCCATTGGCATCGACCGGCAGCAAATTCGCAACGCGCCCCAGCATTTCCCGCGCAGCTTTGTTAGTGAATGTGAGCAGCAGAATGTTCCGCGGATCAATGCCGTTTTCGAGCAGGTACGCCACGCGATACGTAAGGGTGCGCGTCTTTCCCGAGCCCGCGCCGGCAATCACAAGGATGGGTCCAGGCGGCGCAGTCACCGCTGCAAGCTGCTGTTCGTTCAGCTCAGCGGCGTAATCGACATGGATCGATGTTGATACCGGAAAGCGTTGCAGCGTGTATTGGCGAGACATGACAATTGCGGATTTCGGATTGCTTGCCCGCCGCAGCCTCGGCGAAGGCGGGTAGATCGCGGATTGCAAAGAACCGCAGCAATCGTCTCCGTGCAAACCGTTCCCGCGTTGAACGGCGCGGTGCAGTTACAGCGTTTTCAAAAAGTCGAAATGCGTATCGGCCGCTTCCACTTCCACGCCATGATGACGCGCGCACGCGCTAATAAGCAGATCGTTTGTCGGCACCCGTTTGCCCGCTTTGCGGCAGCGGTCCGCCAGTTTGCACGCCGCCTGCCACACTTCATCATTGATCGATAATTCTGGAATCCGTTGCTCGTAGTCCAGCAGCGCGGCGCGTTCTCCTTCGCCCCTTACGCCTCTCCAAAGTTCCAGACGCACAATTGGGCACCACGCTGCGAGACCGGCTGCAAGTAAGTGCTCGACCCGCTCGCGCACGCCCAGATCGGCGACCCGCCGCATCTGGTGCACCCAGCTCGACGTATCGATCAGTCTCACTGCTTCTTTTTGTTAAACGAGTAGGTCTTGGAAGTATTCGTCCAACTTTTCCAGTCCTCCTCATCCAATGCTTCGATCTCTTCGTTGGTCATTAGCGACTCGAACTTGCCGGTATACTTCAATAACTCGGCCTGGCTGTGGCGGCGGTTCATTTCTTCAAGCGCTTTCACAATGGCTTCGCGCTTGGTCTTGGCTTTGGTATGCCGCATCGCGTCGCGCAACATCTTATCGGGAATATTGACCGTCGTTTTCATGCAGCATTTTTGCTCAAATTGGAATCCTCGTCAATTTCGTGCGACGGAAATGAGTATTCCGATTTTATCGCAAGTGGAATCCGCCCATTCGGCTAATCGACATGGCAGGGCGCCTGTCCACCGCCACCCCGTTCGTCTCGTCAGTTACGGGGTCGTGTCGCCGTAGATGTTCTGGTCGAGACCTCCTTCCCAGGGACAGGTGTCGGGGCCGAAGCTTCCGTCGGGATTCTGCGTGCGACACTGGTGGACGTCGGCGCCGTCGTTGTCGCTGTCGTCGCCCTCCCGCGGGTCATCGCCGGGCACCACGTCACGCCAGTCGGTCCAGACGCCGTACGAAAACGGCCCGACCGAGCTGATGTAGAGATAGTCGCCACCGAATGGGACCGTGCGCCCGCTGAATTGCTCCCAGTTCGGGTTGCTGGTGGCGTCGCTGAGCCGCGTTGAGGGGGACCAGGTCAGTGTCGCCGTCGAGCCGGAAGCACCGAACACGTCGAGCGACGGCCCTGTGCTCCCGTCGGCGCAGTTTCCCAGCGGGCGGCGGGGATCGTAGCACGGATCGTTGCGGCTGTCCCACCAGAGCGCGTGCATCGTGCCCGCGTCCACGGAAATATCTGGGAATCGCTGCAGCCCGCCGTGCGTCTGTGGGTCATCGATCAGCACCGGCGTCGTATGCGCGCCGGTAGCGCCGTCCAGCCGGAAGAAGTAGATCCCGGACTGACTGCCGACATTCTGGTGGTAGCTGTCCGGCAGGTCCTCGGACACGATCGATCCGTAGGTCGTCCCGCTTGCGACCTCCGTGCCTGGGATCGATGGATCGTAGACGACGTACAGGTAGTCGTGCGTCGCATCCGTCTGGTCGGCGGTGGCCCGCACCTGCGTACCGCCGCGCATGAAGGTATAGCCCGACTGGCATTCGAGGGCGAAGTCGCCGCATTCGCCGGTGGTGCCGCCGGACGCCAAGATGTCGATTGGATCGTACGGCTCGAAGGTCTGCACGACTTGCGGTGCCGAGAACGTCTGCCCGCAGTCGGACGACGCGTTGTATATGATTGCGTCGTTGAACTGGTGGCCGCGGACATCGGCGAACTGCCGGTAGGTGACGTAAACGTGCCCGTTACCGGTCACCGAGATGTCCGGGAATTGGATATCGTGGATCGTCTGGCTCAGCTTCATCGGGCTCGAGAACGTCCGTCCATGATCGGTCGAGCGGACGAAGTAGATGCTTGAGTTGTATCCATTCGGCGTGTTCCCGGTGAATCGCGCCCAGGCGAAATAGACGTTGCCGTCGCACGTGCCGCTGGTGCGATCGACCTCGATTGCAGTCTTGTCGTGAAACTTGCCGAGCAGATTCGGCGCCGCCGAGCCCCTTGCGACGTCGACGGAAGTGACGAACTCCTTGCCGTCGTCCGTCGTCGCACCGTCCGGCCCGTTCGGGTTCTCGTACGTCGCCACCCATACGTCCCCGAAGGTCTGAGTGGGTCGTTCGGGATTGGTCGAGCTCTCCGAGCCGGCGAACAGGCGGCCGTGGTTGTCCCAGGCGAGTACTGGATCGCCCGAATCAGCCGTCCGCACGTGCGAGCGTGCGGCGTACGGCGACGTGTCGCTCTGGTAACCTGGGACGAGCGAGCTCGTGAAGCTCGCGCCTCCGTTCTCGGAGCGGTAGTAGCCGAGCCAGACGTTGCCGAGCCCGATGAACGTCCCGTCGGACGCGAACACGCCGCAGTAGTCGTTCGAACTGCCGACGATCACCTGCGGGTTGCGCGGGTCCACCGCGACCGAGGGCTCATTCTGCCGGCCGCGGCTCTGGGAGCAGGCCGTCAGGACGTCATCCGTGTAGGGCTGCCCTGTGACTAGGGTGTAGTCGCTAACGTACCCCCCGTTTGCCCCGTTGTCGTTCGTGAGCCGCGTGTTGGGCGAATCAGGGTGGAAGGATGCGATCGCGCTGACCACGGCGGCTGCGATAAGCGTGAGTGCGGCAGGAATGCGCAGATGTAATAGGAGATGATTCCGAGTAAACTGACGAAGGGTTTTCATATGTTTTTGAACCTGGCGATAAGGAGTTGAAGTTTGGGTGAATTTGGAGAATCCACGATCCCCATCGTATCAAACGCAAATCTAAAGCATCTTGGTCGTATCTTTGTCCTTTTTGGATTCACTTGACCAGTCCTGTTGGTACGGTCGAAATGATGTGACGCTTTAAGCGAAATTATCTTCGCTCGGATCAACACCGGTCGCGGGGTGCCGCCTCTCCGTTTACGAAACCGTTTCGAGGACGGCTGTGTGCGGCGCAGGTTCCACCCATTTGCCGTGTTCGCAAATTGA
>Ga0209056_10001692_pt1 | contig 24217 bp, 19 predicted proteins | sample GraSoiAngelo_114_FD_185876 | JGI IMG/M metagenome (GOLD analysis project Ga0209056, IMG submission 185876) | Grasslands soil microbial communities from the Angelo Coastal Reserve, California, USA - 14_0903_13_40cm (SPAdes) (version 2) | ecosystem: Environmental > Terrestrial > Soil > Grasslands... | reverse complement strand
CCGTCGGCAAAGCCGCCCGGACGGGCCGCCATTTCTGAACGTACGCCCGAATTTTGGAGAGAGCCTTCGAATTGGAGGACTCCGCCAAAAGGTACGCCATCTGCTCAAGCGGGAGTTTTTCGAGAAACCGATAGGCATCAATGGGGGCGCTCGCGCGACGGCCCGCGAGTTCCCTCTGCGCCTTCAGCGCTGCGTCCTCGAGATCCAGTATGGCTTCCGCCTCCGCCGAACGGAAACCGAGCTTCGACAGGAGCGAGCTCTGCTCACGGTCCTTGAGCCGCCCAAGAATGGCCAGAGTCATCGCGTTGGCGAGACGTGGCCGTAGCCCCGCCATCAGGAGATCTTCGCGGACTTTCGTGAGCCGCGCGATGGCGTCGTAGTCGGGATGTTTTTTGGCAAGGAGGGGATGGAGCGCGTCAAGGATTTCGTGATTCTCCAAAGCCTTCAGGACCGGCGCAGGGCGCTCCTCGCGCGCGAGATTGCGAAGTTCCTCGCCCGCATCTTCGGGCGCAATCGTATGCTGGAGGTCCCGCTCGAGGGCGAGAGCAAACCATTCCTGTGTGCGCGGTTCCAGTTTGAAGCCCATGCGGGAGGCATAGCGCACGGCGCGCAACAAGCGAACCGGCTGATTCGTGAAACTGTGTATCGAAAGCGCGCGCACCTCGCCACGCTCGACATCGGAAAGGCCGTTCGTGGGATCGAGCAGCAGACCGCGCGAGGCCGGATTCAAAGAGATGGCGATGGCGTTCAAAGAGAAGTCGCGCCGGCGCAAATCCTCCATAATCGTAGACCAGCGGATTTCGGGGCGCGTGCCCGGCCGGACGTAGTAATCGTCGCGCGCGGCGGCGATGCTGCCGTCGCAATCTCCGGCGAAGATGATCTCAACGTGCCGCGTCTTCTCGTCCTCGAAAACGATCTGTGCGCCGCCCTTCTCGAGCTCACGGGCGACCTTCGAGGGATTGCCCTCAATCGTGAAATCGAGGTCGCGGAGGGACGCACCGGTGATCAGGTCGCGCACCGTGCCGCCGGTCAGATAGACATTGAAGCCCAGGGCCGCGGCCAGCTCCTGGACACGGAGCATGGCGGCGCGCTGTTCCGGCGAGAGCCGGCTTTCGAGCAAAAACATGTAGTCGGGCATTGCGCTCCTCACGTCACGGCTCTGCAGCCCAGCCAGCCTGTTGCAGGGCCGAGTAGGTTCCCGGGGTGCCGCGCTACGCGCGCGGGTGATGCGCTTTGTAAATCTGCTTCAAGCGTTCTTCGACGACGTGTGTATAGATCTGCGTCGTCGAAATGTCCGCATGGCCCAGCATGAGCTGGACGGAGCGCAAATCGGCGCCGCGCTCCAGCAGATGCGTGGCAAAACTGTGCCGCAGCATGTGCGGCGTGAGCGCCACGCGCAAACCTGCGCGCCGTCCATAGGCCGACAAAATCTTCCAGACGCCGACACGACTGAGCGGACCGCCGCGGCAATTGACAAAAAGCGATGTACCGCCCGAGCGCGACTTGCCGAGAAGATTGGGGCGCGCTTCACGCAAGTACTTTTCCACGACGTGAAGGGCCTTGCGTCCAACCGGAACAATACGCTCCTTGTCGCCTTTCCCAATACAGCGGACGCAGCCAACCTTGGCATCCAAATCTGCAACCTGCAAGCCGATGAGTTCGGAAACGCGCAGACCGGTGGAATAAAGGACTTCGAGCATAGCGCGGTTGCGCAGACCGAGTGCCGTCGAGGAATCGGGTTGTTCCAGAAGCCGCTCGACCTCTTCGAGTTTCAAGTAGCCCGGCAGCGAGCGCCTGATCTTCGGTGACTCCAGATTGACCGACGGATCCGCGGAGATGAGTTCCTGCATCTGAGCGAAGCGGAAGAAATTCCGCAGAGTGACAAGATGACGGGCGACCGTCCGGCTTTCGAGTTTCTGGCGATAGAGACCGGCGAGGAAATCCACCAGATCGTCGGGGCCGATTTTTTCCAGGGCCAGCTTGCGCTTTTGGATGAAGGCTTCAAATTTCTGCAAATCGCGCCGGTAAGCCGAGACGGTATTCGCCGACAAGCCTTTTTCGACCCGAACATGCGTCAAGAACGAGGAGATGGCCGCTCGTAATTCCATTACGGCTCCAGATATCGCGGCGTTCCGGCCGGGCGCCGCCGAACAGCTATGCCATAAACCTCTTCGATCTCATGACAACGGAAGAGCCACGCAAGAACTAAGTAGAGAACCGTGGCTCCCACGATGAGAGCAGTAAATACCGAAAGCTGCACCAAAAAACGGGAGTGCAGGCTGAATTGCGTATAGCGCATGCCCAGCCAGCACGCCACCCCCATGATGGCCGAGCAAAGACCGATCCGAGCAAACGAAGTGAGAATCTCCATGGTACCCATCCGGCCGTAGCGCAGACGGAAAATCAAGAAGAGTGCGAAAAAATCGAAATAGCCGGCGAGCGCGGTCGCCAGGGCCGGGCTGCCATTCTGAAACGTGCGAAAGAAAAAGACCAAGAAGACGGTGTTTAAGACGATGTTAAGTACCAAAGACATGGAAGCGACAATGACCGGGGTTTTGGTGTCCTGGGTGGAATAGAAGGCCGGAACGATCAGTTTAACGGCGGCGAACGCCGGCAAGCCGACAGAGTAATAAAGCAGGGCACGTGCGGTGAGGCGGGTTGATTCGGCGACGAATTGACCGTGCTGGAAGAGCACCCGGATGATCGGCTCGCGCATAATCATCAGCCCCAGGGCCGCAGGCACAGCGATGAAGGACACGATGCGGACGGAAAAAGCGAGCGTGCGCTTGAGCGTGTCGTACTCGCCTGCCGCCGCCTGGTGGGACATCATTGGCAGAATCGCCGTCGCGACGGCGATAGCGTAGCCGCCAAGGACGAGCTCCATGACACGATCGGCCACATAGAGCGACGTCAGGCTGCCGCGAGGCATCTTGGCTGCATTCGCGAAAATGGTGTCCACGAAAAAGTTGATCTGCACGATGCCAATTCCGAAAAATCGCGGAATCATCAGCCGCGCGACCGAGCGAATACCCGGGTGCCGGAAGGAAACGCCGAAAGTGAAGCGCATACCCCTCTGCACCAGCAGGGGCACCTGAATCAGGAACTGGAGAGCACCACCAACGAGCACGCCGACAGCAAGCGAGACTGCCGGGTCTTTGAAGTACCGCCAGACAGCCCCGATTGAAAAAAGGATGATCGAGAGGTTCAGGAAAACGGGCGTCGCCGCAGGAAGGCCGAAAACGTGGAAGCAATTCAGAATACCCATGGCGAGCGCGGCCAAGCAGATGAAGAACAAATACGGGAAGATGATCCGGTTCAGGTAAACGGCCTGGTCCCATTGCACACCTTTGCCGGAGGAAATGGTAAAAAGATGAACCACGGCAGGCGAGAAAACCATTCCCATAACGGTGAGGACGGCGAGGACGAGCGCCAGCGTCCAGAAAAGACGGTTGGCGAAATCCCACACTTCTTCTCGAGACTTTTCGCGCATGTAGGTAGTGAAGACAGGAATGAAGGAAGGGGTCATCGAGCCTTCGCCGACAAGGCGGCGGAAGAGGTTCGGAATGCGGTAGGCGAGAACGAAAGAATCGGCGGCGAGAGAAGTACCGAGGAGGACTAGAATGCGCTGGTCACGTAGATAGCCGAGAACGCGACTGACAATCGTGACCAGGGAAATAATCGATGCGGATTTAAGGATCTGCCTTTTTTCAGTCAAAGGGCGGCGCTCCAGTGGCCTAACCCTAATGAAAACAATGAGTTGACAGGCAAACGGTGCTTAACATAACATACTCGTCTGAAATAGGCAAATTCGGTAAGCTTCTGGGCCGAGACTCGCGACACCTTGAAAACTCGCTCCCCAGCCTCGACTCACAAAAAGGTCATCATCGTCCTTTCTGATAAACGGCCACTGCGCGGCTACTTAAACCCCTCGCGGCTGGGGCAGATCGACCCTGTCGACCTGCTGACTCTGGACGGCGAACACGAAACCATTCCGCTCGAGAAGATCCGATCCATCTATTTCGTGCGCGACCTCAGCGGCGAGTTCGAGCCGGAACGCAAAGCCTTTCTCAGCCGGCCAAAACTGGACGGGCTCTGGGTGCGCCTGCGGTACAAGGATAATGAGACGCTCGAGGGCGTGGTGCCAAATGACTTGCTCACACTGCTGGACAACGGCCTGCAACTCACTCCGCCGGACCTCAATTCGAATTCGGACCACATCTTCGTGCCCCGAGCCGCGCTTTCGGAACTGACCGTTCTCGGCGTGGTCGGAATTGCGCGGCGCAAACCCGCGGCTGCAGCGGCTGGCCAGCCGCTGCTCTTCAACGAATAGGCCTTCTGTACTTCCCCGCCAGGCCTGTGCGAGACTCGCTGTGAATTGAAGGAGCCGCGTCTATGAAGCTGGAAGAGATTGCCGCGAGGTTGGACTGTCGGGTGGAAGGACCGCCGGAGCTGGAGATTTCCGGGGTGGCCGGAATCGAATATGCGGGCGCCGGACATCTGACGTTTCTCGCAAATCGCAAATATTTTCATCTCCTGGGGACGACGCGCGCTTCGGCGATTCTGATTGAGGACGGCATCGCCATCGAGCGTGGGGCTGGGAGCCGCCCCCTGGCGGCGCTGCGCACGCCGAATCCGTACCTAGCTTTTGCCGGAGCGCTTGAGTTGTTTTACCAGCCGCCAGGCTACGCTCCAGGCGTGCATCCGAGTGCAGTGGTCGCGAAAACGGCACAGATCGGCGGAGGCGCGCACATCGGGCCGTATTGCTTCGTGGACGATGACGTCGCGATCGGGGAAAACGCGGTGTTGCACAGCTTTGTGACTATCTATCGAGGAGCCCAGATCGGTGACGCGTTTTTTGCCCATGCGCATGTGGTGGTGCGCGAACATTGCCGTATCGGCAGCCGCGTCACGCTCCAAAACGGCGCCGTGATTGGCGGGGATGGGTTCGGGTTTGCCAGGCGAGGCGATGGAAGCTGGCAAAAGATGGTGCAGTCCGGTCCAGCGGTGCTCGAGGACGACGTTGAAGTGCAGGCCAACGCGTGCGTGGACCGGGCGACGGTGGGCGAAACGCGAATTGCACGCGGCGCGAAGCTGGACGATTTAGTGCTCGTGGGACACGCTTCCCAGGTGGGCGAGGATACGCTGCTTTGCGGGCAGGTGGGACTGGCCGGCTCTACCAAAGTGGGGCGCGGATGCATTCTGGCCGGGCAAGTGGGATCGGCGGGACATCTGAGCATTGGCGATGGGACTGTGATTACGGCGCAGAGCGGAGTGCCGAACGACGTTCCGCCGCGGGCGATGTATTCCGGTTATCCGGCAGTCGAGAATCGCCAGTGGTTGAAGACCATGGCCGCGCTCAATCGGCTTCCCGAATTGCAGCGGCGCGTGCGCGAGTTGGAAGAGGAAATGGAGCGCCTGCGAAAGACCTAGTGCCGTTCCAACTTGTTGAGGCAAAGTCCCCGCATGGAGCCCGCCGGAAATGGGGTTGTTTTCCACGTGCGAGTCTAGCGGAAAACAGTTGGAACGGTACTAGCAGTGACTGCTCACGCAGGCGAAGTGTGCGTCGCGGCCAGGTCCGCGGGACGCTGGTCGGCTGGAAGAGCTGCTGCCAACGCGGCGCGAACGAGCGCATTGAGTTCATCGCGCCGTTCAAACGTGTAGCGCGAAGCGTCGATCGGCGGGCAGAAGCGGACCACAATCTCGCCCGGCCGGATGCGGAGCGAACGTTTCCGCATCACATGGTGAGCGCCGGAACATGCGATCGGCACGATCGCTACCCCGGCGTTTATCGCCATCACAACCGCTCCCTTTTTGAAAGCCTGAAGCCTGCCGTCTGGACTGCGCGTCCCCTCTGGATAAACAAGGAATGAGGTGCCGTTGCGCAGTGCCTGCGCGGTGGACTCGAGGCTCGCCATGGCAGATTCGTGATCCGAGCGATCGACGGGAACGAAACCGGCTAAGGCGAACGCCTGACCAACAATCGGTATTTTGAGCAGAGATTTCTTGAGAAGGATGGCGACGCGCCGCGGGATCGAGCCGACGACAGCGGGCGCATCGGCGGAACTCGTGTGATTGGCCACGAAAAGGCAAGGGCCGGGCGGGATGTGCTCGAGACCTTCCACGCGGATCTTCACTCCCACGGCCCGCACTGCAAACATGACTCCGCCGACGCCCACGCGATAGATCAGATCGGCGTCGCGGACCGCGAGGGAATAGAGCAAGAGCGGTGGGCCAAGCAGAAGCGTGTAGAGAGTGAGGAAAACGGCGACGAATAGCGTGCGGAGCATCGTCCTACAGAACTCTCTCGAATCATGAAGTGTGCGTCAAGAGGAAGATGCCGACTTAGTGCGCGTTTTCTGATCCGGAGGTTCCGCGGAGAAGCCCGTAGCGAATGCGATTTGCCTTTTCGCCGACCGCGGAGGATTCCACGACCTGCCAGAGTGTCTCCTTCACTTCTCCCAGTGGAAATTCGAGCGACTGTTCCTTGTCCTCGCGGCGGAGACGAAGCCGGAGTTTGTCGCCGGGTTTCTGTTCGCGCAACCAGCGCTCGAGGCGGCGTGGCACATCTCCATCGTTCCACCGAAGTATGAGGTAGCCTTCGCGGAGACCTGAGCGGGCCGCTTCGCCGTCCGGGTCGATGCTGACGACGCGCCAATCGCCTGTGGGTGTGCGTTCGAGCGAGAAACCCGGAACGGCGCGACTGCGCGTGGCGGAGCGCAACTCGAGGCCGGCGAGAGGAAGAACCTGGTTGTAAGGGAGAGGCTCGGCGCCAGCGACATAGCGGCGGAAGAAATCCTCGAAGGAAGTATCGGCGGCTCTTTCAGCCATTAGACGAACGTCAAGGCTGTCGCGATAGAAACGGCCTTTGGCCGCAAATTCGCGGTTCATGAGGCGGAGCACATCGTCGAGGCTGGCGTTGTTGTTGGTGTGGTCGCGGATCAGGATGTCGAGAAGGAGGCCAAGAAGCTGGCCTTTCGTGTAGTAGGAAACGCTGTGGTCCGGCCGGTTGTAGAGGGGATATTTCTCAAGCCAGGCATCGAGGCTGGACTGTTCGGCGCTTTGCCAATGCTCGGCGGGCCGTGCCTCAAGCTCGGTGATCTGGTCGGAGAGGTCCTCGTAAAACTGCTGCTTCGTCCAGAGGCCAGTCCGGACAAGGGCATAGGCGCCGTACGTGTTCGTGACCCCCTCGGCGAACCAGAGCGCGCGAGTGTATTGCTCTTTCGTGTAGTCCACAGGTTCGAGAGTCGCGGGGCGGATGCGCTTGACATTCCAGAGATGGAAGAACTCGTGAGCAGCGACGCCGGGGAGAAAATCATCCGAGGGAACAGAGACGGCCGTTGAATTTACGTGTTCCATGCCGCCGCCTGCGCCGTAGGCGGCTTTCCCGATGTGGATGATGAAAGTGTAGTGATCGAACGGAGCACCATCCATCAGCTTGATTTCGTAGGCGCAGATTCGGCGCAAGACATCGCTTACGCGATCTCGCCTCCAATTGTCGCCGTGGATGATCACGCGGACTTCGGCTGCATCCTGGGTGAGAGTAAACTCTTCAAACTTGCCGACCTCGATCGGGGCGTCGGCGAGGTCGTCGTAACTCCTGGCGTCGAAACCAAAATTGCGCGCGCCGCCCATCGATTCAAGCATTGTGAGAGATGCGCTTGCCGCCTGCCAGGCATCGGGAATCTCAGGCAAGGATAGGTGAACAGCTTCCGCCCGGCGGTTCGGGACGTACATCAGAATCATCGCGGGGTTGATGAAGGCGTGGTCTTTGTTAAGCTGAGTGCCGAAAGGACCGGGTTCGTCCCAGTAGGTGTCGTAGCGGACCGTGACTGTTCCGCTTCCCGTGATGCCCCAGGTCTGTTTGTCGAGCTTCTCGATGCGCGCAGGTTGCTCGCCGATAAAGGCCTCGAGTCGCTCGACGTGGCTCGAGAAGTCACGGATTTGATAAAGGGCGTTCCAAGCGGGGATTTGTACGGTCACGGAGCCGGAGACGTCCGGGACGTGCATGACGACGTGGAAAATGTGCTTCTCCGGGTGATCGAGCGAGACCTCATAGCGAATCGTTCCTCGGGAGGCCGGCGGGAAGCCGAGCAAGAGCAGAAACAGAAAGAGTTTTCCCTGCGGGAACTGGGGCCGAGCGCGGAATGAAATCACTGGGCGCGCGCCTCGGTGCGTTGCGGAACGCGTTGCCCCAGTTTCTTCAGCAGCTTGTCACAAAGACCATCGAAACTCCCGTTGGACATAATAAGGAGCAGATCACCGTGCTGCGCCTCGTCGGCGAGGAACTCGGCGATTGCGTTGGCGCTCGGAAGCACGCGCGCGTCCTTGCCGAGTTTGCGCACGCCTTCGGCCACAAATTCAGGATCGAGGCGATTGTCATCGCCGAGCTGCTGCGCGCGAAAAACGCCCCCTAAAACGACGCGGTCGGCGAGGGCCAATGACTTTGGCAGAGCTTCCTGAAAGACCCGGCGGCGCATGGAATTGGACCGCGGCTCAACCACCGCCCAGAGCCGCCGGCCAGGCCAGCGCGAGCGCGCGGCTTCCAGCGTCGCGCGGACGGCGGTCGGATGGTGCGCAAAATCGTCTACGACCAGGATGCCGCCGAACTCGCCTTTCACGTCCATGCGCCGGCGCACGCTGCGGAAACTTTCAAGGGCACGCGCGATGGATTCAGCAGGAATTCCGCGGCCGTGGGCGACGGCGACGGCAGCGAGCGCGTTGAGGACATTGTGACGGCCCGCGCCCGGCAGCGCAAATTCGCCGAATTCCCTGCCCTTATATGCGACACGAAAACGCAGCAGTTCGCCTTCGATGGTCAAATCGCCGGCAAGCCAATCATTGCCTTCGCGAAAACCGTACGTTTCGACTGGACAGAATGCCTTCTCCACAGCGCGGCGGATGGCCGGGCCGGACTCTTCGACGTCGCCCCAGGCGATGACGCGGCCCCGGCGCGGCACGAGATTCACGAGACGCTTGAAGGCGAGCTCGTAGGAAGCGAAGTCGGCATAGATGTCCGCGTGGTCGTATTCGAGCGAAGTGAGAATGAGGTCATCGGGATGATAGTGGAAGAATTTCGGCCCGCGGTCCCAGAAAGCAGTCTCATACTCATCGCCTTCGAGAATGAATTCCTCGCCCCCGCCGAGGCCGTAGCTTTTGCCGAAGTTTTCGGCTACACCGCCAACGAGGAAGTTCGGCCGCTTCCCCGCAGCGTGAAAAATCCAGGCGAGCATGGCTGTCGCGGTGGTTTTCCCATGGGTGCCGCCGACAACGATGGAGTGGCGCCCAGGAAGGAAAAATTCCTCCAATATCTCCGGAAGAGAGCGATACGGAATCCGCCGGTCGAGCACTTCTTCAAGCTCGGGATTTCCGCGGGCGATGATGTTGCCGACCACAACAAGATCGGGCGCGGGATCGAGATGCGCGGCATCGAACGAGGGAAAGAAAGGAATGCCAAGACTTTCCAGCAGCGTGGAAGCTGGGGGGTACACGCCGGAATCGGAACCGGTGACGCGGAAGCCGCTCTCGCGCAGCATGCCGGCAAGAGGCGCCATCGCCGAGCCGCCAATTCCGATTACGTGAACGTGTTTGCCGCCGCTCATGGGATGACCGCCGGTTCAAGCAGTTCCAAAGTTCCCGCACCTTGCGCAATTAGACGCGCGCGCACGCCCAAAGGGATGGTCAGAATCGGCCGGCGCGTGTGACCGATGGGAGCGCCCCATACGACGGGCACGCGAAGGGGATCGAGAATGCGTCGGCACACATCGGCGACGCTCCAGCTTCCGGCGACGGGCGGATCGCAATCGGGGAAATCGCCGAGCAGGATTCCCCGCACGCCATCCAGCTTACCGGCTTGCCGGAAATGCATCAGAGCTCGATCAACTTGCCACGGCTTCATCGCGCGATCTTCCAAAACCAAGATGCTCTCTTCCGTATTCAACTCCCAAGGCGTTCCCAGCGACGTCTCGAGAAGGGTGAGACACCCGCCAAGGACTCGACCCTCGGCCTCGCCCGCCACCATCGCCTCACCCGACAGGTCGAGCGGCCAGCCGGCCTGCGTTTCCGTGAGTGCGCGGAGAAACGACGCCTCGTCGTACCCGCCAGGGGCTCCGGCGCCTGCGTCCAGCCCGGACGCGACCATCGGAGCGTAAAAGGATACCCAGCGCGCACGTCGCCATAGGAAAATCTGAATCGTCGTGATGTCGCTGAAGCCGACAAGGCACTTTGGGCTCGTCAGGTCGTCCGTGGCAAATCCATCCAGGAGGTAGTTCGAGCCATAGCCGCCGCGGAGAGCGATCAGGCTGTCAACGGCGGGTTCCGCGCAGAGCCGGGACAATTCATCGCGACGCTTCTCCGTCGAGGCGGCGAAATAGCCCTCCGTAGCGACCGCCGTGGGAGACTGCACGACAAACCCGAGACGTCTCAGCTCGGCGAGTCCCGCTTGCGTTCTGATTCCATCCGCCGGAGAGGCGGGAGCAAAAACCGCAACGCGCGAACCAGCGTGCAAGGCGCGTGGCTTCCGCGGCCGCACCGATCGCGCCTCCGATAGAGTGCGCCGAGGATCCGTGCTCATTCGTGGTGGCCTTCCAGGGGAACAACTTCGCTCACCACACCCGGCCGGTTCAGGCGGTTGAGAATGGCTTCTTCCTGGCTGTAGCTGACGTCCGCGTCGAACTCGACAACCGATTTCTCGCCCACCATCGAAACACTGAAATGCTGCATCTTGACCTTCAGCTCGGAGAGCAGGCGCTGAATCTCCATCATTACGTTCTCAGCGTGGCTCGTGGTGAACCGAAAGACTCTCATGCGGCACTTCAGGTTGAAGCGCTGGGCAAACCATCCAAGAACCACGAGACCGAACAGCACCAGAAGCGTCGCGAAGGCTGCGACTTTGAAGAGCCCCCCGCCCGCGGCCATTCCGATGGCAGCCTCGACAAAAATCGTGGCAGCTGTGGTCAGCCCGACGACACTTCCGCTCTCGCGCAAAATCGCGCCGGCGCCAAGAAAGCCGATTCCCTGCACGATATTCGAGGCGATTCGCGTGCTCCCAGTGTCGCCGAACTGGCGGGCAATCTCGTTAGAAAGAATGGTGAAAAGTGCGGCACCGAGGCACACGAAAAGGCTGGTGCGCATGCCGGCCGGACGGCGGCGGATATCGCGCTCGACGCCGATGGCGGCGCCGAGCGCGGCCGCCACGGCCAACCGCAGAAGGATTTCGCGCACAGGAATCATGGTCATTCGCTTCGAGCCGCCGGGATGAGCGCGATTCTACTATCTAGAGCCTAAATTGGGTCAGTTTTGCGAAGTGGCGCGCCCTAGCGGTAATCTCACGCATCTTGAGAGTGCGCAGCCGCTCGAGACCAAAGCATTCGACGGCGAAGCTCCCCATCACGGAACCATAGACCATCGCCCGGCGCAACGCGGAATCGCCGTGCTTGCCCCACCTGGCGAGATAGCCCATGAAGCCTCCGGCAAAGCTGTCCCCCGCGCCCGTCGGATCGTGGGGCTCCTCGAGGGGAAATGCCGGAACGCAAAAAACGCCGCTGCGGCCCACCATCATCGCGCCGTATTCCCCGCGCTTCACGACGAGTATGGATGGCCCCATTTTGAAAATGTGCCGAGCGGCGCGGAGGAGATTGTGTTCATTGGAGAGTTGGCGCGTCTCCGCGTCGTTGATCATCAAAATGTCGACGTGGCGAAGTGTTTCCCGCAGCTCGCTATTGGTACGCGCGATCCAGTAATTCATTGTATCCAGCGCGGCGAGCTTCGGCTTGCCTTTGACTTGTTGGAGTACAGAACGCTGAAGGTCCGGCGCAATGTTTGCGAGAAACACGTGTTTTGCTGCGCGGTACTTTTCGGGCAGCCGTGGGCGAAATTGCGCAAAAACGTTCAACTCCGTCGCCAGAGTGACGCGCTCGTTGAGGTTCTCCGAGTAGCGGCCGGCCCAGAAGAAGGTTTTTCCTGAAGCGCGCTCGAGGCCGTCGAGGTCAATGTGCCGACCGCGAAAAATCTCGGCATCTCGCTCGGTAAAGTCATCCCCGACGATTGCCACGAGATTTACAGGCGCGAAAAAACTTGCCGCCACGGCGAAGTATGTGGCGGCCCCGCCTAGCGCCCGCTCCACTTTTCCATAGGGGCTTTCCAGGGAATCGAACGCGACGGACCCGACGACGAGAAGAGACACGCAACCTCCCTAGCTGATGTACTTGCCGATAATGGCGGCGAGGCGCTTTTTCGTGGCCGCGGGAACAACCTTCGGATCCGTGATCATCGCGTGCTTGAGGGCTGCGCCGCATTTGCAGCTCCGCTGGACCGGAATCGTGCGCACGGCTTCGCGCACCATCCGGTGGGCGTTCTCGGCGTTCTTGTTGAGGTTCGCCATGATCTGCTCGACCGTGACCGCGGCGTGCTCGGGGTGCCAACAGTCGTAGTCGGTGATCATGGCTGCCGAGGCGTAACAGATTTCGGCTTCGCGAGCCAGCTTTGCCTCGGTGACGTTGGTCATGCCGATCACTTCAAACCGCAGCTGGCGATGGACGTGCGCCTCGGCGAGCGTGGAGAATTGCGGCCCTTCGATGCAGACGTACGTGCCGCCGCGATGAACTTTGACGCTGGACCGCTCACACGCATCAGCAAGAATGCTCGAGAGCTGGGCGCAGGTGGGCTTATCGAAACCAACGTGGGCGACCAGTCCATTCCCAAAAAACGTGGAGATGCGGTGATTGGTGCGGTCGAAGAATTGATCCGGAATGAGGAACTCCAGCGGCCGCAATTCTTCCTGAAGCGAACCGACGGCGCTGACGGAGATGATCCGCTCGACGCCGAGAAGTTTCATTGCGTAGATGTTGGCCCGAAAGTTGATCTCCGTCGGAAGAATGCGATGGCCGCGCCCGTGGCGCGCGAGGAACGCTATTCGTTTTCCTTCAAGCGTGCCGAGAACCATTGTGTCCGACGGATCCCCAAACGGTGTCCGAATGCGGAGCTCGCGGACGTCGTTCAGTCCAGGCATCGAGTACAGCCCGCTCCCGCCAATGATTCCGATTTGCGCTTGCAGATTTCCCCGTGCGCTCTTTGGCTTTTTTGTTTTCACGGCAGGCATTCCCATTCTCCGAGTGAATTATGAATCCAGAGAAACCGGTTCGAATTCGATTTTGCCGGCGCGCTCGTGCAAAGTGGCCGCGGCGTGTTCGGGATCGTGGCCAAAAACAACAATCCAACCGCGGCGCACGATTTCCGCGACCCACTTTCTCTTGGTCTCCAGGGTCTTGACCGGATACAGATCGTAACCCATGATCCAAGTCAACGGCAGATGGTGGCGTGTGGGGATAAGATCAGCCGCAAAAAACAGGCTTTGTCCGCCGCCCGCAACGATTACCGCCTGGATGCTTTTGTTGTGTCCCGGAATTCCGACGACGCACACGCCCGGCAGAATTTGCGCGTCTCCCGAGAGGAGTTGCCACTGCCCGGCTTCCGTGATGGGAGTCCAGTCCGCACTCACGTAACTCGCGCGGTCGCGCTCCGTGGGCTGCATGGCGTGCTCGAGTTCTGCGCCCTGCACAACGTATCGGGCATTCGGGAAGGAAGGAACGATTCGGCCGTTATCCGCGCGTGTATTTCCCCCCGCGTGGTCGAAGTGGAGATGGGTGTTTATGACCAGATCGATCTGCGCGTCCGCAATGCCTTTCGCCGCCAGCGCCCCCTGCAGCGGATCGTTCTCGGAAAAACCATAAATCTGGCGCCGCTTCGCATCCCATTTGGCGCCACCGCCGGCCTCGACGAGGATGGCTCTACCGCCAGCGCGAATTAAAAGTACGTTCATCGCCAAACGGATGCGGTTACGCTCGTCCGCCGGCGCCACGCGCTCCCAGAGCGGCTTCGGCACGACGCCGAACATTGCGCCGCCATCGAGCCAGAACGTTCCCGCTTGAAGGATTTCAACCTCGATCTCGCCGAATCTCATTTGTGTTTGGATCGGCCGGAAAGACCGCTTCTTGCGAGGATTTCGCCGACAGCGGCGAAGGGATCCTTCTTTCGGTTCGCGACGTCGGCGGCGAGTTCGTCCAACAGCTTTTCGCCCGCGGCGCCGTCCAGGGCGCGCTCCAGCAATTGCGCCTGGAGCATCTCGATCAGGCGCTGCTTCCAGTGCTCGGCGCGTTTGTGCCGCCGCTCTTCGCTTGTCTCGAAATGCTTGCGGAATTCAGTAACCGTCTCGGCCAACGCGTCGATGCCTTTGGCCTCTGTGGCCACGGTACGGACAACGGTCGGTTGCCAGCCATCACGCGGCGCAACGAGCGAGAGCATTGCGAGGAGTTGCTGTTCGAGGCGATCCGCGCCTTCGCGGTCGGCCTTGTTGAGAACAAAAATGTCGCCGATTTCCATCAGGCCAGCTTTCATGCTTTGAATGTCGTCGCCGAGGCCCGGCACCAGGACAACGAGAACACAGTCGGCGAGCCGCACGATGTCCACTTCGTCTTGTCCGACGCCAACCGTTTCGATCAGGATTTGCTGTTTGCCAGCCGCGTCGAGAAGCAAAGCAACCTCAGCAGTTGCACGGGCGAGACCCCCGAGGAAACCGCGTGTGGCCATCGAACGAATGAAAATCCCTGCGTCGCCAGCGTGGCCTTGCATGCGGATGCGGTCTCCGAGGATCGCCCCGCCGCTGAACGGGCTCGTGGGATCGACGGCAATTATGCCGACAGGCTCTTCCTGTTGGCGGTAAACGGCGGCGAGACGATCAACGAGCGTGCTCTTCCCCGTACCCGGAGCGCCCGTGACGCCCGTCAGATAGGCGCGGCCCGTCGAAGGAAATAATCGTCGAAGCAGTTCTTCCGCGTCCGGCTGGCGATTCTCGATGGCAGTGATGGCGCGCGAGACAGCGCGAACGTCGCCGCTGCGGACCTGCTCCGCCCACTGCTGCATTCTTTGAGCGGCCAATTCAACCGGGGAAGCCATACCAATCCTGCTCACGCAAGCTGGCTCCAGAAAGCATCGACCTATTATTTCTTGCCCAGGAGCTGGCGGGCAATGACGAGTTTTTGGATTTCGCTGGTGCCTTCGCCGATGGTGCAGAGCTTCACATCGCGGTAATACTTCTCCACGGGGTAGTCCTTGATAAAACCGTAGCCGCCGTGAATCTGCACGGCTTCGTTCGCGACGCGGACGGCGATTTCGCTGGCGAAGAGTTTCGCCATGCTCGATTCGCGCGTGAAGCGCGCGTCCTTGCGATCAGCCAGCCACGCGGCTTGATAGACCAGTAGGCGCGCAGCTTCGATCTGTGTCGCCATGTCAGCCAGTTTGAATTGGATGGCCTGGAATTCGCCGATGGTCTTGCCAAACTGCTTGCGTTGCTTGGCGTAGCGCGTTGCGGCTTCGAACGCGCCCTGAGCCATCCCGAGAGCAAGCGCGGCAATTGAAATCCGGCCTCCGTCGAGAATTTGCAGACTGTTGATGAAGCCTTCGCCTTCTTGTCCAAGGAGATTCTCGCCGGGAACGCTGCAATCGCTGAAGATCACTTCGGAAGTGTCGCTGGCCCGCATGCCCAGCTTATTTTCTTTCTTGCCCGGCCGAAAGCCGGCCATGCCCTTTTCGAGTATGAGTGCGGAAATGCCATGGGAGACCCGTTCCCTGTTGGTGACGGCCATGGCGACGCAAACGTCGGCGTAGCGACCGTTCGTGGTGAACGTTTTTGCGCCATTCAAGATCCAATGGTTGCCGTTGCGGACAGCGGTGGTGCGCGTGCCGCCCGCGTCGGAGCCTGCTTCGGGCTCGGTGAGCGACCAGGCCCCGATATTTTTGCCCTGTGCCAGAGGAACGAGGAACTTCTGCTTTTGCGCATCGGTACCGAACTTGTAGATGTGATTTGAGCAGAGCGAATTGTGCGCGGCAACAATCAAGCCGACCGAGCCGTCCACCCGCGCCAACTCCTCGATCGCGATGGAGTATTCGATGTAGCCAAGGCCGGCGCCACCGTATTTCTCCGGGAAGATGACGCCGAGAAGCCCCATTTCGGCGAGCCTGGGCATGATCTCCACGGGGAAGTGTGAAGCTTCATCCCACTCCATGACGTGCGGCGCGATTTCGCCTTCGGCAAATTCGCGGACGCTGCGGCGGAGTTGTTGCTGCTCGTCGGTGAAGGAAAATTCCAAGGAACGTCCGGCCTATAGGAATCGGAAATACTTGGTCACAGTTTGATTTATATCACAGCGTGACTGCACCGGTGGGAGGGACCTGCTGGACAATTCCCCTACGAAACAACACTTTCAAGGGCACGAACAGCGCGGTCCACGCCAGCGCGGCCGACGTCACAGTGAGTGACGAAGCGGACCAGGTAGCGATCCGTGTCCAGCGCCCAAATGCCGTGCGGCCGCAGCTTCTCGCAGAGAGTTGCAGCCGTCATGCCCGACTTTTCGCAACGAAAAATGACGATGTTTGTGCGCACACTCGCCGCAGAGATTTCTAGACCGCGAATCCGGCTGATTCCCTCCGCGAGCAGGCGCGCATTCGCATGGTCTTCGTGAAGACGTGCAGGCGATTTTTCCAGCGCGACGAGACCCGCCGCGGCGATCACTCCGGCCTGGCGCATTCCGCCGCCGAACATTTTCCTGTAGACGCGCGCCTTCTCGATGAAAGGGGCCGAGCCAACGATGAGCGAGCCGACCGGCGCGCCTAGCCCCTTCGAGAGGCAAAACATAACGGAATCCACCTGACGCGTCATCTTGTCCACACTCTCGCCCAACGCGGCAGCGGCATTGAAAATGCGCGCGCCATCGAGGTGCACTTTTAGCCCGGCGTCGTGTGCGCCACCGCAGATCTCCGCGACAACGCTCGTGGGATAGAGCGTTCCGCCGGCCATATTGTGCGTGTTTTCAAGGCAGACTAACGCGGTCTGCGAGTCGTAATAGATTTTCGGACGGATCACCGCCTCAATCTGTTTCCACGAGAGGATGCCGTCCGGGGAACTTGCGATCCGGGGCATGCACCCTGCGATCGCGGACATCGACGCCAGCTCGTAGAGATTGACGTGACTGCGTTCTTCGCAGATCACTTCGTTGCCGTGGCGCGTCCAGACTTTGATCGAGATGAGATTGCCCATGCAGCCGGAGGGCACGAAGAGCGCAGCCTCTTTGCCGAAGATTTCAGCGGCGCGCCGCTCAAGTTTGTTGACCGTCGGATCTTCAAGATATACGTCGTCGCCCACTTCAGCTTCGGCCATGGCGCGGCGCATTTCCGGCGTTGGGCGCGTGACCGTGTCGCTGCGAAGATCTACGATTTCGTCGAGCGGCTTGGAAACAGGCCGCTCGCTTTCTATGTCTGCTCGGGATTCGACGCTTCTCACGGAAACCAGCCTATCCAGAGACTCAGCGAAGCAATTCGACGAAGACCTCGTTTGAAATGCTTAGACGCGTCGGGGCAAGCCGCACTGTCGTGCCTTCGCGTTCCACCAAACCCGCGCCTGCCAGTGCATCAAAGCGTGCGGAGAGCGGCACGTCGTAAACCTGCTCGAGCTGGGCAACGTCAATGCCATCAAGCTGGCGCAAACCCAGGAATAGCTCCTCCTCGAGGGCCTGCTCGCGTGATACGGCCTCGCGCTGCTCGATGGGCGAACTGCCCGTTTCAATCGCGGCGACATAAGCGGCGGGGTCATGGACGTTGGCCCAGCGTTCAGTTCCAGAGAACGAGTGCGCTCCCGCGCCGAATCCCAGATATGGTTCGCGGCGCCAGTACTTGAGATTGTGCCGAGCCTCGAAGCCGGGCTTTGCCCAGTTCGAGATTTCGTAATGGTGATATCCCGCAGACGCAAGCTCCCGGCAAGCTATATCGTAAAACTCTGCCATTTCGTCGTCAGTTGGGAGGGCGCCGACGCTGTATCGTGCGCCACCTCGAAGTACTTCCCGGCCGAGCCGGCTGCCTTCATCGAGTTCGAGCAGGTAGATGGAAACGTGCTCCGGCGAGAAGGCGAGCAGTTCGTCGAGGGAGTGGTGCCAGCTCTCGCTCGTTTGGTGAGGAAGCCCGGCAATCAGATCAAAACTCAAGTTCGCGATTCCGGCCGCGCGCAGCAAAGGCACGGCGCCATGAATGTCATCCCGGCGGTGCATGCGCCCCGCGGCCTTGAGTTCCGCATCGGAGAATGACTGCACTCCCAGGCTGACACGATTGATTCCGCTCCGCGTCCACGCGCGAGCTTTCTCTTCTTCAATCGTTTCGGGATCCGCCTCGAGCGTCACTTCGACGAGATCGGACGTGAACGCCGAACGAATCACGCCCAGCATGCGCCTGAGATGTTCCGGGTCTAGCAGGCTGGGCGTTCCGCCGCCGAGATAGACGGTATCAACGACCCCTTGATGGAACCCTTCGGAAAGGGCAAGACCTGCTGTGCCGTAAACGGTGGTGTATTCGCGGACCTCGCGGCAAACAGCCTCGGCATAGGGTTCATAGCGCGCGGATGAGACTACTCCCGTATGAAAATTGCAATAAGCACACTTCGTCTGGCAGAAAGGTACCTGAATGTAAACGCCGAAGCGCATAGACAATTCCAAACTGTAGCACAAGCAGCTCGGAGGGCGTCACACTGGGTCACTCAGCGGGCCGAGTCCGCAACGACCTTCACGTGTAGGCTGCGCTCGCGCGGGCCGTCGAATTCGCAGAAGAAAATGCCCTGCCAGCAGCCCAGCGCCAGTTTTCCGCCTTCGACGAACACAATCTGGCTGGCACCGGCAAGACCCGCCTTGATGTGTGAATCCGAGTTGCCTTCGCTGTGCCGGTACGGGCCGTTTCGCGGTGCAAGCCGATCGAGCGCGGCCTCCATATCGGCGGCAACGTCGGGATCGGCGTGCTCATTGATGAGGATTCCGGCCGTAGTGTGCGGAACATAGAGGTAGCAAACGCCCTGGGTAATTCCCGATGCCTTGACTTCTTTTTCTACAGCGGCGGTCACGTCCACGAACTGCGTGCGGCGGTTCGTCATTACGCGCAATGTCCGCAAGGCAACGCGTCTCCTGTCAATCGGCCGGAATCGGCACGCGGAATCCGGCGCGATTTTAACATCGCCCACCTGGCTCACAAGCTGCAGCGCAACGGTCAGATTCTAGCTTCGCGGAAACACGATGACTTCTTGATTTTTACGGAGAGACACACGGGCCAGTTTGCGAAGCTCTTCGAGCCCCTCGAGTCCCCAATGAGCCAGCAATGGGAGTAGACAGAGGGCGCGCTGCTGAGGCTCGCGGTCCGGATAGAGGGCGGCCGTGAGCATCTCCTCATGCTTGGAAATCACTTTCTCGCGTTGCTCGCGGGCGCGACCAGCCTTCTCGCGCAGATTTTCCAATTGAAAGCTCATCTTCCGCTGAGCTGTCTCGAGCGCGCCTTCCAGCGTAGGGTCGAGCTCGCGGAGTGGGCCTTTCAAGCGGCCTAACTCCCGCTCAAGGCTTGCCGCAGCCTCGTCGAATCGCCGCGCCAGCGCCGCCGGTAGAAACTTGGATTCGAGCCTCGCGCGAAGTTTCTCCCGGCCCGCCCAGACATCTTCCACCGATAGGTTGTAACGCTCAAGTAGTTTTGCAAGCTTTGGCTCGACTATGGTGAACGAGGCGCGCGGCAAGAGGACCGGCATTGACCCGAGAAGGTGCCGGTACAGAACTTCCGACTGCGCGCAATAGCCAATCTCAGCCGGCCCTGCGACGTATGCCGCAGTAGGAAGAAGAAAGTCCTGCACAACCGGGCGAAGAAGGACGTTGGGGCTAAAGGATTCGGGCTGCGCCCGAAGCAGGCGAAGTAACTCATCCCGCGAAAAAGCCGCGTCTCCGGCGTAATAATGATTGTCGCCCACGGTTAGAGCGTGCCGGATGCCGTCTTTCATATAAAAGATCAGCGAGCTCCGAGGCCTGACGTTGACCTGCGCGTCGAACCCCGCTTCCTCAAGTGCCTGACTTCGCGCGAGCAGCTTCTCGTTCAGCAAGTCACGCTCTGCGAGCGCGCGCTCGATAAGCGTCGCGGAGAGCCCATGCAGGCGCGCATCGAGAGGATCAAGCAAGATCAGGCCTTGCTGGGAAAATAGCCGGGCAAAAAGTTTTCCAAAGGCGCTTCCGTAAGTGTCGGCGGCGGTATAACTCTCGCGCAGCATATGCGCCACGGATTCAGCTCCCGGCCCGCTGAGTTTCGTGATCGCCTCCTGAACCAGCGCTTCCACTCGCGGGCCCAAACGGATGCTGCCGACGGGCTTCCCGGATGGCGTCGGCGCGGAGGATTCGCCATCAGGCAACTCGAAGCGCGTGAGCTGATCTTCATGCAACCAGAGGCATTTGTTCACTTCGGCGACGTCGTGGTCTTCGGTGGCGAGCCAGAAAACAGGTACAGCCGGCACACCCCCGCGCGAAATTTCCCCGGCCACCTCGATTGCCGTCAACGCTTTGTAGATCGAATACGCCGGACCCGAGAAAAGGCCCACCTGCTGCCCAGTGACGACGGCGACAGCGCCTTCCTCAAGCCGCTCCAAATTCTTCTGGGTTTCATGGCCCGATCCAAACGCCGTGTTTTGCTCGCGCAGTGTTTCGGCCAGATTCCGCCGCCGCTCGCTAGGAAACTTTACCTTGTGCGCGTAACGCAGCGCCGCGGGCAGGGTTGGCGGATGGGCGAAAAAATTGGCGACCCGGGGGAAATCCTCGACAAACTGGAGAAAGAGCTTGGGCACATGGGGTGTGAGGTCGTAGGGGATTAATTGAGAGGCCATTGGACTGGACATGATACCGGGGCGCGCACAGGCCATCAAATCACCTCGCAGTGCCTTTGATTGGATGAGCGGAGCACTCAAAAGTCACAGTGCAATGCTGCGCTCCTGTTGGTTAGACGCAACCCACTCGCATCAGCAAGCTTGCTGGCGCCGAATCGGGGCCGTGTCCCTCCGCTAAGAGTGACGACCCTTCTCTTCTGATGACCGGGACGCGACAATCACAGACGTGAAGAATTTCCATCTGAAGTAGAGCCCTGGTTTTCGGAAAGAGGGGGACCGAAAAGTCAGGCGCGCGCCGACTCAAAGGACAGAATCGAGGCAAGGCTTTCCCGAATAGCCCGCGCGGCTTCCCCTTGTGGGCAAATCAACGGCAATCGCGGCTGACCTCCCCGATAGCCGCGATAGTCCATCGCGTATTTGACACCAGCAGCGCCGTGGTCCGACACAACCAGCTTCGAAATCGGAACCAATGCTTCCTGAAGCCGCCCCGCCCTTTCCTGTTCTCCGCGGCGAAACGTCTCGTATAGTTCCACGCACTGCTCGGGCAAAGCGTCGGCGAGCGCCAGAATGCCGCCGATGGCGCCGACGCAAAGCGACGCATAAAGGGTGCTTGCGGAGCCGACGAGCATCTGGAACCCGCGCGGCGCAGCGGCGATGATTTCACCAACTCGTTGCACGTTCCCGGAACTCTCCTTGATGCCAGCGATGTTAGGGTGTTCGGCCAGGGCCACCACCTCGCGTGTTTCAAGGGGGATGCCGGTGAATTGGGGGATTGAGTACAGCAGGACGGGGATGGGTGAAGCGTCCGCGACGCGTCGAAAATGCCCGACGAGCACGTCGGCCTTATATTGCGGCTTATAGTAGTGCGGAGGTTTCACCAGGACTGCTTCATAGCCCAATTCGGCGGCGCGGCGCGTACGCTCGATTGTTTCCGCCGTCGATTCAGCACCCGAGCCGGCGATCAGCAGTTTGCCGGGCGCAGCTGCTTCCTTCACCGCCGCCAACACCGGCTCGATCTCCGCCGGGGTGAGCAGAACCGCTTCGCCAGTTGAGCCGAGTACCACATAGCCCCTTAGACCCGTGCCATTGTAGAGACCGACGTTGTGCTTGAGGTCAGTGAGAGAGACGCAGCCGTCCGCCGAGAACGGCGTCGTCAGCGGAGCGAAGATTCCTGCGAAGTCCACGGTCACACTCCCGCCGCTGTTCCTCCCTGAGCAGGAACACGGCCGCGATGAAGATCTTGCAGCGCCGCGACTTCGCTGCCCTGCTCGAGCAGCGCGTGAATACCGCGCGCAGCGGCGTGCGCTGCGGAAAGCGTCGTGATGCACGGAATATGATAGCGGATGGCGGCGCGGCGAATCGATTTTTCGTCATAAAACGATTCGCGGCCGAGCGGCGTGTTCACGATCAGGTCGATCTTGCCGGTTTTCACCAGGTCCACGATGTTCGGCCGGCCTTCATTCACTTTGAAGACGGCCTCAGATTCGACGCCCGCCGTCTGCAAAGCGGCGGCCGTTCCCCGCGTAGCCACGATGCGGAACCCGAGCTCGGCGAGCTCCTTGCCAACCGATCCGATGTGCCGCTTGTCGCCGTCGTTCACGCTGATGAACACTGTGCCGCCCCGCGGAAGCCGCTGGCCCGCAGCGAGCTGCGCCTTGGCAAACGCCTGCCCGAATGTCGTGGAAATACCCATGACTTCACCCGTCGAGCGCATCTCGGGTCCAAGAATCGTGTCCACGCCCCGAAATTTGTCGAACGGGAAAACGGGCGACTTCACGGAGTAGAACTCATGGACGGCGATCTCCGCAACGCCGTTCGCGCGCACCAGCGGAAGATCCATCTCCGCGAGCTTGCGTCCCACCATGAGCCGCGCCGCAGCCTTCGCAAGCGGCACGCCCGTCGCCTTACTGACGTAGGGCACGGTGCGAGACGCGCGGGGGTTTACCTCGAGCACGTAAACATGTTCGTGTTGGATGGCGTACTGCACGTTCATCAACCCGACGACCTTCAGAGCCAGGGCGAGCCGCTTCGTATATTCGCGAATCGTGTCCAGAACGAGCGGCGACAGGCTCACCGGGGGAAGAACACAGGAAGAGTCTCCGGAGTGTACTCCCGCCTCTTCGATGTGCTCCATGATCCCACCAATGACGACGTCGGTGCCGTCGGCCAGTGCATCCACATCGACTTCCGTAGCCTCTTCGAGGAATTGGTCGATGAGAACAGGCTTCGCGGGGCCCATTAGTGCCGCCTGCGCAACATATTCCTGGACGGTGTTGACATCGTAGGCGATCACCATCGCCCTCCCGCCCAGCACGTAGCTGGGCCGCACCAACACAGGAAGCCCGATCTCGCCGGCCAGGCGGGCGGCCTCCTCCGGCACCAAGGCTGTGGCATTCCGCGGCTGCGGAATGCGCAACTCTTCCAGCAAACGGCCAAAGCGGCGGCGGTCTTCGGCCAGATCGATGGATTCGGGTGCCGTGCCGATGATCGGCACGCCGTTGCGCTTCAATTCCACGGCGAGGTTCAGCGGCGTCTGGCCCCCAAACTGCACGATCACTCCCTGCGGTTTTTCGCGCTCGACGATGGCTAGAACGTCTTCAAGGGTCAGCGGCTCAAAATACAGCCGGTCGGAAGTGTCGTAATCGGTCGACACCGTCTCTGGATTGCAATTGACCATGATGGTCTCGTAGCCGTCCTCATGCAAAGCAAACGACGCGTGGCAGCAGCAGTAGTCGAATTCAATTCCCTGCCCGATGCGGTTTGGTCCGCTGCCCAGGATCATGATCTTGGGCTTCGCTTGTGGGTCGGCCTCATCTTCTTCTTCGTAAGTCGAATACATATACGGCGTGAAGGATTCGAACTCAGCCGCGCACGTGTCCACGCGCTTGAACACGGGTGCTACGTTCCAACGCGCGCGCTGCAGCCGCACGGCCGCCGGCGTGGTCTTCCAGATCTGCGCAAGCTGCTCGTCGCTTGCGCCGTGCCGCTTGACTTCGCGGAGCAGGTCGCGCGAGGCGGTCTCTACGGTAACTCCGGCGGCGCGCTTGTTCATGGCCACGATTTCCTGGAGCTGGTGGATGAACCAGGGATCGATTTTCGTCAACTCGCAAACCTCTTCCGCGGGCAAGCCGCGTTCCAGGGCCACAAGCAGCCAGTGAATCCTGTCCGGCCGAGGCGTAGCAAGCTTTTCGCGCAAGAGCGAAGCGGGTGCTTCGGCGGGCGCGCGCCAGGGAGCATGCGGCTCAAGCGACCGAATGCCTTTCTGGAGCGATTCCTTGAACGTCCTCCCGATGGCCATTACTTCGCCGACAGACTTCATCTGTGTGCCCAGAGTGGTGTCCGCTCCGGGGAATTTCTCGAATTGCCATTTCGGTATTTTGACGACGACGTAGTCGATCGTAGGCTCAAAGCACGCCGGCGTTTTCTTCGTGATGTCGTTCGGAATCTCATCAAGCGTCATGCCCACCGCGAGTCGCGCGGCGATCTTCGCAATCGGGAAGC